>JACCDP010420409.1_pt1 | contig 35537 bp, 30 predicted proteins | sample 7445841 | NCBI WGS metagenome assembly JACCDP01 (sample SAMN15323441, study PRJNA562643) | freshwater metagenome | isolation source: river surface water | place: USA:Blue River Watershed | collected 2017-08-17 | reverse complement strand
TTCGTCGGTACCACTCGCCGCTACCAAACGTTTTGGGCGCAATGCGTTCAGCCCCCCCATCAGCCGCCAGCGGGAGAACGCGCCGCACCACCCACAAAACGCTCAACGCCCTGACCCCTTTTGTAAGGGGTCAGGGCGTTGAATGTTGAGACTCCAGGGGTACGGGTGGAGTAACCGGCGTGGGTTTTCAGGAATTGGAAGAAGTAACCGCGTATTTTGCGGTGGGCGCCCATGAGCAGTTCCCGGCCGATTTAGGAACGAGGTACGCCACAGCAGTGCAGCCGAAAGGCAGGGACGTTCTTCCAATGTGCGGCGGCCGATTCGCGCACCGAGGCATCCCGCGGTTTCCCCAACTCAGCCAGCACCCGATCAAAGGACCCGCGCCACTTTTCCTACTGAAGCATGCTCGATTCGCGGCACCTCAAATTCGGGTGCAGCGACCATTGCCGGCATTCCTTTGCGAGGGCGGACGCCATTCCTAGGTCACCGATCGCCCGAACGGAGGAAGGGCAAACGAACTCCAGTTTCACCTGCTCCGAAAAATCCAGTTCCCTATCAGTCTGTCTTTGGGGCCCCTGAGGTGGGTCGCACCGTTACCCGGCGGACCAGCAAGGCTTTGCGCGGCAGATCGTCGTCGCCGGGACGTTTGAACCAGCTGTACGCGATGAGGAACGAATCGTCCGAGACCGCCAGCAGGCTCGTGTAACCGCAGCTGTCGGCCTGTACATCGGGCGAAGCCGCGGGCACCAGCCGCAGCGGATCCGTCCAGACCTCGCCGCGGCCATCGAGGCTGAAACGGACCTCGGCGCCCGGTCGTCCGTAGCTGAGCACGAGGACGCCGTTGCGGAGACGGAGCAGCCGCGGCATGACCCCGAATGCGTTCACCACGACGGGGTTCGTCCAGGTTTTGCCCAGATCGGCAGATCGACTGGAATACAGCGGCCCGATGCCCAGACCGTCGGTCGTCCGCAGCATCACCAGCAAGGAGCCGTCGGCGAGAAAGGCACTGCCGGGTTCGGTGAAGCCCTGGGTCCTAGAACGCGCCAGGGGATCGGCTGCCACATCCGGTTCATACGCGATGCGACCCTGCAGGCGCCAGGAGCGTCCGAAGTCGGTCGAGCGGTGGCACGCCACGTCGCCATCGATCGATCGCGGGTAAACCAATGATACGATCGATCCATCGGACGCGAGGTTGAGATCGCCCCACCAGACGACCGGGAAGACTTCCTGGATGGTATAGCGCTGAAATCCCGGATCAAACAACTGCGCGCGCTCATTCCGCCACTCGCCCGCCCCCGCGGGCAATCGCGCGAGGGGCACACCGCGCAGCTGGTCGGGAAGATCGTCGTGCCGGTAAAACGTGTAGGGCAGACGACCGTACGTGCCGATGATTGTGCCAACCCTCTCGGGCAACTTCAGTTCAGCGACGGGAACCGCCGTTGGCGTGACATCCGATCGACCCGCAATGAGGCGATCGCCGTTGGGCAGGAGCAGTCCCGCGGTTCTTTCCGTGGAATGCTCCAGACTCCACGTTTCCCCCACGTTCGCCGAAACACCGCGATCCGGCTGCGCCGGCCTCCGCCCGTAGGCGCGGGCGCTGTCCTCGTTCACGTGGAACGAGAGGGCGATCCGGCCGTCGAGTAGACGATCGAGCGACGGGAACTGGTATCTTCCCCAGCGGCGCTCGCCCGCCGGGCCCTCGGCGACGAGCACGGCTTCGGATAACGCGAACGGCGCGGGCTGCGCCCCGCAGCCGATCGAGGAAAGGATCGGAAGCAGGGCCAATCGCAACGCGGTTTTCACGAGCAGACGCACGGGCGCGGGCAGAAGGTCGGAAATCGGTTCATCGCGGCGGCCGGGGCGGGATGCCGGCGAGTTCCAGGAACTCCCGCACGAGGGCCATTCGCGGCTCGTCGTAGAACTCCTTGCCGCCGTGCCTCGCTCCATGCAGCGGCACGAAGCGCACCCGGAGGCCGGCGCGCTCGTAGGCACCGAGGAACTCCAGCGACTGCGCGACCGGCATCTGCGGGTCCTGGTCGCCATGGAAAAGGAGCAGCGGCGGATCACCGGCGCCGACATGCGCCACTGGGCTGGCGAGCCGGGCGAGGGAGGGTTTGTCCTCCGGTTGCCCGCGCAGGAGCAACTGGAGGGCGGGGATGCGCACCCCCAGCCCAAAGGGCGTGGACTGGGCGAGGATCGTCTCGAGGTTGGAGGCTCCGTAGAAACTGATGATCGCCTGGACCGCGCTCGATTCACCGCGGTGATCGCCCACCTCCCCCTCCAACTCCCCGTGACCATTGCTCACGCCGACCAGCGCGGCGAGATGCGCCCCGGCCGACGCTCCGGCGATCGCGATGCGTTCCGTGGCCAGCCCGAATTCGGCCCGACGGGCGCGGAGGAACCGCACCGCGGCCTTGAGATCGTGGACGTTCGCCGGGAACGGCGCGACCGGTGTCAGGCGGTAATCCACGCTGGCGACCGCCCAACCGCCGGCCAAGAGGGGCGCGAGCGGGTTCTCGCCCTTGGATCCGCGGCTCCAGGCTCCCCCGTGGACCCACACGATGACGGGCGCGGGGCCAGACGCGGACGACGGAAGATGGAGGTCGAGACGCAGCGAATGCTCGCCGACGCGCGCGTACTCGATATCGCGGCGAGCCGGGGCGGCGACGGCCGGCCAGCCCGCGGCGAAGGAGAGCAGGAGCGACAGGACGAGAGGATCGCGGGCCACCGGCCGAACATCCGGGATACCGCGCGGGCAAGTCCAGCGCGGAACACCCGGGCATCTCGACCGCGCGCCGCTTGCATGGATCCTGCTGGGGGGCATGGTCCAACCATGAGCGAACAGAAGGAGCTCCTCACGCCCAACCGGAAGGCCCTCACGATCAACCTCGACGAGGAGCGCTACGGCACGTTCGCCGAGATCGGCGCGGGCCAGGAAGTGGCACGGGTCTTCTTCCAGGCCGGAGGAGCCGCGGGAACCGTGGCGAAGACGATCTCGGCCTACGACATGACCTTCAGCGACGCGATCTACGGCAAGGCGCCGCGGTACGTCTCGCGCGAGCGCCTGGCCCACATGCTCGACCACGAGTATGACCTGCTCATCGAGCGCCTGGCCGCGCAGCGCGGCGCGCGAACCACCTTCTTCGTCTTCGCCGACACCGTCGCGACCCGCGGCTTCAAGGGCACCAACGACGCGCATGGCTGGATGGGCATCCGCTTCCAGACGGAGCCCGGCGGCGTGCCGAGCGAGATCGTCCTCCACGTGCGGATGTGGGACAAGGAGGCCGTCCAGCAGCAGGCCGCGCTCGGCATCGCCGGCACGAACCTGATCTACGCCGCCTTCTATTATCGCGAGGACCCGAAACGGCTCGTCGAGTCGCTGGTGGACAACGTCGGCGCGGCGCGCGTCGAGGTCGACATGATCTCCTTCCGCGGCCCGGCGTTCGCGCACATCGACAACCGCCTGATCTCGCTCTACCTCGTGCAGCACGGCCTGACGAACGCGGTGCTTTTCGGCCCCCGGGGCGAGATGCTCCAGCCCTCCGAGGCCTTGCACCGCAAGGCGGTGCTGGTCGAGCGCGGCAGCTTCCGGCCGGTGACGCGCGTGAACGTCGACATGCTCAACTGCGCCACCGCGCAGTTCGTGCAGGAACCGGGCGTCCAGGGCCGCGAGGTGATCGCGCTCATGGAGATCACGGTGAACAACCTGCTCACCACCGGCACGCTCGACGCGGCGGACTTTCTCTCGCGCGTCGACCTGCTGGGCGAGCTGGGCTTCACGACGCTGATCTCGAACTACTCCGAGTACTACCGGCTGACGTCGTATTTCCGCCGCTACACGAAGGAGATGATCGGGGTGACGATGGGCATCAACAACCTCCTCGAGATCTTCAACGAGAAGTACTACGAGCACCTCGAGGGCGGTATCCTGGAGTCGTTCGGACGCATGTTCCGGAACGCCGTGAAGCTCTACATCTACCCGATGCGCCAGGAAGTGATGGCGCGCTACCAAGCCTCCGGCGGAGGTCCGGCCCCCGCCACGCCTCCGGGCCACGCATTCGCGAGCGAGGTTCTCATCACCGCCCGCAACGTTCATATCGCGCCGCACCTCCGTAATCTCTACGACCACCTGCTCGAGAACCACTACATCGACTGCCTCACCGGCTACGACCGCGAGGCGCTCGGGGTCGTCTCGCGCGAGGTGATCAGCCGGATCCGCGACCGGGATCCGTCCTGGGAGCGCATGGTGCCCGAGCCGGTGGCCGCCACCATCCGCCGCCGCCGGCTGTTCGGCTACACGCCGCCCCCCGCCGAGATTCCGCTCGCCGACTGAGGCTCGCGTGCTTTTCTGCACGCTCCCTCACCGACGCCATGCGCTTCCACAAGTACCACGCCCTCGGCAACGACTACATCGTCCTGAACCCGGCCGACTTCCCCGCGTGGGGAGGCGCCCCCACGACCGACCAGATCCGCGTCGTCTGCCACCGCAACTTCGGCGTCGGTTCCGACGGAATCCTGTGGGGTCCCCTGCCCTCGCGCGAGAGCCAGCACGGTCTGCGCATCTTCAATCCCGACGGATCCGAGGCGGAGAAATCCGGCAACGGCCTGCGCATCTTCTCGCGGTTCCTCTGGGACCAGAAGCTGGTCCGCGATGCCCGCTTCACCGTGGAAACCCCGGGCGGCCACGTTCGCTCCGAGATCCGCGAGGGCGGCGGACTCATCACCGTCGCGATGGGCTCGGTGAGCTTTGACAGCGCGCGCATTCCGGTGAACGTCGTCGGACCGGCCCGCGAGGTTCTCAACGAGAAGGTCGCCGTGCTCGACCGGGATTTCACCTACTGCGCCGCGACGATCGGTAATCCGCATTGCGTGATCCCGCTGCCCGCGGTTACGCTGGAGCTCGCCCTCCGCTACGGACCGCACCTGGAGACGCATCCCCTTTTCCCGCGCAAGACCAACGTCCAGTTCCTGCAGGTGATCGACCGGAAGAACATCCGCATCGAGATCTGGGAACGCGGCGCCGGCTACACGCTCGCCTCAGGTAGCAGCTCGAGCGCCTCCGCCGCCGTCGCCCACCGTCTGGGCCTCGTCGACCGCGATGTCACCGTGCACATGCCCGGCGGCACCATCGGCATCGAGATCGGCGACGGTTTCTCGATCATGATGACGGGCACCGTGAACAAGGTCGCCGAGGGCTTGATGCACCCCGAGCTCTTCGCGGTGAAGGTCTGACGCCGGGCAAGGGCCCGGGCTCCATCAAGGCATCGCCCCGGGGCGAAATAAAACGGGAATCCCTGCGGCGGGATGCGCCGCGCACCAGGCTGACCTCCTTCGCGCTGAGGCCCGTCACCGCACAATTCCGAGGCCGGGGACCAAAACGGTTTGCGGGTACCCGCGGAGCAACTACGGTCGTCGGGTGGGATGGTTGGCCGACACGCTGCGCCTCATCTGGGGGCTGATCTATTGGAACCTGCGCAAGACCTGGTTCCGGCTGCGGCGCGGCCGTTCGCCGTGCCCCTGCCAGTCCCCAAGCGACTCCGGGCGCGCGTTGCGCACGGTCTGCGACGCGTCCATGCACTGGAATGAGCCGGCGCGCTTCCGCGCGGTCTGCCCGCTGCTCGTCCGTACCCCGGACGGCTTGCGCTGTTCAGTCGACACCGCCGACATCCGCCCGTTTTGGGGCCGCGCGGCGGCGTTCTACGGGGGAGCCGGGCTCGCGCTCTACCTCACCGCGGCCGTTTCGGTTTTCATCTTCCTCCGCACGATCGGGTATCCGGTGAACATCTTCCATGTCACGCTGCCGCCCTACTGGCACCGCGTGACCGAGGTCCGCAGCGGCTATTTTATCAGCCGGTCGCAACAGGCGTTCGCCGAAAGCAAGCCGGCGGAGGCGCTGCTCTATCTCGACAGCGCCTTCCAGTTCGACCCGCGGAACCACGCGGCGGGCCTGACGCTGGCCAAACATCTCCAGATCGCCCAGCCCTCGCGCTCCGACGCCATCTTCCAGCAATTGATGGCGAACCACCCCGACCGGCGCCACCTCATCGCGCAGGACTGGTTTCGCGCCCTGCTGGCCCGCGGCAATCTGGAGCGGGTCGCGGATCTGGCGCTGGCCGAGCTTCGGGCCGGCTCTCCCGGCGCCCCGGTCTGGATCCGAGCGCTGATTTTCGCGCGCCGTCGGTTACCGCCGCTCGGAGAGACGGCGGCGCGGGAGGAGTCGGCCCGCACCGAAATGGCGCCCTGGCGACCGGTTCTCGTGGTGGAAAATCTGCTGAGGACCGGCCGGCAGGCCGAGGCCAGAGCGTTGCTCGCCACGGACTGGCCGGAAACCCCCGACGAGTTCGAGGCGTTTTACCAATCGTCGGTGCTGACCGAACTGAACGACGGTTTCGCGGCGCTGGATGCATTGGCCCGCAAACCTGCCGTCACCGACGGCGAAGTGCTGCTTACGGCGCGGCTGGCCGCACTTGCCTCCGCGCAAAAGGAAAGACTCCTGTCCCAGGAAGTGGAACGCGCCCTCGCTCCGCGGCTGACCCCGGCGACCCTGCCGGTGATCAAGGTCCTCACCGCCCATCTCATCCGGCATCCCGACCGGGATATCTTCCAACGGGTGCTGGCCAAGGTTGAACGAGAGCGCGTCCCCTTCACCGACCAGACCGCCGCGATCTGGTTCAGCCTGTTCTGCGCGGCGGGCGCCGTGGGCGACGAGGCCGCGCTGGGCCGGCTTACCGGCTCCATCCGCGAGGCGACCGGCCAGCCCTTCCTGGTGCTCGGGGCGACGGAGGCGTTCTTCCGCGGCGACTCGAACGAAAGGAGCATCCTGCCATTTCTTCCCGCGCTGCTGCTTCCCCTCGAGGTCACCTACGCGCTGCTCGAGCGCTACATCCCCACCCGTCAGACGGCGCGACCGGGCCGGGCTCCGTGAGCGAAACCGTGACAACCGGATTCTGGACAAAACTGCGCGGGCTTCCGCTCCCGACGCTCGCGGTCTTGGTCGCCATCGTCGGCGCGACCGCCGGAGTCACGTGGCACCTCTGGCCGCATTGGAGCACCAACACGGATCTGTCCCACGGCTATTTCGTGCCGGTGCTTTTCCTCCTGCTGCTGGGTGAGAGCCGACGCGGCACCCCCCGCACGCTACGCTGGTCAAAATTGAACCATGCCTTCGTCGCGGGCTTGATGCTGGCGGCTCTGGCCGCGACCGCGGTCGCCGGACTTTACGCCGTCACGGTGTATTGGTCGCATGCGGCGGTGGGCCTGATGCTGGCCCTGGCCTTCGCCTTGCTGGTGGTCGCGGCCGGAGCCGTTTTCTCGAGACCGGAGATCGGCTTGGTGCAACTCAACTGGCCGCTACTCGTGGCCGCGGTTCTCTGGCTGCTGGCCGCCCCGTTGCCTCCCGGCACGTATTCCCGGATCACGCTCACCCTGCAGCTTTGGGTGAGCGAGTTCGTGCTGAACACGCTGCATCTGCTGGGGATCGCCGCCGCGCGGCGCGGTAACATCATCGACCTGGTCCATGCCACGGTTGGAGTGGAGGAGGCCTGCAGCGGCATCCGCAGCCTGATCTCCTGCATTTTCGCAGCCCTGTTCTTTTCCGCGACCCTCGTGCGGCGCCCTTGGGCGAGGGCGCTGATCATCGGCCTGGCTCCCCTGCTGGCCCTCGTGATGAACTTCATCCGGTCGCTGACGCTCACCCTGCTGGCCGGGGCCAAGGTCGACATTTCCGGTTTCTGGCACGACGCGACCGGCTTCGCGGTCCTTGGCGTCACCGCGCTCATGCTCGGGGGCCTTGCGCTGCTGCTGGAACGGGAACCCTCGGCGGCGCGGAGACCTCCCGCGACCCCGGCGACGGATGCCCGCCGGAACAGCTCGGTCGCAATCCTGGGCACCGGCATGGCGGCGATCGCGGCGACGCTCGCGTTCTTCATGTGGAACACGCGGCCCGTGACCGGACCGCGGAATCAACCACCCGACCTGGCGGCGATCCTGCCATCGCCCCCCCCAGGGTGGGTGGCGAGAACCCCCAGCCTCTTCGCATTCAGCGGCACCCTGCAGACCAATTTCCTAGCGCAACGCGACTACTTGGAGCCGCTGCCGGGAGGTGGCTCACGAGAACTCGTGATCTACGCGGCCTACTGGCGTGCCGGGCAGGCGCCGGTCAGCCTCGTGGCCAGCCACACCCCCGATGCCTGCTGGCCGGGAGCCGGTTGGATGCCGGTTCCGATCCCGGAAACCACCATCCGGCTGACGCTCGCCGACCGCGTTCTACCCCCGGCGGAACAGCGCATTTTCAGCTCCGCGGACCGCCCCTACAACGTCTGGTTCTGGCATCTGCATGGAGGCCAGCCGCTCTCGTACCGCGATCCTTACTCGGCGGTGGAGCTCCTGCGCTACGCGTGGCGCTACGGATTCCGCCGCGACTCGGACCAGTTGTTTGTCCGCATCTCCAGCAACCGCCCCTGGGCTGAGATCGAAAACTCCGTCGTGCTGCGCGAGTTCTTCCAACGGGCGGCCAGCCTCGGCCTCTGACCTGCCATGCCATTCCGTCTGACCCGCATCGAACGCCGCATCCTCGCGGCGCTGGCTCTGATCATCGTGCTGGGCCTGATCGGGCTGGCGGTGCTCTGAAGCCGCGACCGCCCGCCTCACCGCGCGGCCGGTGCCAAGCGCTCGTAGGCGCGGGGGCCGGGTGGGACGGGCGCCCGGAAGCGCGCGCGGATCACCGCCAGGGCCTCCTCCTGGAAGGTGAGCCCGCGCTCGAAGACCGCGCCCTCCCGGCGCAACGTGCCCTGCAGGCGCGCCACGTCGGTTTCATGCACACTCCGACCGGACCTTGCGGCTTCCGCCGCGGCGATGCCGGCGGCGTGCCCGAGTATCATGTACTGCGGTTCCATGCGCAGGCTCGAATAGGCGATGTGGCTCGCCGAGAAGCACACCGGCACCAGGAGGTTCGCTAACTCGGAGCGGCGCGGGAGAAGCACGCGGAAAGGAATCTGGTAAGGCTGTACCGGCACCTGGACGTCACCCTCGTTCTCGACAAAGCCGCGGTCGTTCACGAAACGCTGCACGTTGTGCGAGTCGGAGTTGTAACTGCCCATCCCGATCACGTCCGGCTTCTCCCGCTCCGTCTGCAGGTCGCGCTGCGTCGCCACGAAATCACCGACCAGGCGGCGCGCCTCGCGCACGTAGAGCTGGTCAGGCCAGTGCCCGTTGGCGACGAACTCGTCGCGCGCAAGGCCGTACTCGTTGATCTCGGCCCGCAGGGCGGCGGGAACCCGCGGATCGTTCGCGAGAAAGTAATAGAAACCTTTCTGATACTCCTCGTGCTCACGCCAGATCCGCTCCCGCGTGGCGTAGGAGCCGTCAGGATAATCGTAGTTCCGCCCGATGAAGTCGGTTGAGAAACCTCCGCGATTGTTGAGGTCGACCTTCCCGTTGGGAATCACGCGCAGCAGGCTCACCTCGTTGAGTTTCATCGGCCGCCCGAGGTGGGCGGTCATGGCGGTCAGATAACGCGCGAGTAGTTCATAACGCGCCGGGTCGTACCCCCCGGGACGCGGCCAAGGCACACGGTTCTCCGGCACATGGGTGCCGATCACGCGGAAATTGTAGGCTTGGATGCGCTTGTCGGCCGCCCCCGGCTCACCGCGCGGTTCCGCCGAAACCTCCGGCAGCAGCCGGCCGCCTTCATCGCGCGCAGGAATATCGACCGCGAACTGGTGGCTGGGTGTCACCGCGCGGACACCCGCGAGCGACTCGCCGTACTGCGCCGTACTCTCGCGTCCGAAGGTGTACGTGACCCCGGCCTGCGCCATCAGGTCGCCCTCGTAGGTCGCGTCGGCGAAAATCCGGCCCGAGATCCGCGTGCCGTTCTCAAGGTGAACGGCGATGATGCGATCCCCTTCACGGGAAACCCCTCCCTTCTCCTTGAGACGGTGCTGCTCCAGCAGCGTGACTCCCGCCTCCCGCAGCATCTCGCGGAAAACCTGCGCCGCCACCTTGGGTTCCGGCATCCAGGCGATCTCCTGCAGGTGACGCTCCAAGCCGTAGGCGCGACCCGCACGGAAGTAGAACTCCAGGGCAAGACCACCGATCACCTCCCGCTTGCCGACATCGGTACCCGAGAGTCCTCCCGCCACCATGCCGCCAACCTGGGCGCGCGGCTCGAGCATCACGACCCGGGCTCCGTGGCGCGCGGCGGCGACGGCAGTCATCACGCCGCCGGCGGTCGCGCCGTAGACCACCACATCATAGACGGGCTGGGCCGGGGCGGCGATGGCGCAAACGATCAAGGCGGGGATAAAATTCAGGCGGCGCATGGAATACACTCGTGGGTTTTTCCAAAGGGTTCGGACCGGGGCACCCGATGACCGCCGCCGGCCCGGCCGGCGGCAACAGGAAATCCTCGGCGGAAGATCGTGGAAGATGACGCTGATGACGGCAGTGAGGCGAGCCGGCCGGGCTCCCGCGAAAAACCTCGCTTTCGACCGCGACCTCCATGCCCTCTGGCGAGCCTGTTGATGCCAGCCACCCCTCGCTTTCACCTCCACGGCGCGGCCCCCGAACGTCCGCTCCCGCCCGGCGCATGAAACCGGACGAGGGCGGCCTGACCCGCGAAGCGGCGACGGAACGAGACCAGATTGACGCCCTGCTGCTGACACGCGTGGCCGACGGCGACCGGGAGGCCTTCGCCCAGCTCTACGACCGGTTCTCGGCCCCGCTTTACGGGGCGGCGATACAGATCCTGCATGATGCCGCGGAGGCGCAGGACGTGGTTCAGGACGCGTTTCTGTCCCTCTGGGAAAAAGCGGCGACCTTTGAATCCTCGCGTGGGAGCGCCTTCTCGTGGGCGGTCACACTCGTGCGTAACCGCGCGATCGACCGGGTGCGTATGCGCCGCCGGCGTTCCGAGTTGCTCGCCGACTCGGTGCCGGAGGACCTCGGCTATATGGCCGGGCGCCTGCAGGCCGGCGGCGACGAGAGCGCCACGCTCGGGGACGAGGCCCGCGCCGTGCGTGCGGCGGTCGCCGCGCTGCCACCGGAACAGCAACGCGCCCTGGAACTAGCCTTCTTCGGCGGGCTCACGCAGGAAGAGATCGCCCGTAAGCTCCGTGAACCCCTCGGCACCGTGAAGGCGCGCATCCGCCGCGGCCTGATGCGGCTGCGCGACTCACTCGCCGACCGCCTATGATCGACGAGCGGGGAGAGGAAATGGCCTGCCTGCGGGTGCTCGGGCTGCTCGACGAGCAAGCCACGGGTGAATTCGTACGCCTCGCCCCGCCGGGATCCCCGATGGAGAATCTGGTCCGCGACCTGTCGGAGGTGGCCGCCTCGCTGGCATTCGTCGCCGCCGCGCCTCCGCCGCCCGATCTGCGTCACCGCGTGCTCTCGGCCGCCGGCTTGGTCCCGCGTCCGGCGCGGAAGCCACCCGCAGGTCCGGGGAGCTGACGGCCCGGGACGCTTCCGCTTAACCGTCGACCGGCACGCCTTCGGCCCGCAGCCGCTGGAGCTTGTAGGTTAGCGCGCGCCGGCTGATGGCGAGCTCCCGGGCAGTCTCCGTGCGGTTGAAGTTGTTCTTACGCAAAGCGCGCAGGATGGCCTCGCGTTCGATCTCGGCCAGACGTTGGCCGTCAGCGGGCTCGACCCCTTCGACCGGCACCACCGGCGGCTCCATGAGCCGCGCCGGCAGATGCTCCGGCAACACGATCTCACCCCGTGACAGGAGCGCGGCGCGCTCCATCGCGTTGCGCAGCTCCCGCACGTTGCCGGGCCACCGGTAGCGGCCCAGGGCAGCGGAAACCGAGGCGGAAAACCGCGGACGAAGGCGGGAGCTGATGCCGATGAAGTGTGCGGCGAGCGGGACGATGTCCTCCGGTCGTTCGCGCAGCGGCGGCATCACGACCTCGATCACATTGAGCCGGTAGAAAAGATCCTCGCGAAACAGCCCCTGGGTGATCCGGTCCTCCAGATCCTGCCGCGACGAGGCGAGGAGCCGAAAGTTCGCGGGAAGGTCACGCGCCGAGCCGACACGGCGGAACACTCCGTCGTTGATCACCCGCAAGAGCTTCGCCTGCAGGGAAGCCGGCAGATCAGCCACCTCGTCGAGGAGCAACGTGCCTCCCGCGGCCTCCTCAAACCGTCCCGCCCGCGGTGTACCGGCGGTCTTGTCCCGCCCGAACAACTCGGCCTCCAGCGCCGCCTCATTTTCCGCCAGGCAGCCGGTCCTCACCATCGGACGATCCGCCCGGCGACTCCAACGATGGATCAAATCCGCCACCACTTCCTTCCCCACCCCGCTCTCGCCGGTGATCAGCACGCGGGACTCCGACGGCGCGATCGCGGCCACATCGCGGAAGACCGACCGCGTGAGGGGGCTTTGCGCGATCACCCCATCCGGCAGCATCAACGGCTCCTCACCTGGCCCGGCGGCCCGCTCCGGCCCCAGCGCTCGGCGCACCGAATTCATCAGCTCGTCGAGGTCGATCGGCTTGGCCAGGTAGTTGACCGCACCGTCCCGCATGGCGGCCACCGCGGAGCGGATGTCAGCGAAGGCGGTGACGAGCAGCACCGGCAGGCCCGGGTGCCGCTCGCGCACGCGTCGCAGCGTCTCGATGCCGGACATCCCGGGCATGCGCACGTCGCTGATGATCAGGCCGAAATCGCCCTCTTCCATTCGCGCGAGCGCGGCCGTGCCGGAATCCGCGGACTGCGTGCGGAAGCCCTGCGCGCGGAGAAAGGTCTCCAGCAGGCTCCGCTGGCCGGCGTCGTCATCGACCACCAGGATGCGCGCGCCTACGCCGGCGTCAGGCTTCATGGCGGGCGGCGCTGACGCGCACATGACTGATGCGGAACAAGGCTCCGCGCGGCGGGTTGGCCAGACAGGCGATCTCCCAGCCGTGCGCCGCAACGATCTGCCACACGATCGCGAGCCCCAGACCGACGCCGCCTGGCCGCTTGGTGACGTAAGGCTTGAAGATCTCCGCCCGCTGCTCCTCGGGCACCCCGGGGCCGTCGTCGCCCACCTCCACGACCACACCGGTGTCGTCCGTCACCCGCCATCGCACCTCCACGCGGCCCTCCGGTCCGACGGCCTGGACCGCGTTGAGCACCAGGTTGAAGAGCGCCTGACGGAAAAACGGTTCGTCCGCATCGACGACCAGAGGGTCGCTCGCCGTCACCAACCGCACCCGCTTGTCCTCGACGTCGGGCAGGAGCGTGCGGGCGACATCCGCGGCGAGGCGCGGGAGATCAACGGTGCCGGGGTGCGGCTCGCGCGGCTTGGAGTAGTCGATGAACTGGTTCAGCTGCACCGTGACGCGGTCGGCTTCCTCCAGGATGGCGGCGGCGTGCTCGCGGAGCTTGGGAACAGTCTCCCGATCCGTGGTGACCAGGTGGGCGTGTCCGCGGATGAGGTTGAGCGGGTTGCGGGTCTCATGGGCGAGCCCGGCCGCGACGAGGTTCATCCGAGCGAGGTGGCTGTTCATCTCGCCAGCCTTGAGCAGCCGTATCCGCAGCTCGGAGTTCCGCGTGAAGTTCCGCCAGGCGAGCGAGGAGATGAGCGCCGCGCCCGAGCCCATCGCCGCCACGAGAAGACGGAGCCAGAGGTCGGCGCGCACGGCGCGGTCCCTCTCTTCCGTGGAAAGCGAGATCACCAGACTATGCACCCCCTGCGTGCGAATCAGTCCCTCATACTCCTCCGGCGACATCCATGCCGGCCGACCGAAGGGCACCCGGGGAATGCCCGCTTCCGCCGAAGACCCTGGGCGCTGGGCGGGACGCAGCGCCTTCGACAGACGCGGGTTGCTGACCACGACCGCCGAAGGCAGCGCCTTGTCCTCGGTTCCCGGGGGAGAACCCCCGAGGTCGGTGAGGTTCATCAACACCAATTCGCCCTTGCGCCAGAAAACCCCGCGGGCGCGCAGCATCTCGGATCCCAGTTCCACGGGGCGACCCGCGCTCGCGATCGTCTCGCCGGTGGCACCGAGCACCGCGATCGACTCCAATCGCCCCGGCTGGATCAGCGCCTGCAAGGACGCCTCGATGCGTTCCTTTGAGACCAGCAGCCCGAAACGCCGCTGGGAGCCGATGACGATCCCGAGCGTCGAGGTGATATCGCGCCCCCGGTTGATGAGACTCTGGCCGGCCGCCTCGCGGAAGCGCCGGTGTTCGTTCCACTGCCAGCCGCACAACGCGACCGTCACGCCGAGCAAGGCGGCGTGAAGGCCGAGTTTCTGACCGGTCGCTAGCCAACGCATGGGGAGGACGGAACGTCGCCCAACCCACGCCGGTTTCCAAGCCCCTTGTCAGGGCTTCCCAATCATGCGCTCCAATTCGTGCTGCTCGAAAGCCTTGGGCGACAGGTCGAGCTTACCCCGCTCCTGCACCGTCACCGCATTCATGTCGTCGGGTGTGCGGATGACGTGCGGCGTGAGGAAGATCAGCAACTCGGTCTTCACGTCGGCCTTCTGCTTGCGTTTGAAGGCGTAGCCAAGGATCGGAATATCGCCGAGCAGGGGCACTTTGCTGTCCCGGTCGGTGGTCTGCGTCGAGATGAGGCCGCCGATGACGATAGTCTTGTCGCTCGGCGTGACCACGACGGTGTCAGCCGAGCGCTTGTCGATGACGGGCGAACTGACTGTGTTGGAAATCGGCACGGTGGTCGCGCTGAGCGAGGAGATCTCGGGCGAGACGATCATCTCGACCAGGCCCTCCTGCGTGATGAACGGGGTGACGCGCAGGATGATGCCGATGTCCTGGTACTGAACCGTGTTGATGGTGGTGTTGGTCTGGTCGCTCACCCGGGAGTTGGTGATGATCGGAACCGACTGGCCGACCATGATGGTGGCCTGCTGGTTGTTGCGCGTGAGCACGGACGGACGGGAAAGGATCTCGGTCTTGCTCACGCTGGCGAGGGCGCGGAGGGTGGCGTTCACATCCTGACTGAGGATCCGGTAGAAAGCGCCGAACTGCGTCGGGTCGTTGAGCGCGTCGGCCAGGCCGAACTTGGTCGTGGCGAGGCCGCGGGGCTCGTTCTTGATCGCGATGGTGCCGTTGAAGATCGCCTCGGAACCGAGATCGACACCCTTGTCGTGCGTCACCTGCACGAACACCACGTTGATCAGCACCTGCGGCTTGGGCTTGTCGAGGGTCTGGATGATGTTGCGGATGTTCTCGTTGGTCTCGTCGTCGGTGACGACGATGAGACGGCGGGTCTGGAGGTCACTGGTGATGATGGCCTCACCGACCATGGTGGAGTTGGTGTACTGGCGGTTACCGCCCTGGCCGGAGCCAGAGCCTCCGCCGCCCGCACTCCGCGTCGCGTTGCTGATGGTGGTGGAAGGCCGCTGCATGGAGGACGCCGGTCGCTGCGCGCCCGTGGCGGGAGTCGAGGCCGCATGGATTGCGGCCACCGGAAGAGTCAGGAAGGCCAGGGCCCACCGCGCGGGCCGGGAGGAAAGGATTCGGAACATGATGGGAACGGTTGGGAGGAACAGGGTGACGGGGCCGGGCTCAGCGCACGCCGCGGGTGCCGAGGGTGATGTTGGAGCCGGTGGCCTGGGTGTTGCTCGAGGCGCGGGTGGTGAGCGGGTCCACCTCCTGGTTGCCGGTGGTGCGGACGTTGCTGCCTTGGAAGAGATTCCGGAGAACGCTTTCGACCTGCTTCACGTCGCCGTTCTCCAGAGTGTAGACGAAGACCTTCTGCTTGCGCGCGGAACTGGAATCCAGCTGCCGGATGATGGCCTCGACATCGTCGAGTGCCTCGCGGGAGGCGCTGACGATGACCGAATACGTGCGCGGGTCAGGCACCGCCACGACGGGCGTGCCTCGCGAGCCGCCGGTGCCGCCCCGGCTGCCACCGGAGCGCCCGCTGGTGCTGCCGCGGCTTCCGCCCGGCCCGCCGCCACGGCCGGCAGCCATTGCCGCCAAGGCGGCGCCGGGCCCACCGGACATGCCGCCGAAACCACCGAACGCCCCGAAGGGCATTCCGCTCGCCCCGCCGGGACCGCGGGAATTCGCTCCGCCGGTGCCACCGCCGAAGATGGAGCTGATCAGGCCCGCCATTTCCGTGGGGTCCGCGTTCTTGAGCTGGAAAACCTTCATCGAGGCCACCGACCCCGCGGAACCGTCCAGCGCCGAGACGAGCTCGACGATGTGACGAACGTTGCTCTGGGTATCGGTGACAACGAGCGAGTTGCTGTCGACGTTGGCGGTGATGGTGGCGCTGTTCGGCAGCAAAGTCGCGAGATCGGACGCGGCCTGGGAGGCCTCGATCCGCTCGAGCGGGATGATCTGCATCACCATCTCAGCGTTGTCGGGAATCTGCCGCGGATCGTTGCCGGTACGGATCGGGATGGAGCGCTTGCGGGCGTCCTCCTTCGAGCTCACGACCAGCGTGCGCCCCTTGAGGACGGCGGTGTAGCCGCTCTTGTTGATGGCGAGGTTGAGCAGCTGGACCGCCTCCTGCTTGGAGACGGGTTGCGCGCTCCACATGTCGATGTTGCCGCGCACCGGGGTCTCCAGGACGATGACGAAGCCCGCCGCCTCGCTCAGGTAATTCAGGACCGTCTCGAGCGGGGCGCCGCGGAAGTTAAAGCGCAAGCCACCCGAGGTGTCGCGAGCGGGACGTTCGGCCGTTTCGGCGGCGGCCGGCTGGGCCGGAGCGGCCGCGGGGGCGTTCTGGGCGGGGACCGGGGACGCGGAGACCGCGAAACCGGCGAGGGCGAGGGGGAGGAGCTTACTCGTTTTCATTTCTTCAATTGTTGTTCGCGTTGCTTCATCAGGCGCTTGAGGACCTCGGAGGCGTTGGCGGGAATCTCGACGGGAACGGCCTCGGCCGCACGCCCGGAACCGGCGCGGGGATCGGCGGGCGGGGTACGCGGCGCGCTCACGGTCCAGTCGCCACCCTCAACGCGCCGGATCTGCTGGGAGACGACGAGCTTGAGCGGCTGGTCGCCGCGCTGGAGCTCGACGCCGCCGGCGTCGACGCGGAGCACCTTGAAATCGGCGATCTCTCCGCCCTCCCCCACCTCACGACGGAAGGAAGCCTCGGAACTGTGGAAGACCGCGAGTCCGCGGTCGCCGTAGCGGACGATGCCGACGAGCGTGATCTCGTCGGAGCGGACCGGCTTCTCCTCATCGGCGACCCGGGTGCGCCCCACGCGGGTGGGATTGAAGATATTCCGCTCGAGGATGAGCTGGAACGCCTCGAACCCCTGCCCGCTGGCCGCGGCGGCCGGGGCGGCGGAGGAAGCGGGCGCGCCGCCACGGCGGCGATCCGTGCCTTGGGCGGCTGCGACCGCGGCGAGCACGAACAAGACGAAAGTGTGGCGTTTCATCGGCGGCCCTCCAAGGGCGCGAACCGCAGGCCGCTGACGAGCAGCCCGAGACCGAGCCGGTTGCCGGAATCGTCGCGGGAGGTGAGCTCGATGGAGTCGATCCGGAGCGCCAGCGGCGACTTCTCCACCTCATGGAGGAAACGGGTGATGGCGTTGAGCGAGCCGCTGGCGTCGACGCGGCACTCGAGCAGGGAGTAGCGGTTATTGGCGCCGCGTTTCCATTGCGGCTTGATGGAGCCGAGCTCCACACCGCCGGCGCGACCCCAGCGGTCGAACGCGGTGACGAGGTCCTGTTCGGCCTTGGCCGGCTCGGCGGGCATCGCCTGCTGCTGCATCTCGGACCACATCGCGCGGGTGCGGTCGGCCCGGGCGATGGCCGAGCGGCCGTCGGCGACGAGGCGGGTGAGCCGCGCGATCTCGGCGGAGCGGGAACGCCAAGCGGCGGTCAAGGGGGTGAAAACCATGCTGTCCAGCACGAGGAGCAGCACGGCCGCACCCGCGAGGATCATCAGGAGACGCTGGCGTTGGGAGGAAGCTTTGCTCATGAGCCGGAGGTTCCGATCCAGCGGAACGTGAAGGTGAACTGGGCGGGCGTCTTGCCGCGGATCTGCTCGATTTTCAGGCCCTGGACCTCCTTGGACTGCCGCAGCAGGTCGAGGGTCCGGAGCAGGGAGGCGTTGTCGCGCGCGGTGCCGGTGACGGTGACGGTGGACGGGCTGTGCACCTCGAAACCCTTGGCGGTGACACTGCCGTTGTCGGGGAAGCACTCCACGACCTTGCGCAGGATGGAAAGGTTGCGGAACGAGGTGTCGTACCACAGCCGGAACTCGCGGATGCGGGCCTGCACGGCGTCGAGGTCCTTCACTTGCGCCTCCATCGCCTCCCAGTCAGAGCGGAGCCGCCAGAGCTGGTATTGCTGCCACTCGAACGCCCCGCCGACGATGACGAGCACGGCGGCGGCGGCGAAACCGGCCGTCGCGAGCCGACGCGAGTTGTAGCGCGCGACGAGCCGCGCGAAGCGCCCCGGTTTGGGCGGCAGGAACTCAAGCGCCGGCGGGCCATCGCGGAGGAAACGCAGACCGACCTCCTCCACCACCTCCTCGGCGGCGAACTTCCGACCGGACGCGATGGTATCGATCGACAGGCCGGCCCCCACCGCCCACGCGCCCAACGCGCCCGCGAGCGCGCCGACCGCCCGTTCCTCGCCACGCACCGCCAGCGCCCGGACCTCGGCGCGCAGCGCGGCCGGCATCTGTTCCAGCGTGATGCGGAGCTCGCGCACCAGCGCGGCGGTGTTGACGACCCGCTCCCCGGCCTCGGACTCGATGGAGGCCTCGAGCACGCGGAAGGCGACGATGCCGCCCCCGGCGGCGACCAGCAGCGTGGCGCCCGCGCCCTCGACCCAGAGCGTCATCCGCCCCGGCCCCACGGCGGGAACCGCGTCGCGCAACGCCGGCAGACCGAGCGTGCAGCTCACCGGGCGGAGACCGGCGCCGCGCAGGACCTCGCCGAGCCGCGCGACCTGCTCGCGACGCACCGCAAGCTGCGTGGCGAAACCCTCACCCCCCGCGCGCGCCAGCGAGCGGGACAGGTGTAATTCCTCGGGCGCACTTGGGAAACCCTTCTCCGCCTCGAGCTGGAGGAGGCTCTCGGTGTCCTCAGACGAAAGCTCCGGCAGCGCCGACTGCTGGGTCATCACCCATTCGGGCGGCAGCACCACGATGCAAGCGCGCTCCTTGATCCGGGCCGCGTCGAGCAGCCCCCGGATCTCCCGGCCGACCAACTCGGGTTCCGGGTGCAGGGGATCGAGTGAGAGCGGCGAGGAGACCTGCCGGACCACGGAGACGGCGTTCTTGGAACGCGCGATCTGCGCGGCGACGAGGCGCCCTCCCGCGAGGGAGAGCGCGAGGAGGGATTGCGGAGCGCGCCGCACGGAAAACCGGTTCACAGGCGCTCACTCCTTCCCGAACGCAGGAACTGCCGGACCTGGGGACCGAGCGCCCACCCATAAGCGGAGAGGTCCTGATGATAAACGATACGCGGGGTTGATCTCGTCATGTCGAAGACGGTGCGCGTGCGGCAATAGCCGCGGCCCGAGGGCCCCACCGCGACCACATCGGCCGAGAACTGGTAGGAGCGGTCGGTGATATACGGTCCAGCGCGGGTGATCGCGCCGCGGCTCAGCACCTGCGTGAGCCACGCAAAGGAGCCGCGCGTGACGTCGGGATTCGCCAGCCGGTAGGCGACGATCGCGGCCGCCCCGTCGAGTCCAATTCCCGGGAGGCAGGCCAACACAGTTTCGCCCGCGGTGTTCACGTTGACGCGGCCGCGCACCGTGGAGCCGTTGCTGGTGGTGATGTCGTCGCGAACCTGGCTCCATTCCTCGGCGCTGAGGCGGCCTTCCACCATGAACTCCGCCGGACTGCGTAGCTCGCCGGCGCCGAGGGCGCCCATGATCTGGGCGGCGCGACCCGGACCAAAGCGCTGCTGCAACAGCGGCAGCAGGCGTTGCTGCCGGTTCTGGAAGGTGGCGACGTTGATCCGCGGCGAGCCGTTGGCTCGGGTGTTGGGCTCCCGGCTGTGGACCGTGACGTGCTCGAGAATACCCGGCTCGATCAGCCCATCGCCGTTGTCCCGCGGGGCGGAACGGTCGCCGTCGTTCTCGTTTTCATCCAACGCCCCGTTGCGGTTGCTGTCCTCGCCAAGGATCAGGTCGAGGGTGGCACCGTAGACTAGGCGCAGCTCGTCGACCGTTTCAAAATCCGCTCCTTTGTTGAGCCGCGCCGGCTCGAGTCGTCCGTAAGTGCTGTCACCCAGCCCCTGCTCGCTCCGTGAGCGCCAGCTCAGGATGGCGTCGACCAACTCCGGTGTCATTGTCGGCAAAGCCTCGAGCATCGTGCGCGTGGCGGTGTTGAGGTTGAGTTTCGACGCTTCGTCCACGAGGCCGAACACCGGCTCGTCCGTCGGGCGCTGGTCCGGATCCCGGCCGAGAAGCCAGAAGGTCGCGTCCCCCAGGGCCACTTCCGCGGAACGGTAGTCGTCACGGTACGGCACCGCGCCGCCGGTGCCGAACTGGCCCAGCACGAAGGCCGCGTAACGGGCGCCGCCGGCCGCCGCCTGCCGGGCCACGACCTCCGCGACCTGCCCGTCGGCGGCACGCATCTCCGCCGTCATCTGATCGGCGAAATAGACCGTGAGCGCCACCAGCCCGAGACAGACCCAGATCACGATGATCAGCACCGACCCGCGGCGGCGGGACGGGGGAAACGGGGAAACGCGCGGGCTCACGGTGCAGCCTCCTCCGCCTCGAGGGTTTGGCTGGTGGTCGTGCGCACCAGCACGGGCACCACGATGTCCACCGGCGCCGACGCGGCCTGCCCTCCGGCCGGCGGCACGCGCACGATCGAGAAGCGAAACGCGACCGGCAGGGTCTGCGTGTCCGCCGATTCCCAGCTGTCGGTCCACGCGGTGCCGTCGAAGTAAGAGAGGGCCGCGCTGTCGACATCGGCGAGGATCACCTGGTCCTCCGGCACCGCCTCCTGGACCGGGAGCAGGTTGCGCGTGACAGCGCGGACGAGGTTGCGCCCCCGACCGCCCTGCCCGGAAGGCGCCAGGAAATAGGCCACGGCCTGCAGGTCCCCGAACGGAGTCCAGCCGTCGATCCGGCCCGACGAAGTGTAGATGTCGGGCGTGACGCGCTCGCCCAGGCTGTCGGCCGGCGTGAGCGTCTCGCCGGCGGAGCTCAGCTCGCGGGCCATGCCGCTGGCTCCGCCCGGCAGCACCAGGCCGGCGAGGTCGCGCCGGATGATGCCGGCGGCGCGCTGCACCGACTGGTCCTCGGCGAGACGCGCATGGGTCGTGTTGTGGAGCCGCAGGGCGCTGAAAAAAGTGGTCTGGATCACAACCAGCACCACCGCGCCGACCGCGGTGGCGATGATCAGCTCGAGGAGCGTGAAACCGCGCCGGCGCGCGCGAGGGGCGAAGGTGCGGCGCGCGATCATTGCTGCGTGCCGAGCGTCGCGTCGGCGGTCGGGGAGGCCGGCAGCAGCGTCGCCACGGAAACCTCGTGGGCGCCGCCCTGCACGGTGAACGAAACCGTCACCGTCATCTGCTGCATCGCGTCCTCGGGCCAGTTATCGACGCGCATCACCCACGGGAAGGAGCTTTCACCCTCGTAGGCGGTGCCGCTCGCCGAGGCCTGCTGGATCTGCGTCTCGACCAGCAGTTCGTTGAGCACCCGCTCCCCCACCCGCATCGCCGCCGCCTTGCGCTGGCCCAGCACGGCGACGCGGCTCGCGACGCTCATGCCCTCGATCGCCACGGGGATGATGATCGCCATCATGAGCAACGCGGCGAGCACCTCCACCAGCGTGAAGGCCGCGCGCCGCCGGGAGGATGGGACGCGATCAACCATTGCGGATCAGCGGCCGGATCTCGAACCCGAGCCGGTTGAAGGTGGGCACGATCTCCAGCGCGCCATCGTCGCCTTGACGGATCACAACCCGCTGCACTCCGCCCTCGTCGAAAAAACCATCAGGGTTGCACCGGATCGCGGCCAGATTCTCCGGCAAACCGAGCCGCTCGTCCTCCTGCTCGGAGACCGGCGCCTCGCCGACCGCCGGCACCTCCAGCCGCAGAGTTGGCTCGGCGGCGTGCACGATGCGCCGCGCCCCTTCGTCCCCCGCCGCATGGCTTTCCTGCAGCTCGAGGCCGTACATCGACCGCGCGGGATCGATCCAGAGGATCACGGGAACCCCCTCCGCGACCGCGCGCGCGCGGCCGTAGTGGATGAGCGAAAGCATGCGCTGCGCCTCTTGGCTGAGCGCGCGGCCGCGGAAGAAGGAGGCCATGCGCGGCATCACCATCGCGGCCACCGTGAGCAGCAGCACCATCACGACGATGAGCTCCACCAGCGTGAACGCGCGACGCCCGCCGGCCGGAGGCCGGAAGCGGAAGACGCGCGGGACGCGGGCGGCGACGCTCATGGGAGGCGGGGGCGCGGGGTCAGTTCGCGGCGACCCGGCCGTTCACAATGTCGTCCGCGCTGTTCGGCTGGCCGTCCGGCCCCGTGGAACGCAGGTCATAGCCGGCCGGATTGATGCGGCCGGGGAACTCGTAGATGTAAGCGCGGCCCCACGGATCGAGGGGGATCTCGCTCTTCAGGTAGGGCCCGCGCCAGTTGGGCACGTCGGCGGGAGCCGCAACCAGCTGGTTCAGGCCGTCCTGCCCCCGCGGATAGCTGCCGGTGTCGACCTCGAAGGCGTCGAGCGCCGTGCCGAAGGTCGAGATCTGGGTCTGCGCCGCGGTGATGCGCGCCTGTTCCGTGCGTCCGGTGAACTTGGGCAGGACCAGGGAGGCGAGGATGCCAAGGATCACGAGCACGAGCAGGAGCTCGACCAGCGTGAAGCCGCGGCGGGAGCGGCGGTGGCGCGCGGCGCGCGCGGAGGCGTGGGTGGCTTTCATGGAAGGGTTGGTCATTTGATGTGGTCCTGCAGCGAGAAGATGGGAATCACCATGCCGATGAAGATCGTCCCGATCAGCGCCGCGATGACGAAGAGCATCACGGGCTCGGCCAGCGCGACGACGGCCTTCAGCTGGCGGTCCAGGTCGCCCTCGGTGACGTTGGCGATACGGAGCAGCTCGGCGTCGAGCTTGCCGCTCTCCTCCGCCACCGAGATCATCTCGACTACGGTGCCGGGAAAAAGGGCCCGGTTCTGCGCGAGACTCTTGCCGAGGGCCTTGCCCTCCTTCACCCGGTCGATCGACTCCGAGACGGCGTCGACGAGGATCTGGTTGCCGATCGAGCGGCGGGCGACGTTCAGCGCGTTGATCAGCGGCACGCCGGCGCCGAGGAGCGTGCCGAGCATCCGGCAGAAACGCGCCATGGCGAACTGGGCGAGGAGCGGCCCGATCGTGGGCACCCGCAGGATGTAACCCTCCCAGGCGCGGCGGCCCGCCTCGGAGCGGAACCAGCTGCGGAGCGAGATGAAGGCCACGACCAGCGCGGCGCCGATGAACAGCCCGTAGTTACGCACGGCGTCACTCACGCCCACGATCATCCTCGTGATCAGCGGCAGCTCCGCATTGAAGCCCTGGAACACGAGCTGGAAACGCGGGATGAAGAAGACCAGCAGGAAGATCAGCACCCCCACCGCCAGGAACAGCAGGATGGCCGGGTACATGAGGGCCGTCATCACCTTGCCCTTGAGCTCCTTTTCCCGCGATTGGAAATCGGCGATCTGCGCCAGCACGACGTCGAGAAAGCCGCCGGTCTCGCCCGCCTCCACCATCGCGACATACACCCGCGGGAAGGTCTCCGGGGAACGCGCCATCGCGTCCGACAGCGACATGCCGTCGATCACCAGATCGTGGATCTCCTTCCACTTCGCCTTCGCCACCGGCTCCGCCGCCTCACGATGGATGATGACCAGCGCGCGGCTGAAAGGCACGCCCGCCGCGAGCAGGCTCGATAGCAGGCGCGTGAAGTTCTCGAGGATGCGCGGGGTGATCTTACCCGGTTGCCCGAGCTTCAGTTTCAACCCGAAACCGCCCCCTTGGCCGGCCGGCGCCGCGGCGGCGCCCTTGCCCGCCGGGGATGCGGATTCGGACAATCGGATCGGTTTAAGACCGCGCAGTTCGACCTGGCGCATCGCCTCCTGCCGGTTGGCCGCGTCGATGAGGCCCTCCGTTGCGGCACCGTCGAGTTGCAAGGCCTTGTAGGCGAACTGGGGCATGGATCAGAGGGCGCGCCGCCGATGCTCAGGCCTGCGGGGCCCGGGCGGCGGCCGCGTTGGGATCCTCCTCGTGGACCGTCGTCACGCTGAGCACTTCCTCGATGGTCGTGCGCCCCTCCTGCACCAGCCGGCGGCCATCCTCGGCCAGCGTGGTCATTCCGGCGCGACGCGCGGCGTCACGGATGAGGTCCGTCGAACCGTTCCGCAGGATCAGCTGCCGGATCTCGTTGTTGGTGTCCATCCACTCGAAGATCGCCTGCCGCCCATGGAATCCGGTGCCCCGGCAATCGCGACAGCCGACGGATTTATGGATCACGGCGTCGGCCGGAATCCCCAGCCGGACCTTGTACGTGCGCGCCGTCGGGGAATCGTCGACCGCCTTGCATTTGGGGCAGAGCAACCGCACGAGACGCTGGGCGAGCACGGCCTCGAGGGAGGAGGCGACGAGATAGGGCTCCACCCCCATGTCGACCAGACGCGTGAGCGCGCCCGGGGCGTCGTTCGTGTGCAGGGTCGAGAACACCAGGTGCCCCGTGAGCGAGGCCTGCACCGCGATCTGCGCGGTTTCCTGGTCGCGGATTTCGCCGATCAGGATGACGTCGGGGTCGTGGCGCAGGATGGAACGGAGACCGCGCGCGAACGTGAGTCCGGATTTCTCCGACACCTGGATCTGGTTCACGCCCTTCAGCTGGTACTCGATCGGGTCCTCGATCGTGACGATCTTCCGTTGCGCGTCGTTGATGCCCTGCAACGCGGTGTAGAGCGTGGAGGTCTTGCCTGAGCCCGTGGGTCCGGTGACCAGCACGATGCCGTGCGGCAGCTCAAGGACACGCTGGAGGCAGGTGTGATCGCGCTCGTGCATGCCGAGGTCGCGGACCCCGCGCAGCGCGGAGTTCTGGCGCAGAAGGCGCATCACCACCGCCTCGCCGTGCAGCATCGGGATGATCGAGACGCGGATGTCCACCTCCGTCGACTCGATGCGCACCTTGATGCGTCCGTCCTGGGGCAGGCGCTTCTCGGCGATGTTGAGGTGGCTGAGGATCTTCACGCGCGCCACGATCGCCGGCTGGAACTTCTTGATCTGCGCCGGCACCGGGACCTCCTGCAGCACGCCGTCGATGCGGTAGCGGATCCGCAGCTCGTCCTCGAACGGTTCGAGGTGGATGTCGGACGCGCGCAGCTCGATGGAGTCCTTGAGGACCTGGTTGACGAACCGGATGATCGAGGCGTCCTCCGCGGCCTCGTCGAGATTGGTGCCCGCCGCGCCCTCGCCCTCGTCAACCACCTGCAGGTCGCCCTCCTCGTGCAGGGTGCCGATGGTGTCGGCGCCGACGCCGAGACGCTTCTTCAGTTCACGCTGGACGGCCTCGGAAGGCGCGAGCACCGGCCGCAGCCGCAGGCCCGTGAGCGCCCGCAACCCGTCCATGCCCGCGGTCACGAAGAGCCGGCTCGTCGCGATCTCGATCTGGTTGTCGATCCGCCGCAGCGGCAGCAGCTCGTCCCGCAACAGCAGCCTTGCGGGAAAGAGTGACAGCACTTGTTTGTCGGGCTCGAGCTCGTCGAGCCGCGCGAACGGCACCCCGTACTCACGTGCGAGCCAGCGCAGGACCGCATCCTCGGCCGGTGGCTCCCCGGCGGGAAGCTGGCGCAGGAAGGAACGGGCGTCGCCGGCCGTGAGCTGCCGCGCCGCGATCATGCGGTCGAGCAACTCCGGCAGAACGCCGTTGCTGGTGGAGGCGGGCGCGTCGGTCAGCACGGCTTCAGGGCAGCAGGCCGAACATCACCGCGATCGCCTCCTGGCGCACGGAAAGGACGGCGCGGAGTTCCTCCTGCGCCTTGGCGACCTTGGCCTCGTTGTCGCGCCGGGACTCGCGGACCCGCTCTAGGCGGCTCTTGATTTCCGCCTCGGGCAGCTTGTCGCGGATGGCGAACTGCAAGGCGCTCATCTCGGGATTGCCCGAGCCGCCGCGGCCCGGACCAGAACCGCGGTCACCGCCTCCGCCCGGAGGACCGCCACGGGCGCCCATCATGCCGCCCGGGCCGCCCATGCCGCCCATGCCGCCGGAGTTGCGGCGCGCCTCGGAGACCTTCGCCACGCGCTCGGAAATCACCTTCCACTCCTCGTCGTCGGTGATCTCCAGTCGCTCGCGCAGCATGTTGAGCATCCGCGCCTGCATCTCCTGGGGATTGAACTCGCCCCGAGGACCGCGGTCACCGCCTCGGTCGCCCGGGCGCTCGGCGCCGCGCTCGGTGCCGCGGCGGCGCTCGTCCTGCGCGGACAAGGACTGCATGACGCTCAAGACAAACAAAGCCACGCCCAGCCGGGCGGCGAGTCGGGTGCCGAATGATGTGTTCATGGTGACAGTTGCGGGGGTTGACGCGTCAGAACCTCCGTCAGTTGCGGGAATTCCCGCACGCGCACACGAAGATTCCCGTCGTGGGCAATCGTTGCGCAGAAATCCGGACCCCGTGCGCAACTTTTGCGCATCGTCGCGACATTCCGGTTCCCCCACCGCGGGTCGCGAAACCCTCCGGAACCAGGGTCGTCTTTGCAGCTGACGCCGGGACGATTCCCGTCGCACCTTTCCGCTCCCCTCACCCCGAACCACCTTCGCCATGCGCTCCGCCGCGTTCGCCGCCACCCTAGTTCTCCTCGGTTTCGCCCTTTCGGCCATTCCCGTGTCAGGTGCCGAGAACAGCCGCCCGCCCAACGTTGTGGTCTTCCTCGCCGACGACGCCGGCTGGGGTGACTTCTCGATCAACGGCAACCGGAGCGTCCGGACGCCCAACATCGATTCGATCGGGCTGGGTGGCGCGCGCTTCGACCGCTTCTTCGTGTGCGCAGTCTGCGCCCCGACCCGCGCGGAGTTCCTCACCGGCCGTTACCATCCGCGCGGTGGCGTGCGCGGGGTCTCGACCGGCCTGGAGCGGCTCAACACCGACGAGAAGACGGTGGCCGACGCCTTCAAGGCGGCCGGCTACGCCACGGGCGCCTTCGGCAAGTGGCACAACGGCAGCCAATGGCCGTACCACCCGCAGGCCCGCGGCTTCGACGAGTTCTACGGCTACACCGCCGGGCATTGGGGCGAGTACTTCGATCCACCCGTCGAGCACAACGGGCGCATGATCCGCGAGAAGGGCTACATCGTGGACCTCTGCACGGACCGCGCCGTCGCCTTCATTGAGCGCAACCGCACCCGCCCGTTTTTCTGCTACGTCCCTTTCACGACGCCGCACTCCCCGTGGTCGGTGCCGGAAAAGCACTGGGACCGCTTCAAGGGCCGCGCCATCGCGCAGCCGGCGACCGAGGCCGGGCAGGAGAATCTCGACCACACCCGTTGCGCGCTCGCGATGGTCGAGAACCAGGACGACAACGTCGGCCGTGTCCTCCGGCGACTGGACGAGCTCGGCCTGCGTGATAACACCATCGTCGTCTACTTTTCCGACAACGGCCCGAATAGCTGGCGCTGGAACGACGGGATGAAGGGCCGCAAGGGCACGCTCGACGAAGGAGGCATCCGCTCGCCCACGATGCTCAGCTGGCCCGGGCGGGTGAAGCCGGGGACGGTCATCCGCGATATCGCCGGCGCCATCGACCTCCTGCCCACCCTCACTTCGCTGGCGGGCGTCGCACGGGTCGGCGCCAAGCCCCTCGACGGCGCCGATCTATCGCCACTGCTCCTTGGCGGCGGGGCCGCGTGGGCGGAACGGATGATCTTCTCCCACCAGAACGGTCAGGTGAGCGTGCGCACCCCGCGCCACCGTCTGGACAGCCGCGGGGCGCTCTTCGACCTGCAGTCCGATCCCGGCCAGACGAACGACATCGCGGCCGCGGAGCCCGCCATCGCCGCGCGGCTGGGCGAAGCCGTGACCACCTGGCGGCGGGAGGTCTTCGGGCCCGAGGTCGCCGCGCGGAGCGTGGAGTTGCGCGCGGGCAAGAACGGCAAGGCCCGCGGCGGATTTGTGGTGCCGGACGACCGGCCGTACCCGGTCGGCCATCGCGAGTTTCCGTGGACCCCGCTGCCGGCGCGCGACGGGGTGCCGCACGGCGGGGTGCAGCGCAGCAGCTCGGCGCCCAACTCCTCTTATTTCGTCAACTGGCGCACGACCGGGGACCGCATCACCTGGGACATCGAGGTGGCCACCACCGGCGAATACGAAGTGGTGATCGATTACACCTGCCCGCTCCCCGACGCCGGCGCGGAGATCGAGCTGGCCTTCCGCGGCGCGCGGCTCACCGGACAGGTGACCCCGGGATGGGATCCCGCGCTTTACACGAACCAGGACACGTTACCGCGGCCGGCCGGTGAATCACAGATGAAGGAGTTCCGGCCGCTCAACCTCGGCCGGGTGCGGCTTGAGCAGGGTCGCGGCGAACTGACGCTCCGCGCCCTGCGCGTACCGGGTAAATCGGTCATGGACGTCCGCCGGGTGAACCTGACCCTGAAAAACTGACCCCATGCTCTCTCTTCCTCACCGACTGACCGCGATCACCCTAATCGCGACCGCCGCCGTCCTCGCCGGCGAGCCCGCCGCGAAGCCCAACATCGTGTTCATCATCTCCGACGACCACGCGTGGAACGACTACGGTTTCATGGGGCACCGACAGATCGAAACGCCGCACCTCGACCGGCTGGCAGCCCGAAGCGCCCTGTTCCCCCGTGGCTACGTGCCCACCGCGCTGTGCCGCCCGGCACTCGCCACTTTCGCCAGTGGCCTTTACGCGCACCAGCACCACGTCAGCGGCAATGACCCGGCCTTCCTGCCCGAGATGCTCGCCCCCGCCGGCGGCAAGGCGAAGAAGGCGGGCAAACAGGCGGCCGAGCCCGCCGGCTACCAGCGGTTACGCGAGCGTCTGATCACCAAGCTGGACATCCCCGACACCCTGCCCAAGTCGCTCGGACGGCTGGGCTACCTGAGCCACCAATCCGGCAAGTGGTGGGAAGGGTCGTTCCGCCGCGGTGGTTTCACTCACGGGATGACCCGCGGGTTTCCGGAACCAGGAGGCCGGCACGGCGACGACGGCTTGAAGATCGGCCGCGAAGGCCTCGCCCCCATCTTCGACTTCATCGACCACGCCGTCGCGGAAAAGAAACCGTTCTTCATCTGGTACGCGCCTTTCCTTCCCCATACCCCGCACACCCCGCCCGACCGTCTGTTCGCCAAGTACAAGGCCAAGGGAATCACCTCCGACTTCGTCGCGCGCTATTACGCCATGGTGGAGTGGTTCGATGACACCTGCGGCCAGCTCATGGAGCGGATCGAGTCCAAGGGCCTCACCCGCGACACGCTCTTCGTGTACATCGCCGACAACGGGTGGATCCAATCGCCCGACAGCGCCGGCTACGCTCCGCGCTCGAAGCAGACCGCCCACGAGGGCGGCGTGCGGCAGCCGATCATGTTCAGCTGGCCCGGTGTGATCCGGCCCGGTACCCGCGGCGAGCAACTCTGCTCCAGCATCGATATCGTGCCCACGCTACTGGCGGCGGCCGGAGCGCCGGTCCCTGCTCGTCTCCCCGGCCTGAACCTGCTGCCCGTCCTGCAGGCCGGTGCCCCCACCCCGCGCGAACGCGTGTTCGGGGAAACGTTCGCGCACGACGTGGCGAACATCGACCGGCCGGAGGACAGCCTGGTCTACCGCTGGGTCGTCGAGGGGAAGTGGAAACTGCTCCTCACTTACGACGGCGCCGTGAGCGCCCGCTACGCGTCCTCGAACCCGCGCGAGGAGCGGCGGCCGCAACTCTACGACCTCCTCGCGGATCCGCACGAGAACCGCAACCTGGCACGCGAGAACCCCGAGGTGGTCGCGCGCCTAGCCGCACGCCTGCAGGAATGGTGGCCGGTCAACCACCGGAAGGTCGAGACCCGCTGGACCGACTGAGCTCCGCCGCACCGTGCGCCGTCTCTTCGCGTTCACGCTCCTGGCCGCCCTCGGCTCCGCCGCGGAGCCCGCCCGGCCGCCGAACATCCTGTTCCTTTTCGCCGACGACCAGCGGCACGACACCCTCGGCGCAGCCGGGCACCCGATCGTCCGCACTCCGGCGCTAGACCGCCTCGCGGCCGACGGTGTGCGGTTCCGCAACGCCTTTGTCACCACCTCGGTCTGCTGGGTCAGCCGCGCGGTCGTCCTCACGGGCCAGTGGGCCCGCTCCCACCTCCGGCGCGATTCGGTGCCCACGGTGCGTTCCGAGGCGCTCGCCACGATGTTTCCCGCGCTGCTGCGCTCCGCCGGCTATCGCACCGGCCACTTCGGCAAGTGGCACCTCATGGCGCCACCGGGATTTTCCCCGGCCGCCGCCTTCGACGAATACGAGGCGATCGGTCGCAACCCCTACTTCAAGACCCTCCCGGACGGCACGCGGCGGCACGAGACGGACCTGGTGGCCGACCGCGGCGTGGACTTCATCCGCGCCCAGTCGCGCGACCGTCCGTTTCTCCTCCACCTGTGGTTCAACGCCTCGCACGCGGAGGACAACGACCGGCGGCCCGGCGCCGGCCACTACCCGTGGCCGCCCTCGGCCGACGGGCTCTACGAGGACCGGGTGATCCTACCGCCGCGCCTCGGCGATCCGGCGATCGTGGCCGCCCACCCGCCCTTCCTGCTGGAGTCCATCAATCGTCAGCGCTTCTTCTGGGGCTACGACACCCCGGAGAAGTTCGCCGCCAACGTGCGCGCCTACTACCGGATGATCTCGGGAGTCGACCACGCGGTTTCGCGCGTGCTGGCGGCACTCGAGGCGGCGGGCCTCGCGGATAACACCATCGTGATCTACGGCGCCGACAACGGCTACTACCTCGGCGACCGAGGATTCCAAGGCAAGTGGTCGCACTACGAGGAGTCGCTGCGCGTGCCGCTGATCATCCGCGATCCCCGCGTGCCGCGTTCCGCGCGGGGCCGCACGGCGGAGGCGATGGCGCTCAACGTCGACCTCGCGGCGACCATGCTGGACTGGGCGGGGATCGCGCCGCCTCCGGCCTACGAGGGCAGCAGCCTCGCGCCCTGGGTGCGCGGCGAGGCCCCGGCCGGCTGGAGGAAACATTTTCTCTGCGAGCACGTGGATCTGCCGCCTACGCTCACGTGGGAGGGGGTGCGCGGCGATCGTTTCGTCTACGCGCGGTACTTCGACCAGCAGCCCGTCTTCGAATTCCTGCATGATCTGCGCGCCGACCCGGATCAACTCCGCAACCTCGCCGCGAATCCCGCCCACGCCGCCGACCTCGCGCGGATGCGCGCCCTGTGCGACGAGGAAATCGGCCGTCGCGGCGGCCCGCTGCCGCCGCTGGACCAGCGCGGGATGCGCAAGGCCAACGCGAAGCGGAAAGCGGGCGACACCGCGCCGGCGCGTCAGCGGTAGAGCGCGGTCGTCGGAGCGACCGTCAGGACGTTGTACTGGCGCATCGCGAGCCGCCACCAGTCGGCCAGCTCCTCGGCGCGGGACTCCCAGAGCCCGCGGTGCAGGGCGATCATCGATTCGGCATCGAGCAGCAGCGCCATTTTTTCCCGCGGCGTGCAGCCGCCGGGGCCGTCGCGCAGCAGCCGGGCGCGCAACTGGGCGAACCACTCGCGCGACTCCTCCGTGGGCCGCCGCTGCCGGAGGAGCGAGACGTGCAGGGCGTTGACGTACGGGTCGAGCACGGCCTGCAGCAGGCCGTAGTCCGCGCGCAGGGGCTCCAACGGCGGCAGGTGCCGGTAGCATTCGGCGAGGTTTTGATGGAGCCGCCGGAGTTCGTACGGCGGCGCCGACTCCTCGGGCGTGAGCAGGAGGCCGTGCCGCCGGAACGCGCGATCCACCCCGGCCTTGCTGAGCACGATCGAGAGCGGGATCGACAGCATCAGCGGAACCACGACGGGGGCCAGCCACAGCGCGAACGACGGCGAGAGCACGAACGCGGAGATGCCCCAGATCGCGCCGAAAACCGTCTGGCCGCCGTGGGTGAGGATGGCCTCGCGCCAATCGGTGCCGTCCTCGTCCGCGCCGCGCCGCTGGGTCAACCACGTGACGCCCTGCCCGAGCAGGGTGAACAGCACGAACTTGGAGTGGAACAGCATGTTCACCGGGGCGAGCAGCGCCGAGAGCGCGATCTCGAGCAGGAAGCCCGCGACCAGGCGCGCACGGCCACCGTAGCGCTCCACCTCCTCGGGCCGCCCCAAAGCCACCGCCAAGGCGGCCAGCTTCGGCAGGAAAAGCAGCGCCATCGTGAAGCCGAACAGCGCCACCGCGCCGGCGAGCGCCGTTCCCGCGCCCGCGGCCGGCACGCCCGAACCCACGCCGACATGCACCGTGCCGAGCACCATGAAGAGCAGCCAGAGCGGCGAGGAGACATAGCCCATCACGCCCATCACGAGATGGAGACGATTCGCCGGGCGGAAGCCGCGCGCAGTGAGCAGCCACGTGTGCTGGAGGTTGCCCTGGCACCAGCGCCGGTCGCGCTTGGCCGCGTCGATCAGCGTGGGCGGCCCCTCCTCGAAGCTGCCCTCGATGTCGGCGGCCAGCCAGACGCCCCAGCCCGCCTTCCGCATCAACGCCGCTTCCACAAAGTCGTGGGAAAGGATGCGGCCACCGAAGGGCTCGCTACCGGGCAGCTCCGGCAGCGCGCAGTGCTCGATGAAGGGCTGCACGCGGATCACCGCGTTATGCCCCCAGTAATTACCTTCGTGCTGCTGCCAGTAGTTCAACCCGGCCAGGAAGATCTCCCCGTGGAGACGGCTGGCGAACGCCTGCAACCGCGCGAACAACGTCTCGCCGTTCACCAGGCGCGGCACCGTCTGGATGATGCCCACCTGCGGGTTGCGCTCCATCAGCGCCACCAACTGCACCAGCGCCCGGCCCGTCATGATCGAGTCCGCGTCGAGCACGATCATGTACCGGTAGCGCCGCCCCCAGCGCCGCAGGAAATCCCCGAGATTGCCGGCCTTCTTGTTGATGGAGTGGCGCCGTTTCCGGTAAAAAATCCGCCCGAAGCCGCCGACCTGCTTGCAGAGCTCCAGCCACGCCATCTCCTCCTGGATCCACTGGTTCGGCTGGTTTGAGTCGCTCAGGACGAAGAAGTCGAAGTGCTCGAGCCGCTTCGTCTCCTGCACCGAGCGGTAGACCACGCGCAGGCCCTCGAACACCCGGCTGACGTCCTCGTTGCACACCGGCATCACGATGGCTGTCGACGCCAGCGTCACCTCCTCACCCGCCGGCAGGGTCGTCATGATCCGCGCGCTGTCACCCCCGCGGTTCACGACGTAGAAGCCCACGACCGCGGTCACGAAACCGGTCGCGATGTGCGCGAACAGCACGACGAAGATCGCGAGGAGCGACAGCTCGATCCCGGAAAGCCCGCCGCGCCAGAGCAGGTCCGCCAGGAACCAGACGGCCACGCTGGTCAGCGCGAAGATCGCGGTGAAGAAGAGGAAGCGCCGGCGCGCGAGGCGACCGGGCGCCATTCGCCCGGCCAGCAGCAACTCCTGGGCGGCGGGTGTCTTCACCGGGTGAGGCGGAACAGCACCGCCAGCATCGCGGCCAGCGCCAGCCAGAGGGCCAGGGTGCGCAGGACCGGCCAACGCTCCATGCTTTCGATGGTGTCGCCGGCGACATCGGGGATCGGCCCGAGATCGATCGGGCGCGGCACCATGCTCGAGACCGTGAGGTCGGGACCGGCCCGGATCACGCCCTCGCGCATGGCGTTCCGGAACTCGGGCGGAATACCCCGCTCGTCCAGAAACGCGTACGGCCAGCGCGCCGGGCCGTCGCACAGGAGCAGCGCCACGCGTCCGTCACTCGCCAGCCGGTCGGAGGACGCGCCATGCCGATCGAGCATCGCGCCGAACCAGGCCTCCATCAGCCGCGCGGACTCCTCCGCGGCCAGCAAGGTGGGGCTCGCGGCGGGATCCGCCGCATGACGCGCGGCCGTCTGCCCAAGGATACGCTGGATCAGCCGGCTTTGGTGCAGGCGGTTGTGGATGCGGTGGGCGCGCAGGTAGTCCTCCACCCGCACATAGGCGGCGTTCCAATCCTCCATCGTGCCGGTCGACGGGCGGAAATCCGCCGGGGACGGGAACTCGCCGGAATGCGGAGAGGCGCCGTTCATCGCGGCCAGAGGTGCGACCAGGTTTCCGTGAGCGCCTCACCCTGCTCGCCGCGGATGAAACACCGCAGCTCCACCGGTCTCGCCGGATCAACCGGACGGATCGTGAAGGCGACGCGCCATGTGCCGTTCTCCGGGTTGCGCTGGATGGAGGCGTGGTGGAACGAGGCGCCTTCGCCGACCGTCACCACAGGCGCGACTTTCGCCTCCGCGGGCAGGTTCGCGAGCGGCCCGCCCTCGAAGTCGACCACGAAACGGTGCAGGCCGGGCTCGTAGTGGGCCGTCTTCCCGCTGCGCGTGGCCCGCACTCGGCCGACCGGCACGTTCTCCCGGTCCAGGTACCAATGCAGCCGGTACTGGAGCTCCATCACGCTTCCGGCGGAAGGCGGCTGCTCGGGGATCCAGCAGGCCACGATGTTGTCGTCGAACTCGGTGCCGGTCGGGATCTCGACCAGCCGCACCCCGCCTCGCCCCCAGTCGCCGACCGGCTCCACCCAGAGCGAGGGTCGGCGGTGGTAGGCGGCCTCCAAGTCCTGGTAATTCTCGAAATTCCGGTCGCGCTGCAGCAGGCCGAACCCCCGCGGATTCTCGTCGGCGAAGGTCGCGACGCGCAGCGCACGGTCGTTCACCAGGGGACGCCAGATCCATTCGCCCCGGCCGGTGTGGAGCTGCAAACCATCCGAGTCATGCACCTCGGGACGGAAATCATCCGCCGGCGAATGGGAATCCTCCCCCCGCCAGAACATGCTGGTGAGCGGAGCGAGCCCGAGCACGCCCACTGGCCGCCGGAAGTGGAGCGAGGCGCGGACCTCGACGGTGGTGGACCGCCCCGGTTCGATGCGGAACCGGTAGGCGCCAGTGACGCGGTCGCTCTCCAGCAGCGCGAGAACCGTCACCTGGTCGTCATCCGGAGCCGGTCGCTCGAGCCAGAACTCGGAGAAGCGCGGGAATTCCTCGGGGCCGGCGGCGGCCGTGTCGATCGCGAGGCCGCGGGCGGAGAGGCCGTAGGCGGCGCGTTCCGGGAGGAACCGGAAGTAGCTGGCGCCTGCGAAGGAGCCGATCTCGGCGGGCGGCCGGCCGCGTCCGGCCCACGGATACATGAGACGGAAGCCAGCGAAGCCCATGCCGGCGGGGATCTCGCCGGGCTCGATTCCCTGGTAATGAAAGTAATCGCTCCGGAACGGCAGCGGGCGCACCCCTCCGCCGGACACCTCGTTCACACGCACCGAGCGGTCGAAGAGGAAGCCGGGATGCAGGAACTGGACCGCGAACGCCGGCCCGTCCTTCAACCAGAGTGAACGGCGACCGTCGAAGCTGATGCGGCGGAGGTCGTCATAGGTAAGGCGCCTCAGCCAATCGGGAACCTCCCCGCGCGCCGGCGCGGGGGCGGCCG
>JACCDP010370378.1_pt1 | contig 35565 bp, 28 predicted proteins | sample 7445841 | NCBI WGS metagenome assembly JACCDP01 (sample SAMN15323441, study PRJNA562643) | freshwater metagenome | isolation source: river surface water | place: USA:Blue River Watershed | collected 2017-08-17 | reverse complement strand
TGATGGGATGAGCGCTGAGCCCGCTTATCAGGCGGTCGTGGACCGCCTTTTTGAACTGAAGCCCGTCGGCCGGAGTTTCGGCATCGACCGCATGCGCCGGCTCTGCGGCGAAATCGGCCGTCCCGAGCGCTCCCTGCCGTGCGTGCACGTGGCCGGAACGAACGGCAAGGGGTCCGTGTCCGCGATGGTCGAGGCGATCCTGCACGCGGCGGGCTGGCGCACCGGGCTCTACACTTCTCCCCACCTCGTGCACCTCGGGGAGCGCGTGCAGGTCGACCGCGTGCGGCTGACCGAGGGTGAGATCGTGCGGTACGCGGAGGAACTTGCGCCGGTGGCGGCGCGGATCGGGGCGGACCCCGACATGGCACCCAGTTTCTTCGAATACCTCACCGCGATGGCGTTCCTGCAGTTCGCGCGGAAACGCTGCGACGTCGCGGTGATCGAGGTCGGCCTCGGTGGAAGGCTCGATGCCACCAACGTCGTTACGCCGGAAGTCAGCGTGATCACGTCGATCGCGATGGATCACTGCGAGATCCTGGGGGACGCGTTGGGAAAGATCGCGGCTGAGAAGGCGGGCATCATCAAGCCCGGCCGGCCGGTGGTGCTGGGGCGCGTGCCGCCCGAGGCGGAACGTGTGATCCGGGAGATCTCCGCCGCGCGCGGGGCGCCCCTGGTCTCCGTCGCCGCGGAGTTCGGCGCGGCGGTGGATGCCTATCCGCGGACCAACCTCGAGGGTGATTACCAGCGGTGGAACGCCGCGACCGCGACCTTGGTGGCCCGTCTGCTGGGCGCACGCTGGCGGATCACGCCTGAGGTGATCGAACGTGGGCTGGCCCACGTCGATTGGCCGGGGCGCTGGCAGCGCACGACGGTCGGCGGTCGACTGCTCGTCCTCGACGCCTCCCATAACCCCGAGGGAGCCGCCATCCTCGAATCGAATCTCTCGCGGCTTGCGGCTGAAACGGGGCGCGCGCCGGTCGTGATCACCGGCGTTCTCGGCATCGCCCGCGCGCGGCCGTTGATCGAGGCGATCGCCCGGCACGCCCGTGAGATCCACTTCACGGTTCCACACCAGGCGCGCGCCTGCACGCACGCGGAACTCGAGGCGCTGGTGCCGGCGGGTTTCCGCGGCCGCCTGTATCGGGCCGACGTGGCGAATCTCTTTCCGCGCTCCGGCGTGTGTGCCGCGGGAGGGCCGGACGATGTCGTCGTCGTGACCGGATCAATCTACCTGCTTGGCGAAGTGCTGCGCCGCCTTCAGGGCGGGTGAATGCTTCGGAATCCGCGCTCGCGCCGCGGGCTCGGGTCGCGTCACGCTGAGGGCTCAATCATGAGCCCCGCGCGGTTTGTTGCCCTGACCCTGATCGTTTCCCTCCACCTCCGTGCCGAGGTTCCCGTGGCGGTGAATCCGGTCCACGGACGTTCCGGAATGGTCGTCGCGGGGCATCCCCAGGCTGCTGCGGCAGGGCTCGAGGTCCTGCGCGCCGGTGGCAACGCCGTGGATGCTGCGGTGGCGACCTCCCTCGCGCTTGGGGTGGCTGAACCGTACGGCTCGGGATTGGGCGGCAAGCTGATGCTGCTGCACTTCGAGGCGAAGACGGGAAAGGTCACCGCGATCGACGGCATGGACGCCGCGGGTGCGGTGAACGTGGCGCGTTGGGTGGGCATGCCGTCCGAGGAGCGCTCGACGGGTTATCCGTCGGTGTGCGTGCCCGGATTAGCCGCCGGGCTGTGGACGGCGCACCAGCGCTGGGGGGCGCGTTCGTGGGCGGAGGCCGTGCGGCCCGCCATCGACCTGGCCCGGAAGGGATTCGAGATCCTGCCGAAGTCCCGCGAGCAGTTCGCCGAGCAGGAAAAGAAGCTTAGGCGCGGCGATGCCGAGATTGCGCGGCTTTACCTGCCGGGCGGACAACTCCCGGCCGTGGGCTCGCTGCTGCCCAACGAGGACCTCGCCCGCACGATGGAGGCGCTGGCCCGCGACGGGCGCGATGGTTTCTACAAAGGAGCGGTCGCACGGGCGATCGCACAGGCTTCGCGCGCCGGCGGCGGCTGGATCACGCTGTCCGACCTCGAGGGTTACGAGCCGCGGGTGACGAGCACGGTCTCGGCCCAGATTCGCGGCTACGTCGTGCACTCGGGACCGCCGCCGACGAGCGGCGCGGCGCTTTTCCTGCCGATCCTGAAGGTCCTGGAAACGGAGGCCTCGCACCTCGCGCCGCTGCGCACAGCTGAACATCTCGACCGCCTCGGCCGCGTGTGGCGGGCCGCGCAGCCGGCGATCTCCCGCACGGTGGGTGACGTGCCGGAGTCGGCGTTCCTGGTGGAAAAGCTGCTCGCGCCGGATGCGATCGGTGAACTGCGGACGAAGGCGTTCGGTCCGGCCGGGGCCAAGCGTAAGCTGGCCTCCTGGCAGCCGCCCGCGGAGGAAAATCCTTATTTCGAGAGTGCGATGGCCGCGACGACGCACTTCGCGGTGGCGGACCGCCACGGCAACATCGTGTGCGCGACGCAGTCGCAAAGCCTGCATTTCGGCGCCGGCGTCGTGCCGCCCGGCACGGGGGTCGTCATGAACAACACCATGATGAACTTCAGCACGACCAATGCCCGCGGTCCCAACTACGTCGCCGCGGGCAAGCGTCCCACCAGCACGATCGGGCCGACGATCGTCCTGCGCGACGGCAAGCCGGTCCTCGCCGTGGGCGTGCCCGGCTCCTCTCGCATCCCCACCGCGTTGCTGCAGGTACTCCACGACCGGCTGGCCCTCGGCCGGCCGCTGGCCGAGGCGATCGGTGATACCCGGGTTCATTTTCAAGCCGCGGTGCGGAGCAACGAGCAGGAGGCGCTCGAGGCCGAGCAGTCGCTGCCGGCCGCCGTGGCGACCGCGCTCAAGGAACGCGGTTGGAACGTCGTCCTGCGGGAGCCGGCCGGGACCGGGAAGCACTTCGGCGGGATCAATGCGATCGAGTTCAATGCCGATGGCACGCTCACCGGCTACGCCGACCCGCGCCGCACGAACGCCGCCGCGGGCTATTGAGGGGACTTCCGGCGCTGCGGGTTTGACTAGGAATTGCGCGCGGGGATGGTGACCTAGCCGCATGTCGCCCCTCCGCCCCGTCCTGCCGCTTCTCGCCGTGCTAGGCTTTGCCGTACCGGCGGCGGCCGCGACCGCGGTGGACTTCAACCGCGAAATTCTGCCGATCCTTTCCGACGCCTGCTTCCACTGCCACGGACCGGATGCGGCCACCCGGGAGGCCAAGCTCCGGCTCGATACCCGCGAAGGACTGTTCCGCACCCGCGACGGCGTGACGGTTGTGAAGCCCGGCGATGTCGCCGCGAGCGAGCTTTTTCAGCGGATCACGAGCCGCCACGAGGACGAGGTGATGCCGCCGCCCAAGGCGGCGCGGCAACTGAAGCCGGAGGAGATCACCCTGCTACGGCGCTGGATTGAGGCTGGGGCGCCTTGGGGCGGCCATTGGGCGTTCGAGGCTCCGCGTCGTCCCGAGGTGCCGGCCGGACACGGCGCGCACCCGATCGACGCCTTCGTCCGCGCGCGGCTGGCGCGGGAGAAATTGGAGCCGTCGCCCGAGGCTTCGCCTGCCACGCTACTGCGGCGGGTGTCGCTCGACCTGACCGGCGTGCCGCCCACGGAGGAGGAACTCGCGGCCTTTCTCGCGGACCGGACGCTTGGCGCCTACGAGCGGGCGGTCGACCGGCTGCTGGCTTCGCCCCGCTACGGGGAGCGTTGGGCTTGGGACTGGCTCGACGCGGCGCGGTATGCCGACACCAACGGCTTCCAAGGTGATCCCGAGCGCACGATGTGGCCATGGCGCGACTGGGTGGTGAACGCGCTCAATGCGAACATGCCGTTCGATCGTTTCTCGATCGAGCAGCTCGCAGGTGACATGCTGCCGGAGGCGACGCGCGAGCAGAAGATCGCGAGCGGTTTTCACCGGAACAACATGTTCAACGGCGAGGGCGGACGCATCGCCGAAGAGACGCGGGTGGAAAACGTCTTCGACCGCGTCGAGACCACGGGGGCGATCTGGATGGGGATCACGTTCGCGTGCGCCCGCTGCCATGATCACAAGTACGACCCGGTATCTCAGAAGGACTACTATGCGCTCTTCGACGTCTTCAATCAGATGTCCGAGACCGGGCGGGCGGCGGGGGGGCGGAGCGGGGCCATCGCGCCGGTGCTCGATCTTTCCACGCCGGCCGAGTCCGAGGCGGTGAAGAAGGCGCAGGCGGGGATCGAGGCCATCGCCGTGGAGATCGATAAGTTCGAGCTCACGAAGTTTCCCCGTCCTGAGGGCAAACCCGTCATCGATTCCCCCGAGGCGCAGCGGTTGCCGGGCAACCTGCCCGCGACCCACGCGCGCACCGAGGTACGGCGCCGCAGCCTTGATGGGCTGCTCGAGGCCTTGCCCCACTTCCGCGATACCGAACCGGACCCGGCCTACGCGAAGCTCCTGCAGCGCCACATCGCCGCGATCCGTGCCCGGGACCGCGCGGCCGACAATATCACGCGCGTGATGATCATGGACCAACTCGCCGAGCCGCGGGAGACGGTTCTCCTGACCCGTGGCAACTACGAGGCTAAGACCGACGTGCGCGCTTACGGCGCCGTGCCCGCGTTGTTCCGTCCGGGAAGCGCCGAGCCGGGCCCGTCCAACCGGCTCAACCGCCTCGACCTCGCGCGTTGGCTGGTGTCGGCGGAGAATCCGCTCGCCGCCCGCGTGACGGTCAACCGTGCCTGGCAGGCGTTCTTCGGCACCGGATTCGTCAAGACATCCGAGGATTTCGGCGTGCAGGGTGAGCCGCCCTCGAACCCTGAGCTCCTCGATTGGCTTGCGACGGAATTCGTGGCTTCCGGCTGGGACATGAAGCGCCTGCATCGGCTGATCGTCACGAGCGCCACCTACCGCCAATCGTCGCGGACCGGCGCCGAGCTCCGGGAGCGCGACCCGGAGAACCGATTGTTCGCACGTGGCCCGCGGCACCGCCTGCCTTCGTGGATGATCCGAGACCAGGCGCTCACCGTGTCCGGTCTGGTAAACCTCTCCATGGGCGGGCCCTCGGTCCGGCCGTATCAGCCCGCCGGGATCTGGGAGGAAGCGACCTTTGGCAAGAAGACCTACGCGCAGGACCACGGCGACGCGCTCTATCGCCGCAGCCTGTACGTGTTCTGGCGGCGCATCGTCGGGCCCACGACGTTCTTCGATTCCGGAGCGAGGCAGGTCTGCACACTCAAGGTGCCGATCACCAACACCCCGCTCCACGCTCTGGTGACGTTGAACGACCCCGCCTATGTCGAGGCTGCCCGCGTGATGGCGCAGCGGGTGCTCTCCGCCGAAGGCGACGACTCGGCCCGGTTGGCGCGGGCCTTCCGGCTCGCCACGGCGCGTCCCCCCACGGCCGTGGAAGCCGGCATTTTGACGGGCCGGCTGAAGGCGGTCCGCGAGCAATTCGCGTCCGACCGGCCGTCGGCTGATATGCTGACGGTGGCAGGCGAGGCCCCCCGCGCGTCGGGTGTGGATCCGGTGGAGCACGCGGCTTGGACGGCGCTGTGCTCGCTACTGCTCAACCTCGACGAGGTTCTTTCCAAGGAGTGAACACCATGACGCCGCTTGATCCGCTCGCCGAGGCGAGCGCCCACCACACCCGCCGTCAGTTCTTCTCCCGCTCGGTGATGGGTATCGGCACCGCGGCGCTGGCCTCGCTCCTCGGCTTGGAGGGCCGGGCGGCGGTGCGTCGCCAAGGCGTTCCCGGCCTGCCCCACCTGCCGCATTTCCCGGCGAAGGTGAAGCGGGTGATCTACCTGTTCCAGAACGGCGCGCCCTCGCACGTCGACCTGTTCGACTACAAACCCGCCCTGCGCGAATGGCACGGAAAGCAGATTCCCGACTCGGTGGCCGGCGGGAAGCGTTTCTCCACGATGACGGGCAACCAGACCGCGCGACCCGTGCTCAGCGAGATCACGAAGTTCGCGCAGCACGGGCGCAGCGGCGCGTGGGTCTCGGATTTCCTGCCCAAGACCGCGGAGATCGCCGACGACCTTTGCTTCATCAAGTCGATGCACACCGAGGCGGTGAATCATGCTCCGGCGATCACGTTCTTCATGACAGGTTCGGAGATGGCCGGCCGACCCTCGATGGGTGCTTGGCTCACCTACGGGCTCGGCAGCGAGACCGAGGACCTGCCGGCCTTCGTGGTGATGACCTCGCGCGACAAGGAGGCCAGCTGCGGGCAGATCTTCTATGACTTCTACTGGGGCAGCGGCTTCCTGCCCTCGAAGTATCAAGGAGTGGCCTTCCGCGGGAGCGGTGACCCGGTGCTTTACCTTTCGAATCCCGCGGGGATGAGCCGCGAGGTGCGGCGGGGCGTGCTGGACGATCTGGCGCGGCTCAACGAGATCAAGCGGCAGGACTTCGGCGACCCCGAGATCGCGACGCGCATCGCCCAGTACGAGATGGCTTACCGGATGCAGACGAGCGTGCCGGAGCTGACCGACTTTTCCAAGGAGTCGCCCGCCACCCTCGAGATGTACGGGCCCGATGTGCGCAAGCAGGGCAGCTTCGCCTACAATTGCCTCATGGCGCGGCGTCTCGCCGAGCGCGGCGTGCGCTTCATTCAGGTCATGCACGCCGGCTGGGACCAGCATCGGAACCTCAACTCCCAGCTGAAGATCCAGTGTCAGGACACCGACGCCCCCTCGGCTGCCTTGGTGCGCGACCTCAAGCAACGCGGGCTGCTGGAAGACACGCTCGTCATCTGGGGTGGCGAATTCGGCCGCACGCCGTTTCTTCAGGGCAAGATTGAGGAAATCAAGCAATGGGGCCGGGACCATCACCCTTATGCCTTTTCACTCTGGATGACGGGCGCCGGCGTGAAGCCCGGTCTCAGCTATGGAGCTTCGGATGAGTTCGGCTTCAACGCGGTCGAGAACAAGGTCCACGTCCATGACTTGCAGGCGACGATCCTGCACCTGCTCGGGATCGACCACGAGCGGCTCACCTACAAGTTCCAGGGTCGTAATTACCGCCTCACCGACGTGCACGGCCACGTGGTGAAGGGTGTCCTCGCGTAGTGGACGACGTCCGGATCAGTCCGGTCGCCGTCCTGCGCACGCCCTTCGCGGAGAAATTCGGCGTTCCTCGGCAGGGTGGGCTGGTGCCGGCGGCCGAGGGCCGCGTGGAGTTCCTGCCCGCGTTTGCGGCTCCCGAGTTTACCCGCGGACTGGAGGCCTTCTCGCACGTCTGGCTCCTGACGGGGTTTCACGAGAATCCGCCTTGGACCGGCAGCGCGGTCGTGCGTCCGCCGCGGCTGGGTGGCAACGAGCGCGTCGGAGTCTTCGCCTCGCGCTCACCCAACCGGCCCAACGGGCTCGGTCTCACGTTGGTGCGTCTGGTGGCGGTCGAACCGGGACTTCTGCGCGTGGCGGGGGTCGACGCGGTCGATGGCACGCCGGTCTACGACGTGAAGCCCTACCTCCCTTGGTGCGAGGCCGTGCCCGAGGCGCGCGCGGATTGGGCGTTGGCGGCGCCGCCGGCGCGTCCGGCCGAGGCCGTGCGCGTTCCGCCGTTGATCGGGGAAAGGCTCGGCGCCGCGACCACGGAGCTCATCCGGCAAATATTATCGTTCGACCTCCAGCCCGCCTACCGGGCGGCCGGGGAGCGCGTCCATGGGGTTACAGTGGCCGGTTGGAACGTGCGCTGGCGGGTGGAGACGGACGGAAGCGTCGAGGTTATCTCCGCGGAACCGCAGCCAGCCGGGGGCGGCTCTGACTCAGAACGCGCCTAGGACCAGTCCCGGGGCCAGACCCAGGGCGAGGATGCCGAGGGCCGCGAGGCCCAGCGCGAGGCGGGCGGCTGGCGGAGGCGCCGGGCGGGATGCACCGGCCGAGGGCGCGGCCACGAACGCCTGCTTCAGGATCAGCAGGTAATAGTAAAGCCCCACGGCGCTCATCGCGATGGCGAGGAAAGCGAGCCAGCCGGCCGAGGCGGAGAGCCCGCCGATCCGCAGTGCCTCGGCGAAGACCACGAATTTTCCCACGAAGCCGGCCAGCGGCGGAATGCCCGCGAGCGAGAGGATGTAGACCGCGAGACAGCCGGCGAGAAACGGCGAGCGCCGGTGGAGGCCGGCGAGGTCCTCGAGCCGCTGGCAACGTCCGTCGCTCTCGAGCGCGGCGATCACGCCGAAGGCCCCGACGGTCGCGAGTCCGTAGGTGAGGGCGTAGTAGAGGACGGGTCCGGGGGAGCGGCCCGCGACCATCACGCCGAGCAGCAGGGCTCCGGCGTGCGAGATCGCGGAGTAGGCGAGGAGCCGGCGGACGTTCGACTGCGCCAGCGCGGCGATGTTACCGAGGATCAGTGACACGGCAGCGAGGATGGCGAGGATCGGGAACCAGTAAGGCGCCTGGACGGCGCCGACGCCCGACCAGAGGAGGCGGGCGAACAGCGCTACCCCGGCTAGCTTGGAGGCGGAGGCGATCAGGGCGGCCGAGCTGGCCGGGGCGCCCTCGTAGACATCGGGGGCCCAGAGGTGGAAAGGTGCCGCGGCCGCCTTGAAGCCGAAGGCCACGAAGATCATGACCAGCGCAACGACCAGCAACGCGGACGGCGGTTGAATTGCCAACTCACGGGCGATTTCCGGCAGGGCGATTGAGCCCGTGAGGCCGTAGAGCAGGCTGAAGCCAAACAACAGGAAGGCGGCCGATACGCCGCCGAAGAGGAAGTACTTCAACCCGGCCTCAGCTGATTCCGGTCGGGATTTTTCGAAACCGGCGAGCACGTACAGGGAGAGGCTGGCGAGCTCCACCGCCAGGAAGGCGAGGAGAAGCTGGTTCGAAGCCGCCATGAGACTGAAACCGACGGTGGCGAAGAGCAGAAGAGCGACGTACTCCGCGGGGTTCGGCAGACGGGAGAGGTTTCCCGCCAACGCGATGGTCAGCAGCGCGAGCGCGAACACCCCGAGACGGGTGAAGAGCGTGAGGCGGTCGAGGGTGAGTACGCCGCCAAACACAGGTCCCGCGGTGCCGGCCCTCACGGCCGCCCAAGCCGCCGCGGCGACCGCAAGGAGGGCGAGGACCGTCGCGAGGCTGCGCCGGGTCGCGGCGTCACGTCCCGCCGGCGCGGCGAGATCGAGGCCCAGCAAGAGCAATGCGCCGAAAGTGAGGCATGCCTCGGGGAGCAATGCCCGCCAGAGTTCGAGGTAGCTGAGGGCGTTCATGGCTGTCCTCCCTTCAGGACGGCCTGCATCAGCGGCGACTGAAGGGCGGGGTTGATCCAGTTAAGGAGCAGGTCGGGCTTCAGTCCGATGATGACCGTGGCGCCTACGAGGAGCGTGGCGCCCACTTTCTCAGGCCAGGTCACCGGCTCGATACGATGGTCTTCTGAGGGCGCAGCCGCCGTTCCAGTCCCGGTCTTTCCGAAGAACGACACTTGGATGACGCGCAGCGTGAAGGCCGCCGCGATGAGGATACCGGCCGCGGCGAAAACCGCCCAGAGCGGCGAGGTCTTCCAGGTGCCGATGAGGATCGCGAGCTCCGCGGGGAAACCGCTGAAGCCCGGCATGCCCATCGAAGCCATGCCGGCGATCACGAAGATGGTGGCTCCGAAAGGCAGGAGCCGGTGCAGTGGCATCGCCTGAAGGGCCTCCAGCCGGCGGGTGTGCGTGCGTTCGTAGACGATCCGGCCGACGACAGCGAAGAGGAGTCCGGCAATCACCCCGTGCGAGAACATCTGGAGGACGGCGCCGGCGACCGCCTGCGGATTCGCAGCGGCCAGCCCGAGAAGCACGAAGCCCATGTGGCTCACGCTCGAATAGCCGATCACGAACTTGAAGTCATCCTGCACCAGGGCGACGAGACCCGCGTAAAGGATTCCCGTCACCGCCAGCCATGCGATCACCGGCTGCCACCATGCGAGGGCGGCCGGGAAGAGCGGCATCGCCACGCGGAGGCAGCCGTACGCGCCGAGTTTCATCACCACGCCGGCCAGCAGCATCGAGGCGGCGGTGGGCGCGGCGACGTGTCCGGTGGGCGCCCACGTGTGGAAGGGAAACATGCCCGCCAACACCGCGAATCCGAGGAAGAGGAGAGCGAACATCGCCAGTTGGTCGCCCGGTGTGAAACGGGTCGCCGCGGCCGCGAGGTCGGCGAGGGCGAAGCTCTTGCCACCGCCCGCGGCGAACGCCCACAGCATCCCGGCGAGCACGAGCGCGCTGCCGGCGAACGAGTACAGCACGAGCTTCATCGCGCCGTACTCGCGGTTCGTGGAACCCCAGTTCGCGATGAGGAAGTACTTGGGAACGATCGCGATCTCGTAGAAGACGAAGAGCAGGAAGGCGTCCGCACTCAGGAACACGCCGTAGACCCCGCCGATCAGGGCGAAATAGAGCGCGAAGAACTCGCCGGCCCTCTCCTCGACGTTCCACGAGAAGAGTACCCCGGCGGTCGCCGCGATTCCGGTGAGCACCACCAGGGTCAGACTGATGCCGTCCGCCGCGAGCGTGTATCGGATGCCGAGCTGCGGGATCCACGGGACGTCGAGCAGGGTCTGCAGGCCCGGGCCGGGCGTGAATCTAGCCGCTGCCAGCAGCGCCGCCGCCAGTCCGGCCAACGCTGTTACCAACCCTACCCGGCGCGCCAGCGCCGCAGAATGCGTGCCCGCCACAAGCGCCAGGGCCGCGCCGGTGAATGAGAAGACGATGGTCCAGGGCAGGGCGTTCATGGCGTCGGGAGGTGGCCTGCCCAGGCCGTCACCAAGGGATTGATCAGTCCCGCGAGCAGCTGCGGATAAACGCCAAGGATGATCATGAGCAATGCGGCCGGCAGCAACGGCGCCGCCTCCGCGAGGTCGAGGTCCCGCAATCCCACGGCTGCGCCGGTCGTCGGACCATGAAAGACCCGCTGCCAGAAGGTGAGGAGGAAGATCGCCGTCGCCAGCAGGCCGAGCGTCGCGATCGCGGCGGCCCACGGGGCGAGCCCGAACACGCCGCGGAAGATCAGGAACTCGCCGACGAATCCGTTCAGTCCCGGCAACCCGAGCGACGAGAACATCGCGATGCCGGTGAGCCCCGCGAAGAGCGGCGCGACGGTCCGCACGCCGCCGAAATCGTTGAGTCCGCGGCGGCCGCCGGACCTCGTCTCCAGCACACCGACGCAGTAGAAGAGCGCCGCGGCGGACAGACCGTGGTTAAACATCTGCAGGAGCGTGCCGCTCAGCGCGGCTGCGGCTGCCTCGGCGGTCGGCGCGGAACGTCCGGACGCGTGCGCGACCGCGAAGAGGGCCAGGAGGCAATAGCTCAGGTGATTGATCGAGGAGTAGGCGACCATCCGCTTGAGATCGGTCTGCCGCATCGCGGCCCACGCCCCGAGCACCACGCCGCCTAGCGCCAATCCGAGGAGCCACGGGGCCGCCGCGTGCAATTCTTGAGGAAAGATCGGCCAGAGGATCCGCAGGAAGCCGTACATTCCCATCTTCGACATCACCCCCGTGAGAAACATGGAGACGCCCGTCGGCGCCTCGGCGTAGGCCGGCGGCAGCCACGTGTGGAAGGGCCAGAGAGGGACTTTGACGGCGAGTCCCAGCAGTACGCCAAGGAAGACGGCATTCGCCCAGAATGAGCCCTCGCCGCCCAACTTGCGGGCGAGGGTGCCGTCCGCCCCGAGTTGCGCGAGTTGCTGGAAGTCGAAGGTGCCGGCGGCGCCGAAGAGGGAGGCGAAGGCGAGCAGCATGAACGCGCTGCCGCCGATCGTGTAGATGACGAATTGGTAGGCCGCCCGGGTCGCGCCGGGCCCGCCCCACAGCTTCATCAGGAAGTAGGCGGGGAATAGGCTCAGCTCCCAGAAGATGAACCAATGGAAGAAATCGAGCGCCACAAACACGCCGAGCGCCGCTCCCTGCAGCAGAAGGAAGAACGCGGCGAAACCGCGGAGGCCACCTAGGGTCCGGAACGCGGCGAAGAGTCCGGCCGGCGCGACGAGTCCGGTCAGGAGCACCAGGATCAGGCTCAGACCGTCGAGACCGAGGTGGTAGCTGACATTCAGCGCGCCGATCCAGGCGTGCTTTTCCACAAATTGCGGAGTCGTTCGGGCCGAATCGAAGCCCGCCAGCAGCGCCAGCGAGACGGCCAGCGTCGAGAGGCTTGCCGCAAACGCGATGCGCCGATGGGTGGACGGCGGCGCAGTTCCAAGCAGGGCGATCAGGGCTGCTCCGAGCCAAGGTAGGAAGACGAGCAGGGAAAGCAGGGGCAGGTAGCTCATCGGCGTCCTCCCAGCAACACGGCCAGGGCGATGAGCGTGAAGCCGATCGCGAGGTACCGCAGGTAAGCATGCGTGTCGCCCGTCTGGGCTCGGGAATAGGCGCGACCGCCTGCGCGGAGCCCGCCGCTGGCAGAGTCGAATCCCCCGTTCAGGACGTTTTCATCGGTCTCGCGCGTGACGAGTCCGGTGAAAGCTCCCAAGCCGGCGAGCAGCCGCACGGCGCCGTCCCAGACGCGCCGGTCGAGGGCGTCGGCGAGCGCGGCGGTGAAGGTGTTCAGTCGTCCGACGGTAGCAGTGTAGAGCTCGTCGAACCCAAGCCGCCCCGCGAGCGCGGCGAAGAGGCGCGGGCTGCGGCGTTGCAGCGGGTCGGCCGCGCTTGCGCGCTCCCGTAGTGGCCGGGTGTAGATCGCCCAGCCGGCACCGAGGCCGAGCGCGACAAGGACGATCGAGAGCGCCATCAACCCGAAGCCGCCCGGCTGCGCCACGAAGGTCGGATCGAGGGTCCGTTGCAGCCAAGGCCACCAGGGCGTGCCGAGGAATCCCAGCAGCACGGCGCAGGCGGCGAGCAGGGTGAGCGGCACGGTCATCACCGTCGGACTCTCGTGGGCGTTCGCCGCTCCGTCGGTGCGCGGACGGCCGAGGAAGGTCTCCGCCACGAGCCGGGTCATGTAGAAGGCGGTGAGCACAACGGCGGCTAGGCCAGCGAGGAAAGGCAGATGGGAAACGTTCCAGCCGTGGGCGGCGTGGAGAATGGCCTCCTTGCTCCAGAAGCCGGAGAAGAGGAACGGAACGCCGGCCAGCGCCATCATGCCGATCGCAAACGTGGCGAACGTTACCCGCAGCGGCGTCCGCAGTCCGCCGAGCCGGCGGATGTCCTGCTCGTGATGGGCGGCATGGATGACGGACCCGGCTCCGAGGAAGAGCAGCGCCTTGAAGAAGGCGTGCGTGAGCAGGTGGAAGATGGCCGCCACCCATGAACCCACGCCGAGCGCGAGCATCATGTAGCCGAGCTGGGAGACCGTGGAGAAGGCTAGGATCCGCTTGATGTCGTCCTGCCCGACCGCGATGACCGCGCCGAGCAGCGCGGTGATGGCGCCGATGGTCGCGACCACGGACAGCGCGTGCAGGGGGACGTCCGGCAACGTGAGGTCGGCGGCCATCAGGGGATAGACGCGGGCGATGAGAAAGACGCCAGCGGCCACCATCGTGGCGGCATGGATGAGGGCGGAGACGGGCGTGGGGCCCTCCATCGCGTCGGGTAGCCAGACGTGCAGCGGGAACTGGCCCGACTTGCCGACCGCGCCGCAGAAGATGAGCAGACCGATCGCGGTTGATACGGCGAGTCCGCCGACCGTGGTCTGGGCCGTGAGCGCTGCGAGCTGGCCGTCTTCCAGCACGCCCTTGCCGGCGTCATAGAGGAGGAGGGAGCCCGTGGCGTCCTGGAGCCACAGCAGTCCGAGGAGCAGCCCAAGGTCGCCGATCCGGGTCGTGATGAAGGCCTTCTTGGCGGCCGCGGCGGCGGAGGGCTTGTGGAACCAGAATCCGATCAGCAGGTAGGAGGCCAGGCCGACCAGTTCCCAGCAGACGAAGAGCAACAAGAGGCTGTTCGCGACGAGCAACCCGAGCATCGCCGCGGCGAACAGGCTGAGGAAGCAGAAGAACTGCTTGAAGTTCGCGTCCTCGGCCAGGTAGCCCGCGCTGAAGATGAAGATCAGCAGGCCGACGAACGTGACCATCACGCACATCAACACGGTCAGCGGGTCGAGGAGCCAGCCGAGCCGCAGGGCGCCAGACCCGACCTCAAGCCAGGTGAAATTGTGGAACGCGTGGGCAGCGGGATCGCGCAGGGCGGTCACCAGCGCGCCGCATGAAAGTAGGAACGACACGCCTAGGGCCGCTATAGCCATGCTCGCCGCCGGTTTCCGCGCCGTGCCGGGGAGCAGGGCAGTGACGCCCGCCGTCAGGAGCGGCAGGAGCGGGATGAGCCAGAGCAGGTGGACGGGAAGGCCCATGGTGGTTCAGCCCCGGAGCCGGCTGGTCTCCTCCAGCCGGATGTTCCGCTGGTGGCGGTACACGGCGATGACCAGCGCGAGCCCCACCGCCGCCTCAGCGGCGGCGACGGCGATGGCGAAGATCACGAACAGGACGCCCGTGCCGGCCGCGGGCGCGGGGCCGTAGCGCCAGAACGCGATCAGGTTGAGGTTGCCGGCGTTGAGCATCAATTCGACACCGAGCAGGACGAGGATGGTGTTGTTGCGCGCGAGGGCGCCGATGAGCCCCACGCAGAAGAGCGCGCTCGAGAAGAGCAGGCACAGGTGCAGCGGCGAAAGGTTCACGGCGAATCCCTCCGGTCCGTCGCGGCGATCACGATCGCGCCGAGCAGCGCCACGGTCAGCAGCACGCCGGTCACGAGCAGGGCCGCCGCGTGCGGCCCCATCAGCTGCATGCCGATCTCCTTGACGGTCACCGGTGCGGGGGCGGCGGCCGCGGAGCGCAACGGCGTGCCGGCGATCGCCCCGACGAGGATGCCGAGGACCGCGCCTCCCGCGATCAGGGCGGGCAGGACACGCGCGGTGGAAGCCGGCGGCGTTTCAACCTCGTCGCGGGACGGGCGCGTGAGCAGCACCGCGAACAGGACTACCATCGAGATGGCGCCCACGTAGACGAGCACCTGCGCGAAGGCGACGAACTCGGCGCCGGCCCACAGATAGAACGCGGCAATTCCAGCCCAGCTCGCGATCAGCAGCAGCGCACTGCGGATGAGGTTGCGCAGCGACATCGCGACCGCCGCGGCGGCGACGGTGACAAACGCGATGGCGAGGAAGGCGAGGCTCACGGCGGACGGTTCAGGCGTACCGATAAGTGCGCGGTCCCAGGCCGGCGCTCAGCCGGCGTCCGAGCACGAGGAACGGAACGACGACCAGCGCGCCGCCGATCACCCAGCGGGCGAACGCCAGCGGCCCAGTCCAGCCGGCGGAGAGGGACCAGAACGCGGCGGTGCCGAGGTTAACGAGCGCGAGCGGCACGAGGAACTTCCATGCCAGGCGCGTAAGCTGGTCGATGCGCAGCCGGGGAAACGTCGCGCGGATCCAGATGAAGACGAAGAGCAGGCCGAGCAGCTTCGCGGCGAACCAGCAGTACGACGGAATGAACTCCAGCGCGGGGAAGGGCGCCTGCCAGCCGCCGAGGAAAAGGGTCACGCCCATGCCGCTCAGCGCGCACATCCCGAAGTACTCGGCCATGAAGAACAGGGCGTACTTGAAGCCGGAGTATTCCGTCAGGTGCCCGGCGATCAGTTCGCTCTCCGCTTCCGGCAGGTCGAAGGGTGAACGGTTGGATTCCGCGAGTGCGGAGACGAAGAAGATCAGGAATCCGGCGACGCCCCAGGGCGTAAACACGTTCCACTGCGGCAGCACGCCGAACAGCCACGTTCCTTGCCGTTCGACGATCACGCTCGTGGAGAGCGAGCCGGCGATAAGCACCACGGGCACGATCGAGAGCAGGAGCGGCAGCTCGTAACTGATCAGCTGCGCCAGCGCGCGCATCGCGGCGAGGAGCGAGTATTTGTTCCGGCTCGCCCAGCCCGCCATGAAGATCGCCAGTTCGGTGGCGGCGCCGGCGGCGAAGAAGTACAGCACCGCTGCGTCGAGGTCCACCGGCAGCAGCGCCCGGCCATAGGGGACGACGGCGAACGTGAAGATCGAGAAAGCGAGGAGCGCCACCGGCGCGAGGAAGTGCAGCACCCGATCCGCCCCGCGGGGGACGATGTCTTCCTTCGTCAACATCTTGATCCCGTCCGCCAGGGGCTGCGCCAGACCGTAGGTCCGGATGCTGAGGAAGGGCAGGGGCGCGCGATTGGGACCGGGGCGGTTCTGCACGCGACCGAGTATCTTCCGCTCGGCCAGCGTCAGCAGGGCGAAGAGGGTCGCGAACACCACGAACACCGTGACGATGTTGACCAGGCTGTTGACCAGCCAGCGCCACGGTTCCGGCAGCGTAGAGGTGCAGGCGTCCCGCAGCGCACCGGGCAGGCGCTCGAGGAGCGGGAGGGAAGGGGTGGCCGCGGCGCTCACGGCGTGGGCGGTGGAGTCGCGGGGCCGGCCGGTGGAACGGCGGATGGCGACGCGGCGGCGGGCTTCGGTACGGGGGCGGCCGCCTTGGCGGCCTTGGCGGCGGCTTGTTTGGCCTTCTGCTCCGCGAGGGCGGCGTCCACCGCCGAAGCCTCAGCCGGGTGGATCTGGTGGTAGTAGGCGTTCGACTTCAACAGATCCTCGCGGTGCAGGAGGAGGCCGCCGAAACGGTCGCGGGTCGCGATCTCGTAGACCTGATCCATCTTGATCGCGTCGAACGGGCAGACCTCGACGCAGACCTGGCAGCTCATGCACACCGAGATGTCGATGTCGAAGACCTTGGGCCGCTTGAGCGCCTTCCCCCTCTCGTCGCGCTCCGTCACGATGTAGATGCACTGCGGCGGGCACTCCTTCTCGCAGATTTGGCAGGCGACGCAGCGGAGCGTGCCGGCCGGGTCGGCGGGGTCGTCGTGGACGAGGAACGGGAAGTTGCGGTAGTTCTCCGGCAGCTTCGTACGCTGCTCGGGGTACTCCGTCGTCACGTAGCGCGCCGGGTCATGGAAGCTGCCGGCGAGGTTCTTCGCCGTCACCGCGAGGCCTTGGAGGAGTCCGGAGCCGAGCATGGTCAGGGGGTCAGCGGTCGACCTCGCCGAGCACGATGTCGACGCTGCCGAGGATGACGACGGCGTCGGCCAACGTCTGCCCAAGGCACATGTCCTCGAGGACGGTGAGGTTTATGAAGGACGGCGGGCGCACCCGGTAGCGGTACGGGTTGGGTCCGCCGTCGCTGATCAGATAGAAGCCGATTTCACCCTTCGGGCCCTCGATGCGGCCGTAGGCCTCGCCGGCCTTCGGGCGCAGCCCGCGGTTCTTGGCCTTGGGATCCATGATCGGTCCTGCGGGCAGGTCGCGGAATGCCTGATCCAGGATGCGGAGCGACTCCCGCATCTCTAGGACGCGGATCATGTAGCGGTCGTAGGTGTCGCCATGCGCGCCGAGCGGCACGCGGAAGTTGAAGCGCGGGTAGAAGCCGTAGCCGTCGACCTTGCGCAGGTCGTAGTCGACACCGCAGGCCCGCAGCATCGGGCCGGTGATCCCGGCGTTGACCGCCAAGTCGGCCACCAGCACGCCGACGCCCTGCGTGCGCGCCATCAGGATCTCGTTTCCCGTGATCAACGCCTCGTACTCGTCGAGGAACCGGCCGTAGCCATTGACCAACCGGCGGGCGGCTTCGAGCCAATCGGGTGTGGGGTCGACACGGCAGCCGCCGACGCGCTGGTAATTGCACATCATCCGGGAGCCGCTCAGCGCCTCGAAGAGGTCGAGGATGTATTCGCGCTCGCGGAACGCGTACATCAGCGGCGTGCCCGAGCAGCCGGTGTCCTGCAGGAGGAAGCCCGCCAGGCAGGTGTGGTTCAGCAGGCGTGTGAGCTCGGCCAGGATGATGCGCAGGTATTCGGCGCGCTCGGGGACGGACTGCCCCGCGAGCTTCTCGACGGCGAGGGCGTAGGCCCAGTTGTTCGTCATCGAGTTCAGGTAATCGAGCCGGTCGGTGTACGGCATCGACGCGAGATAGGTCGTGTTCTCGCCCAGCTTCTCGTGGTTGCGGTGCAGGTAGCCGAAGACCGGCTTCAGCTTCACGATGGTCTCGCCGTCGAGCGTGACCATCATCCGGAACACGCCGTGGGTCGACGGGTGGTGCGGTCCCATCGAGACCTCCAGCAGGTCGCCGTGGAACGGATCGCGCACTTCGCGCACGGTGGTGCCGGTCACGGTGGACATGCCGACGAGTGCGTTCATGGCGCCGGGCCCTCCTGCGTGGCCGAGACGGGCGGGGTTGGGTAATGGCGCCGAGCCTTCGCGAGCACCGTGTCGTGCGGCGTCGGTTCCCATTCATAGTCGTCCGGCTCGACGTAATCCTTGCGCATCGGGTGATGCCGGAACTCGTCCCACATCAGGATCCGGCGCAGGTCGGGGTGTCCGGTGAACACCACGCCGTAGAGGTCGAACACCTCGCGTTCCTGGAACTCGCAGGCGCGCCATACCGGAGTCAGCGACGGCAACGTCACCTGATCGCTGCGGTTGCCCGTGCGCAGGCGAAGGATGACGGGGCCGTGCTTCAGCGCGACGGAGTACAGGTGATAGACGACCTCAAGGTGGCCCGGCACGAGACGCTTCACTTTTTCTTCGACGAATTTGGGTGGGGTCGCGGGATCCGCACCCGGCTCCGGCGGCAGCGGCTTGCGCACGGTCTCGACCACCTCGCGGTCGGGCCTGTCGACGCCGGTTACGTTGGAGCAGGTGTCGAGGCGCAGGACGGGGTCGTCCCGGAGGAAGGCCGCGAGGGCGGGGGCGTGGGCGGCGCCGAGGAGGAGGGAGTGTTGCGCGGCGGGCCCGGGGTTGATCACGACGCTGACCTCGGCGCCGGGGAAACGGGCGAGGAGGCGTTCGCGGATCTGCTCGGGCGTCTCCATGGTCACTCAGTGCGGACGATCGACGGAGCCCGCCAGACCTCGGGGTTTTTCGGCGGCACGAGGTCGCTTTCGCCGAACTCCGGGACGGGAAATTCCCCGGACGCCTCGGGCCGAAGGTGACGCGGGGCGCCGGGGCCGGAGAGTTTCTGCGCGCGGATCTGTTCCTGCAATTGCATGAGCCCGTGAAGCAGAGCTTCCGGCCGCGGCGGGCAGCCGGGGATGTAGACGTCGACTGGGATGAAGCGGTCGATGCCCTTGAGGACATTGTACCCCTGTTTGAACGGACCGCCGGAGATGGCGCAGGCGCCCATCGCGATGCAGTACTTGGGTTCCGGCATTTGATTCCACAGGCGCACGACCTGCGGTGCCATCTTCTTGGTCACGGTGCCGGAGACGATGAGCAGGTCGGCCTGGCGGGGTGACGGGCGGAAGACCTCGGAGCCGAAGCGAGCGATGTCGAACCGGCCCATGGAGGCCGCGATCATCTCGATCGCGCAGCAGGCTAGGCCGAACTGCAGGGGCCAGACCGAGTTGCTGCGGCCCCAATTGTAGAGTTCCTCCAGGCCGGTGAGCAGAATGCCGTGGCGGCGAAGTTCGTCGCGCTCCGCGTCGGTGAGGGCCGGCGCGGTCGGGGTGGGGGAAGGCGCGGCTTCGCTCATGGGTTTATTTCCACTCGAGGTGGCCACGGGCCCAGGCCCAGACGAGGCCCTCGGCGAGCAGCAGCATGAACACCAGCATCGCGAGGAGCGCGCCGGCCGGTAGACCGCTGAACGCCACGGCGAAGGGCAGCAGGAACAGCGCTTCCACGTCGAAGATCAGGAACAGGATGGCGTAGAGGTAATAGTGGGCCTTGAACTGGATCCACGAGTCGCCCGTGGGTTTTACGCCGCACTCGTACACGGCGTTCTTCTCAAGTCCTGGCTTGGCGGGCTGGAAGAACCGGAACCAGAGCTGCGCGATCCCGAGCAGGACGAGCGGGATGGCCGCCGCGACCAGGGCGAACAGGGCAAGGAAGGCGTAGGGTTGTTCGCGCATCTTGGGCTCGGGACGGTAGGCTGCGCGTCGGGTAGGGCGCGCTCAACGCGCTTCAGTGCACCGGACTTGGCGAACGTGCCGCATCTTTTGTCGTGGGGTGGGGAACGCGCGGGGTAGGGCGTTCGGGGAGCGTGAAAGGGAGGCCGCCGCGGCACTTCCGAACGAAAGCCGCAATGCCTCCGGCGCACTTAAACGGTGAGCGCGCTTGCGCCGCCCAGAGGCGCCGCCACGCTTCGGATTCCTCGTGCAATCCGCCCCTACCAGCATCCTTCCCGGCGAGGTCGACTGGGATTCCCGCCGCTGGCTGCCGACCACCCGCGACGAAATGGAGGCGCGCGGCTGGGATGAGGTCGACGTCATCATCGTTTCCGGTGACGCCTACGTCGACCATCCGGCCTTCGGCACCGCCGTCATCGGACGGCTCATCGAGCGCGAGGGGCTGCGGGTCGCGATCGTCCCTCAACCCAATTGGCGCGACGACCTGCGCGATTTTCGTAAGTTCGGTGCGCCGCGGCTTTTCTTCGGGGTCACCTCCGGGTGCATGGACTCCATGGTCAACCGCTACACCGCGGCGAAGAAGCTCCGCAGCCAGGACGCCTACACGCCCGGCGGTGAGCACGGCTTCCGTCCCGACTACGCGGCGACCGTCTATTCCCGCATCCTCAAGCAGCTTTATCCCGACGTCCCGGTCCTCCTCGGCGGCATCGAGGCCAGCCTGCGGCGCATCACGCACTACGATTATTGGTCCGACGGCCTGAAGCCGGGCATCCTGGCCGACAGCGGCGCCGACATGCTGGTCTACGGCATGGGCGAGCTGCCGCTGCTCGAGATCCTCCGGCTCATGCGGCGCGGCGTGCCGTTTTCCTCGCTGCGCACCATTTCCCAGACAGCCGTCCTGCTGCCGCCGGGCGCCCCGCCGCCGAAGAATCAGAACTGGGAGGACCATATCCTGCATTCGCACGACGAGTGCGTGGCCGATCGCACGCTCTACGCCACGAACTTCCGGCAGATCGAGGTGGAGTCCAATCGCGTCAAGGCCCGCCGCCTCCTGCAGCTCAACGGCGACCGGCTGCTGGTGATCAACCCGCCATTCCCGACGATGACGGAGTCGCAGATCGACGCCAGCTTCGCGCTGCCCTACACGCGGCTACCGCACCCGCGTTACCGGAAGCGCGGGCCGATCCCGGCGTACGAGATGATCAAGCACTCGATCAACATGCACCGCGGTTGCTTCGGCGGGTGCAGCTTCTGCACGATTTCGGCCCACCAAGGGAAGTTCGTCGCGAGTCGCAGCAAGGCGAGCATCCTGCGCGAGGTGGAGCAGATCAAGCAGATGCCTGACTTCCGGGGGACGATCAGCGATCTCGGCGGGCCCTCCGCCAACATGTACAAGATGAAGGGCAAGGAGCAGTGGATCTGCGACGAATGCGTCCGGCCCAGCTGCATCTGGCCCGACGTCTGCCGCAACCTCGACACCGACCACACGGCGCTCCTCGACATCTACAAGTCGGTCCGCGAGACGCCCGGCGTGAACCATGCGTTCGTGACCAGCGGCATCCGGTACGACCTTTTCCTGCACAAGCACGCTGACGGGCAGGAAAAGCAGAGCCACGAGCGCTACGTCGACGAGCTCGTCGAGCACCACGTGTCGGGCCGGCTGAAGGTCGCGCCCGAGCACACGTCCGATGACGTGCTGCGGGTGATGCGGAAGCCGTCGTTCAAGTATTTCCACCGCTTCAAGGAGAAGTTCGACGCCGCCAAGCGGCGGCTCGGCAAGGCGCAGCTGCAGATCGTGCCGTACTTCATCAGCTCGCACCCCGGGTCGAAGGCCAAGGACATGGCCGACCTCGCGGTCGAGACGAAGCAGCTCGGCTTCAAGCTCGAGCAGGTGCAGGACTTCACGCCCACGCCGATGACGGTCGCCACCGAGATCTACGCCACGGGTGTGCATCCGTACGACCAGAAGCCGGTCTGCGTCGCCCGCAGCCCCGAGGAAAAGCAGGAACAGCGGAGCTTCTTCTTCTGGTACAAGCCCGAGATGCGTGGCGCGCTGCGTTCCACGCTGCGGCGGCTCGGGCTCGATGACGCGGCCGCCAAGCTCCTGGGCGGCGGCTCAGCCAAGGACGCGATGCTGGCGGAGGATGCCATGAATTGCGGCGGGCTTCCGCCGCCTCCGCCGCCGCGCCAGCCGTGGTTCCGCCGGGGGAAACGCCGGTGAACCCGATGCCGCTCGAGACGGCGCAGGCGCTGCACCGGCGCTGGTTCACACTCGATAGCCACCTCGACACCCCCACCGCGTGGCTTGCACGTTCGGGCTGGGACTTCGCGGCGAGGCACGAGTTCTCTTCGGACGGCAGCCAGTGCGACCTGCCGCGCATGGCGGACGGTGGCCTCGGCGGTGCGTTCTTCGCCGTCTACGTGGGGCAGGCCGCGCGTTCCCCCGAGGGACTCGCGCTGGCGCATGAGCGGGCAGTGACGTGCCTCGAGCGGACCCGCGGGGTGCTGGAGGAGAATTCCAAGCAGGCCGGTCTGGCGCTCACCGCCGATGACGGTCCCGCGCTTCATCGGGCGGGGAGGCGGGCCATCTACCTGAGCCTGGAAAACGCCTATTCGCTCGGGCGCGACGCGGGTAAAGTCGCGAAGTTTTACCGACTGGGGGTCCGCATGATCGGGCTGACCCACATGCTGAACAACGACGTCGCCGACTCCTCGACTGATCCGCGCGGAGAGGAATGGGGCGGTCTGAGCCCGTTCGGTCGCGAGGTCGTCGCGGAGTGCAACCGCCTCGGGATTATCGTGGACGCCTCCCATGCGAGCGACGGCGCGTTGGAGGACTTGCTCGAGGTGTCGCGCGCTCCGGTCATCCTTTCCCACAGCGGTCCGCGGGCGGTCTGCGATCATCCGCGCAACGTGGGGGACGAGCTGCTGCGGGCACTCGCGGCCCGGGGCGGTGTCCTGCAGATCAACGCGCTCCCCATCTCCCTCGTTGATGACCCCGGCAACCGGCGCACTGAGGCGGTGACGGACGTGCTGCTGCGTTACCTGGACCGGACGCCCACGCCGGAGAGTCGCGCCGCCGAGGAGCGCGAGTACGAGGCGGTGTGCGCGCAGTTTCCGAATCCGCGGGTCTCCCTCGAGGATGTCGTTCGCCATATCGGGCACGCGGTGGAAGTCATGGGGGCTGACCACGTCGGCATCGGGTTCGATCTCGACGGCGGAGGCGGTGGCTTCGACGGGCTGCGTGACGTGGCGGACTATCCGAACGTCACTGCGGCGCTGCTCGCCCGGGGCTGGAACGAGGGGAGCCTGGAGCGGCTGTGGGGCCTCAACACCCTTCGACTGATGCGGGCCGTCGAGGCGGCCGCGCGCTGATCAAACCTTCGCGGTGCGGCGGGCGCGCGCAATGAGCCACGCGCCCGCGATGACGAGAAATAGGGAGTAGAACGTTCCCCGCGTCAGACCGAACAGCAGTGGGGCATCGGGCTCGCGGAACTGTTCGCCGATGGAGCGCACGATCGCATATCCGATGAGAAATTCCCCGCTCAGTGCTCCGGGGCGCGTCCGCGTGGTATCGCTCCGCCAGAAGCGCCACTGCAGGTAGGCGAGCAGCAGGGCTCCCTCCAGGATCGCCTGGTAGAGTTGGGAGGGATGACGTGGGAAGGGGGTGCTCAGGAGGCGGTCGAACTCATTGTGGGGGAAGATCACCGCCCAGGGGACCTGCGTCGGGCGGCCGACGAGTTCCCCGTTGATGAAATTGGCGATCCGGCCGAACAGCAGTCCGGCCGGCGCGGTCGTCACGATCAGGTCGGTCACCGGGAGTAGCGGCAAACCGCGTCGGCGCGTCCACCACCAGACGGCAACGAGTACGCCTGCAAAGCCGCCGTGGCTCGCCATACCGCCCTCCCACACCCGGAAGAACGCCGCCGGGTCGGCCAGCAGGGTGGCCGGTTGGTAGAGCAGGAAGTATCCGATCCGGCCGCCGAGCAGTACTCCGAACACGATCGCCGTGATCAGGTCGGTGACGCCGTTGAGGTTGATGGGCGACCGGCCGCGGCGGTGATAGAGGACCAGCAGGCTGGTGGCGGCGGCGAAACCCAGCAGGTAGGCGACGCCATAGTAGCGGATGCCTAGCGTCTCGCCGAAGCGGACGAGGAACGGATCGATGTCGTGGACCCAGAACGCGAGCGGCATGGCGTGACGGCCGCGGGTCGGTCAGACCTGATAGGCCTGCAGCGGCACTGGATCGAAGACGCGGGATTCAGGCGCCTGCGCGGCGAGCTGCTGGGCGAACCAGGCGCGCGCCGGAGGATCGCCGTGCGTCAGCACGATGCTGCGGGCCTTGGTCTGCACGGCGAATTCGAGCAGTTCCTCGCGGTCGGCGTGCCCGCTCAGCTCGAAGCGCTCGACGCGCGCCTTCACCTTGGCCTTCACGTTCGAGGCCTTGAACAGGAAGTCGTCGCCCGGACGGCTCGCGAGCAGCTGGCCGCCGGGGGTGTCGGGATCGCAGTAGCCCACGAAGCCGATGAGGTTGCGGGCGTCGCCTAGCATGCCGGAGGCGAGCACGTAGCTCGGCGTGCGCTCGACCAGCATGCCCGAGCTCACGATGTAGATGCCCCGCTGCGCCGGCGGCTCGCCGGCCTTCAGCTGGCGCGGAGAAGGGCGCACCTTGAGGTCCTTCAGGAGGGAGCGGCTGAAGTTCACGTGCTTGGTTTTCCGCGCGATTTCGTCGAAGTAGTCGGCAAGGTCGACGCCGAGGCCGCCGGTGAGGATCGGGCAGTCCACGAGCCGACCGAACTTCCGCGCATCGTGGAGGATCGCGAAGACCTCCTGCATTCGCCCGAGGGCGAAGACCGGCATCAGCACGGAACCGCCGCGCTGGATGGTGTCGTTGATGCTGGAGACCAGCCGGTTGACCTCGTTCAACCGCTCCTTGCCGGCCGGACGCTCCGTCGCGCCGCGCGTCGTCTCCATGACGATCGTGTCGAAGTGACCGGCGGGAAACTTCGCGCCGGGCAGCGTGCGCTGGTTCTCGAAGAGCACGTCGCCCGTGAAGAAGAGGGATCGGTGCTTGTGGTGGATCTCCACCGCCGCCGCGCCCGCCACGTGCCCCGCCGGATGGAGGATGATCTCGATCTCGTCCTTCGCGCCGCGGAACTTCTTCGCATGGCCGAAGGGCAGACCGGTGAAGCGCTTGGCGCAGCGGTCGACCTCCTCGTGGGTGAACAGCGGGTAGTCGGGGATCGCGTCCTCCTCGCGCTGCCGCATCATCACGCTCGCGGAGTTGTGCAGCATACGCTCGATCAGCATGCGGCTCGAGGTGGTCATGATCACCGGCGCTTCGGTCTGGCCGCGCAGCAGCACCGGCAGGCTGCCGATGTGGTCCAGGTGGCAGTGCGTGATGATGATCAGGTCCAGCCGCGTGCCCTGCAGCGGGCGGAAATCGGGTGTCGCCGCGCGGCCGATCTTCTTCGGGTGCAGCCCCGAATCGATCAGGATGTTCAGGCCGCCGAGCTGGACGAACAGCGAGTTGGCGCCGATGCCGCCGTCGCGGTTCAGGTCAATGAGCTTCATGTGTTTCCAGACTGTTCAACCTTCCCGGGGAAACCAGCCCGAATTCCCCGCCGCGGGGTGCCCGGCACAGGTAAGGAATCCTTTTAGGTTGCCTCGGCTGGTTGCGGACCAGGCGCGGATGGAGAAGGCTGGCGCGTGGCCGACGCTGTTCCGATTTCCGACGTAATCCACGTCCCCGGGTCGAGGCGCTTCGAGATCAGGGCGGGTAACGCCGTCGCGGTGGCCGAGTACGTGCGCGGGGAGGGAACCTTGGTTTTGACGCACACGTTCGTGCCGCCGAAACTGCGCGGGCGCGGGTTGGCCGAGCGACTCGTGCGGGTGGCTTTGGACTACGCGCGGGTGGAGCGGCTGCGCGTGGTGCCGTCATGCTCTTACGTGGCTGCTTTCGTTGAACGGCATCCGGATCTGTTGGCCTGACCGCCTAAGTCCGGATTCCGCGCCGGCGCGGGGTTGCCAATCGTGCGGGCGGACGTTTCCTCGCGGCGCATGTCCCATACCGCCGATCCCGCCCCGCTGCTCGCCGCCCTGCGCTGGCGGTACGCCACCAAGCGCTTCGACCCGACGCGGTCGATTCCCGCGGAGACGTGGTCTGCGCTCGAGGAGTCGCTCGTCCTTACGCCTTCCTCCCTCGGGCTGCAGCCGTGGCGGTTCCTCATCGTCACCGATCCGGAGCGCAAGGAGGCGCTTTCGGCCGCTTCATATAAGCAGACGCAGCCGCGCGATTGCTCCCACTTCGTGGTAATGGCGGTTCGGCGCGGGCTGGACGACGCGCACGTCGACCGCCACGTGGCGCGGACGGCGGAGGTCCGCGGCGTCACGGTGGACTCGTTGGCCAAGTTCCGGGCCATGATCGCGGGCAGTATCGGCCGGGCCCGCGCCGACGGGACGCTCGACGGGTGGCAGACCCACCAGATCTACATCGCACTCGGGCAGTTCATGGCCGTCGCCGCGTTGCTCGGCGTCGACACGTGTCCGATGGAAGGCATCGAGCCCGCGCGTTACGACGAAATCCTCGGACTCGGCGGGTCCGGCTACGCTACGGTGGTCGCCTGCGCCGCCGGCTACCGGCACCCCGAGGACAAGTACGCCACGACCCCTAAAGTGCGCTTCCGGGGAGACGACGTGCTGGTGCGCGTCTGAGGCAGCGTCAGAAGTTTCCGCGCACGCCGAACGACCAGAGTGAGCCGTAAGCGGTGCGTTGGCGGAACTGCGCGAGCTCGGGCGTGGACGGACCGAAGATCTGGGTATCGTTGGGGGCGTCGCCCACATTCCGGAGGGCGGCGAATAGCGAGACGCCGCGGCGGAGCTGATAGTCGCCCTGAAGGTCGAGGAACAGCATCTTGGAGGTCCAGTTGAAGGTTCCCGGCTCGATGCTGCGGCCGGTCACCGGGCTGCCGCGGCTGAGGCCCCGGTAGTTCCAGTTGGCGCGGACGTTGAAGCGTTCACGGGAGAGGCTGACGCCCCAGTTGTAGCTGCGGGGAACGTAGCCGGAGAAATTGGCGTTGGCGTCGCCGGTGGCGCGCAGCGCGGTGGCGTTCGCGAAGACCTGCAAGCCGCGGGCCCAGTGCGGCAGGAAACGGAGCGCCTGCCGGTACTCGAATTCGGCGCCGGTCATGCGCACGCCGCCCGGCAGGTTGTACTGCGTGGACACATCGTAGCGGCCGTACGTGGCGGCATCGATGTCGTACAAGTCGAGGAACTCCGGCGATGCGGGAAAGACGGTCGAGCCGAAGAAATTCCGGAAATCGCGGCGGAAGGCGCCGACGGAGATCTGGCCGACGCCCTCAAGGTAATATTCCAGCCTTACCTTGGTGGTGCGGGCGCTCCAGGCCTTGATGCCGGCGTTGTTCACCGTGATGCGGTTTGAACCGCTGGGCGGGAGTTCCGCATCGGGCAGGGTCACGCCGCCGGCGTACTGGTTGAAGTTGGGTCGTCCCACGGACGTGTACCAGGCGGCGCGCGCGATGAGGTTGTCGCGCAGGTTCCAAGAGGCGTTGAGGCTTGGGAACAGGCGCAGGTATTCCTTCCGCGTGCGGGCGGCGCGCTCGAGGTAGGTGAGTTGGGAGACGCCCAGCGGGTTGGTCGTCGGCACCTTCAGCTGAATCTGTCCGGCCGCATTACGGATCACCCGCCCCGCCGAGTCGCGCTGGTAGTTCAGCGTCGGATCGCTGAACGGTCCCCGGGCGTCGACGTTCGTCTGCTCCGCGCGCACGCCGCCGATCAGGCGCAACCGGCGGTCGAGGAACGCGGCGTCGGCGCGGAGAAACGCTGAAGTGATGCGCTCCTCGGCGAGCTTGGAACCGGCGACCTCGCTGCGATACAGCGCGTTCTGGTCGGTGGTCAGCTTGGCCGGATTGGCCTGGTAGTAATTGTAGGCCTGCTGCGTGCTCACGTACTGGATCCTGGGAAAACCATAGGGGGCGACCCGCTCGGAGAAGACGGCGTCGAGGAGCGGGGCCGCGCTTTCGCGGGCGAAGGTGTAGGACGGCGTGCGCGCGAGGTTGTCCCGGCGGGACTCGCGCACATCGAGGCCTGCCTTGAGGGCGAGCGGAACGCCCCCGACGCGAAGGTCGCGACCTAGGTGGGCGAAGGCGCTGGCCTTCACGTCGACCGTGCGGCTGGAGGTCCCGTTGCCGGTCGAGAGCGAGTAGGACGAAAGGCTGTACGGGTCGACGAGGGCGCCGGTGGCACCGTCGAGCACGGTGATGCGGCCCGGTCGCAGGTAGAAGGTGTCCTCGAAGTTGACCGTGACGTTCGAGCGCACCGACGTGACGTTGTTGAGATAGCCCTTGTCGATGCTTCGGAAAGTGAGCTCCTCGTGGGAAAGGGCCGCACCGGCTTCCGCCCGCCAGACGGGACCGTTGTGGCGGTAGGTGAGCATCGGCATGTATTTCAGGCGCGAGTGGTGCCGGGACTGCGAGGCGGTGCGGATCTCGCCACGGCCCGCCTGTCCGCGGGTTGAGGTGAGGCTGAATTGTCCGGGATCAACCCGCTGGACGAGGAAGGTGACGTTGCGCTGGTTGAGCGGTGAGTCGTAGAGCGCGTATTCCAGGGCGAAGGAGATCCGGTCGTAGGGGGAGAAACGGTAATCGACCGTGGCGCCGAGGGAGCGCCGCTGGGTGTGCTTGCCGCCGTCCTCGACAACGTAGTCCGTGAGGTAGGGGCGATCGGGAGTCGTGTCGGGATATTGGGTCGCGGAGGTGGCGGCCGTCAGGCCGTTGGTCGCCGCGCCGGAGCCGCGCCAGGTGTTGGCCGTGCGCGCCTCCTCGGTGTACTGCTTCGTGTCGGCTCCGGTGAGCGTGAAACCGAAGCTGCGGCTCACCGGCCGGATGTAGGAAAATTCGAACCCGGGGTGCACCTTGCGGGTGCGGACCCAGCGCGGGCCCGGCGTCTTGGAAAAGAGATGCCGGTCGTTGTCGCGCATCATGAGGAAGGCGCTGGCGGTGAAGCGCGGCCGCGCGTAGTCGAAGGCGCTGCGCGGCACCATGTTCACCGAGCCCGCGAGGGCGGCGCCGGGCGATTCCGGAGTCGGGGAATGGATCGCCTCGATGCGCGCCATGTTGTTCATCGAGATGGTGTGGAAATCGACGTTCCGCGTGGTGCCGCCTCCGGAGACCGTCGACAGGTCGAAGCCCGCGACGGTGATCGGCACGTACTCGGGCGGCACGCCGCCCATCGAGACCGAGCGCGCCGCGCCGCCGATGAAGTCGATCGAGATGCCCGGAAGGAATTTCAGGAAGTCGCCGACGTTGTTCTCCAGGATGGCCCCGAACTCCTCACCGGAAACGACGTTAACGATATTGCCCGCGAAGCGTTGCTCATTGATCGCGATCGCCGCGCCTTCCATCTCGCGCGAGGTCGCGACCACGAAGTCGGATAATTTCACGGCATCGCCGCCCAGGCTGAAGTCGACGTTCGTGGCCTTGCCCGCGCTGATGTTCACCGTGCGCGATTCGGCGCCGACGCCGGTGAAGAACGCCCGGATCGTGACGGTGCCGGCCGGGACCGACGTGAGGCGGTATTGCCCGCCGTTATCGGTGAACGTTTCGAGGCCCGTTCCGTCGATGGTGATGCGGGCGCGGACAAGGTACTCCCCGTTGCGGGCGTTGATGACGCGACCCTCCAGGAGGGTTGGGGAAGCGGCGGGCAGGCCGTGGCAGAGCATCAGGGCGGCGCCGACAAATAGGTAGGCGAGGGCAAAGTGGCGTGGCGGGGTTTTCATGGCTGTGGCGTTTGGGGGAAAGGAACGTCGCAGAGGGTCAGGTGGAGAAAACGCTCCGGCGCTCCTCGCTGTCGAGTTCGCGCCACCTCCCGGGTGCGAGATCCGGTGCGGAAAAGGCGCCGATCCGCACGCGGATAAGGCGCAACGTGGGATGGCCCACGGCGGCGGTCATGCGGCGGACCTGACGGTTCCGGCCCTCGGTGAGCTCAAGGGCGAGCCAGGCGTCGGGCACGTTCTTTCGGTAGCGGATTGGAGGGTCGCGCGGCGGGATGTCCGGGGCCGGGTCGAGGAGGCGTGCGCGGCAGGGACGGGTGCGGAATTCGCCGAGGTCGATCCCTCCGCGCTGCAAGCGGCCGAGGGACTCGGGCGAGGGAACGCGTTCCACCTGTGCCCAGTATTCGCGCGGATGGGCATGTTCCGGATCAAGGAGCCGTGAGTTCAGCCCGGGCTCGTCGGAAAGGAGCAGAAGACCCTCCGAGTCGGCGTCCAGCCGGCCGAGAGGATAGACGTCCCGCGGAAGGCCGAAATCCGCCAAGGTGCGCCAGCGCGAGCCCGGTTCCGGGGTGAACTGCGAGAGCACACCGTAGGGCTTGTGGAGCGCGAGCAGCACGGTTCGAGCGACGCGGGCGGGCCGGCGTGAGGCAAGGGCTTTCGCGGCCGCTTGCCAGGTTCGTAGCCGAACCGCAGCTTCCGCGCATGAATGCCGTCCAGCTCTCAGGGGCCAACCAGCTCGCCGTCGCCCGCGTGGACGATCCGCGTCCGGCCGAAGGTGAAGTCGTCGTGGCGCTGCGGGCCGCGGCGCTTAACCACCGCGACGTCTGGATCAAGACCGGCCAGTACGCCGGACTGAAGTGGCCTTGCATCCCCGGATCCGACGGGGCCGGAGTCGTGTCCGAGGTGGGGTCGGGCGTGGATCGCTCCTGGGTCGGCCGCGAAGTGGTCATCAATCCTTCCTTCAATTGGGGCACGGAGGAGCGGGCGCAGGGTGCGCAATTTCAGATTCTGGGCCTGCCGCGCGACGGCACGCTGGCGGAGCGGATCGCGGTGCCGGTGGCGCAATTGGCTCCACGTCCGGCGCATCTCGGCTGGGAGGAGGCGGCGGCGCTGCCGCTGGCGGGCCTGACCGCGTTCCGCGCGCTGTTCCCGCGGGCTCGGTTGCAGCCGGGGGAGCGGGTCCTGGTGAGCGGAGTGGGCGGCGGCGTGGCGACGTTCGCGTTGCAGTTCGCCGTCGCGGCCGGAGCGCAGGTCTGGGTCACCTCTGGTTCGTCGACTAAGATCGCGCGGGCGGTCGCCTTGGGTGCCAAGGGCGGATTCGACTACAACGCGATTGATTGGCCGGCGCAGGCGGCTGCGCAAGTGGGCGGCGGGTTCGACGTCATCGTGGACAGCGCGGGCGGGGAGGGGTTCGGCCGCCTCATCGACGCCGCGGTTTCGGGTGGTCGGATCGTATTCTTCGGCGCTACGCGCGGGGACGCGCAGCTGCCGGTGCGGAAGGTCTTTTGGCGCCAGCTCTCGCTGCTCGGGACCACGATGGGATCGCCGGCGGATTGGGCGGCGATGACCGCGTTCGTCGCGGAAAAGCGGATCAGGCCGGTGGTGAGCGAAGTCTTTCCGCTGGCGCGCGCGGGAGATGCGTTTGCGCTCATGGAGCGCGGCGGACAGTTTGGAAAGATCGTCGTGGGGATCGCGTAGCTTCCGCTTTTCAGGTTGCGGGGCCGCGGTGCGACCGCCGGATTTCCGGCATGTCCGATCCGCGCAAATTCTTCGCCTGCATCATGGCTGGGGGCAGCGGCGAGCGCTTCTGGCCGATGAGCCGGGCGCATACGCCCAAGCACCTTCTCCGGCTCCTCTCCGACCGCACGTTGGTCGAGGAGACGGTGCGCCGGATTGGCGCCGCGGTTCCGGCGGGCAATATCTTCGTGCTGACCAACGAGGTGCAGCTGCCGGCGACGCGCGCGGCTTTGGCGGGCCTAGTGCCGGCCGATCAGATCGTGGCGGAACCGGCCAAGCGCGACACGGCGCCTGCAGCGGCACTGGCCACTGCGCTCGTACGGGCGCGGGGCGGCGAGGACGCGGCGCTGGCTCTGTTGCCGGCGGATGCCTACATCGCCGACAGCGCGGGCTTCTCCCGGCAACTGGCCGCGGCGCTGCCCCGGGCCGCGGCGGGTGGTGCGATCCTCACCATCGCGATCAAGCCGCATCATCCGGCGACCGGTTTCGGTTACCTAGAGATGGGCGAGGAACTGGCGGGTGGAGAGTCCGGACTTTTCCGTCGAGTACGCCGCTTTGTGGAGAAACCCGACGCGGCGACGGCGGCGCGCTACGTTGCCGGCGGCAACCATGCCTGGAACGCGGGGATGTTCTTCTGGAGCGTGCGCACCTTCCTGGCGGAGGCCGACCGGCAGAGTCCGGAACTGGCGACGTTCATCCGCGGCTTTCCGGCGGGCGGCTTCCACGGGTACCTGGCGGATAAGTTTCCCGCGCTGCCGAAGATCTCCGTGGACTACGCGATCATGGAAAAGGCATCGGCGGTCGAGACCCTCATCGCCGGTTTCGACTGGGACGACGTCGGGCTCTGGACGGCCTTGCCAAAGCACCTGCAGACCGATGCCGCGGGCAACGCGACGCGCGGCGCCGTCTATGCGGCCAATGCCTCCAACAACATCGCCGTGAGCAACGGCCGCGCGATCGCCCTGTGCGGCGTGACGGACCTTGTGGTGGTCGAGACTGCGGACGCCATCCTCGTCTGCCACCGCGACGCGGTGCAGGACATCAAGAAGATCGTGCAGCAGCTCCCGAAGGAGCTGACCTGACGGCGGCTCACTCCGCCGACTTGGCGGCTCGGGAGATCTTCCGGCGCTCGACCTCTCTGAGGACGCGTTTGCGTAGGCGGAGATTCTTCGGGGTCACCTCGACGAACTCGTCGGCGGCGATGTACTCGATCGCGCGCTCGAGCGAGAGTTTGGTCGCCGGGGTAAGGCCCGTGGCGACGCCCTCGCCCTGGGAGCGGAAGTTGGTGAGCTTCTTCTCGCGGACCGCGTTGATGGCGATGTCCTCGTTGCGAGGGTTCTCGCCGACGATCATGCCCTCGTACACCTGCTCACCGGGGCCCACGAAGAGCTTGCCGCGCTCCTGGCACATCACGAGCGCGTAGGAGGTCGTTTCGCCGGCCTCCGTCGCGATCAGCGTTCCCGTGAGGCGCGTGAGCACCTCGCCGGCGTAGGGGCCGTATTCCTTGAAGAGGTGGCTGGTGACTCCGCGGCCGCTGGTCATATTGACGACGTCGATTTCCATGCCGATGAGGCCGCGCGTGGTGATCGTGGCCTCGATCATGGTGGAGTGGGGCAGCTTCTCCATGTTGGTGAGCTGGCCCTTGCGGTTGGCGAGGTTCTGCATGATGCCGCCGACGCACTCGTCGGGTACTTCGATCCAGACGGTCTCGTACGGCTCGCAGCGCTTACCGTCGATGACCTTTTCGATGACCGTCGGGCGCGAAACGAGGAGTTCGTAGCCCTCGCGGCGCATGGTCTCGACCAGCACGGCCACCTGCATGGCGCCGCGGGCCTTGACGTTGTAGACACCGGCCCGGTCGCTGTCCTCGACGCTGATGGAGACGTTGGTCTTCAGCTCGCGGAAGAGGCGTTCGCGGAGCTGCCGCGAGGTGACGAGCTTCCCCTCCTGGCCTACGAGCGGACCGTCGTTGACGCAGAACTGCATCTCGAGGGTCGGCGGGTCGATCTGCGTGAAGGGCAGGGCGTGCGCGTCCTCGGTGGCGGCGATGGTGTCGCCGATGTCGATGTCCTCGAATCCTGACAGGCCCACGATGTTGCCGGCGACGCCGGCGTCGGACTCCTGGGTGCCAAGACCGGAGTATTCAAAGACCTTGGTGATCTTGGAACGGATGCGCTTCCCGTCGGCGTGACGGATGGTGAAGACGTTGTCTCCGACATTCACCTTGCCGCCGAGGATCTTGCCGATGGCGATGCGGCCCACGTAGTCGCTCCAGTCGATGTTGGAGACGAGCATGTGGAACGGTTCGTTCGGCTTGGCGAACGGCGGGGGAACGTGGTCGAGAATGGTCTCGAACAGCGGAGTCATGTCCTTCCGCTCCTCGCCGAGATGATACATCATGTAGCCGTCTCGGCCGGAGCCGTAGACGACCGGGGCGTCGAACTGTTCTTCGGTGGCGTTGAGCTCCATCAGCAGCTCGAGCACCTTGTCGTACATCTTGGCCGGCTCGGCGTTGTCGCGGTCGATCTTGTTGATGACGATGACGACCTTGAGCCCGTGTTGGAGGGCCTTACGGAGCACGAAGCGCGTCTGGGCCTGGGGACCGTCGTAGGCGTCGACGACCAGCAGCACGCCGTCGACCATGCGGAGGGCCCGCTCCACCTCGCCGCCGAAGTCGGCGTGGCCGGGGGTGTCGACGATGTTGATGATCTTGTCCTTCCAGTGGACGGAGGTGTTCTTCGCCTTGATCGTGATGCCCTTTTCCTTCTCGAGGTCCATGGAGTCCATGGCGCGCTCCTCGACCTGCTGGTTGGCGCGGAAGACGCCGCCCTCCTTCAGGAGCTTGTCGACGAGGGTGGTCTTCCCGTGGTCGACGTGGGCGATGATCGCGATGTTACGGATGCTCTGGTTCATGGACGGGCGCGGTCTGGCGGTTGGAAAAAGGTCCAACGTGCGGACGGCCTCCGGCCGATGCAAGGCAAGGTTTTCGCCGGAGAATTTCTCCGGCCGGGTGCTCCAAGCGCCCGAACGAGGTCCGCGGGGCGCCGCGGTCGCCTCAGGGCGTGAAGCCGCGCTCCTTCAGCCAGTGCTCAAGCTGGGGACCCCAGGGTGGGGCGGGCTTTTCCGGCCGGCCGAAGCCCAGCCCGTGCGCACCCTTTTCATAGACATGCAGCGAGAACGGTACGCCGGCCTTGCGCAGCGCGGAGGCGAACAAAAGGGAGTTCTCCACCGGCACGCCTTTGTCCTCCACCGTGTGCCAGAGGAAGCAGGGCGGGGTGTCCTTCGTCACCTGCAGTTCACTCGAGAGGAACCGCACGAGTTCCGGGGCTGGGTTGTCGCCCAGCAGGTTGCGGCGTGAGCCCGCATGCGCGAACTCCAGCAGGGAGATGACCGGGTAGCAGAGGATGCCAAGGTCCGGCCGGGAGCTTTCCCGGTCGTAGCGGTCGGAGGCGTCGGGTTTTCCCGCTTCGAAATGGGTGACGAGGGTGGACGCCAAGTGGCCGCCGGCGGAGGAGCCGATGACGCCGACCCTCGCTGGGTCGAGGCCGTCGCGCTTCGCGAAAGCGCGCACCATGCGGAGGGCGCGGGCGGCGTCGCCCAGCATGATCGGGTGGCGGTAGCCGGCGGAGCCCAAGCGGTACTTCAATACGTAAGCGGTGATGCCGCGGGCGGCGAACCACTCGGCGTAGCCGGTGCCCTCGTGCTCGGCGAGGCCGCCGTAACCGCCGCCGGGGAAGATGAGAATCGACGCTCCGGTCTTGCGCGCCGGATCGGCGGGGAAGGGCGTGAGGGTGGGGATGTCCTGCGGACGCTGGCCGAGCGCGCCGGGGGCGTCGCCCTCCCAGAGCCGGATCGGCCCGAGGATCTGGGCGTAGGGCACGACCTTGGGGGCGGCGGCCTTCTCCGCCGCGGGCAGTAAGGAGGCGGCGCAGAGCGCCAGCAGGGGCAGGCGGGGCAGGAGTTGCATCGCGCGGAGGCTCGCGGCTCCCGCCGGCGGCCTCAAGCCCGCGGTTCAGGTGCCTGAAAACAAAAAAGCCCCGGAAGTTTTTTAAGCCTCCGGGGCTAATTGTGGGAGTGGGCGTTCGCCACGCGCTCTTCCCCATCGGCACACGCTTTGGCGCTCTCGCTTTCGCGGGCGGTGTGCTTCCCGACGCCACTCTCCGCGGCATGCGGATGTCTCGGTCTCATGGCGGGACC
>JACCDP010885702.1_pt1 | contig 35583 bp, 28 predicted proteins | sample 7445841 | NCBI WGS metagenome assembly JACCDP01 (sample SAMN15323441, study PRJNA562643) | freshwater metagenome | isolation source: river surface water | place: USA:Blue River Watershed | collected 2017-08-17 | reverse complement strand
GAAAGAGAAAGTGTGTCACTTGAATTGAGACAGAGAATGGGAGGACCACTGATCTTGACTTTGGGGGTAGGATTTACAGCAACCTGCAGTTGAAAGGGTTTTCCTATGCATCCATTGGTACTGGTTTCGATCTGGTATCCTGCAGAGACGATGTTATTCCCACTGTTGGTAAGTTTTTGCCTTATGGGAGAAGTGAATGCGGTGTCATTGGAAGTGTACCCCCCCAAGGAGAATGATGGGTTTACTGCGTTGAACTTCCACTTGTATACTGTATTGGGGGGAACACCCTTGGCTGAAAAAACAAAGGGTTTGCCATCACAGACAGATTCTGCTTGGTCACCAATTTGAGCAATGGGTTTTACGGTAACAAACACATTAAATGGCTTGAGACTGCAAACTGGATTAGAAGGATTGATCGTATAGACAGCAGTGGCATTGGAAGTGATTGAACTGCGCAAGGTGTCATATACCAATGTCTGAGGAGTATTTTTGGTGGTATAGGAATTGAGGGAGCCGGATGGCAATATCGAAGGTTCTGACCAGGTATACGTTGTTCTCATGGGCTCAAGGTCAGGTGGCAAACTGAATTGGTCTCCACTGCAGATGGTTATTTTTTGATCGGGTACTTCAGGAGCGGGATTGATCAGGAAAGACAAAAACTGTGTACTGTCAGTACAGCCATTGAAAGTTGTCCTGTACTGATACTTGATCTTTACCGGTACTGTGGAGGTATTGACAGGAATTTCATCAATGAGATAGGTTCCCCTGGCTTGGTCATTTTGCAAACCTGCAACAGTATCCCGCGTCCATGTGAAGATGGTGCCGGGTGTATTGCTGGATGGAATGTAGCGGAAGGGTGTACCGCTGCATATATCCGGCAAAGTCCTTGAACTGCTCAAAATAGGAACAGGATTCACCACAACATTCATTTTGAAAGGATTTCCCAGACAACCGCCTGAAGCAGCACCCGGAATGATGGGAACCAGGTCGTATAAGGCAGTGGCAGGAAAATCAGTGAGGTTTTTAATGGACCCACTCACACGGTTGAGGGGAATAAGCGTGTTTTCTGATCCCCCTACCAATCCATTTTCAAGCTTGGGGAGATTCCATAGAAAAACTGCATTCACATCATTGGGTGGGGTGATGCTGAAATCCGAACCACTGCAAACCGACACGGTTTGATCATTAAGGGTAAGTACTGGATTAACGACCTCATAAACCGTTTGCTGATTGCTACACCCATTTGCCAAAAGCGTAAATACATAAGGCACTTTGACAATGTTAAAGGTGGTATTGGTAAGCCTCTCGCTGATACTATTGGCCCCATCGGTTAGAGATTCCTTTATCCCCACCACATAAGACCTTGACCAGGAAAATGAAACATCACGGGTATTGCTGACAGGTGTATAATTGAAAACCGATTCTGAACAGATGGGAACGGGCTGAATAGGACTGGTAAGAATGGGTTTTGGGTTAATAACAACCGATACGGTTTGTGTTTTGTTGTTTACACAACCATTGTACAATAGGGAAAACTTGTAGTTTACGGTCAAAGGATTTCCGGAAGAATCTACCAATACCTCACTGATATCCGCATATCCTGATGAACTGTCATTCACAAGCCCCGTCATCCTTTCTCTGGTCCAGGTAAAGGCAGTTCCTGGAAAATTGCTGACGGGGGTATAATTAAATGATGTTCCACTGCAGATGGCAGGAGGGTTCAGCGGACTGGTAAGAACAGCTGAGTTGGCTTTGACATTCACCCTTACCACGAAATTATTCCCAACACATCCGTTGGCAACAGGAACAACACTATAATAGGCTTGCCCTGTTGTGGTATCACTGTTGGTATTCCGCAGTGTCTGGCTGATCAATGGTTTCAATGCAGTCTGTGGCGATCCGCCTGTAATGCCGTTGGTATAGGTTGGTTCAGCCCATTGGTACAGTGAGCCGACTGGAAGGTTTTTAGGCATGGTAACGGTAAATGCACTCCCACTGCAAACAGTTGAAACCAAGGTATCAGTTATATAAGGCGATGCCTTGACGGTAACAACAATGGAAAAGGGTTTGCCAATGCATTCTCCAAACCGGGGAGTGACTTTGAAAGTGGACATCACATCAATGGAATTGGTGATATTGGTCAACACCTGACTGAAACTGGGTACCGGTATTGTTTGGTCTGTACCACCGAGAACAGCATTGGGCAAATTATAAACCGGTGCATCCCATGTGTAATTGGTGATAAAAGGCAGTGGGGATGGATTCATGGAAAAGGGATTCCCCGGACAAATGGTGGTGTCTTTATTGGTGATGGTTGGTGTTGGATTGACGGTGGCAACAAACGTGAAGGGACGTCCCACACAACCCTGAGCGACGGGAACAACGGTATAAGTGGCCTGAGAAATATTACCTGAAACATCCAACAAGGTTTGGGTGATGCTTTGAACCGGTGAAGTATTGGCAGAAGCCCCCTGTAAAGCGTTGGCAGGTGAAATAACAGGCAGGTCCCAGGAATAAGAAGTTGGGATCAAGGAAGATAAGTTGCTGGTGGGTGAAGTGGAAAAAGATGTACCACTGCAAACAATCTTTGAAGCAGTTGAAACCACTGGGAGAGGCTTAACGGTAACTTCCAGCGTAAAGGGATTTCCGGTACAGGTTGCACTTTTCGGAATAACAGTAAACTGAGCTGTTCCACCGGATGTTACTCCCCCGTAAGACAATTTTCCGGCAATAGATGTATCTCCGGTGGGATTGATATTCTGTGCACCGGAAATCAAAAAAACATCTGACGTCAGGGTGGGCGAACTCCATGTATAGGTGGTTCCCAATGGCACAGGATTGGGGGTAGCATTGAAACTCTCTCCACTGCAGATACTGAGCTTTTGCAAGGACACATTCGCTACAGGATTGATTTTCACGACAACTTTGACAGGTGAACCAGCACAATTCAGTGTGGTCGTGGGAACAATGGTAAAATCTGCATAAGAGGTAGTGGTTCTCAGATTGTTCAGAATGGGAGCAAAGGTCAATTGATTGGTCAGGCCCGATGTCCCTGAACCGGAGAGCGATCCGGCAGGTACCAGCACAGGAGTGCTCCAGTTGAACCTGACATTTACCGGCAATACGGAGGTTGGAGAAAAGCTGGGAGCTGATCCACTGCAGACAGTCAATGTATCCGACGGCAATTTGAGTACAGGAGTGGGGTTCACTGTAACAACAAGATCAAAAGGGGAAAAAGCAACACAGGATCCTGCCCTCGCATACACATTGTAGGTAGCCGTTTGGGGATCCACAGAAGCATTGTACAATGTTTGACTGATGGGTGCATCCACATATTCAACCGGAGCCGTTTGGCGCAAACCGGTTCCTCCGGTTAGAAGTGTGGGGTCGCTGTATTGCGGTGCCGACCAGGTATACTGGGTATTGGTGGGGATGATGTTTCCGGTTGTCGATGGTGTGAACCTCATTGGAGACCCACTGCATACCGTTGCTGTAGTATTGGCAATCCTGGGCCTTGGGTTTACTGAAATAAATGTCTGAAAAGCAGGTCCTGTGCAGGTAAATCCAGTGTAAACATAAGCAGGATAAACTGTATAGGCTGTATTGATCGGAGCATTGGTATTGTTCGTCAGGGTCTGATTGAAAGCGGATATGCGGGCTGCTGTTGCTACAGAAGTTCCTCCGGACAAGCCAGCGGTGTTGGGATTGGTCCATGTGAAAAACACACCCGGAATCTGAGTAGTAGGAACAAAGGAGATCCCGGCTGCACTGCAAACGGTATCATATCGGGTGGGGTCTTTGATATAGGGTGTCGGGCTGATCTTGTAGGTAAGGACCTGGGTATTGGTACAACCATTTTGTGCAACCATGCTTACCGTGTACGGAACATTGACATCATTGGCCGTGGTGTCAATCAAATTGTCATTGATGAGGTTTGACGTACCACTTGCGGCAGGCTCACCCAGTATTTCCGGTCTGGACCATGCCCATCCGTTGGAGGGGACAGCCGGTGTAGCCGAAGCAGAAAAATTGATGTTGTTTCCACAGCCTGATGAAAGAGCATTCCAGGTGGCTATGTTGCTGATGATGGGAAGGGGCTGAATTGTTACATTGACAACATAGATCTTGCCATCCGAGGCAGTAACCCTGTAGGAGATTGTGCCGGTCGTTGCCGGATTTGCATTCAGACTCAGCGTCTGCGTTACCGTTGTGGATGGAGTGGCTTGTGGTGAAGAACCCTTGACATTGTTCGGAGTACCTGTAATGGTCCAGGTGAAAGTAGTTCCTGAAGTCAACGTTCCAAAATAGGTGGAAAGATCCTTGGTTGCACCTGAACAAAAATCAGGAACCGGAATCGTTGTGGTCTGCGCCTTCAGCTGTAGGGTAGCAGCCATCAGCAAGGTAAGGAGTAGTAAAAACAAGCATTTACCACTACCAACTGTTGGAATGGGTTTGAACACAGGTGTATTGACTCCTTTTATCTCTAAAAGTTTAAAAGCCAGCTGCATATCGTCTAACCTTACTTGGCAGGAGTGATGATGATGTTACGGTATTCAACAGGACCATGATCACCCTGCAGGAAGATCGGGCCGGGCAATCCCTCCTTGCTGTCAATCGCCCCCCCGGTGATACCGGGAATGATCTGATCACTGATGATGGTTTTACCATTGGCGACAACCGTCACACGACGACCGATCAGTGTAATATCGTATACCTGCCATTCGCCTGCAGGTTTTACTGCCATTTGATTGGGGGTGAGAAATCCATAAACCCCTCCAAACAAGTGCGAATCCGGCTCGCGTCCATAGCTGTCTTCGACTTGCACTTCGTACCTGCCACGGAGATAAACACCGCTGTTGCTTCCTTTGGGATACCTTACTTCGATATGCAGTTTGAAATCATTGAATGTCTGATCAGTCATGATGTTGGATCCTGACTTGGGACTTTTCATGATGCCATTTTCAACCACCCACTGGTTCTCAGGTTTTTGTGTATGCCATCCCTTGAGGTCAGTTCCATTAAAAAGCTTGATGGGTGTTCCCCAAACTGGAGCAGATGTTCTCTTCAACAAGGGCGCCCTTTCCGCTACAAAAGGATGGGTTTCGCCCTTGCTGTTGCGGATGGTTCCGGTGATTTTGCCATCTTTCAATACACCATTGAAAATGAGATCTATGTTGGTTCTGTCCCATTGGGGAGGTATGCAAAAATTCACTTTCCCATTGTCATAGTTCACCTCAGAGATGGGTCTTGCGCTGCCCCCTTCTGCAACAAACTGTCCTGTAAGGGTCCTGATCCCAGAAAGATTGACTTCTAGCCAGGAGGGTACGACCCTGTACCCTTCGTCAACCGTAATATCCCACCTGCCAATAATGGCTGGCAATTGGGGGGCAGAATGGTCCTGCGCAAAAGAATAACATGTTACAAAAAGAAAAAGCAGTGAAAGGATTTTTCTCATATCGGATGCATTGATTACCGAATATAAAAAATAAATTGCTGGTCTGTGAAAAAATACGCCCTCTATCTCCTGATATTTCTTTTCCCGGCAACAAAAGCTTGGTCACAAACAGATACAACCTTCTGGTTTGGGGCACCCGATCTCAATGGTGTCATCGCCAGTGGACCCAATGCTGACCGTCCCATTTACCTCAGAATTTCTACCTCAGCATCCCCAGCTACGATTACGATCTCTCAACCTGCGAATCCTGGTTTCACACCCATCATTGCAACAATTGGAAGCTTTGGATCAAGATCATTCGACCTGACGGCCTTTATACTATCCATTGAACACGATCAGGTCAACACTGTTTCGAAAAAGGGATTGTTGATCACATCCACTGCCCCCATTTCCTGTTATTATGATATTGTGAATACCAGAAATGGAAGTACCTATTCATTGAAAGGCAACAATGCCCTTGGAAAAAAATTCACGGTCCCCTTTCAAATGTCATTTATCAACAGAACGAATTCGGTTGAAGCCAGTACCAACAAAAATGATTTTGTGATCGTAGCATCCGAAGACAATACCGTTGTAGAGATCAAAGCAAAGAACGACCTGGTCGGTTTTGCGGCAGGCAGCATACATTCGGTCACCCTGAACAAAGGGGAAACCTATATGTGCCGGGCCAACACCAATAACCCTGCGCAAAGGCCAGGCGGAACATTGGTGACTTCCAACAAACCTATTTCCATTTCTGTAAATGAAGATTTGTTACAATACCCTGCGGCTGGCTGTGCCGATGCAGGAGGAGACCAACTGATCCCTGATGAGCTGGCCGGCACTGAATTCATTGTGGTAAAAGGAAGATTCAATGGCACAAGTCCTGATTACTTCTATGTTTTTGGAACGGCCAACAATACCATCATAAAGATCAATGGAGCGGAGGTGGCAACCATCAATGCCGGAGAGAATTACGAATGGAAATTGTCGGATGAATCCTGCTACATGGAAACAAGCCATCCGGTTCAGGTCTATCATGTTACAGGGTTTGGATGTGAGGTTGGGGCATCTGTCATTCCCTCCATCAAATGTACAGGGTCCACAAGAGTCAACATTACCAGAGCTTCCGCAGGCGAGGATTTTTACTTGAATGTGATTGCTCCAAAAGAGATCATCAATGACTTCAGGATCAACAATGATCCTACCGAGCTTCCTTCCACTTTATTTAGTCCGGTGAAAGGAAATGTTAACTGGATGCAGGCCCGTTTCAGCATATCAGCAAGTTTTGCAGGTACAGATGCCAACATCGCCATTGAAAACATTGCCGGCAAGTTCCATGTGGGGGCTATACAGGGAGGCACCAGTTCAACATCACGCTATGGCTATTTCTCCGATTTCAGTACCAATACGATTTCCCTGCAAGACCCAAAAGACCTCAACGCGCAGTTCAAAGATGAAAAGATCTTTTGCTACAAGGATACTGCCGGCATTCTGGTGATCAATTCAGGAAAAGACATTGGTTTCCAATGGACGGGGCCAAATGGATTCAAGGCCGAGAGCCCCTTGCTACAGTTCAATTCTTTTTTGCCAAAAGATACCGGTCTTTACACGATCACCACTACCAGTCCCGGTTGTGGAACAGCCTCAAAAAACATCCGGCTCAGCATAGACCAACCGTTTGCCTCCTTTGATTATACAACCAATGGATGTGTGGAAGACAGTGTTCAATTTACCACTGATAAAAATGCGGGTGTGAGATGGAGATGGAATTTCGGCAATGGACAAATCGTCGATACCAATCAAGCTGTCATTCAATCCTTCAAATTTGCCAATGCCGGTGACAGCAAGGTATCCTTAAGGGTAGGTTCCCAGCGCGGCTGTTTTTCTGATGATACCGTAAGAACGATTATCCTATCCACCAAACCATTGGCCCGATATGCCGTTCCAGCTATCACCTGCATCAATGATGAAATTGTCTTCAAGGATGAATCGGTCATTGCCAATGGAAACATCACAAAATGGAAATGGGACCTGGATGATGGCAATGGATTCAAAGAATATGGAGACAATGGAAGCCGCAAAGCCAGGTATTGGCAATGGGGTGCGAAAAAAATACGCCTGCAGGTAAGCTCCCAAACGGGTTGCATGAGCGATACTTTCCAGCTGACTTCTTTTACCATTCATCCCTTGCCCAAACCTGATTTTATGGTGCCGGAAGTTTGCCTGGATGATGCCACTGCCAAATTCCTGAACACAAGCAGCTCACCGGATGGCTTTGATCAATTTACCTATGCCTGGAAATTCAACACGGGTAGCAGTCCTGTTAGTCCGGGTCCGATATTCAACAGCAACCAAACCACTGAAAAAGATCCTGCCATTCGTTACATGAGCATGGGCAAGTATCAGGTTCAACTGGTGGTCAACAGCAGAGGATGTGTCGATTCCCTCACAAAATCCTTTAAAGTCAATGGCACCAACCCCATCCCTGCTTTTGATTTGATACCGACACAAAGTTTTTGCAGCAATGATTCCATCACCATAGAAAACAAATCGACCATCGACTTCGACAATGTAACCAGATTAGAGATCTTGTGGGATGAAAATGATCCAACCCTGAAGACCATTGATGAGAATCCATTGATTGGAAAAAGATATGCCATTCGATACCCTTCCTTTCAGTTCCCCCTGGAGAAAAAGATCAGGATCAGCCTGCGTGCTTTTTCCGGTGATGCCCTGTCCTGCAGCAAGACCCTCACCAAGGAAATAACCATCTATGCCAGTCCCAAGGTCAGTTTCAATCCACTGCCCGCGATCTGCCTGAACGCTGCTGCAAGACAGATCCTTGAAACAAATTTTGATACAAGGGTTCCGGGCGGTTTTGTATACAAGGGCAATGGTGTCAATGCGGCGGGCAGTTTTGATCCCGCCAAGGCAGGAACCGGAGATCATACCATCCAATATGTTTACACAGCAGCCAATACCGGTTGTCGGGATTCCGCGACACAGAAAATCACCGTCTGGCCTTTACCAACTGCGGATTTCGGCATTGGAAATCTTTTGTGTGAAAAAAACAAAACAAGTTTGAGCAGTTTATCAGTGGCGAACGGGGGACAGATCAACCAATTGATATGGGATTATGGAGATGGCAGCAAACCAGACACCTCAACCGCCGCATCAGCAGAGCATGTATACAGCAAATGGGGTAGCTTTTCCATTTCACTAAAAGTGAAAAACAGCAATGGCTGTTACAGCGATCCAAAACCAAAAGCCGTTGAGATAAAACCACTGCCTTCCGTATCATTCAACCTGCCCAAAGTATGTTTGCCCGAAGCAAAAGCCTTGTTCACCAACAACAGCAGCATTGCTGATGGGTCAGATAATTTTCTGACATACAAATGGGATTTTGATGACCCTTTGAACAAAACATCAAGCGTCAACCGTGATGGTGACCATGTCTATTTCCAAACCGGCTCCTATCATGTAAAGCTTGTTATCACCAGTCGTGATAACTGCAAAGACTCATTGACAAAGATTTTCTCGGATATTTTTCCGCAACCCAAGGCAATGTTTGTGAGCGAAGATTCACTCTGCCTCGACGAGATCCTTCATTTGCGGGATAGCAGCGATGCCTTGAATGGAACGATTGCTGAGTATCATTGGATGCTGGGTGACAATAATTCCTCTACCGGCCAATCAATATCACACCGGTATGGAAATGCAGGTGCCTTTACCATCAGCCACTATATCAAAACATCCTTGGGTTGCAATTCTGATACAGCCAGGAAAACAATCAATGTATTCAACTATCCGGTAATTTCAGCGGGGCCGGATTTGAAAGTTCTGGATGATGGACAAAAGAAGATCGCTGCAACAGCCACTGGGACAATAATCAGTTACCAATGGACACCTTCTTTGTACCTGAGCAGTGCTGATAGTTTACAACCATTCATCATCAAGCCTCAGGAAGATCAGACTTACCTGCTGACCGTAAGAGGAAGAGGCAATTGCATCAGTACAGATGCAATGAACATGACAGTGATTCGCTTGCCCAAGCCACCCAATACATTCACCCCCAATGGCGATGGCATCAATGATACCTGGGAGATCCAATACCTGGATCAATATCCGGATTGTCAGGTTGAAGTTTATACCAGCAGCGGTCAAATCATTTACAGGTCAACCGGTTATCCAAGAGCATGGGATGGAAAAAGCAATGGGCGTGATCTACCCGCCGGAACTTATTATTTTGTGATAGATCCCAAGAATGGAAGACAGAAAATGGCTGGCTATGTTCAGATTTTAAAATAACCCTTCAATTGGAAGCATCCTTCAGCTGCTTCTCCAGCTGATCCATTTCTGCAGGTGTCAAATAACGCCATTTCCCTACGGCCAGGTTACCCAGTTCTATGTGCATGATGCGGATGCGCTTGAGGGTTTTTACTTTGTATCCGAAAACTTCACACATGCGCCTGATCTGACGGTTGAGTCCCTGTTTCAGGATGATGCGAAAACGCCTCGAGCCTTCCATTCGAACAAAACAAGGCTTGGTTCTTTCGCTCAGGATCCTGACACCGGCAGCCATGCCTTTGATCATTTCCTGGGTGAGTTCCTTGTCTACCGTTACGATGTATTCCTTTTCATTGTTGTTGCTGGAACGCAAGATCTTGTTGACAATGTCGCCGTCATTGGTCAGCAAAATCAATCCCTCGGAATCCTTGTCCAGTCTTCCTACCGGAAATATTCTTTTGGGATGGTTCATGAAGCGAATGATATTGGTCTTATCGCTCATATCGGTAGTGGAGGTCACCCCCACCGGCTTGTTCAGCGCAATATAAATAGGCCTTTGTTTGTTTTTGATGCGTTCACCGTCAATCGCTACCTCATCCCCTTCCAAGACACGGGCAGTGGGCAGCACAGGTTCGCCATTGATGGTGACGCGCAACTGCTCTATCAGCTTATCCGCTTCACGCCTTGAGCAGAAACCGGAATTGCTGATGTATTTGTTGATCTGCATGCCTTCTTCCTTTATGGGAGATTTCATCGGCACGAAGATAAACAAGATGAAGGTTATCATTCATCCATATGAGCCGGTACAACCATTACCGGACAATGAGATTTCTCAAGGAGCTTTGCCGTATTGCTTCCCATCACCAGGTTTTTCAATTTTGAAGTTCCTTTTTGTCCCATCACGACCATGAATGGATCCAACCGCTTGATGGTATCTAAGATGCCCTTGTAAGCAGAAGCACTTTGGATGATCTCTCTATCCGGAACAGGCACAACGCCCAGTTTACCAAAACAACGAAGGATATATTGATCCATTTTTTGCATGACCATGGCTTCGCGTTCATCAAGGGTTTCAACAGGATCTTTCCCTTGCAATTCTTCTCTTACCAACGGCATCTCGATGACATTCATGATCAGCAATCTCGTGGTGGGTATATCGAGAAATTCGAGTGAAAATTTCAATGCCTTTGCGGCGTTGTCTGAAAAATCAGTTGGATGTAGGATGATTTTGGTATGTAGTTTCATGAGGCGAAACTAATATCCGTACATCCGTCAAACGATGATTGCCTTTATTGTGAAACATGAACTTGGTCAGTACGCCTGGTACCGGCATACAATTCATATTCCAGCAAACGACAATCTATCTTGGCATTCAAAAACTCGATACGCCTGGATGGTTTCAGTCGGATGGACTTGGCCAGGTCAAGATTGCCCGTGAATATATATCCCAATTTACCCTTGCATTGCTGTTTGAGAAAATCCCCCATTCGTGCATAGGTGGCCTGCAAATCCTGTTCTTCTCCCAGGCGTTCACCGTATTCCGGATTGATGATCACGATACCCTCTCCATCGGGGACAAGGGTTTCCTGAAAATCACATACCTGAAAATCGATCAAGTGTTCCACGCCTGCTGCAGCGGCATTGATGCGGGCAATGCTGATGGCTTTTTCGCTGATGTCGGATGCAATGATCTTGCCAAGCCCATCATCCGAGTATCTATTATCCAACAAGGCTTTTTCTTTTTTATACACCTCCCTTTCGTATCCCTCAATATGCATGAAGGAATAATTCTGACGGATGAGCCCTGGTGCCCTGCCGCTGGCAATCAATGCGGCTTCAATGGCAAGCGTTCCCGAACCACACATGGGATTGATAAATGGACTCTTTCGGTCCCATTTTGTAGAAAGAATGGTTGCTGCTGCCAAAGCTTCCAACATGGGGGCTTGCCCGGGCAACTTTCGGTACCCATGACGGGCCAAACTTTCCCCGGATGTATCAATGAAAACCTCCGCTTCATCATGTTTCCAAAAAAGATGGAATACTGCCCCTACAAGATCGGAGCCCGAACTTGGCCTGATCGCAGAGATGCGACGCATGCGATCCACAATCGCATCTTTCACCCGAAGATTGGCGAACAAATTGGTGGAGATGGTAGGATGAAAAACATTGCTGGTCACGGAAAAATAACCATTGGGTGCAAGCAGTTTTTCCCATGGTATGGACAAAAGGGATCTGTAGAGCTGATCCGGATCTTCACAGGAAAAAGACCGAAGTGAATACATGACCTGACTGGCTGTACGCAGGTGGAGGTTTAATTGGATGCAATCCTCAACTGTACCTGTCAATTCAATGCCCGTCTGAAAGACCCTCTGGGGGATGAAACCCAAATCGACCACCTCCTTTTGCAAGGCAGGCGACAACCACTTGTTACAGGTGATGATGATTTTACGGGGCTGGGAGAAGACATTCATGAAGAACAAACTTAGTTCAAACCTTTCTGACCATCGATAAAAAAAACAGCCATGAATTTGTTGTTCATGACTGTTTCCTTCTGTGGGCCCACCTGGGCTTGAACCAGGGACCCTCTGATTATGAGTCAGATGCTCTAACCAACTGAGCTATAGGCCCTTGGACATTGCTGTCCGATAAAGGACTGCAAATTTAATGAAATTTTGTTTCCCTTGTCCCCTGTCCCTCGTCCCTAGTCCCTTGTCCCCCTTATCCCCCCTTGTCTTTTCCCTTTCCTGCCTTACCTTCGCAGCCTTAACCTTAACCTTTCCTTAACCCGATTGGGGATACTTTTGAAACCTCAAAACAGATCATGAAGAAGATACTCGGATTGTTGCTACTGACACTGACCCTTACCGCCTCTGCTCAAGATAAAGAGGACAAGGGTAAAGCCAAAGCCCCCAAGGAACCAAAACCAGCAAAAGTGGTTGTACCCAAGGAGGAAAAGCCCAAACCCGACTACAGCAAGTTGGACCTTTCCAAAAGAGCCTCAGACCACCTGATGCTGCAATTTGGCGTAACTGGCTGGAGCAAACCCGATAACATTACCATCAAAGGATTCAACAGAACTTTTAACGGCTATTTCCTGTTCGATTTCCCCTTCAAATCTAATCCCCGTTACAGCGTAGCAGTGGGTCCCGGTATCGGAACGGACAACATGTATCTTGATAAAATGGCAGTGGACCTGAACGACAGGAACGGAGTACAGTTTACAAGAGATACCATCACTAAGTACAAAAAGAACAAATTCGCTACCGCCTACCTCGAAGCTCCTCTCGAACTGCGTTACGCTACCAAGCCAGACAATATGAACAGCGGCTGGAAATTGGCAATCGGTGTGAAAATAGGTACACTGCTGGATTCAAAAGTAAAATCAAAGATCGACTTGGATGCAACCGGCACTGGCGGTTATTTCGCCAAGGAAAAAGACAAACGTTTTCTCAATACCACCCGCGTGGCCTTCACTGCAAGAGCGGGTTTGGGCAATTTTAGTTTTTTTGGAAGCTATCAAGTGTCTGCGGTATTCAAAGAGGGACTTGGCCCTGTACTTCGTCCCTGGACCATTGGTGTGACTTTAAGCGGACTCTAATGAAACCTTGGATGTCAGCATGGAGACATCCCACATAAAACGTGCTTGATAAAACCTCCTTATTCAACGAATCTGAAAAAGCCATCCTGGTAGGGGTCTCCATCAAAGGAGAATCCGACCGATTGGTCCAAGATTATCTGGATGAACTGGCATTTTTAGCCACAACCGCCGGGGCACAAACCGTCAAAACCTTCACTCAAAAATTGCAGCATCCCGATTCCAAAACCTATATCGGCAAAGGGAAACTGGAAGAGATACGCAACTATGCGGCAGGCAAAGACATCCGCATCCTGATCTTTGATGATGAACTGAGCGGAGCACAGATCACCAACATTGAAAAGGCGGTTAACATCAAGACAATCGACAGAAGTGATCTGATCCTCGACATATTCGCCCGTCGCGCCAAAACAGCTCAGGCCAAGGCCCAGGTGGAACTGGCACAATATCAATACATCCTCCCCCGTCTGCGCGGTATGTGGAAACACCTAGAACGACTGGGCGGTGGTATTGGAACAAGAGGGCCGGGTGAATCGGAAATCGAAACCGACCGCCGTATCGTTCGCGAAAAAATCGCCCTCCTTCGCAGAAAACTCAATGAAATCGAAAAACAAGCCTTTACCCAACGCAAGGAAAGATCAGAATTCATCCGTGTGGCCCTGGTAGGATATACCAACGTGGGCAAATCCACGCTGATGAACCTCCTGAGCAAGAGCGATGTACTGGCTGAAAACAAACTTTTCGCCACACTGGATACCACCACGCGCAAGATCGTTTTTGAAAACACCCCTTTCCTCCTGAGCGATACCGTTGGGTTCATCAGAAAACTTCCCCATCACCTGATAGAAAGTTTCAAAAGCACTTTGGATGAAGTGAAAGAAAGTGATATACTGTTGCATGTGGTAGACATATCTCATCCGCAATATGAAGACCAAATGAAAGTGGTGAATACGACCCTGGCTGAATTGGGTTGCGCCGACAAACCCATGATCACCGTCTTCAACAAAATGGATCTTTACGAAAAGAATACTTTTGATGAATGGCTGAATCCGGAGGTAAAAGAAAACATGTTAACGGAATTACAAAAACGTTGGCAGAACGAAACAGCCTCAAGATGTGTCTTTGTTTCCGCTACAGAAAGAAGAGAGATCGATAAGTTAAGAGAAACGATTCTCAACCAAGTACGTGACCTTTATGCCAAACGCTATCCTTACAGAACCGGATACCAGTCATACAACCATGAGCAATAACATTGAATACCAGTGGCATTTCGTTGCTGAAAATGAGGAGGCACTTGGGTTTGGCAAATATGATATCGTTCAGGCAGAAGTTGCCGGCAAGACCATTTGCATAGCTCGCTTTAAGGAAAAACTTTATGCCTTTCAATCCCTTTGTCCGCATGCCGGTGCCAAAATGGTCATGGGCTATATTGATGCACAAGGCAATGCAGTATGCCCGCTGCACCGTTTCAAATTCGCTTTGAAAAATGGATTCAATGTGACGGGAGAAGGATACAACATGAGAACCTACCCCATTGAGATCAGGCCTGAGGGAGTCATAGTAGGATTCAAGGGTTAAAAATCCACGATTAAACCTTCCCCATTATTGTCCGTCTTAGTTTGCAAATAATCATTTTTCATTAACCAACTTAAAAAATAGAAAATGAAAACAAAAGGAATCTTTTTACTCGGACTTGCGCTCTTGTCTTCAGCTGCAGTGTTGGCGCAAGGTGGTCGCCCCGGTGGCGGTCGTCCCGTTAATCCCGGACAGGAAAGGGCTGCAGAAGTAAAACTCAGGAATGTTGAAAACAAGGCAGCAAGAGCGGAAAGTCATGCAGACAAACGCCAGCATGGTGAAGCCACTGCACAATCACGCGCCCATGACAAAGCGTTGAAAAATGCCAATGAAAATGCTGCCCTGAAAGGATCTGGTAAAACAGGTGTTGAAGGCGATCACAAGGAACATGCTGAAAAAAGAAGAGAAGGTGAAAGAAAGAAAGATGGTGAAATGAGAAAAGATGGTGAGAAAAGGAAAGACGGTGAGAAGAGGAAGGGTGATAACAAACCTAGGAGAAAGAGTACAAATGGTTGATGCCTATATTGCTGCCATTGCAGAGGAGCATCAAAAAGGATTTTTGGAATTGCACCAAACCATCCTGAAAGCTGCTCCCTCAGCTGAATCCTGCATGAGCTATGGGATGCCGGCCATCAAATCCAACGGCATTGTGGTGTACTATGCCAACTGGGAAAAACATTATGCCATCTATCCCATGCCTTCGGCATTGAAAGCGTTTGCCGATCAGCTACATGATTTTGTTACATCGAAATCAACGATACAATTTCCCCATGGGAAAAAACTACCCAAAAAGCTGATCAAGGATATTGTGAAATTTCGACTAGAAGAAAATTTTTTGAAGAGGGGCAAGAAAACAGCAATGAAATAGTAGCTAACAAATTATTTGCGCTGCAATACCCAGTACAATCCTCCGATCACAAAGAGCAAACCGAAAAGGGTATGTAGTCCCAAGGGTTCGTCGACCACAATATTCGAAGTGATGAAGCCGAAAATGGGACAAAGAAAAAGCCAATAGGAGGAACGGGTGCCATGGTGTTTGAGCATGTAGATCCAGCATTGGACTGCGAGTATCGACACCACCGTTGCCAACCAAATGGTGGTGAACCAAAAAGAACCATTGAATTGATTGGCTTCCGGTCTCCAGGTCAACACCACAACCGGCAGGATGAAAACTCCCCCCAAAAGGGTTTGCCAGCCATTGATGGTCAGCAAATGCAATCCCTCCCAGCTGTTCCGCTGAAAATACAAGGTACCTGCAGAATAGACAAACATGCTTGAAAACAGGATCAGGATGCCCGTCATGGTCGCATAAGCCCCCTGCACCAAAGGATAGGCTGCAATGGCCACTCCGGCAACACAGACCAAGAGTGACAAGACCGTTCTTGCCGCAAGCGCTTTGCGATCCCATGCTGCAGCCACTACCATGATGATCACAGGGTTGATGGCCACTGCCAGGCTGCCGAGTCCGGGTGATACCTGTTGCATGGCATAAACATAGATCCCCAGGTATAGACTGATGTTGAGCAAACCATATACCGCAATCTTTCCCCATTCCTTCCCCTCGGGCAATCTTTGGCGAAGCATCGCGTGGGAAATAAAAAGCATCAGGATACCAGCCATGAAAAAACGGACCACCGAAATCACGAGCGGTTGTGCTACTGTTAATCCGATCTTGGTGACAGTCGATGCTGATGCCCAGCAAATGGCGAACAAGAGACCAATGGCAATGAATTTCCAACCGGATGAACCCTTTTCAATACGTTGATCCATTTTTCAAGATAACCATTCATTCCCTGCAAGTCAAATTCATTTGCGATCTTTATCATCATGAAAGCGATCTGTGTCAAAGCAGCCCATGAACTGGAAATACAGGAAAGGCCGATGCCCTTCATCACGCATGCGGAGGAAGTGCTGATCAAAGTGAAGACTGCCGGCATCTGTGGATCCGATATGCATGTTTATCATGGTACATCCCCGGTGGCTACCTATCCCCGGGTAATAGGACATGAAATTACAGGCGAGATCATTGAAGTCGGATCATCTGTAAGTCAGTTTGGAGTGGGTGACCGTGTGGTCATTGATCCTGTGATCCATTGCGGAGCATGCTATCCCTGCAGGACTGGACGACAGAATGTATGCAACCAACTACAGGTGAGGTCAGTGCATGTAGACGGCGGCTTTCAGGAATATGTTGTGGTGCCTCAAAGAAGTGTTTACAAAATTCCGGATCAGCTTATTTGGGAAGAAGCCGTGATGATCGAACCCTTTACGATTGCCGAACAAACCTGTTGGAGAGCGGGACTGACTTACAATGATACAGTCTTTATCATGGGTGCTGGGCCGGTGGGCTTGAGCATCCTAAAAAGAGCTAAGATATTTGGAGTCAAATGCATTGTCTCTGATATCGTAGATAGCCGCTTGCAGATGGCACTGGCCTTTGGTGCGGATGCCGTCATCGATGCAGCAAATGAAAATGTGCTCGAGAAACTAGTTCAATTGACCAATGGTCAAAAACCATCAGTAGTGATTGATGCCGTTTGTACAGTGAAGTCCTTCGAACAAACACTGGACTATGTATGTTCGGCTGGGCGCATCATCACATTGGGGTTTCATGACAGTCCCTCTGCCATCACACAGTTATCCATCACGGCAAGGGAAATTGATATCCGTGGCAGCCGATTGCACAACAACAAATTTCCGGATGTGATCGAATTGTTTGCTACAGGAAAACTTCAGGCAAAAGAAATGATCACGCATCAATTTCCGTTCGAAAAAATTAGAGAGGCAATAGCATTGATCGAAGATTCAACCATAGAAAAAGGAAAAATTGTCCTGCAGTTTTGATTGATCAATCTTCATTTCCCCCAATTTTATTAACTTCCCTCTTATCAATAGACCCAACATGAAAAATATTGTCACTCTCTTAATCCTTGTCCTGTTGATGGGTTGTTCTCAGAAAAAAGATCAACTCCTGACGGAAGCCGAAGTGCTTGCCTGCATTGCAGCATTCGACAGGGGATGGGAAAGTAAGGATCCTAAATTGGTGGATTCGGTGTTATCAGAAAAATACATGTACTATACCCAGTCCGGCAATCCCTTTAACCGCGAGAATCTCATCGCCACAGCTGGCTCAGATATCTATTCTTTGCAAGACATGAAAAGAGAAAGCCTGACCATGCAGATCGATGGCGATGCTGCCGTGGTCAATACCATCTGGAGCGGAAAAGGGGTTTATCATGGGGAAGCATTCGATGATCGTCAGCGATGCAGCATTACCATTGTTAAACACAAGGGGATCGTGAAGATCCTGGCAGAGCATTGCACCTCCATCAAGTCTTCCTCCACATCGATCCAATAAACATGATTGCTCTCTTCTCGCTGACCGACTGGCTGCTCATTCTCTCTTCTGCTTTCATCATCGGCATGGGAAAAGCAGGCATCAAAGGGTTGGACATGCTAACGGTCACTTTCATGGCCATCGTCTTTGGCAGCAAATCCTCCACCGGTGTGGTACTTCCTTTGCTGAGTGCGGCCGATATCGCTGCTGTGATCTATTACAACCGACATGCACAGTGGAATCATTTCTGGAAGATCATTCCCTGGATGGGCGTGGGCGTATTGCTAGGGGTATGGATAGGAAAGGACATGAATGAACAGGTTTTCCGTTCAGTGATGGCAGGCATCATCTTGGTCACGATTGTTATTGTGTTGGTGATGGAATACCGCAAATCCACCAATGTGCCAACGCATCCGGCCTTTGCGGCATCAACGGGACTGGCTGCAGGGTTCACAACCATGATCGGAAACCTTGCCGGTGCCTTTTCAAATCTGTATTTTCTGGCCATGCGCGTAGACAAAAACAGCTTCATCGGCACAGCTGCCTGGATCTTTCTGATCATCAACCTCTTCAAACTTCCTTTCCAGGTCTTCTATTGGAAGAACATCACCATCAGTACTTTGGAAGTAGATTTTTACCTGATACCCGCATTGGCATTGGGTTTCTGGGCAGGTGTGGTTTGGGTGGGAAAGATAAGAGACGAACAATACAGAAAACTCGTTATTGTATTGACGCTGATCGGTTCGGTGATGATGCTCTTGAAATGATCAGCTGAACCATTCCTGCAGATCGGACAATTGCAATGATTTTTTTGCATCCTTGCTAAGGTCGCGGATGATCTCACCGCCATGGAACATGAGCAGTCGATTGCCATAGGTCAAGGCATCTTTCATGCTATGGGTGATGAGCAGAATGGTGATGCCCATTTCTTTGTTGATCTTTTCGGCTAGTTGCATCACCACCTGTGAAGATTTGGGATCGAGTGCTGCTGTGGGTTCGTCCATCAACAAAATATCGGTGCGGTCCATCACCCCCATCAGCAAGGTCAGCGCCTGTCTTTGCCCTCCTGACAAACTCCCCATCAACTGGTCCAGCTTGTTCTCCAATCCCATACCAAGCGTGGCAACCTTATCCGCAACGGTCTTGCGGAAATTTTCGTTAATGCCGATTCTCAATCCTTTTTTTCCTGCGCGCAAGGCAGCCAAGCGAAAATTTTCAAGAACAGTCAGATCCGGTGCAGTTCCATGCGCAGGATTTTGAAAGACCATGGAAATCCATTCGCTTCTTTGGTGTTGCGGCAAGGAAGTGATGTTGGTATCATTGATGAGGATCGATCCTTCTGTAGGCAGGGAGGAGCCGAGCAACATGTTGAGCATCGTGGATTTGCCACTGCCATTGGTTCCAACGATCACCACAAATTCTCCCTTGTCAATCGCAAGATCAACCTGGTGCAGTGCCCTGACTTCATCTTCCTGACCCTTGTTGTAAACCTTTGATATGTGTTGAATTTGGATCATCCTACTGCTTCGAAAAGGTTTTGCTGAGTTTGGGAATGGCTACAATGGTCAATACAAAGAGGGCTGTCACCATCTTGAGCAGGTTGGGATCAACACCCACTGATAAAGTAAAAGCCAATACCGCCTGAAAGATCATGCATCCAAACAAGACCAGCATGATCTGTCGTCCGATCTTCCTGATGCCGGTCCACAACCTGATGGCATCTGCGATTAACACCGAACCCAATCCTGTGATCACGATGCCGATGCCCATGTTGATATCAGCGAAGCCCTGGTACTGTGCCACCAAAAATCCACTGGTGGCAGTAAGCCCGTTGGCCATCGCCAATCCGATGATCTTGATGCGATCGTTGTTTACGCCCATGGCCTTGGTCATCACTGGGTTGTTGCCCGTGGCCCTCATCGCTATACCAAAATCTGTTCGCAAGAGATAGATGATGAAGAAGAGCAAAATCAAAACAAAGAGAGCAGCAATGAGCAGTGCATTGAGTGAACCAGCAAAAGGCAGAGAAAGAAGATCAAAAATACTGGCCGTACCGATCAGGGGAATATTGGAGCGACCAAGAATGATCAGGTTAACAGAGTAAAGTGCTGTCATCACCAGGATACCCGAGAGCAAGGCATCGATGCCCAGCTTGGTATGGATGAATCCGGTGATGGTTCCTGCAAGAGTGCCGCAGAGGATGCTGAGCGGCAACACAATCCATAGCGGAACATTGGCTGATAACAATACTGCCGTCACCACAGCCCCCAAGGTATAGCTGCCATCGGTGGTGATATCAGGAATATTGAACACCTTCATGGTGATGAAGATGCCCATCGCCATAGGACCCAGGCACAGTGCCATCTGCAAAGCCGTGAGATAAAAAACACCCATTACATTGGTTTGAATCCTTCGGGAATCACAATCTTATATTGTTGGGCTTTTGCCTCATTGTAAACCCTGTTTCGTTGTTTCACCATTTCCCAATGCAGGTCTTTGGTGCTGCCATTTTTTAAAAAGCTTGCAGCCTGCAATCCTGCCTGATAACCCCATTGGTAGATATCGGCTCCAAAAGCAGCCAATGCACCCCTTGCCACCAATCCTGCCTCACTCGTGAGAATAGGAACCTTGGCAGCTTCACAGGATTTGAGAATGGACTCAAAAGAAGAGAAGATGGTATTGTCGGGATTGGCGAAGAATACGTCAATCTGCTTTGACAGAAGGGACTGTGTCACCAATTGCACATCTGCCGAGGCATTGACAGGAAGCGAGATCAGTTCCATGTTGCCGGCAGTCGCCAGTTTCTTGATTTCTTCCATGGATTCAACCGATTGAGGCTCGGATTGATTGAAGATCATGCCCACCCTGATCTTCGGGCCTTTGGGTTTGATCAGTTGAGTGATGAGTCCAAAGGAAGTATCGATGTATCCAACATCTTCCCCCACACCATAGAGGTTGAGAGGATCCTTGCCCGCTGCATCCTTCAGCTTCATCAGCTCCGGCGTGCCGGATACCATCATGAACACCGGAATGTCCTTGGTATTTTGAATAGCAGTAATCGTGGAAAGCGTGGGATTGGTAGCGATGAGATCCGGCTTTTGAGAGATCATGTAACGGGTGATCTGGGTGAGGGTGGGAATATCCCCCTGCGCATTGCGGTAAATCACATTGACTGTACCCTTTTTTTCATCATACCCATTGGCGGACAAGGCATCAAAAAAGCCTTGCTTGGCCATGGCGATGGTATTGTCCTGAAAGGCATCCATGAAAGCAACCGTCGGGACTCCTTCTTTTTTGTTCTGACAAGCGGAAAGAAGAAAAAGGACAGCGACAAACAAGAAGGATTTATGCATCATCAGGTTGGTTTCTTGGTTTAACAAACGCAAAGCCATTTGGTTACAAGATCTCCCTTATTTCTCCTGCAACAGAAGCTTGTAAAAACTGATCATTCTGTTCAGGTCGCTGATACCGATCCTCTCATCAATGCCATGAAAACCCTTGGCATCCTGCATCGGTGTAAAGTTCAGGACGGCATCGCTGAAGCCTCGGAAATACCTTGAATCCGATGCACCGATCAGTAGGTAGGGAGAGATGAGTGCATTCGGTGCTGTTTTTTGCACAATGGCAGAGAGTTGTTGAAAGGCAGGATGTTCGGTGGGTGTGATGGGCGAGGGTTCGATCAGGGAAATGGTCTGCTTGGTCACCTGCACCCTTTCATCATTGACGGCCTGCTTCACAAAATTGAGTACATCATCACTGGTTTGACCAGGCAGGATCCTGCTGTTGAAAGTGGCTTTCGCAATGGTTGGAATCACATTGTCCTTGATACCTGCTTTCACAATGGTCGGCACGAGTGTGGTATGCACCATGGCATTGGTCTGCTTGTTCTCTTCCATCTTGCCCACTACAGCCCCTTTGAACAACCAGAGATTGGCCATGGCCATGCGGGTAGTGAAAGAGCCAACGGAAGTGCGGCTCAACAGTTCCTGCACCGGAGGGGTGATCATGGCCGGCATCTGTTCTTTGCGTACATTGACAATGGCCTTGTTTAAAATATCGATCGATGTTTCGGGTTCTGGTTGCGATGAATGTCCCCCCGGAATCTCTACTGTCAGATCAATGTTGGTAAATCCTTTCTCACCGGTACCGATAACGGCCACGGGTTTTCCAAGATCTTTAAACCGCTGCGTATCAATCATGCCTCCTTCGTCTACTACTAACGCGGGACTGATCTTCTGTTCTTTGAACCACTTGGAAAAAATATTGGCTCCTCTCTTACCAGCAATCTCCTCATCATGTCCAAACGCAAGATAAACAGTACGCTCAGGAACAAAACCATCGCGCAGCATGGCTTCCACGGCTTCCATGATGGCGATGGCAGAAGACTTGTCGTCCACCGCTCCCCTTCCCCAGATGGTATCTTTTTCAATCTTTCCACTGAAGGAAGGATAGGTCCATTTACTTTCTGCAACGGCTTCCACCGGCACCACATCTGTATGGGCCATCAGCACATAGGGCTTGGCCGCCGTATCTTTGCCTTTCCATTTGAATACATAGCTGAAAAGGTTGAAGGATTGCTTTTCCAGATGGGCATGCATCAAGGGATAAGTGGTCTCCATGAAAGCCCTGAACTTGAGGAACTCTGCTGTATCGATGGGCAATGTATCGCCAAAAGAAACGGTTTTGATCTGCAAAGCCTGGCTCAGGTGGATGGCAGCCGTATCATATTTCCCGATCTCCACTGCCTGCACAGCAGCAGCATCCTGATCTCCTGGTGAAAAGCGAAAGGTATTGAACAACACAACGGCGGTGAGCAGCAAAACAGCTGTGAGCAAAAAGATAAAAATACGCTTGATCATACGGTAATGTTGAAATGCATTACAAGGTAAGGATTTGGATGGATTTTGGTCATCCTGAACGAAGGTTTACCTTTGGTGACTTCATCAATCTGCACTGAAAAAAGTTTTGCAAATGAAAAAGAGCCTCTTCGCTTCAGCCAGTATCTTCTTTCTTGTCTTGCTATGCATGGGCATCAAAGCACAAACCAACGCATTTGAGCAGGGGATCGAAAAAATGATCCAGGACAACAAAGCAATGGGGATTTCAGTGGCTGTGGTCAAACATCACAAGATCATCTATTCAAAGAGTTTTGGGTGGAAAGACAAGGAAGCACAAGAACCCCTTAAAGAAGATCATGTTTTCAGGATCGCTTCCATCTCGAAATCCTTTTCCGCCACCTCTATCATGCAGTTGGTAGAGGCCAAAAAGATTTCACTGGAGGATGACGTGAGCAATCTCATCGGGTTCAAGGTCCGCAACCCAAAATTTCCGGAGACGGTCATCACCCTTAGGATGCTGCTCTCGCATCTTTCATCAATCAATGACAGCGAAGGGTATTTTAGTTTGGATTTCATCAACCCCGCTAAAAATCCCAATTGGGCCAAATGTTACAGCGATTATGAACCCGGAAAGGGCTATCGCTATTGCAACCTGAACTTCAACATGGTGGGCACCATCATCGAAAGGGTATCCGGAGAGCGGTTTGACCAATATGTCAAACATCATGTGTTGGACCCACTCGGATTGTATGGCGGCTATTGTGTCGACTCTTTGGATAGGAATCGCTTTGCTACCATTTATGAATTTGGCAACAATGGTCAATACACTGCTGCGCCTGCGGCCTATGCATCCCGCAGCGAAGAACTGCAGAAATACGTTAGCGGATACAGCACGCCCATTTTTTCTCCCACCGGCGGCATGAAGATCAGCGCAAAAGACCTCGCGCAATACATGATCATGCACAGCAGGATGGGAAAGTACAAGGGCAAACGCATCCTCTCCCGATCTAGTGCAATAGAAATGCAAACACCCCTTTCATCTGATGAGCAGTACGGATTGGCCATCGAAACAACGGATAAAATGATTCCAGGTAAATCGATGAAAGGGCATACTGGTGTGGCCTACGGACTCTTCAGTGCCATGTATTTTCACCCCAAGGAAAAATTTGGGATCGTGGTCATCAGCAACGGTTGTGACCCTCAATACGAAGAAGGTTACAATGCGGTTATCAGGAAAACGATTAATTCCCTTTACAAGGGACTGATCCAATAATATTTGAATAGAATACCCATGTTTGTTTTTTCAGAAGAAAAGATCCATTGTGCGAATGCTAGTGAGTTGGAATCTATTTTGAAAATCGTCAACAGCGCCTATCGTGGGGAAAGCTCAAGGGCTGGCTGGACCACCGAAGCCGATCTGATCGCGGGTGAGGTAAGGATTGATATGCCTTCCCTACAGGAAGTATTTGCCATGGAAGGGAGTCATGTTCTTGCCTATCAAGAAGGTGATCAGATCATTGGATGTGTCAATCTTCAAAATAAAAAAGACCATCTCTATCTGGGTATGTTCAGCGTTTCACCGGCATACCAAAATGCAGGCATTGGCAAAAAGTTGCTGAAGGCCGCCGAAGAAGTTGCTGATCAGCTGCAACTATCCAAGATACGGATGAGTGTCATAGCCGTGCGCGATGAATTGATTGCATGGTACACACGAAATGGTTACGTGGATACCGGCGAGCGAATCCCCTTTCAGGAAGATGGCATGAGCGGAAAGCATCTTCGCGTACTGGAATTTGCTGTACTCGAAAAAACGCTTTCCGCCTGATTCCAACTATTGTTGATCATCATTGCTTGGCAACCACATCCATCCCCACCATTTGTATCAGGGTCTGGTTGCTTTTTGCCTTTTCGTTGACAAAGACAAAATAGAGATCGTGTTTGCCTTTTGTATCGGCAATGCCAATGTTCACAGTGGATTGACCCCGTTGTGTTGAATTGATCATCTCAGATTTTCCGAGCAAAGTACCGGTGGGACTGTCTGCATGGATCTCAATGATACCACCGGCAGCAGATCCACGGAAATTGCCCATCACTTTTACTGCAAAAGCTGAAACACCCGTCAGGTCAATGCCCTTGTATCCAAGATAAGAACCATTGCCCTCCATGTTGAGCGATTTGGAAGGCGTAATCATGCGATTGAATCCTTTGGTCATGTCCGCCAACTCGGGATCCAGGCTGGGATGACGCAGCAGGATCACTTCCTCTCCCACCAAAGGTGTCATGGCAGCCGTTCCTTTATCACGGTAAGAAGCCCTGAGCACATAGGTTCCTTTTTCTTTCAACTCGGCAGTAGGTTTGATATCGAGCGTTCCTTTGACAGGAGCTGATGCTACCGTTGGCTTTTTCTCACCGGTGGTAAGGATGTATTCGACAATGGCCCTTGCATCGCCAACACTCAATTGGGGATGGGCACTCATAGCATGATCCCCCCAAACACCTACACCTCCTTTGATCACTTTCTGCGCCAGTGTTTCAACAATACCGGGCTTGCCCTTGTAGCGCTGTGCCACTTCGAGGTAGCTGGGTCCGATGGAACGTTTGTCGGGCATGTGACAGCTCTTGCAATCACTCTTGTTCATCAACAATTGTCCCGTTGAAGCCATTGCTTGCATATCGGCACTGTGCTGAGCAGAAGCGATCTCAATCTGATCATACCCCAATGCCATGTATTCCAGGCTGACAGATACCTGCGTAGGCAATATTTTCCCTGCTGCAAGAGAGCCATCTTCCTTGTCCTGCACATTCACAGCATAGTTCAGTTTTGTGCCGGGGAAATAAAATGTCTTGTTGGCATTAGCCAAGTCGATGTTAACAGCAGGAGGCTGGTTGCCGGCTTTCAATAGAATGGTCTTGCTGTCTTTCGCACCCTTTGCATCTGTTGCCGTTAAGGTAGCCTTGTAGGTTCCTGCCTTTGTCAAGGTCAGTTGAGGCGCGGCTTCATTCAAAATTTTCGTTACACCACCGCCCACAATCTTCCATTCATATTTCAAGGCATCCCCATCAAAGTCTTTGGTTCCGGTTGAAAGCAATTGGGTTTTGAATGGGATGGCACCGCTGCTCACACTGGCTGAAGCCTGCACTGAAGGCTTGCGGTTACCGGCATTGTATTCTACTCTTACCAGGTGTGCATTGTTGTTGCCCTTGAACCAGGCAGATCCGTATTCGATAACGTAGAGATCCCCATCAGGACCGAAATCCATGTCGATCGCAGAACTGAAACTAACATCAGGAAGAAAACGTTCCATGCTTTTGTAATCACCTTTCTCATCCATGGTGATAGACATGATCCATCCCCTCATGAACTCTACGATCAACCACTTCCCTTCATAATAAGATGGGAAAGGTCTTTTGGCATTGGGGAAATCAGCTCTCCTGTAAACCGGTCCGCCTGTTGCACTCCTGCCGGCAGCTCCCAACAAGGGAAACTCATCTGACAATCCATAAGGATACCAGATCATCGCAGGTTGAGGCAAAGGAAGTTCGGTTAAGCCTGTATTGTTGCGGGATTTGTTGACAGGCTTCTTGGCATCAAAAGGCTGACCATAGCTGCTGTCCTCATGATGAAATTCAACATAAGGGATATTGTTTCCAATGAAGTATGGCCATCCGAAATTACCGGGTCCTTTGGCTTGGTTGAATTCATCATATCCTTTAGGACCCCTGCGGGTATCGGTGGAAGCATCAGGACCCACTTCACCCCAATACAAATAACCTGTTTTGCTGTCGATGGTGGGCCTCCAGGGATTGCGGTGACCCATGGTATAAATTTCAGGACGCGTCTTGGGCGTGCCTTTGGGGAATAGGTTTCCTGCGGGAATGGAATAGCTGCCATCGTTCTCTGGGTGGATGCGCAAAATCTTTCCCCTTAGGTCGTTGGTATTGCCGGGTGCTCGCTGGTCATCGTTGGGTTCAAAACCCGGACGATCATCAAGGTTGGAAGTTCCGGAACGGGGATTGACGGTGTTGTTTCCAACTGTCAGCAAAAGATTGCCCTGCTTGTCGAACACCATGCCACCGCCGGTATGACAACATTCTTCGCGTTGTGTGGGAACTTCCAGCACCACTTTTTTACTGGTGGCCACCAACTCATCGCCCACCAGTTCCCAACGGGCCAATACGTGTTTGGTATCGGTGGGATCGGCATAATACATGTAAATCCAGTGGTTCTGGGCATATTGCGGATGCGCGATCACGCCCATCAATCCTTCCTCTGCCTCTCTCACTACCCCTTGCTTGTTTTTGTATTTGGTGTTGACGGGTATGGTCGCAACCAACTTGACGGCTCCGGAATTTCCGTCTACGATCTTGACACCGCCCTTGCGTTCCACGAGCAGAATGCGATTGCCCGGGAGGAAGGTCATTTCCATCGGCTCATCCAACTTACCGGGTTCCGTCAGCACCACCTTCGTAAAGCGGTTGGGGTCTGGAGCAAGACCCGGATCATCGCCGTTCGCAAAAGAGCTGATGATGAGGTAAGTAGCAGAACCGATGGCAACCAAGAAGAAAAATGCCATGATCCTGATGAGACGGGGAGTAACGTTGAACCGATTCATGTAGACAGTTATTTTGGTCAAAATAGAAAAAAAGAACAAGCATTGGATGCTGAAGACCAAAAAAACTTTTTCTGAAGGAAAGAATAGGGATCAGTGATTTGACTTCCTGAATTGAAGAGGGCTGATACCGGTATGTTTCTTGAAGAAATTGTTGAAATGGCTGGATTCATTGAAGCCCAGGGCATAGGCGATCTCCGCTACCCCCATCATACCATGCCTGAGCATGATCTTGGCTTCCTGCATGATGCGTTGGGAGATATGCTCAGAAGATGTTTTGGCTGTGATTTCTTTGACCGATTTGTTCAGGTGATTGACATGAATGCCCAATTGCTTTGCAAAGGCTGCGGGGGTTTTGAACTGGATCTCACGATGGGCCTCATCGATCGGGAACTGTCGCTCCAGCAATTCCAGGAAAAGCATACTGATCCGCTGTGCAGCAGACATGAAGGCAGATTCGGTAGTATGGGAGGGGCTGATCTTCATGGCCATATGGATCAGTTCGAGTACCATTCCACGAAGCACATCATACTTGTGCAAATAATCGGATTCTATCTCCTCAAACATTCTTGCAAAGACCTGTGCCGCAACTTTGTATTGTTCATCATTCAACTCAAAAACCTTTGCCCCATTGGGCTGGTAGACTTCATAGTTTTTTAAGTTGAGAAGACTGCTCACGAAGACATTGTCGAATATGCAAAAAAAGCCCGTCTTGATCTTGTCGGTATGCTCCCACTTGTAAGGTATCATGGGATTGCTGAAGGTGATGGCCTGTTTTTTTACTTCGATAACCTGATCCGCAAAATGTACAGTACCCTTTCCCCTGATCAACGTGATTTTGTAAAAATCCCTTTTCTTGTAAGGAACAGGGGCTGCATGCTTTCCCACAAAAGGGTCCAGCTTGAATACATTGAAATGACCAATCTCCTTTCCAATGGATTCCGGAATCCATTGGAATTTTCTTGAATAAAACTCTTCTAACTTTTCGGCTTTGGCCATTGTATTTTTTTAATAACGGAGATGTTCCATATCAACGAACTTCCTGTTGAAGGAATAGATCAAAGATAGATTGTAAATGAAATCCTTGCTTCCCACAATGGTTGTTTTGATAGATTTGTTCATGATGGAGGAAATCGAAAAGGGTATGTTTTTTTTGGTAACCGTAAAAGTTGAAGTTACATAGTATCCCCCTTGGTTGTCCATTTGCAAATGATATACCTGCGGACTCATCTTCAAAACAAAACCATTTCCCAATCGGATATTGGAGAAGTTTGCATTGAGGGTGATGAAGCGGGTATTTTTAATGGATTCCGGTTCCAATCCTTTGGAATAAAGAAAATAGGCACCGATGGATGTTCCTTTGGAGATCATATAATTAGGAGAGAATTCAGATGCCAGGTAACGCTGGGGAAGCAATACCTGTCTCGGTCTGTTATTCAGCAATACATTGGTTTTCTTGAAGGCAATGGCGGGATGTGCGCCTACCTTGATGTTCCATTTGCTCGACTGCAGCAGTTTGTATCTCCACCAGAAGATCATCGACCAGGGTTTCCCTTCCAGGGCAAAACGGAATTGCGGTTCAAAGCTGAAACGCTTGCCGGCCAGGTTCAGATCGAAAATGGCGGCTGGTTTCCCCAAAGTAAAAGTGGGCAACAAAGAAATACCATTGTTGGTAACGGAGGCGGCTCCCCCAAAACGGAAATCTTCTTTTTTGGGAAGCGTTGAATCCTGGGCATGGACAAAAATGGTTAGCATCAAACTGACTACCAACCAAAGACTGAATTTGCATTTATTTTTCATCTATAGAATTGATACGCAAAGAAACGATGCTTGCTGCAGCGATCTCTGCTGATATCAATCAATCTATTGCAAAATTCAATCAATGAGTTTTAGACCGTGATCTCATTCGCTTTCAATTGCGGCAAGAAAGGTTGCTCATAGAAGCGCTTCCCGGTGGCTTTGTACAATGAATTCGCCAAGGCGGCAAAGACAGGCGGGAACAGGGGTTCGCCCAATCCCGTTGGCTCCATTCCATTGTTCACAAAATGTACTTCTATTTTCCTGGGCGCTTCCTTCTGGCGGATCATTTTGTATTGATCAAAATTCTTTTTGTCGGGCACACCTTCAATGAAACTAAGTTCACCAAACAAGGCATTTCCTACGCCATCTACAATTCCACCTTCCGCCATGTTGATGGCTGCATCGGGATTCACCACAATGCCACAATCTACGGCAGCCACCACTTTCTCAACGACAAGTTTGTTGTTCTTCAAAGAGGTCTCCACCACTTCGGCAACATAAGAATTGTGACAGAAATAAGCAGATACCCCCTTGTGATTTCCGGCATCAGAGGGACTGTTCCAATTGGATTTTTCTCTTACCAATTCCAATACACTGGCATATCGCTTGGCATCATAATCATTGTTCTTACCAACGGGTTTGGTCATCGCACGATTCAATAGCTCAAGGCGGAACGCAATAGGATCCTTGCCCATGGCTTCTGCCAATTCATCCAGGAAGGATTGTTCTGCACTCGCGATGAAATTGGAACGGGGTGCACGAAATGCACCAATGGTAATATTTGAACTTTTCTCCCAACCTTCTGCCAGGTAATTGTCGATCGCGCCTGCAGGGAATCGGTTCTGGTGCAAAGGTGATTCAGGAATACCGCCGGCCTTTACATGCAGGGCCAGCAGATTGTTTTGCTGATCCAATGCTGCACGATAAGTAGCAGTATAGGTAGGACGATAGATACCGTAGGTCATGTCGTCTTCTCTGGTATAAAGCATTTTGATAGGGGCTCCGACTTTCTGTGAAATCACGGCAGCCTCCACCATGTGATGGCTGTAGGCCCTCAGTCCAAATCCTCCTCCCATCCTGGCGAGGTTGATCTGTATGTTTTCTTTCGGCATGCCCAAGCGATCGGCGATGGTGCCCACGATGAATTCAGGCGCTTGGGTAGGGCCATAGATCAGGGCCTTGTCTTTGGTCACATGCGCAAAGCAGTTGACCGGCTCCATGGTATTGTGCGCCAAAAACGGTGCGGTATAGGTACGTTCTATGATTTTAGATGCTTTGCTGAAGGCTTCTTCCGGATTGCCATCCTTTCTCAAAATATTTCCTGGCTTCTTGCGCATTTCTTCAAAGACCTTGCGATGACCTGCTGTGCTTTCCAATCCACCGGGTATGGTTTGGGTGGTGGAATTTCCCTGGAATCCTGCCATTTTGAAGGTAGTATCAGGTGCTACTTCCCAGGTAGCATTGAGGTTCTTTTTGGCCTGCATCACTTCCCAGGTTGAATTGCCCACAATGGCAACCATTTCAATGAAAGTGGCGGTATCAAAGAAGTTGCGGAGGTATTCCTCGTTCATGATCTTGATCGGAAATACATCCTTGATACCGGGCATCAATTTGACGGATGCTGTATCCACAGATTTCAATCGCATGCCAAAAGCAGGAGGATGAACGATCATGGAATACAACATCCCGGGTACTTTGTGATCGATACCAAATAGGGGCTTACCAGTGATGATATTTTTGAGATCGACATTCTTCTTGGATTTGCCGATGATGCTGAACTCACTTTCTTTTTTCAGTTGCACATTTTTGGGGACGGGTAAAGTGGCCGCCAAAGAAGCCATCTCTCCAAAAGAGGCCGACTTGCCTGAATTTTTATGGTGCAACATGCCATTGGCAGAACTGATCTCAGCAACCGGCACGCTCCAGTTTTGGGCAGCTGCTTCGTGCAACATCTGACGGGCAGTGGCACCTGCAGTGCGCAAGGGTTTCCAACCCTGGCGGATACCTTGGCTACCTCCAGTGAATTGCCTGTTGAAGCGCTTGGGAAAAAAGTCAGCCTGTTCAACGGTCACCTTTTGCCAGTCCACATTCAACTCATCCGCCAGGATCATGGGCATGGATGTTTTCACGTTGGATCCGAATTCCGGGTTCGCGGAATACAAGGTAACGGCACCATTGGCGGCAATCTTGACAAAACTGTTCAGTTCAAACCACTCAGCTGGCATTTCAGCCAACTCCTGCGGTGTCAGGGCTTGTCCTGCCAACCAGCTGAAATTCAGCAAAAGTCCACCGCCGGCGATACCGGTTGCTTTGAGAAATTTTCTTCTGTTATATGAAGGGATTGAAGATGACATAAAGCTGGTTTTAAAGATTGTTGGATGCGGTTTTGATGGCCTCTTTGATGCGCAGATAGGTTCCACAACGACAAAGGTTTCCGTTCATGGCATCCTCAATGTCTTTATCGGTAGGCTTGGGTTTTCGTTTCAACAAGGCAGCGGCTGACATGATCTGGCCGGCCTGACAGTATCCGCATTGCGGCACATCGTGTTCTTCCCATGCTTTTTGTAAAACATGATCGGCGTTCTGTGAAAGTCCCTCAATGGTGGTGATGCTGCCAGTTCCTATACTGGATACGGGCAGTGAACAAGATCGAACAGCTACACCATTCAGATGAATGGTGCAGGCGCCACAGGCGGCAATGCCACAACCATACTTGGTTCCTACCAGGTTCAGGTGGTCGCGCAACACCCAAAGGATGGGTGTATTGGGATCCACATCTACTGTCTGTGTTTTCCCATTTACCTTCAATTGAAACTTGGCCATAATTTGCTTTTGCTAAAATTACGGCAGTTTGGGTGGATTGTAGTTGCTCGTATCAATGAATTAATTGCAAAAATCAATCCAAGCTCATGTGCTAAGCTTACTTGAATCCAAAAAGGAAAGGCAGGACAAAAACAACAACTGCGGTCCAAATAGCATAGATCGGCAAAAATTTTGAGATGGTAATTTCTACTGACTCAATTTCTTGCTTTCCGTTCCAGATTTGAATCAGGGTTTTGGCAACCCAAATCAGGTGTGTGAATATGAGGGCATTCGCTCCCAATACAGCAATGCGATTGGGCGTTATGCCAAATTCAAAAAGCCTGAACAGAATAGCAGAAAGCGCAATACCATTGGCTACAACAGTAAGTATTGAAAGAACCATCAGAAAGAAAAGCTGAATTTTTTGGAAATGACCTTTGGTTGCTTCAGTGATAGAGAAAAGGATAAGGGCCATTACACCAACCAACAATGCATTGAAGACAACGAGCATGTTTCTGTCGTCATAGATATTCTTTCCGGAAAAGGACATTGCCGTTAGAAATATAATCAGTGTAACCAATACGATAGGAGTAAATATTTTGGCAATGATGGGTGAAATCCTGTTTACGAGTGTTGGATTTTTTTGGATGAGATAGGTTGCTACAATAGGTACAGCTGGTAAAGCCCAGGTAAGAATATAATTGGCATAAAACTCTCCGATTTGCATACCGATGATCTCAAACAGACCAATGGTTATGCCTGTGAACAGAAATCCAGAGAGCATGATGATGGCGGTCATCACCACAAAATCTCCATTGAACCTTAGATAGGCGATTCTACCCGATAGATTGGTCAAATTTGCCCCTCCAAAGATGAAGCCTAAAACTGCCCATAGAAAAAGAGGAAGATGAATGGCTGCCAATATAAAACTATCGCGCTCCTCACCATGAGGAATCAGGTTGATATAAAACACAGAAATGATGACAGCTACCAGAGGAAAAGCCAGTTGTTTGAAGTTCAATTTGTTTTTCCATCCAAAGAAAACCATCAGCATTGGGAACACCACGAAACTGATATTGCTTTGCAGGAATACGTCAATTTCTATACCCAGAATCTTGGGAAGGTTGGTTATAACGCCAGATATGATAGCTGTAACAAATACCATTGCCCATTCACGTCTATCGCTTACAGTAATTTTTTCAGTGTAATGCAAGCGTTGATTCCAAATCTGAGCTGATATTTCATGCTGAAATTGAGGATAAATGGAATCAAAGGCTTTTTGAAATGATGAACGACCAGCCCGGTAAAGGGTTTCCAGCATGGCAGGATTGTGGAGATTTTCAATGATAGTATCTTTTAAAACAGTTTCTTGGGTGGGGGTTGAAGTTATATGAGTGGGTTGCATAATTTATTATTTGGATTTAGATTGATTGTCGGATTAGTTTTTCCAGGGCATCGAGGTGTCCTGTGAATGCCTTTCTTCCAGATGCAGTAATTAAATAGGTAGTATTGGGCTTTTTGCCTATGAATTGTTTTTTTACTTTGAGGTATTGGAGCTTTTCCAATGCCGTAATATGACTGGACAGGTTACCGTCGGTGATATTCAGTTGTTCTTTGAGCGTATTGAAATCAGATGATTCATTCACTACCAGGACTGACATGATTCCCAGTCGTATTCTGCTTTCGAAAGCTTTGTTCAATTCTTCAATGACTGTTTTCACTTCTCGTATTTGAAGTAAATGATTGCACCATAAAGAATGTGAAGTACTCCAAAACCTATTCCCCATGCCAGCAAACCATATTGCGGCAAAAAAGAAGAAATCAGTCCGAATGTCAGTTCAGCCATACCCAAATAACGGATGTCTTCAATTGTATAGCGACTGGCATTGATCAGGGAGAGCCCATAAAAAATTAGTGTTGCCGGTAGCACCATCATCAACTGATGTTGATAGATCAGTGCGAACGCATAAAGACCTCCAACTGCAAGTGGAATGAAAAAATTAATCAAAAAGCGCCTGGCCGTTGCATCCCAAGCGGGAACACCCTTTTGCTTTGCATTTCTTTCAGCCATGATGATCTCGATCACCACAGAAACAAGAAAAAGTCCGCCAAAAAGCATACAAATTGAAGTCAAATTATCCTCATTTATCCTGAAGTAAGCGTCTACTACCAAACTGCACAAGATCGATAAAACGCCTATGGCCACTCCAGCCTTACCGCTCAGGGGAAGGTATCGAGAAGAGCGCTCCATCAGATTGCGGATTCCGGAAAGGGCATCTAGTTGGTCTTTATATTGCTTTTGATCCATTTTAAAAGTTCTTTGTACTACAAAGTAAAACAGAAAAAACAAGTTGTCCAAAAGAAATTTTCAATGCTTACTTTTAAGCATGAAAAAAATGCTGATCCATCCCCTGCTTTTTGTCTTTATACTGCTTTTCCAGCAAAGCATGATTGTGAATGCACAAAAAGAAAGACCACGCATCATCGTCACTGCAGATCCGGAATTGGACGATAACAATTCCTTGATCCGATTCTTGTTATACAGCAATGAATTCGATGTGGCAGGATTGGTTTATGCCAGTAGCCAGTTTCACTGGAAAGGAGATGGTAAGGGCACCAAATTCATGGTGCCCGGAAGAGAATATACCCGATACGGGCTCAACCTATGTCCCTGTGAATCCTACCGCTGGAAAAAGGATGAACGTTTCATCCATGAAGCAGTGGAAGCTTACGAGAAAGTATATACCAACCTCGTAGTACACGATAAAAATTATCCGGCACCTTCCTTTCTCAAATCCAAGATCCGGTACGGCAACATTGAATTTGAAGGTGATTTCACGAAGGATACAGAAGGTTCCGAGTTGATCAAATCTGCCATCTTGGATGAAGTCCCTGGCCCTTTGTATATCACAGCATGGGGTGGACAAAGCACAATAGCGCGAGCACTGAAGTCCATCGAAGATCAATACAGCCAAACAGCAGAATGGACTTCCCTGCAAAAAAAGATCTCATCAAAGGTGATATTGCTGCCATCCGGCGACCAGGATGGCACTTATGCCTCCTATATCAAACCCCATTGGCCTAATATTGATTACCGCCAATACAGGAATGGCCCCAACTATGGCTATGGCGCACAATTGGTAGCCTCTCCTGAAGTCAAATCATTGCTCACGGCTGAATGGATGTCGGACAATATCCGCTCCAAGGGCCCACTGGGAGAATTGTACCGCGTATGGGGAGATGGTAAACACATGGTGGAAGGAGACCGATTTGATTATTTTGGGTTGGATGGTTATACCAAT
>JACCDP010945855.1_pt1 | contig 35585 bp, 35 predicted proteins | sample 7445841 | NCBI WGS metagenome assembly JACCDP01 (sample SAMN15323441, study PRJNA562643) | freshwater metagenome | isolation source: river surface water | place: USA:Blue River Watershed | collected 2017-08-17 | reverse complement strand
ATCACACCCTGTGCCGCTAAATCACGAACCACTTGTTTTGTTCTGCCTTTTAAACGCATCGAAATTTGACATCCGCGCTGAGCTGGATCCTTGGGAGTAACCAATTCCATCTCTTGACCTGTCTTCTCTGAAACGGCATTTAATACAAATTCCAAATATGAAGTCAATGCCACTGATTTGGCCCTCAAGGCTTGCATACTGGTTTGTGCAAACAGATCCAATGACGCTTTGTGGGCAGCCATCATCAATACTGGAGCATTACTCAATTGCCATGCCTCTGCACTTTCCATGGGATCAAATCCGGGTTGCATCAAAAAACGAGTAGCCGCATTGTGTCCCCACCATCCGGCCAATCTGACCAAATCCTTGTTCTGGTGATGGCGTTCATTTACAAAAACACCCGACACACCACCTGGGCTACTGTTCAAGTATTTATAACTGCACCAACACGCGAAGTCCACATCCCAATCGTGCAATTGAACGGGAACATTACCTGCAGCATGGGCCATATCAAAGCCACACATCGCACCCACCTTGTGAGCCGCTGCAGTGATGGCCTTCATATCAAACCATTGACCTGTATAGTAATTTACGGCGCCAAAACAAACCGTCGCCAATTCATCTCCAAGCTCTTCAATCTTGGCCAAGATATCCTCAGTGCGCAACAATGTTTCTCCTTCACGTGGTTGCATTTCTACCAAAACATCTTCTGGTGAAAAACCATGAAGTCGCGCTTGTGATTCAAATGCGTAATGATCCGAAGGAAAAGGCTTGTGCTCAAAAAGAATTTTCTTACGCTTGCCTTCTGGTCGATAAAACGAAACCAACAACAAATGCAAGTTCACCGTGAGTTGGTTCATTACAACCACTTCTTTTTCCTTGGCTCCAACTATAGGCGCAATCAAAGGAGCAAACATCTCGTGATAACTGAACCAAGGATGTTTGGCTTCAAAATGGCCTTCTACACCGTATTGAGCCCAATCTTGCAACTCTTGGTCGATATAAGCACGAACTCCCTTAGGCTGAAGGCCAAGGGAGTTCCCGGTGAAATATAGCATGTCCTTCCCGTTGTGTTGAGGGAAGAAGAAAGACTCACGAAAACCGCGCAAATCATCTTGTTGATCCGCTTGTTGAGCCCAACTTAGATCAAAAGAGAATGGCGTGTTTTCCATGATCAGAATATTAGTGCATGTGTTGGTGTTGTGCTTTGTTCAAAAACTCGTCAAATGAAATTTTAACTTCATTCACTTTGCACTTGCTCATCACAACTTCAATCACTTTGTCTTCAAAGATAACATCGTAAACATTCTTGGCTTCTTCACGCTTGGCCAACAACTCTTTTGCCATTGTCTCCAATTGTGCATCGTCTACTGGCAAACCATATTGCGCAAAACGCTCAGCATATTGATTTTTAACGTGAGCAACAGCCTCATCAACGGTTACTTTGATTTCGTTCTTTTCAATGATGCTAGACTCAATCAACTGCCAACGCAATCCATGCGCATATGCAGGATACTCTGCCTCAATTTGCTCCTCTGTCAATGGCTTTTCATTGCTCATCGCAATCCACTTTTTCATGAAAGCGTCTGGCAATGCAGGATTCAATGTTTCTACCAACTGACTAGCAGCAGAACGCTTGAACATCCAATTGCTATCTTTAGCAAAAACCTCTTGCATGTTCTCACGCACTTTGGCTCTCATTTCATCTACAGAAGTAACCGTACCCGCTGGGAACAATTTATCGTACAACTCCTGGTTGAATTCAGCCATTTCTACATGGTGAATATTATTAACAGTTAGTTTAACATCACCTTCAAAATGATGTAGATCGTGGTGGGTGATACCCAAGGTACGAGCAATCGCCTCATGGTCACTAGACAACAACATGGGATTAACCACAACTGAATCGTCCTTCTTCAAACCAATCAATTGCTTTTGAACTTTTTTGTCCGTCACGTCTTCAATGGTGATGGTTGAATTGTTGTCAATTCCACCTTCTACAGCATTGCCGTCCTTATCTACAGCTTGAACGCGCACATCCAACAAATCCTCAGCACCACTCTTCTCTGGATTGGACATTTTTCCGAAACGACGTCCGTAATCACGAACTTGCTTATCAATCAATTTGTCATCTACATCAACAACAAAACGCTCGAATTTCATTTTATCATTCAACTCCACATCAATGGTTGGAGCCAATCCGATTTCGTACATGAAAGTAAAGTCGCTTGGGTTTTCCCAATCACCAATCTCTCCATCTACCTTTGGAAGAGGATTTCCCAAAACTGGAAGTTTGTTGTCTGCAATGTGCTTGTAGATGGCATCTTGCAAAACCTTGTTGATTTCCTCAGCAAGGATCGCTTTTCCATAACGTTGCTTTACCACTGATGCAGGAACATGGCCAGGTCGGAAACCAGGCATTTGCATTTTCTTACGATAGTCTTTCAAAGACTTTTCTACTTGAGGCTCGTAATCGGCAGGAACAATTTGAACTGTGATTTCTGCGTTCAACGCATCCAGGTTCTGTTGAGTGATTTGCATAGTCTTAAAAAAAGAAATACCGAGTTATTCGGTATTTATGTTATATAATTTTTGTCCGGATGGAGGGACTCGAACCCCCACGCCTCACGGCACCAGATCCTAAGTCTGGCGCGGCTACCAATTACGCCACATCCGGGCTTTGAGTAGGTGTACCACCCAAAAGGTTTGCAAATATACATCCTTATAGGTTATTTCCACAGAAAAAATGTGACCAATAGTTTGGTCCCATGAAAATCTATTTGCTTTTAACCGTTGCTCTTGTTCATTTCAAGCTTTATGGCCAATTCTTCCCCGCCGCTGATCAAAGAACACCAGCTTATTTATACCAATCCTATGGCCCCATCCAATTTGATGGGCTACCATTATCCGACAGAGGAAAATCGGTGGTATTTCGGGTAAAAAACATTTGGGCCCTTTCCAACGTCAATCAATTGGACCTGCAATTTCAAAAAGTTACCTCCCATTGGAATCGGGGTCTCTATGCATCTGCCTTTATCCATCCTGGATGCCAAGACTTTCAGATACACGGCAAGGCTTCAACCCAAATAGGACACTTTTCTTCGTTGGGATTGCAATTGGGTGTGGGCTATACCACTTGGCTCAATCAAACCCAGAATTGGCGACCCTTGGTTATGCTGCATTATGGCATGCACAAGAAAAAATTCTTCTTTGAATGCAACACCCACCTCGCCAAAAAACTGCATGCCATCAGTGAAAATCCAATTTCCCCCGTCTGGCAAACAGTTCTTTCACTGCAAATCACCCCGGAGTTAGCAGTTCAAGGAAATTCTATCCTAACCGATAGCGGAGTACGTAATGCCCAATTCGGCATTGTATGGAAATGCAACAAGCACTGGCTTGTCTCTTGCGCAATTATTCATCCCACTTGGGGATGGTCGGTGGGAATGGCGTGGCTTCTCCCTCATCGACAACAAGGCTGGGGATACCAACAGAGTGCTTGGATAAGACCCAATATGGAATACTGGATTCGATTTTCCGAAAAATGATTAGAATTAGTAGTTACTTGTTAGTCTTCATGATGTTGCGCCTTGCCGAGGCCCATGCGCAAATCGAAGACAGCACCCACTTTGATGATTCCTTTCTTCCCTACCAAGAAAATTGGGAGGAAAACGAAAGTGACAACTGGGTTATATCCATCAATGCCCAAGACCTGGGGCCCTTGCTCATGCTACCTGGTGTTGAACATAAACATCTTCAAGCCATTCAAGCTTACATCAAAAACTACGGACAAATTCTTCACGTTAATGAGCTACATCAGATCCCCAATTTATCCGAAACCTGTATTGCAACCATTACACCGCACATTTCTGTAAAAGGCATTTCGGTAAGTGGCGAAAAAAAATCTTTCGTCAACTTTCGGATAAAGAAAGGGACGTCGACACCTGCGATACTTCGGTCACAAGTTTTTTTACAGGCTCACGCCAACATCAGTATGGGTGGGCAATGGTCACATGTGAATAACCAAATCAACTCCAATTACACCGCCTATGCTGACTACAGAAAAAACAATCTGCACATCATTGCCGGTGATTTTTCGCCCTTGATTGGTGCGGGAAAAGTGGGCAGCGCTCCCTCCATGAACAACATGGGTTGGGGATTTACTCAGGTTATCCGCCCTTTATTTCGAATAAAACCATATACATCAACGATTCCCATGCAACAATGGCGTGGCTTGGGATATACACAGCAAACCAAAAATTGGACATGGATGCTTGCCATACCATCGGCACAAGGGAACCAGCAAAAAATTGTTGCCATTCAATACAAAGACAAAACCAAATCCTGGGGCACTGGCGTATTACAAGACAGCTCATTCAAACATTGGTTTCAGGCTGTTATTCCTTGGGGGCAACATGTTATTTCGATAGAAAATATATACGACCGAAGAGACTGGCAACCCTCTTTCTCAGGAAATTTTGTTCTATCGAAAACCGTAAAATCCAAGTGGCAATCAGAATGGCAAGTGCAGCAATGGAACGAATGCACTTTCACCCATTGGATCATCATGCTGGAATGGAATTTTGGTAAAGGTCAGTATTTGACATTGGGGAGAGAATTTGAGAGAAATCAAAAAGACCGTGAAGTGGGCACACTTGGAAGTAGCAACAAATTATTCCTCCAATATCAGTACGAGCCACAGCGGTATGGAAAATTTTATATTCGCTTTCTGCATCACTACCTAGAAAGTCCAGGAGATGAAACATCCCCGTATTCACTGAACAGACAACTCCGAGGTGATGGACAATGGAAGGCGGATGAGAATTGGTCGTTGCACACACGTGCAGAATTGCATTGGACCAACGAACAAAAATCCACATTGGCTTTTCAAGATTTGCAATGGCATCCAATGGGTAAGTCATGGAAAATAACGATGCGATATGCCATCATGAATTGCAGCGCATGGGAGGGTAGAATTTACGCCATGGAAAAAGAAACATCCGGAAGTTTTTATATCCCTGCATACCATGGAAATGGGAATCGTTATTACGTTGTATGTGAATACAAAAAATCACATTTTCAACTACAAATCAAATTGGGGAAATGGGAGAAGAGGCAGGAGAATGAGATACCGATGGATAGTCAGGTTCTACTGAAAATTATTTTTTGAATATAAACTGAACAAAGTCTGACGCGTGCTGATCATAGGTTAGGTATCGCTTTGCATCTTCTAAGAGTTCATTCTTCCAATTGTGATTGAGGTATAAAACATTCAAAAAATCACGAACCTTTAGCCAAGAAAATGAACGCTCATCAGCGGATACTTTGAGTGTCCATTTTTCCATTTGAGGATTAGACAGGCAAGCCGTATCATCATATGACAACAAAACAGGAAGTCCATTTCCAAAATATTCCCTGACCTTGAGCGGGCAGGCCTCCGTTATTCCTATACGATGAAGACCAAGAGAGCCTATGGCAATATGATATTGCTCCATCAGTTTATTGATCTCAGAAAGCGTCTTTCTTCCTATAAAATTGACCACTTTGCCCGGTCTACCGTGATATTTTTTTAACCAATCTATTTCGTCTATGCCTATGAAATCAATTTGAACATTTAAATCACTTGAAAAGACTTCATCCAAACTTTTTCCAATACGCTCCAAGCCATGCCAATTAGATAATGATCCAATGATCATTACCACCTTTATATCTCGGCCATTCCATACCGGTAATGGGGCATTTGAAACTACCGTGCTTATGGCATTGGGAAATACAAAGGTTTGGTATCCCTTTGACCTATTTGATTCATAACGTGCTATTTCATGAGTAACACAAACTCCTCCCCTTGCTTTGGATAAAACGTCTGGTCCAAATACCGTTTCATTGGTTTTCTTTAGAAGCCATGTATCTATTGAATACTTCAAAAAACTCCGAGAAAACTGCATTCTACTTGCTTTCCAAGCTCGTCTTTGAATTTCTATTGCCTCATTTTCCTCAATGGTGTTGTGTTCCAAAAAAACTCGTGCGCCCCATTTTGTCATCCAATTCAACAATTGTTTGGATGCAAAAGGATACCGTAAATAAATTCTATCTTCACGTGCTACATTTTCTGTGCACCACAATTCCAAAGCAGTCCACACATTTTCTTTATCGCAATTGTTCCAAATAATTTCCGAATCTTCCGGAACATCACCTTTGCCAAAACCTACCACTTTGACTTGAACAAAATCTTGCAAGGAATCTCGCAGAGAAATTGTCTTCTGATACACTCCAGACATGGGTTGTGTCAAATACTGCCCCAAATGAAGAATGTAAAAGGTTCCGTTCATTTATAAAGAATCTATGTATTGATTAATTCGCTCCAAGTGATGCTTGGAAGTCCAGTTGTCTACAATCCATTGATGGGCTTCACTTCCCATTTTGATTTGGACATTTTCATTTGACTCCAAATACAACATCCATTCCGCCATCGAATCTGTATCATGTTCATCAACCAAATACCCTGTTACTCCTTCCTTTACTACATCTTTAATTCCGGCATGTTTGGTGCTTACAACGGGCATATACATGGCCTGTGCCTCTAGAATGGCTACTGGAGTTCCTTCCCTGTTGCCATCCTCACTTGTAACAGAATGCTGAACAAAAATCGCATTTCTCTTCATCTCAAGTAAAACAGCATTGTGATCTAGATTTCCCAGCATTTTTACTCTGCTTTCCAAGCTATTCTCTTGAATGAAATCCAAGCAAGATTGCATAAGAGGACCGTCTCCAATCATGGTTAAATTGTACTTGCATCCCTTGGCAACTGCTCTATGAAAAGCCATTATTAATTCCAGCGGTGATTTCTTTGGAACAAGACCACCAACCGCCAAAAAACCTTGTCGTTTTTCTTGAGGCCTATCCAATGCAAAATCCAATTTACATCCGCAGGGAGAGTAAACTATCTTTTTTGAGTCTATTCCCCAAGCTATCAAATCATCTCGCATCTCTTTGGAAACAGCTATCGCACCAAAGATCATTGGAACCAACTTTTGATAAATTTTCTTGTTTTTATCCAGCGTTGGTTTGTGATAGACATCGTATCCATGAAAATGAACAATTAATGGTATCTCTAGCTCCTTCGCCACTTTATAAATTGCGCATGCTGTGGGACCATACTCTGCAAAAATCAAATCAATTTTCTCGCGTTTCAATGCTTTGTAAAAAGCATATTCGGCTCTATTTAATCCTAAAATATGATGTCTTAATCTAAATATCAGTCTATCAACAATACCAATCTTTAAATCAATGTTAGATCCCATTTTATTGGGTAAATACCCCCCGTAAAATGGAATAACCGTTCCGATTAAACCGCGGATATTAGCCTGAATAAAAGAACTCGACATTTCAAAAATGCGTGGCGATATGTGCGCGATTCGAATTTTCTTCATTTGATCGAGTAAGTCATATTCCAATTCTGTACAAACTTCTTTCTGGCCAACAAGTCCATACTGGCCCAATCCAGCGTATTGATATCCGCGAATTTATTTTTTACCCGAACCAACAATTCTTGATCGATAGGAAACAGTAATATAACTTCTGCCGCAAAGCTCTGAATGGAATTCAAAAACTTCAAGAAATCAGATTCTTCAATAAATATTAGCGTTTTTGGAACTGTGGATACTTTGCCTTTTAATTCCATTTTCCAACGAAATTTATTCCATATCCCCAGATGCTCAAATAGTTTAATTCTTGAATCCAAGAATTGTAATTCCCCTGAATTAGAAATTTGACAATTGACAATTTCTGCATCCAGTTTCATCCTTAGCATTTTTATATCGTCTGAAACCTTATTGGCATTTGACGAAAAAAGCGCTATGCTATACTTCAATTCCTTTTTCCAATGTCCATACGCTTGTGCTTCATGAAAACGAATTAAATCTCGGTACTTTTCAAAATACTGATGACTAATTTTTCCCTGCATCATCCTGTGTAAGATTACCCTTTTATCATGAAAATAATTCTTATGACTATCTGAAGCAGTCAAGCTAGTACTGTGAATTCTATAGGTGCTCATCACCTCGTTGATTCCCTCAAAACGGCCAAATTGAGCATGCCAAACGTACATGGCCAAGTCTACACTATCTATTTTTTGAAACCATGACGGTCTGCAAAAATCTTTGGCACGAAAGACAAAAGAGCTGGTATGAAAAGGAGCATATTTGGAAATAACATCTTTCAATTCCAGCACCAATGGCAACGATTTCTTCATGGGTTTTCGCTCCCCATCTTTGTACAAGAATTCCGTGTTGTGATAACTTCCCGCTATGTTGTCATCTGATTCCAGAATATCTACTTGGCGTTGAAGCTTGTTGGGGTTTGACCAATAATCATCGCCCTCCAAAAGCGCAATATATTTTGCACCAGAATTGATACAAGCTTCAAAAACATAGCTAGCATTTGCATACACTCCGATATTAGACGGAGCGGTCAATACCTGAATGATCTCTGGATATTCCGACTGTAATCGCCTACAAATTTCCAGTGTACCATCCGTTGATTTATCCTCGCCAATAAAAAGTTGAATCTTAAAATTGACTCTTTGTTGTACGACAGATAAAATGGCCTGCTCAACATAATTTTCATGGTTATAGGTAACCATAAAAACGGCAAGCAAAGGTTTCGATCTGTCCGACAAATCGCTCATTATTTACTTCTTGATAATGTATGCCGTTGGCATCCAAGTAAACGGCAGCGTTCTTACCTCAGCATGAGGAAGTATTTCTCGCACTGCTATTGTCTCTCCGGGAGAAGTCTCGTGATTGTATTGATCTAAAATTAATATCCCTCCTGGCGTAAGCCTTTCCCAAAACAAAGGCAAAACTGTTTTTACCACTTCGTAAATTCCAGCATCCAAGAATACAATTTTAAACTGCAAATGCTGGTGTTTCTTTAAAAACCCCTCCAAATCCTTGGTGACATCCATTTTGTGCAAAAAGGCTAGATTGTTCAAATGCTGTACATCTATCAATCTTCTTATTGTGGCCTCATCAGCTTTGTACGTTCCTGAATCTACTTTTTGAACAACCTCATGATCAGTATTCATTCCTTGAAACCAATCAAAACCATGAACTTGAGTCAAAGACTCTGGTTCGAATATTTTTAAAAGCTTCGCAAATAAGAAAAAAGAAGCCCCTTTAAAAGTTCCTACTTCGGCAATATGTCCGGCAACTCCTAGTGTCTGTTTATACAATTCGTAAAGCGCCAGATATCTTGACAAACTCATATGCCCGGTGAAACAAGTAAAATTTTCTACGAGATCTTGAAATGGAATTTCCATTTCATTCATCGATTTTAATGTTTCATAATATTCATCTCTTCGGTGATCAAATTTGATGTATTCAAACTCACCCAAATGCTGCCTTTTATTCATAATTTCTAATTTTCCAAAATTGCAAAACCAAATCCTTCTTTTCCAAAATTATTTCCGTTGTAAAGCATGATCCAATTTCCATTCAACTCAAAGATATGGGGATAACATATCATTTCTGAATCCCAACCTTGGTCACTCACATTTATTCCTGCGCAACTATCCTCTCTGGTCCAGTTCTCTAAATCTTCAGAATAGGCATAGCCTATGCGATAACTTCGATCTATGTTTTGGCGAAAATCCAAAGCTCTGCGGTAGCTAAAAAACATGTGATACAGTCCATCCTTATAAAAAACATTTGGCGTGGTTTGACATTCATCCTCTGTTAATGGAGCAATTACAAATCTATCTTGCTGAATCCAATTCACAGCATCATCAGACATAGAATAAGTAATTTGATATTGAGGTTCAATTTTACCCGTAACCTCATCTTTAATCCACTTGATTCCAGCCATGTGCCACATGTAGAATTTATCATTAAACCTGCGCACGATAGGGCATGCATGCTCACGCATTGGGGAGTTTAAACTTGCTGTGACAATTGGGCCGCCCTTTCCAATTCTCTGAAAATCCAAACCGTCGTTTTCACTTCTAAGCATTCCTATACTTGTTGCATAAGGAACTGAGCGCATTCTTGACCAACCGATGTAATAAGAATAAACTACGTCTTGCCATTTCATAACCGATGTCATGACAATCCCAAACTCATCAAAAGTGCCCAATTCACCGAGGGGCGCAATGGGCTTATCCGAGATGTTGATTACATCCGTTAAATTATTTTTATTCAAATCAACAAACGAAGAATAAGACACCTGCTCGTTGTTTGCATCTCTCTTGGATCTGCAACTAAAATAAACTCGCACACGATCTTCTAAAACCAATGTGCTTGGAGCCAACGCATATTCTACGCCCCAATAAGGTCTATCCATTGTCAATGGATTAAATATCAGACCCATTTTTTTCCACTTAAATTGCTTCATTGATTCTAAAAATTGATACCATCCAATACTCTTCTCGCAAACTAAATCCGCATTTTTTAGCCAATGCTCTTGATCCAAAGTTATCTAAAAAGCAATCCCAATTGGCTATTTTTCCATGATCCTTCAAATTGGAAACAAAAGCGCTTACTACACATTCAGCCAATCCTTTTTTCCTGTGCGACGTTTCTGTATAAACATCTATTTCCGCAGTATCACCTCCCCAGGCTGCTGCATAACAGCATGCGCAAAAATCATTTAGGTTGGTGAATAGAACTTTAGCACAAGAATTTTCACGAAACGATTCAAAACTGGAATAAAATTTTTCATACAATTCAAGCGGAATTTTTTCAAATTGTTCGAGGGTCAATTCACTTGCATCAATTAAATAGTATCCAAATGGTATCTGCGGATTCACCGTTACACCTTGGTGGATGCCCTTCAAACGCTTTCGCAATAAAACATTGGAAGAAGGATTGCTATTGAAAATGCCATTGATTGCTGCCGAATCTATATTGTACAGATGAAAATATTTGGGTAAATCATTTCCAAATAAACCAGTCTCAGGCAGAGTAACACTTGCGTTTAAAATGATTTGACCAAAACCTGAATCGTGCAAAACCAAAATCTCTTCATCGCTCAATCTAACAATCTTCCCCGATGAGTTTCCTTCTATAACGGACTGTATGATGGGGAATGTGCTGTGCATACCTGAATTACAAATCAGAAAAAGATGAGAAACGTAAAAACTGCGAACTATTCAACTTAATAGGCTTTGAAGACTCTGCAATAACCACCTGATTATCCAACATATTCTTGGTCACCAATGTATTTGCTCCCAAAAAACAAGAACTTCCTATCGTGACACCGTGACCCACTGTTGCGTTTAATGCCAAAAAAGTGTTTTGACCAATTGACGACGCACCTCCAATTTGAACAGAGCTTGTTATCCAGCAATTATCTTCTACTATACAGTGATGGGCCACCATCGCTCCACCCCAAACAAAGACGTTGTTGCCCAATTTCACACAAGGATGAATTTCACATGGTGGCATGATAAAACAATTGTATCCAAACACCAAGTCTTTGGTAATGTTGGCAAGCGGAGAAACAATGGATACCAAGTGATATCCCAATTCTATCATGGATTGACACTTGGTGGCGCGAAGGTTATTCAATTGATGGTAACCTACAGCAACAAATGCATCAAACTGTTCAGGTGGAAATTTATCATTCACTTCATCCAAAGCAATTACAGGACGACCTTTCCATTCACCACTTCCTACATAAGGCCTGTCTACAACAAACGCTTCCACCTGATAACCGCATTCTTCTGTTGCGTAGTACAGCACAACATCAGCAATTTTTCCAGTACCAAATATGATCAATGGCTTTTTCATAATAACTCTTTTAATCGATTGCGATCGATTTTTCCATTTTGATTTTTCGGCAATTCTTCCAACACCCGTTGAACTCTGGGAATCATGTATTGCGGCAAAATCTCTTTGATTTTTATAACAATCGAATCGGTATCAACCGCTGCATCATTTAATTTAATGAAAGCCACAATTTGACCCAATTCAGCGGTTAATCTTTGATATACAACTCCAACTTCATCTACCTCCACTAATCCTGCATAAGCCGCCTCAATTTCCTCCAGCTCGATACGATAACCCATGTGCTTAATCTGATTATCCACTCTACCTCTGAAATAAAGAAATCCAGATTCAACTCTTTCAACCAAATCTCCGGTTCTGTAACTCCATGTTTTGAATGGAGATCCATTGCTGATGAACGAACCATTTGTTCTTTCTTCATCATTGTAATATCCCAAACCTACACATGGACCCATCAAGCTCAATTCACCTATTTCACTATTATCATCCAAGGGTATTATTTCATAACCAAAGTTAGGTGCAAGTTTTCCCAAGGTTGTCAACTCGTTCATGTTCTGAAAATCATCATCGCAAACTTGATGGGATGAACAAATACAAGTGCATTCAGTGGGTCCGTATACGTTATAAATAGATGTGCGCTGCGAGAACATTTGGTAAAGCTGCAATAGCTTATTCTTTGGAAATCCTTCTCCACCAAAGGCAATTCTTTTGATCTCAGGAAAACTATTTGAGGTTAAAACCCTCGTTGTCAAAAGATACACCAACAAAGAAGGTACTGAAAACCAAAACGTGCATTGATTCTGTTCAATGGCCGACACCAAAGCTCTGGCATCCTTGACCAATTGATGCGATAATGGAACAACAGAAGCACCGTTAAAAATTGAAACGTAAAAATCAAAAACTGAATTATCGAAATAAATCGGATTTGCGTTTGTAAAAATATCATCCGGCGAAACCGAATATGTCGTTCTTCCCCATTGAATAAAATGCAGCAAATTACTATGTGATATTACAGCACCTTTCGGAAAACCTGTTGATCCTGAAGTAAACATGATATAAGCGGCGCATGAGCCATTTATTTCACTGGTGTGATCTTCTTTTGAATATTCATCTATTGCAATCTCTGAATAATCCACGATGGGGCCATCGAAAATTAAATCTGGTATAGATGAACCTATATCTGAAAAAACAATCTTGGGGTTGCAACGCTCAATGATTTTATTCAATCGCGCTTTGGGACTTGACGCATCCAAATTGGTATAAATGACACCGATTTTTAGACAAGCCACCATCAACGCAAATGAAGACAATGATTTTTCATTTAAAATGGCTACAACATCTTGCTCTTGAATATTGGACTCTTTCAGATATTGCGCCCACTGATTGGACAGCAAATTCAAATCGTGAAAAGAATATTTTTCTTGGGGAGAAAATTGAATTGCAATTTTATCAGGATATAGTGAAACAATCCTTCTAAAGGCCTGACCTAAATTGTGGATATATGGCAAATCTTCCAATTTCAAATACTTAACCCGCCGTCAACCGAAACAACGGAACCGTTAAAATAATCATTCTGAATGATGAATTTGATTGCTTCTCCAACATTCTTCAATTCGCCCAATCTATTCAAAGAAACACTTTTCTTCCATTTGTCAATGACGGACTCGGACAAGCTTTCTCTGGTAGATGGTGTATCAATAAAACCAGGCGCTACACAAGCAACTCTAATTTTAAATATTCCCAATTCTTTTGACCACACTTTGGTCATTGACTCTATTCCAGCTTTGGCTGCAGAGTAGGCCGTTTGGCCCAAATTGCCTTTTGCTGAAATGGAACTAACGTTGATGATTACCCCTCCTAACCTTTTCTTGGCCATGTAATGCGCTACATTACTTGAAATATTGAAACATGTGGTTAGGTTCAAAGAAATTGTTTTACTCCAATTGTCCAACGAATGTATGGGGTTGTCTTTATTCAAAAGATTAATCAATGGCTCACTATGAATAAAGCCTGCATTATTGATTAAAACGTCAATATGACCCTCGGTATAAATTTCCCGAATCATTTCTTTTACCGCATCCGCGTCTGTCAAATCACAAATCAACTTTTTAACTTTGTTTGATTCATTGATTGCAACATCCAAATTTTGGAAATTGAGATCCACTAGGATAATCTGCTCTACTTCTAGGTCAAGGAAATATGTACAAAGAAATTGTCCAAAACTTCCTGCGCCTCCGGTGATCAATATTCGCTTTCCCGCAATATCCATTTAAACATCAATACCCTTAGATACCAATACCTTTTTTATCTGACCAATGGTGACCATTTCCGCAATCTCATCTCCCGTTAATTCGATAGAAAACGCTCCCTCCAATTCAGTAATAAACATCATATGATTCATTGAATCAAAATGAGGCAACGACATTATGCTGGTTTCATCATGGTATTGTTCTGGACTCATTCCAAAAACATCCGATAGTATTTTCTTCAAATTCATGGCTTCAATAGGTCGTAATTATCGAACAAGTTTTTTACTTCTTGCACTGGGACATTAAACAACACGTCTAAAATAGACATATACGGAACAAATATATCACTTTTCTGAGGGTAAATAATCTCCCTTGATTTTAAAAAACGCAGCTCCATTCCGCATTGATTGAAAGCCTCTTTTTGATATAAATCCTGACCTCCAATGGCATTGATATAAACATCCGCCTTTTCTTGCTTGCAGATATCAATAATCCTTTCCTGAGCAACGAGATCCGCATTGTGATAAAAGGATGACGTTCTGATTACCTTACTCGAATTACAGTCCAAAAATTCTAGAACGCCTATAATGGAACTATAATTCAATTCCGATATCTGATTATGGTCTTGATTCAGTAAGTTTTCCAACCAAGGATACACAAGATTGTATTCCGAACACTTTCCATAATTCATTCGAACCATCTTCAAAAAACCTTCGCGCCATTTGGAAAAACCTTCCAATTCTAACTGATTGATTTTTTTATTCTGACTGGCTCCAATCAAAGGAATACTAAACAAATGAGCCTTTCCGTTAACAATCAATTGATTTCTATGAATCCAACCCTTTTTTATAAAATTGACATCATCAAAACAAATGAACAAGTCGGATGAATGTACCAATTGAAAATACCCTAAATACGGAAAAAAATAGGGTTGCATGATTGCTACCGACTTCATGCGTTGGTATTAATGATTTCTGAAATCAATTTCAAATCATCCGCACTTAAGCCTACATATAGAGGCAGACACAAAATCTTTTCACTGATATCCTCTGATACTGGACAAGACTCCCTATTTACGTATGGCAATTGATTCAATGAAGGATAAAAATATCTTCTTGGGAAGATAGATGCTTCTTGCAATTTGGACAGCACGGCTTCCATTTGTGATTTTGTATCAAACCAAATGGGGAAATAGGATGCATTCCAATCCAAACCATCTTGCAGATGTTGCGTTCTAAAGCCCTTGAAGGATAAGTTCTTTCGATAAAAATCCACCACATTCATACGTGCAGATAGAATTTCATTCATATCATCCAAAACACAAATTCCCATGGCTGCATTGAGCTCAGAAATTTTACCATTGATTCCTACTTCCTCAAATGATTCAGGCGTCACGTGACCAAAATTATGCATGCGAAATGCGCGAAGTAATAAATCTTCATCGCAAGAAAATAAAGCTCCTCCTTCTCCGCAATGAAAAATCTTGGTTGCGTGAAAACTGCATGTAGCGATATCACCAAATTCAAATATTGATTTGTTATTGTAACGTACACCAAAGCAATGTGCCGCGTCATAAATAACCTTCAAATTGTGTTTTTTGGCGATATTCTCAATTTGTTCTACATGACAAATATTTCCAAAAACATGGGTAGCCAAAATACAAGTCGTTTTGGGTCCAATGGCCGCCTCAATCAAATCTGGATTGATCGTTAACGTTTCTGGATGTATATCCACAAAAACGGGCGTGCAGCCTTCCCAGACAATGGATGATACAGTGGCTACATAACTAAACGGTGTTGTAATAATCTCACCGCCGTTGCCTAAAAGTTTCAATGCAATTTGAAGTGGGATGGTCCCGTTGTTCATTAAAACCAGAGGAGGCGACATCAACTTACTTTGAATTCCACCTTCCAATTCTTTGCACAACTGACCGCGATTGGTTAGCCAACCACTTTCCCAGACACGAGCAATTTGGGTTTGGTATTTTTCAATACCCGGAAAATATGTTCTTGTTACCGGAATCATGAGCGGTACCAATTGAATTTTGGACGAATATCACCAGGCTCTCTACCCATATAGGCTCCCATCATTCGATCTCCATCTGTAACCAAAAAGGACATGACATCCTTCTCCACCAAGATCGCCTTTTGAGCTTTGGAAATGACAAACAAAGACAGATAATAAGTACCCGATTGGAAAAAATATGGTGGAATTTCACAAGTGATTTTGTTACTTCCTATTTGCAAAACAATATCGGCGGTACCCATTGAAAATATGGGATCACCGCTTTCATTGTAAACGTGATAAACGATACCACCAACCTCCGATGTTAAGACATCAAACGTCGTTTCAATTAAAATTTTATGTTTGTCAAGAAGCAATTCTTCCTGTTCCAATGGCTCATTGAATATACCAATCTGATTCAAGATGAAGTGATCATTTCTAACGAAATCAAATTGTCTGCGCAAGACACTTTCTGATCCCTTACTCATGTAATGCTTGACCGCCTCCCCAATTGGACCTTGATAAACTTTCTGTCCGTTCTCAATAACAATTCCTTTCTCGCAAAGTGACTTCACGGCGGCCATGTTGTGACTAACAAATAAAACAGTTCGACCTTGGCCCTTGGCAACTTCATCCATCTTGCCAATACACTTTTTCTGAAATTCCATATCCCCCACAGCCAGCACTTCATCAATGATTAAGATTTCACTCTCCAAATGCGCTGCAACTGCAAAAGCCAAACGAACATACATCCCGGAACTGTAGCGTTTCACAGGCGTGTCGATGTAACGTTCTACTCCTGAGAAATCTATGATCTGATCGAGCTTCTGCTTAATCTCACTCTTTCTCATTCCCAGAATCGCACCATTCAAATAGATGTTGTCACGACCCGTTAGTTCAGGATGGAATCCAGTACCTACTTCCAACAAAGAAGCTATGCGTCCATGAACGCCGATGCTTCCTGTAGTAGGCTGCGTGACGCGAGATAGTAATTTTAAAAGTGTAGATTTTCCTGCTCCATTTCTGCCTATGATCGCCATTGTATCTCCGGCGTTCACCTCAAAATCAATATCCTTTAATGCCCAGACGTAATCACTATTTCCTTTTACTGCGCGGTTGTTCAATTCGCCAATTTTCAAATTGGGATCTTCCTTTCCTCGCACCAAATGCCACCAACGATTGATATCTGCAGAAAGGGAGCGTGAGTTGACTAGTCCCAATCTATACATCTTGCTGATGTTCTCGGCCTTTAAAACAACTTTCCCTTCCATATTAAACCGTATCCATAAATGATTTTTCAACCCGATTGAAGAGACTGATCGCAATGACCAACATGACCGCCGCAAATGAAAAACTATAAGCAAGCATTCCCCATTCAAAAGAGCCTGTTCCCAAAAAACCATACCTGAATCCTTCAACGATTCCAGTCATGGGATTGAGTAAAATGATGTCTCGCAGTTTTCCTTGGACCATAGTAAGTGGATACACCACGGGGGTGGCGTACATCAACAATTGAACGCCAAAAGTGACCAAATAAGCCAAATCACGGTACTTGGTGGTGAATGAAGAGATAATCATTCCTGCGCCCAACCCAAGCAATGCCATATTCAACACCAACAGAGGAACCAAGACAATGTGCCAAGACAAATGCGCGGAGTAGCTGGTAAAATTGGAATAATAAACCAACATACATAAGAAGAAAACCAACTGTACAGAAAACTTCATCAAGTTGGACAAGACAATTGAAATGGGGATAATCAACCTCGGAAAATAGACCTTTCCAAAAATACTTGCGTTTTGGATAAAAGCATTTGAAGTGGAGGTCAATGAGGTAGAGAAATAATTCCAAAGGATAATACCACTTAAATAGAATAGGGCTGCTGGCTGGCCATCTGTACCCAATTTGGCTACACGGTTAAAAACAAACGTGTAAACGATGGTGGTAAATACGGGTTGTATAAAAAACCAAATCGGACCCAGGATTGTTTGACGGAAAGACGCTTTGTAATCCCGCATGACAAGAAGAAGCAATAGGTCACGATAACGCCAAACCTCTTTCAAGTTCCATTTCCACCAAAAAGTCTTGGACGTTATTTCTAAATCCCACTTCTTCATTTCAATTATTCTTTCATACTGAACCTACGCCATTGTACAAAAGAGCAACCTCGTTAATTGTGAGATTTCAAGTTGTTCAATAATTGGTTTCGGTTAAAAACAAATCGGAGAGTATGGCATCCATTACCATCCAACCCCTTGGAGTGCAAGATAAGGTATTTTCATGGATGGACAAGCAATGATTGCTTTTCCACTTGTTGATTATATCATCAAATTTCTTGGGCAAATCCAAGCCAAATTTACTTTTCCACGTGTCCAGATTCACGCCTTTGGCTGTTCTCAATCCCGTCATCCAAAATTCATTGGACAATTGTATGGGTGTCAATTCTTCCCATTCAAACGCATCAGCACCATTGTTCGTTACCCACGATTTGCTGTACAATGCATTGTTGGCGATATTCATTTTTCGACGATGTTCACCGTCATAACCATGGGCAGACGGACCAATTCCCCAAAATGGTATTCCCTCCCAATAACTTGAATTGTGCTGCGAAGCATGTCCTGGGAAAGCATAGTTGGACAATTCATAATGATCCATTCCTACCTCCAACAAACGTTGGTGTAAATACATAAATTGATTTACAACTTCCTCATCATCCAAGGGCGCATACTTTTGTTTTTCTGTGAAATGAGACAACGCTGTTTTTTCTTCGATTGTCAGGGCGTAGGCGCTCAGATGTGGCGTTTGATAAGCAATAAATTTTTCCAAATCTTCTTCCCAAGTCAAAAGCTTGTTCATGCCATGACCGTATATGATATCCAAAGTGATGTTGGGCAAATCGGCATCTTGCAACCTTTTAATGGCTGAGTCTGCTTGTTGAGCGCCATGCGCGCGATTCATCCAAGACAATACATGATCGTCAAAACTTTGAACACCCATACTGAACCTGTTGATCCCAATGGCCCTCCATTCCGCAATTCTTTGATCAGTAACATCATCAGGATTTACTTCAATGGTAATTTCCGGCTGACCAACCCAACCCAAATTTTTATCCAAAACTTGAATCAAATCCCCCAAATATTTGGGATCTACAACACTGGGCGTCCCTCCACCAAAATAAACAGTATTAACAGGTTGGTGCGGTTGAGCGCTTAAATGCCATTTCAACTCCAACTGAAGGGCCTCCATCAAAGATGGGATATTCTTCATTTGAGTTGAAAAATGGAAATCACAATAATGACATGCCTTTTTGCAAAAAGGGATATGAAAATAAACGCCTAACAAGTTAATTCTTTAGTTTTGCGATATTATGGCAAAAGCACAAATTGAGAGCAAAGAATATTCGGTAGAGTGGAATGAAAGTTTTACCAAAGCAATTTCCGATTCCATTGCATTGGATTGCACGCCAACGCAAAATAGCCGAGTGTTTCAATTTTCTTGGTCAGGAAAAACTTTTCGCGCCGAGTGGATTAGCATTGACAAGGAATCGCAAGAAGCCAAAATCAAGGTAAATCAAAACATATATACCGTAAAGGTGGTGGAGCCCATCGATGAATTGCTCAAGTCGTTGGGTATGGGATCTGGTTCACAGAAGAAAATAAAAGAGTTGAAAGCCCCCATGCCTGGGTTGGTTTTAAAAGTTTTGGTCAAAGCTGGAGATGCCGTTGTAAAAGATACACCGCTCGTGATTTTAGAAGCCATGAAAATGGAAAACGTGATCAAAGCGGTTGGAGATGGCATCATCAAAGAAATTAAAGTTATTGAAGGGCAGGCGGTTGAAAAAAGTGCCATCATGATCGAGTTTGCCTAATTCAAGGAACTATATTTGTCCAAATGAGAAATCTCCTCACTGCCTTATTCTTTGGTCTTACCACATGGGCCTTTGGCCAATCTTGTGAATTAGCAGGAGATAACCCCCTTTGTGCACAAGCCGCTCCTGTAGAGGCTGCCATGATTGCTACACCATTTTCTTTTGGCTGTATGGATGTGACGATGTCCTACTTCATGACCATGCAAACGGGTACACAAGGTGGACAAACGCAAATCACGTTAAACCGTGAAGATTGTGATTACATTTTTGTTGATCCCGTTTCGGGAACAGCTCAAGTTGCGCTTGACTCCATTTATATGTCCATCATTCAAGTAGACCCCAACGGTTCTCCTTGTGACCCTACCAGTTACATTGGTCAAATTGGCTGCTACACATTCACAACCGATGAGCAAACCTTTAACATCAATGCGCTTCCTGCTTCGAGTAACTTCATTGTTGTTGTTGGTTCCAATCACCAAGGAATATTTGGTCCATGTAAAGTAAGTATTTCGGCTTCTGGAGCTCCTCTAGAAATCGCGTCAAGTACTTCACCGCTTTTCATTTTTGCGGGACAAGAAGCCTACTTGTATTGCGGTGGCGCTCCTGCAGATGCCAACTACAATTGGAGTCCCGAAGAATTTGTCAGCAATCCAAACGGTCAAAACCCAACCGCATTTCCAACGGAAACCCAAATGTTCACAGTTGAAGCCAATATTGGAAGCTGCGTACTTGTCGATTCAGTCCTCGTTCCCGTTGGTGTTCCCATTGGCTTTGCCAATGCCATATCTCCCAATGGAGATGGTGTAAATGATGAATGGATCATTGATGGTGTTGAAAAATTTGAAAGAGCTGAGGTCAATATTTATGACCGCTGGGGTCAAAATGTGTTTCGCTCCATCGGGTACGCCACACCATGGAATGGAACCAATCGCGGGAAAAAACTACCGACAGGAAGTTATTACTACGTCATTGAGCTCAACTCTCCCGTGGTGTACATCGAACCCTTCACAGGCTATATATCCATTCTTCATTGATGAACAACATGATAAAATATAGCCTCGTCATTGGATGTTTGATCATGTCCTTGGGTGTATTTGCACAACAGCAAACACAATACACCAATTTTATTTTCAATTATCAATTCATCAATCCTGCAGCCACAGGATACACCACTTGTACAGAATTTAAGTCCAACTACAGACAACAGTGGTATGGAATTGAAGGCGCGCCAAGAACAACAGCAGCTATGGTGCATGCGCGTCTTAGGGCCAGTAAAAATGCTTTTCAAGGTTTGGGAGCAATTGTTGAATCAGACCAAGCTGGTGCATTTGGATCCACCTCTTTCATGGTTAATTATGCTTACCACACAAGGGTTTCTAAAGGTTATAATCTAGCGGCAGGTATTGGACTAGGCTTTCATCAAATCCGTGCAGATTACACCAAAATCAACTTTGCTGATCCCATTTCGGAAACCGTGATGCAGGGAACGGTAAGCGATTATATTTTCCCCAATATCAACATGGGTTTTTGGTTGTATCGAGGTGATCGTTTTTACGGTCTTTCTATTCGAACTTTACCTGGAAGAGCCATTGAGGGATTAACCGATTCCAAATACCAAACCCATTACAACATCACTTACGGCAAATACATCAAAATCAGCAAAGACCTCGCATTCAAACCCAGTTTTATGTTCAGGTGGGTTCGCGCAACACGACCTGCGATTGATGCCCAAGCTTTGATGACTTACAAAAAGAGATTCAGCATTGGTTTCGCTGCCCGCAATGGACACGGCGTTAGTGGTATCTTAAAGTTTGATATTCTAAATCAAATCAGTATTTCATACGCATATGATCTTACGTTGAATAAACTGAGATATGGTTCTTACCACACCCATGAGCTTAGCCTGAGCCTTAAAACTTGCGCGGTAATTGGTCGTGAAAAACAATTGTGCGCGGCCTACGAATAGTCCATGAAACTGAACATTGAAAGTTTCCGAGATTATTGTCTTTCCCTTCCCTTTACTGAAGAATGTACACCATTTGATGATCGCACGCTGGTCTTTAAAGTAGCCGGTAAAGTATTTGCGATGTGTGATATTTTCGAATTCAACGGCATCAATCTCAAATGCAATCCCGATTATGCCATTGAACTTAGAAGTCAATACGACGGGATAAAACCCGGATATCACAGCAATAAAAAACACTGGAATACTGTAACCATTGGACTGGATGTTCCCGATACCCTCATCTGGTCGTTGACCCAACATTCGTATCAACAAGTTGTACTTGGATTGCCCAAAAAAGTGCAGCTGCAAATCTCAAAATAACTCACTTTTGATATTGAATAACTCTTTCAATACAATCGATTTCTGACTTTTCTCTCCATTACTTTTAGCATCAAGATTAAAGTATGGAAAATCATTTCATCCCCCTCCAAAGCCTGGCCCAACAATTGGCTGATCAATTGAATGGATTGTATAGTGGCAAAAACAAAAAAGAATCATTGGAACAAATGGTCAATAACTCCAGGGAATTGTATGAAAGATTAATTGTTCTTCGTCACAAAGCTTACGAGCAAGAAGTACAGCCTACTCCAACAGAATCAATCGAAGTAGAAATGCCCGTTTTTAATTTAGACTTGGAAGAAAGCGTGAACGATGTTCCTGCCATGGAACCTGAAACGTCTATCGCATTTGAACCAGAAGTAGAAGCGCAAGAAGAAATTTCTTCAATTGAAATTACTCCAGAAATTGAAGTGGATACACGTCAAGTAAATCTGATGGATATGATTGAAGAGGTAATCCAAGAAAAAACGACTCCACCTGCTGAAGACAATACTCCAATCATTTCATTGAATGAAATTTTGGCTCAACAGCAAACGCAGCACACCATCTTAAAAGCATTAGAAAAGGCACCAATCGAAGACTTGAAAAAAAGCATCACCATGAACCAGCGTTTTCAATTTGCGCGTGAATTGTTCAAAGGAGATTCGGAGCAATATGAATTGAGCATTTCAGAATTGAACAACGCAAGCAGCGAAAAAGCAATGGAGATCTTTGAAAACATGAAAAGAAAGTGGGGTTGGGATACTACTTCCATTGCCTTCATTGAATTGGAAGAATTGGTGCAACGCAGACACGCCTAAATGAAGTTGGCGCTAGTACCTACTCCCGTAGGCAATTTGGAGGATATCACCCTGCGTGCCATTAGGTACCTCAAGGAATGTGACTTGATTCTTTGTGAAGATACCCGCTACAGCAGCAAACTTCTTCAACATCTGGGCATCTCTAAGCCTTTGATGAGTTATCATCAAAACAACGAGCACCAAACATTGGGTAAGGTGATTCAAAAGATTCAATCCAATAATCTAACTTGTCTCATTACAGATTCAGGAACCCCTGCCATATCTGATCCTGGCTTTCTTTTGGTACGAGAGTGTATCAAAGAAAACATTGAAGTAGAATGTCTACCTGGCCCTACTGCCTTTGTCCCAGCCCTTGTGGTAAGTGGACTTCCCGCCGAAAAATTTGTATTTGAAGGATTTCTTCCCCACAAAAAAGGAAGAGAAACGCGTATAAAAAAAATTGCACTGGAAGACAAAACTGTCATCCTGTATGAAAGCCCACACAGACTTTTAAAAACCTTAGAGCAATTGAGCAACTTTTGCGGATTAGAGAGAGAATGTGCTGTGGTTAGAGAAATTTCCAAACTCCATGAGGAGGTTTTTAGAGGCACTTTGGAACAAGCTCGTCTGTGGGCCGAACAATCTTCCCCCAAGGGTGAATTTGTTCTTCTAGTTTCGCCCGTTAAGGATTAAATTCGCGGCATGAACGCGCATTTATCTCCAGAAGAAATTGTTAGAAGAGAGGCTTTACAGAAGCTACGCCAATTGGGCATTGACCCTTTTCCAGCCGCTGAATTTGTAACCACATCCACTGCTCATGAAGCAAAGGCCAATTACGAAGAAGGCAAAGATGTGACCTTGGCGGGTCGTATCATGAACCAACGCGTAATGGGAAAGGCCACTTTTGGTGATCTTCAAGACTCTTCTGGAAAAATACAATTGTACTTGAACGTGGATGAAATTTGTCCTGGAGAGGACAAGACCTTGTACAATGAGGTTATCAAACATCTGGTTCACTTTGGCGATTTCATTGGAATTACCGGAAAATTATTTACCACCAAAATGGGTGAGATTTCTGTCAAAGTTTCTCGGTTCCAAATTTTGGCTAAATCCATCAAGCCACTACCCGTGGTTAAAAAAGATGCGGATGGAAACATATACGATGCCTTTACAGATCCAGAATCTAGATACCGCATGCGATATGTGGATTTGGTTGTAAATGACAACGTAAAGAAAACCTTTTACACACGAACCAAAATCGTGAACGCCATGCGTCAATTTTTCAATGACCATGGTTATTTGGAAGTAGATACGCCTGTGCTACAAAATATTCCAGGTGGAGCATCCGCGCGTCCTTTCATTACCCACCACAATGCATTGGATATTCCCATGTATTTGCGAATTGCAAATGAGTTGTATTTGAAAAGATTGATCGTAGGCGGATTTGACGGAGTTTATGAGTTCTCCAGAAACTTCAGAAATGAAGGGATGGATCGCACGCACAATCCAGAGTTTACGGTAATGGAAATCTATGTTGCTTTCAAAGACTACAACTGGATGATGTCCTTTACCGAAAATATGCTCGCACATGTATGCAAGCAATCATTGGGAACAACAGAAGTACAACACGGAGAAAAGGTTTTAAACTTCACGCCTCCGTTCAAGCGTGTCACCATGACACAATCCATCATTGATTTCACTGGTTTTGATATCACAGGAAAAACGGAAAAAGAGATATTTGAATTCGCCAAGTCAATCGGCTTGGAGGTCAATGATTCCATGGGAAAAGGAAAACTCATCGATGAGATTTTCGGTTCCAGGTGCGAGAAAAATTATATCCAACCCACCTTCATCACCGACTATCCTGTTGAGATGTCTCCTTTGTGCAAAAGACACCGTGAGAATCCAGAACTCACAGAGCGTTTTGAGTTGATGGTAAACGGAAAGGAAATTGCCAACGCGTACAGTGAGTTAAATGACCCTATTGATCAGTTGGGTCGATTTGAAGAACAAATGCGTTTGATGGAACGCGGTGATGACGAGGCTATGTTCATCGATCACGATTTTATCCGCTCTTTGGAATATGGTATGCCTCCTACATCAGGAATGGGAATTGGTGTCGACCGATTGGTGATGCTATTAACCAACAATGAGTCCATCCAAGAAGTATTGTTCTTCCCTCAAATGCGTCCAGAGAAACCGATTCAAGGTCCAGACCTAAATGCCTTCAAAGCTATTGGTGTTTCGGACGAATGGGCTGAGCACTTACCAAAGGCTGGATACGCAGATATCGAGACTCTTAAAAATGCCAAACCAACAGCCATTCACCAACAACTGAACGGATACCGCAAAAAGAATAAGTTGGAAATTTCTGCCATTCAATTGACAGATGTTGAGGCTTGGATAGCGGCCATCAATTGACAATTCAAGGTTCGTAACTAAAAAAAGCGAAGCCAAGGACTTTCAATTTCAGCGGGTACTTTGTACAAAATCATGAAAATGAAAAGTACTAAGTTCTTGTTGGGAATTGCCCTATCGATGGCATTCGTTGCGTGCGTGCCGAAAAAAAAATTCACTGAGCTCACTGATAAAAAGCAAAAAGCAGATCAAGAAATTGAGCAGCTTCGCAATCTCAATGAAAAATTGGACGCCAACAACAAAGAGTGCACAACCAATTTAAGTACAGCAAAAAAGGAAAATTCCAAGTTGTCTCAAGACACCACCAAGTATGGGAAAGAAAACCGCTACTTGCGTGATCAAGTGGACAATCTAACCACTTTGAATGATACCTTGACTCAAAAAATGAACACACTTCTTGTGGCCTCTAGCAAGGAAAATAAACTCTTGTTGGAAGAATTAAGACGCAAAGAAAATGCATTAAAAGTCAAAGAAGCAGAGGTCAAAGAAAAGGAAGTAGCCATAGCTGAAAGAGAAGCCAAACTTCAAGATTTGCAACGCATGATGGCAGCAAAAGACAGCGCAGCTCAAGCATTGCGTGCCAAGTTGACCAAAGCATTAGAAGCCTTTAAAAACAAAGGACTAACCGTCACTGAAAGAGATGGAAAAGTGTACGTGAGCATGGAAGCCAAACTACTTTTTGCATCTGGTAGTACTGCTGTTGACAGCAAAGGAAGAGAAGCACTTTTGGAAATTGCTCAGGCTTTACAAGATGAAAATGAAGTTGAAATTATTGTAGAAGGTCACACCGATACCGATAAATTGAACTCCTCTGTAATCCCCCGCGATAACTGGGAGTTGAGCGTATTGAGAGCTACGGAAGTTGTGAAAATCATGAGTGAAAACTCAACAGTGAAACCTGAGATTCTTTCAGCTGCTGGTCGCAGTGAATATCATCCAGTAGATGCCAATGATAAATCTAAAAACAGAAGGATTGAAATCATCATTCAACCCAGCATGAAAGAGATTTATCAGTGGATTGAGAAGAACTAAACTTTGGGATAGATAATCTTGCGCATGGCCTTTTTCTTGGGGTGCATGCGCACTTTTACTTTTGTACCCACAGGATACATGGGTTCTCCCGTGCAATATTCTTCAGCTCTAAACTTGATACGGCCATCCATATCCTCATAAGAAATTAGAGGATGAAACTGACGCTCTCCCTTGACAGAAGCTTGTGCCCAATTCTCGATAACCCCATCTCGCTCTACAAAAGAAAAGCGCATATATATTTCATCTTTGAATCGATAAATGATATAGGATCCAATGATGATGGTTAATATCCAGGCGGGTAGGTAATCGGTATTCATCTCTTACTTTTGCTACAAAAATAAACCTTTTGCACCACGGTCAATGAAAGAATTAAACGGCATTGTGATCCAAAAAAAAATGATTCGGGATCAACTCTGCATCGTAAAGATTTTCTCTGAAACCAATGGTCTACAAGGATTCTGGTGGAAAGGCTCAACGAAAAAAGGACTAAAATTTGACCTGTTTGATGTCATTCAGTTTCAAATCAAAGAAGATCAAAAAGATCAAACGCCTTGGCTACGAAATCCACAAGTAACCCAGCACTTGTTTCATGCGCGCATTGATCCTGTCAAAAGTGCAACACTTCTTTTCTTCCAAGAAGTCCTCCATCATCTGATGGAAGAGCATTATCAAAATCCACCGTTGTATCATTTTTTGGTGCAACTAACACTTGATCTGGATACAGCTGATCAGGTTCAATCTTACCATTTTGCATTTGCCGTAGGGCTTATGCGGGCTCTGGGGTGTTGTCCAATTGTTCCCAAAGACAACCCCGATTGGTTCAGTATGAAAGAAGGACAATTTGGAAAAGGATATGTTCCGCCTGGGCTTAACATCACCACCGCCAACAATCAACTCAAACTCTTCGTCGATATTCTACAGCACAATTGGAATTTTGTGGACGACAAACATATATCTAGCGCCCAAAAGAGAAGTCTGCTGAGGGATTCCATTGAGTATTTGTTCATACAAATGGAAAAAAAATCCGCGATTCAAAGCCTAGAAATTTTCTACGAGCTTTTCCATTTGTAGATTTACAACATGATGTATTCATTCAGCGAGGTTCTAGGTCAACAAAAGGTCAAAGACCGCCTTTTACGCAGTGTCCAAGAAGAGCGCGTTCCACATGCCATGCTATTCAATGGCGCGGAGGGACACGGCGCGCTGGCATTGGCTATGGCCATGAGTAAATATTTACTTTGCGCCAACCCCAATGAAAGTGACGCTTGCCATGAATGCACATCGTGCAAAGCCATTCACAGCCTACAACATCCCGATTTACACTTTTCTTTTCCCTTTTTCAATAAGTCTGGTTCTTCCACTGAACATACTTTGTCTGATGACTTCGGCGAAGAGTGGAGAGAACTTTTGCTCAGTACATGCTACTTCAATACCGAGTATTGGGTCAGTAAAATTTCTAAGGAAAACAAACTTTTACATTTTCCTGTTTACGAAGCCAACAACATTGCCAGAAAGCTATCTCTAAAATCATTTTATGGAGGCAAAAAAGTAATGATCATTTGGATGGCTGAGTTAATCAAAGAAGACACAGCCAATAAGTTGTTGAAGCTTTTGGAAGAACCCCCCGCCAATACCATTTTTATCCTGGTCACGGAAAGCACAGAGTCCATGCTCGCGACAGTGGTTTCACGCGTGCAGTCTATTCAAATTCCAAAAATCGAGGACGATGTGGTCACCCATTATTTGATTCAATTGGGAATTGAGCCTGAAAGAGCGCAAATGTCCGCGGCTTTCTCCAACGGGAACTTGTGGAAAGCAGTATTGTTTGCTCAAAATGAAAATTTCAACCAAGGGCTTGATGACGCTTTTCAAACGTGGATGCGCCTGTGCTATAAGAAAGACCTTTTTCAACTTTCAGAAATGGGCATCACTTTTCATTCATGGGGAAGAGAAGTGCAAAAGCAATTCTTTGAATATGGCTTGGAACAAATAAGACAAAATTTACTCAAAAATTATGTGGGAGATGAAATCCTCCACATGACAGACAGTGAAAAAGCCTTTGCCGAAAAATTCTCCAAATTCATCAACCATTTCAATGCCGAAGATTTGATGAATGAGCTCACAGACGCGGCTTACCACATAGGTCGAAACCTCAACGCCAAATTGCTTTTTTCACATCTCAGCATCAAGGTTCATCACTTATTGAGAAGGAATCAATACGCCAATTGATTCGTCTGTTTTAAATGCTTATCTTAGCGCAATCCGTCACCCATAGTGATGGCAAAGAGAGATATGGGATGTAGTTCATGTTCAAGTGGAAGTAATGGAGTTCCTGCAGGTTGCAAGAGCAATGGTTCTTGTGGTACTTGTGGTTGCGATAAAATGAGTGTCTTTGATTGGCTAACGGGAATTCCGTTGCCTGCTGGTCAAAAGGCTTTTGATATGGTAGAAGTACGTTTTAAAAACGGACGTAAAAGCTACTACCGAAATAGTCAATTGGAGTTGTACGTTGGCGATGTTGTTGTCATCGATCTCAACCCTGGACTTGATGTAGGAATTGTTTCCTTGACGGGCGAATTGGTTAAAATCCAATTGAAAAGAAAAGATGTCAAGGACAATTACGAGATTAAAAAGATTATTCGCAAGGCCAACGAAGAGGATATTTCCAAGTGGCAAGCTGCCAGAGCCCAAGAAAATACCACAATGATGGGTGCAAGAGAGATTGCCAAGCAGTTGAACTTGCAAATGAAAATTAGCGATGTAGAATTTCAAGGTGATGGCACCAAAGCCATTTTCTACTACACCGCTGAAGATCGTGTTGACTTCCGTGAGTTGATCCGAAAATTGGCTGAACGCTTCAAAGTAAAAATTGAAATGAAGCAAATTGGCTACCGTGCAGAAGCAGGAAGATTAGGCGGAATAGGCAGTTGCGGAAGAGAACTTTGTTGCAGTACATGGCTAACAGATTTTCGCGCTGTATCCACATCTGCCGCCAGATACCAACAATTATCACTCAATCCCGGAAAGCTTGCTGGACAATGTGGAAAATTGAAGTGTTGTCTCAACTATGAATTGGATCAGTATGTTGAAGCCGTCAAAGATCTTCCACCAACCAACATTAAACTTCGCCTTCCCAAAGGCACAGCATATCATTTTAAAACGGACATTTTCAAGAAGATCGTGTATTACATCCTCGAAAATGAACCCGGATCTGCGCCATTTGCTTTGACCACCGATATGGTATTTGATATCATTGAAAAAAACAAAAAAGGCCAAGCATTGGATATCGGTGAGGAAATTTACTTGTCGGATAAAGAAAAGGAAAAAGAAGTTGAAGTTGGGTTTGCTCAAGTGGTTGGTCAAGACAGCTTGACGCGTTTTGATAAAAGTAAAAAATCAAAAAGCAACAACAAAAACCGTGGATCACAAAACCGCGGACCGCAAGCACCAAAAGGCGACAGAAAACCACAAGAGGGAAAGCCACAGGACAATAAGCCGCAAGAAAACAAGCCTCAAGGGAATAAACCACAAGGGAACAGACCGCAAGGACCAAGACCACAAGGGAACAAACCGCAGGAAAATAAAACGCCAAACGCTCCCAGCAATCCCAATGCTAGCAATCCCAATCAGGCTAACCCCAACAAGAAAAAGTTCAACGGACCAAGACCCAATAAAGGTCAAAATCCCAAACCACCTCAACCCAATCCTGCTTCATGAACGGATTAAAAATTTTCTTTCCTGTTGTTTTGGTTTCGCTAATCTTGGCTTTGTCCAGTTGTGATGATACCCATGTTTTTGAGCAATCTCAAGTCATAGAAAACGCCAATTGGAATGTGAATCAACCCGTCAATTTTGAATTCGATATTCAGGATACGGTTTCATTTCACAATTTCTACGTCACCTTGCGCAACCAAGAAAGCTACGCATACTCCAATATTTTCTTATTTGTCTCTTTGGAATTCCCCAATGGAAAATTGAGCATCGATACCATCAATTGCCCATTGGCAGATGTTGAGGGACATTGGTTAGGAAGTGGGTTAGGTGATTTATATGACAACCGAATTATTTTCAAGGAACGAAAGAAATTCCCCATGGCAGGTCACTACAGAATTTCCATTCAGCAAGCGATGCGCACTGAAAATTTAGAGGGAATTGCAGATGTCGGATTTCGTTTGAGTAAACTACAATAAGTTACCCAAAATTTCAGCTGCAGCTGGTTTGAGAAGAGATTGATTCTTATTTGCCAATTGACCACAAGCAGCGTCAATGTCCTTACCCCTTGAACGACGGAGATTAACCACCATATTTCTTTGCAACAAATACTGCGTAAAAGCTTTTAGTCGTTCTTCCGTAGTCTGCTGATACTCTCCACCAACTATGGGGTTGTATTCAATGACATTGATCTTCACGGGCAATTGCTTGCAATACTCGGCCAATGCCTTTGCATCTTCTATGCTGTCATTGAAATCTTTGAAAATGATGTATTCAAAAGTCACCCGATCACCTGTCTTCTCATGAAAATACTTCAGTGAGTTAGCCAAAACCTCCAGATTATTGGTCTCATTGATTTCCATGATATGGTTGCGTTTCTCATCAGTTGCAGCATGCAAAGAAACCGCCAAATGAAATTTAACAGCATCGTCACCCAATTTGGCAATCATCTTGGCAACACCTGCAGTACTAACGGTAATACGCTGAGCTGACATCCCCAAACCTTTTTGACTGGTGATATGCTCTATCGATTGAAGCACATTTTTGTAGTTCAAAAGAGGTTCTCCCATTCCCATATAAACAATATTGGACAAGGGAATATTATAGCGGCGCTCGGCCTCCATTTTTAAATCGTAAACCTGATCAAAAATTTCTCCAGCGGTGAGATTACGCATCATCTTGAGACGTCCCGTCGCACAAAACTTACAAGCCAAACTACACCCTACTTGAGAAGATATACAAGCTGTCATGCGTTTGGGAGTGGGAATCAAGACACCCTCTACCACTTTGTCTCCATCCAACTCATAGATACACTTCATGGTACCATCGTTGGACAATTGCTCCTCCTTGCGAAGAGCCGAAGAAAATTGGAAATCTCTTTTTAAGGCCTCTCTCAAATCTTGTGAGAGATTGGTCATTTGATCGACATTGGTTGCCCCTTTTTTCCACAACCATTCTTGAATCTGCTGCGCCCTAAATTTTTTATCACCAATGGACAATACCCATTGCAATATTTCATCAGGCGTCAAGGCACGCAAATCTCTTCCCAACATAAACCCTAAGCTTGCTTTTTAAATACAAATCGATACTTCACCACTTGCCCAACGGACTTGGAGTTAGCCTGCATATTGTATTCTTTCAATTTTGACAAAACATATTTGGCCAATTCCTCATTGGTTGCTGCCATATTCACCACTTTCCACTGACCTTTTTGATCCACTTTCATGATCACTTCAACAACACCCTCGTGATTTTTGTGCGTGAAATTCTTGGTTAGGGGCTTTTGATCTTCGCCCACTACACAATCCTCTTCATGACCATTCAAAAAGCAGGTAATCTCAGAAATCGTTGTCGTGGCCTTGGCGCATCCCTGAATGGTCTTTTCACACATGTGAAATCCATTGGACCAAGAAACTTGACCACAACTGGACATCAATGCCGCAAGTATGACTATCGTCAGGGATAAACGCATACAACAAAGGTCATTCTTTTTTGGTAACATCCGTTAATTTATGTTGGTTTTAAATTTTCTTTAACTTTAATTAAAAAGTTTAAACTCAAAAATTCTAACCTTTTATTCGTTATTCGCAAGATGATTAAAAATCTATTCTCTTTGTCCTTGTTGACTTTGGCGCTGAATACATCTTTTGCCCAAGAAACTCCATCGTCTGGTGAAGATCGAACCAATTTTTCCAATCAAACCCACTGGAATGGGATGGATTTATACGTCCCTTGGTTGGGTGATAAAAATGGAAACAATGCCAATATATCTCCTTGGCTCGAACAAGACATGCAGAAATCAGCTGGTATTAGAATAAACCTATTGGAAAAGAAATTCGCCATTTCAAAAAATGGAACCGGTTTCTATACAGGATTGGGATACAGCTTTGAATATTACGCCTGGCAAAAAAATATTCAATTGAAGTATAGCGATGCCACGGCGAGCAACACATTAACTTACTCCTATCAACCCGAAAATGACTTTGAGAATAATGAACTTAGGCTCTCAAAATTGACAATCCCCTTGATGTTAGAACTCAATTTTGGAAGTGCCGAAAAATCTCAATTTCATGTATCCGCCGGATTACTTGGCCATTGGAAATTTGGAATCAAGTCTTACCAGTCTTATCACAACCAATTTGGCGACTTTGAAGTAAAAAACAAAAATGATTTTGGTATTCGCCCTTTCACTGCCGATTTATCCGCCTCTATTGGATACGGAAGAATGAAATTCTTTGTAACAGTGCCCACGCAAACTTTTTTCAAGGACAACGTGACCAATCCCATTTACAACTACAGTGCAGGAATCACCGTACTTCCATTTGATTCTGACGAACGCATTACCAAGAAAAAAGACGAGATCATCAAGCGCTGGAAGATTTAACCATCGCTTGTGGGTTATTCATTTTCTTATCCAACAACTTTAAAAAAGTTGAGGTATATTTGAGCGATGTTCAAAAAGTGGTTTCTATGTTGGATGGGGATGTGGGCTCTAGGAGCCTGGGCCCAATCATTGCCACAATACAAAGACTTGTATAAGGCCGAGAAATTCTCTGTCGTTGCACACGATGTTGACTCATTGTTCAAATGTTGTCCCCAAATTGTAGCTGGAAAAGAAGACGAATGGCATTTTCTTTTGGCCAATGCGCAAATGAAAATCAAAGCATTTGACAAAGCCAAAAGCCATTATGAAGCCATCGGATTTAAACCTGAAGAATATGGATTGAATTACGGTATTTGTTTGCTCAAAAACCAATTGTTCGAACCCGCCCTTCCTGTATTAACCGACTACTACAACAATCACCAAGAAGAATACAAAGCCATTTACTGGTTGGGAGAATGTTACTACTATCTTCAAAAACCTAAAGATGCCTTGAGAATTCTTCAGCGCGCTGTAGACTCTTACCCTGAAGATCCCGACGCTTATTACCTGATGGGCATCATCCATACAGAACGCGGTGAATATGAAAAATCTTTCATTTATTTTCAAGCAGCTTACGATACAAAACCTACTCTTCTAGCAGCCAAATTCAACATGGGTATGGCCAAGTATTATGCCCAACAAATGGAGGCTGCCGAAGAAATTTTCTCTGAGTTAGCACTAGAAAAACCTGAAAATTTAGCAGAAGTATTGATGCTTTTGGGTGAAATTCGTTACCGTTTTCATGACGAAGAAGGGGCTTGCGAATACTGGAAGGAATCCTCTAACTATGGCAATGACGAGGCCAAGGGTTCTTATCAAAAAGTTTGTATCGACAAAAAAGGAAATCCCAAATTTGTCAAGAAGAGCTTTATCTCTTTCTAATTATTTCCAATCCAATACTTGATTCCAATTGGCTCGAATAACAATCGGCTGCGGAAAGACATGAACCACCTCTGGCTCTATTTGCATCTTCCAATTGAGTCCATCCCAAAATCTCAGATGATCTTTCTCCTCAACCGCCCTTAGGGTATAGGTTCCTGGGATAGCAGAGATTCCAGTACTCATCAACTGAGCTCCGGAAATGGTTTGAATATTTCCCTTTTCATCCGTCAAACTCCACCAAAAATCAGCAGAGAACTTGCTCCTCACTTGCATCTGTCCAATATCCTCCGGTCCAAGGATTTGAACAGTATAATTCACTGTATCGTTTACCCACATATAATCGCGATAATAAGCTGCCTTGGGTAAGATTTGCAAGTTGTATTTACCAGGTACCAATCCTTGCGTCGATAACTCTGCGTACTTGTCTTTCAGAACAATTTCAACAGGCCACTCTTCCTTATCCTTTTTCCATTTCCACTTGTTAGATTGGACGCCTGTAGTGGGATAGGGCAGGGGTAGAACACAGGGTTGATTCTGCATCACCTTTTTTTCTTTCACCTTTTCAAAATAGGGATTGCGCTTCCATCTCTCTTCAAAAGCAGGCACAGATATGGAATCGGTCATTCCATTTTCAAACTTTAATTTCAATGGATGAAAAGCATTGTCTACATTTCCTACCCAAGAAACCAAAATACTATCGTTCAATCGCTCGATGGTCCAATTGTTCTCCCAAATCTCTTCCTCATTGCTGGGCACAAACTCGGGCAATTTCCAACGCGGATCCCAGTTCCAAGAAGCCCATCCCGCCGAATCAACGGTGATTTCACCAATCTTGGGTTCGGAACCTACATTCTGAGAAAGTACACATGATATATCAGAATTCTCTTGAGAAGTCATCCACAAATTCATATCCGTATCCAACCATTCTCCTTCTTCCCATCGTCCGCTCTTGTTCTTGTCCTCAAAAGCCAACAAATAAAACGAAGAGGCAGGTAGACAATGAAAAGTAAACTTACCCTCCTTGTTGGTCTTCACCTGGTAGCTCGGCTTATTTACCTTTTCCAAATCAAACGACGAGCTTAGCAATTGAACCAAAGCCTGATCGACAGGTTGGCCCGTCCATCCATTGATCACGATACCCGATAATTCCAAGGAGTCTAAAACACTTCCGGTACTCCAAATGCGCGTCAAAGAAGCAGGATTAGCTTCGGTAATGTCAACGATGGAATTTCCAAAATCAACTTGATAGGTTGTCTCAGAACGCAATGTATCCGACCATGAAACAATAACCTTCTTGCCTTTGGCTACAACATTCAATGGAAACTGCAAAGGCGGAGAGAAAGTAATTTGATTGGTTACGTCCTCTATGGCTACGTATTCGTCCCAAGTAAGCTCAAATCCCTGACCCTTCCAATTCAACAAGCTGTCTGGCGTATCCGAGCTTAACAATACAGGAGGTGCAGTGTCTTTGGCTCCGCCCTCTACCATTCTGATCTGCGCGCATCCCCACAATAGAAGAGAACAACCCAAAATCAACTTAAACTTCAAGCCGTCCATCTTTCCTCCAAAATTTTGACCAATGCCAACATGCCCT
>JACCDP011388188.1_pt1 | contig 35624 bp, 54 predicted proteins | sample 7445841 | NCBI WGS metagenome assembly JACCDP01 (sample SAMN15323441, study PRJNA562643) | freshwater metagenome | isolation source: river surface water | place: USA:Blue River Watershed | collected 2017-08-17 | reverse complement strand
GTACTGGGACAGCGTAAACGGCACGACAGTCTGGGCCGACACAATTGCGGCGATTAAGGCCGCTCACCCGAAACCGGAGGGCCAATAATGTCCAAAGTAGCCATCGTCGGCAACGCAAGCGGAACCGGCACTTTTACAATAGCTGCGCCCAACAGTAACTCCGACCGCACATTAACTTTGCCCGATGAGGCGGGGACAGTGCTGACGAGTGCGAGCAGCATTGCTACCAGTCAATTAAGTGGAAACATTACCCAAAACACTGGCGCCGCATTCTATGCGTACGGAGCGGGGCAGAGTCTAACCGGGGGCGTATGGACAAAAGCCGTTTTCTCAAATGAACTGTTCGACACAAACTCCTGCTACGACACATCGACAGGACGCTTCACACCAAATGTTGCTGGCTATTACATTGTCACTGGGCAGTGTGGCTCTGGTAGCAGCGCCAACTATGTAAACCTGTCCATCTATAAGAATGGGTCATCACACTACTATTCTTTTGTTATGGTGAACGGCATATCTGGTCTTCTTGACCCTTGCTGTGGGATTAGCCACATGGTGTATTGCAATGGATCAACAGATTACATTGAACTGTATGTGAGGTTTCAAAATTCTACAAGCACACAAAATGGTGTGTTCTCTGCTGGCATGCTGAGGGGGGCGTAAATGATCACGACACTTAAAGACAAGGTTTTCGCCATTTATCCGTCGCTGATCGAATACGACTTCAACAAGTTCATCACCCTGCAGAACGACTCCGATGGTCGTGGTGACTACATCGCCAAGTGGGAACACCCCACGCTGGCTCGGCCAACACAAGAGCAGCTCGACGCTGCGGGAGGTGCGTAATGTCTACGATTGCGGTAACAAACCTCAAGCACGAAAGCGCAAGCGGCAACAACATTACGCTAGCCTCTGACGGCACTGCGGCCTTTGCCGAGATCATCTCTGCCAACAAGGGCGTCAAGTTTCCTGGCACGGCTGTAGCGTCTGCTGACCCTAATACGCTGGATGACTATGAGGAAGGGACTTGGACTGTTACAGACCAAAGCGTGGCTGGTTTGTCAATTACAAATAATGTGACTGCAACTTATACAAAAATTGGAAGACTTGTATTTGTAAATTTTTACATCACATACCCATCAACTGCAGACAGTAATGGTGCAAAAATCAATTTACCATTTACTTCTGGCGCTGGATATTCAATGTTTACTGGAAGGTTTCAGGGTAGTGCAAACTCTGGAACTACTGGCTTTGTTGTGCAAACAAGTGCTGGCGAAGCGACTGCCAATTTCCAGGCCAGTACAAATTCTTTTTCATCGTATCAAAACGCACAATTGTCTGGAAGTTACTTATTGATCTCTGGGTGTTACATAACAGCATAATTATCTGCCTCGGATGACGCAGACGGAAAGGAAAACAAAATGGCTTTGGAAAAACAAGTAGTCGTAGACAAGATTGAAGTAACCGAGAATGGTCATGTGCAAGTACGCACCGCCACCCGCATTGTTGAAGATGGCAATGTCATCTCGACCTCATACCACCGGCACACTGTTGCGCCTGGTCAGGACTACTCTGGTGAAGACGCAAGGGTACAGGCCATCTGCGCTGCTACCCACACAGCCGAGGTGATCAGCGCATACCAGGCCATGCTGGCCGAGCAAGCCAATCGGGTGTAAGACATGAGCTCTGTAAGCGAGGTTGAAGCAAAGCTTATGACCCATGAGGAGGTCTGCGCCGTACGCTATGAGGGGATCAACGCCAGGCTCAAGCGCCTGGAGACAATCCTAATCGGCTCAGCTGGGGCGATCATCATTTTGCTTTTGAGCATTGTCTTGAAAGTCTAGCGTGGCTGGTATTGATGACCTGGTCTCATCCGTCACCAATCCAGTCAACCAACTCCGTGCCGGCGTCGACGCCGCAAAGGAAGCGGTGGCGGTGGTCGAGGACATGCAGCAGGTCGTCCAGCAGGTCCAGCAGCTCAACGAAAAAACCATCGCGGCGCGCACAGCCTGGCGCAAGAAGAAGGCCCAGGTCAAGGGCGACTATGCTTTTGTCGACGCAGTGGACGAGTACAAACGGGTAAAGGAAGCCGAGGAGCTGCGCAAAGAGCTGCGCGCCCAGGTGATTAGCAAATGGGGCGAGGCCGGCTGGGCCGAGGTGGAGGTGATCGAGGCCAGGCAAAGGGAGGATCTGAAGAAGATCTACACCGAGGAAGGGCACGATCGCGCCAAGCTTCGGCAATTCGCCCTGGTCTATTGGTCACTGTCGTTTCTGTTTGTAGGATGGTTATGGGTCGCGGGTTACATTCGCGAGTGGTCTTCAATCGTTTTCCCGGAGTGAGCAATGTTTAAACCTTCTTATCATGGCCTGAGTCCAGACGAAATCGAGGTCCGCGTCTGGGCCTTTGTCGTTCGCATGATTACTCTCATGGTGTTTTTTATCGCCGCGGGCATCCTGTACTCCGTGGCCTTTGAGCCGCAAGACGCTGTCCTGGCTCCCATCGACGCAGTGTTTCTAGAGATTCTCAAGGCCATCGCATTCATGGGCGTCGGCACTCTGGGCGGAATCTCTGGCCGCAAGGCCGTGGCGTCCTACGCTAAGAAGGCTGCAGACGAGGAGGTGAAACCATGATGGATAAACTGATCGGCATGGTGGCCGGCGCAGCTCCAGCTGTTGCCACCGCGCTGGGAGGTCCTATGGCTGGCAAGGCGGTCTCGATGATCGCCGGAATGCTCGGCGTCGAGGACAATGTCGACGCAGTCACCAAGGCCATCCAGGCTGACCCGAACCTGGCCTACAAGCTGCGCGAGCTGGATCTTAAAGAGCTCGAGCTGCATAACGCCAACACCGACTCAGCTCGCAAGATGAATGCGTCGATCCAAACCTCCGAGCACTCATCGAGCCTGGCCAAGAACGCTGCCTACATCATCGACTTTGCGATTGTCGGGGCGACTATCTTTATGACCTGGTTCCTGTTCTTCAAGGGCGTCCCGGAGGAAAACAAGGAACTGGCCTACATGGCCTTTGGCTCGCTGCTGACACTGAGCGGGACGGTGGTCAACTTCCACCGCGGCTCAAGCCAGGGATCTAAAGACAAGGCCGATGAGGTCAAAGCACTGAAAGGGAAACTATGAACCTGACCGCAAACTTCACGCTGGCCGAGCTCACGAAATCTGAGACGGCTCTGCGCCACGACATGGACAACACGCCTGGGGAGGCCGAAATTGAAAATCTTAAAATCCTTTGCGAGAAAATTCTGCAGCCTGTTCGGGATCATTTCCAGCGAGGCGTCAAAGTCAACTCCGGATTTAGACATCCAGAAGTTAACGCAAGGGTGGGAGGGTCCAAAACCTCAGACCACTGCCAAGGCCAAGCGGCGGACATCGAAATCCCGGGGGTCCCGAACGCAGAGCTCGCGCAGTGGATCGCGGAAAACCTCGAATTCCGCCAAGTGATCCTCGAGTTTTACACGCCAGGCGTCCCGGACTCTGGCTGGGTGCATGTGAGCTACGACGCGGCGGATTTAAAGAAGCAGGTCCTGACCGCGACGAAACAAAACGGCAAGACGGTTTACTTACCTGGCCTAGTGGCCTAAGGAGAGAGCGATGGAAAAACCAGTGTGGGATAAGAAGCGCCCCAAGTCCCTGGGCAAGCCCAAGAAATTAAGCGACTCGCAGAAGAAAGCAGCTCGCGCAATGGCCAAGAAAGCTGGCCGCCCTTACCCGAACATGATCGACAACATCCGTGCAGCTGCGACCAAAGCTTGAGGCGCAGCTCGCGTTGTGTGCAACAACCGAATCTCACGCTGCTAAATTCTGTCGTTCGCGAGCTGCTGTTGAATCTTAACCAAGACTGAAGGGGGAAAGACCATGCCAATGACCGGCAAACAAATGATGAAGATTCAGAAGGTGATGAAAGAGTACAAGGCCGGCAAGCTCAAGAGCAGCTCCGGTGGGAAGGTCATGGGGCGCAAGCAGGCGGTGGCCATCGCCATGAGCGAGGCCGGCGCCAAGAAGCCCAAGAAATAAAAACGCCCCGGCGCGAGGCCGGGGCTAAGAGGAGCCGCCCTGTGACGGGGCGAAGGAGACACTACCTGGCTGCAAGGTAGTGCGGCAATTATCTCACGATCTCCAGGCCGCGCTCAAGGTACGGGTAAATCTTGACCATCTTGCGGCGCTCCAGGCGGTGCAGCATGGCGTGAGCGCTGGAGACAGACTTCCACCCCATCGCCCGACACATCTCCCGACAGCTGGGGTAAACCCCATGCTCGTCAAAGTATTCCACCAGGTAATCGTAGAGTTTCTTCTGAGCTGGCGTCGGAGAGAGGTTCATGTGTTCTTCTCCTTTAGTTTGGCTTCGATGGCATGGGCAACGCTTCGATACAGAGTTTTGTTGCTTTCATGATATGTAGCAATGGCAGGGAATACCGCTTCAAGATCCTCATCCGTCAGGCCAACCCATTCACGCTTTGGTGGTGCGGTGTAAAGTGGCGTAATTGAATAACCATCGTGCTCATAATCAATTAAATCGCTTTTTTCAAAAATAATTACAGAGCGTTCATCTGAATTTAAGTGACACCATGCTTCTTCACTACACTCGCACACCCACGCCACAGGCTCTTGCTTCTCTGCCTCTGCGATGGCGTGGCGTAGTGCGGTGATGGCTTCGTCTTCTTTTTTGGCTTGCTCTGGGTCTGCGACTGGATTTGTGCAGTTGTTCTCCAACGCCTCCAATGCTTGCTTCATTGCTGAGACGCTCATCCCTTAGCCTCCGTAATGGCCAGGGTCTTGCTGCGCTCCACCCTGGCTGGCTTGGCCGGCGTGACCTTCTCCGGCTGCGCCTTGTAATTACGCATGGCCCACTTCACCTCGTACTGCACCCGCCCGGTGGAATCCTTCACAAAGGCGCGCTCGCTCATGGCCATCTGGTCCATGATCTTAGCCTGCAGCTGATCCTTCTCATCCTCGAGCAGGGCTATCTTCTCCTTGATCTCCACCAGGCGACGCACGAAATCGCCCTCTGGCCGGCTCGTCAGGTCGACCGGTGCAGAGCTATCATCCGTTGCCGGGTAGGCCGTCACGGCGTCAGCTGGTGACAGCGCGGGGTACCAATCGCCCTCCTCGACCCTGCGGATAAAGTCCTTGCACTTCTCGATGATCTTGTCTTGAGCCGCCTGGCTCGCAGCGTAGAAGAACAGACGCAGCTCGACGCCGCGGAACAGGGTGGCGATCACGCCCCACTTGAACCCGCCGCAAAGCATTTGAGCCTGCAGCTGGATCGGGCCGCGGTACTCGGCAGGGACATCCTCTGGCAGCGACGCGGTGAGCTTGGATTCGCAGGCGCCTGGCCCGTCCAGGACCAAGGGCTCGTCGCCGATCACATAGATCCCCAGCTCCGGGTCGCTGTGGAGCTCACGGCCATCGCCCTCGAGGATCGAGTCGAGCGAGACCTGCAAGACATCCTTGCCGTCGACCTGGTAGCTCAGGGCATAGTCGACCTGCAGCTCCTTGATCTCAAGGCCAGCTCGCTTGGCCGCCTCCAGGATGATCGTGGTCTCCAAGGTGTTGCCCCAGTCAGCTGCCTCGGCCTTAAACGGTGGGCGAGGTTTGCCCTGCAGCGCGTTGATCGAATACGCGAGCTCGTCGTTGGGCGTCTTAAAGGGCGAGACGCCGAAGATTCCAGGCAGGCGTGAGCCGCTGGGCAAAATATCGTTGGTTACTTTTCCGACCATTTCAAAAACTCCTTTTGATGAAGAAACATTCGTGAGCGTGGCGCTGGCCGTTGGCGTCGATATAAGTCTCGCCGCAGCCTGCAAACCACTCGATTAAAAGAGCAGCGCCAAGGGCGCCACAAAACAGCAACAGCAGCAGGTCAATCAAAAACTTTTTCATTCGTCCTCCTTAATTGCAATCCAAATGCCGAGACAGATCACGGCCCCCATCCAGAAAATAAACTCCACGACATCCCACGGCGAGCTCATGCTGCCTGCGCATTTATCAGAACATTGCGCACCGAGCTCGCGGACCACTGGCTTGCGCCGCGGAAAGTCTTGACACCACGGGCAGCCAGTCCCTGGGCGAGCTTGGCCAGTGTCTTGCAGCCATACTCGCGCAGCTCCTGGATCACCGGGTAAACCTCACGCGCAAACTCACGCGCAGCTCTCGCTGTCTCCTGGCCACCAGCTGCAGCTCCAGCCTGCGGAGCAGGGGAGCCGAGCTTACCGCCTCGAGCTTGAATCGCACCGAGCGCCGCGATCGTTCTCTGGCTGATCTTCTCGCGCTCGAGCTCTGCCAGGTTTGCCATGAGCTGCAGCATGAATCGATTCATGGCCGGGTCTTGCATCTGCGGGACATCGAGGGCCACCAGGCTCACCTTGCGCTCGAGCAGGGTGGTCAGGAATGCCAGGTTACGGGTCAGACGGTCGAGCTTGGCGATCACCAGGACTGCGCCGCTGGCCTCGCACTGGGCCAGAGCTGCGCGCAGCTGGGGACGCTTCTTGTCCGTTTTGCGTCCGCTCTCCACCTCTACATACTCGCCGGCGAGCTCATAGGGTGAGCCTGCCAGGTAAGCCTGGACCTGAGCCTGCTGCGATTCGAGGCCCAAGCCCGACTCGCCCTGGCGCCTGGTCGACACACGGTAATAAGCAATAGATTTCATTTGACTACCTCCACGAAAAATTCTTGGGGCGTCTCGCCCGGGTTGGCAGTGACGCGCTTGCGGGTTTCGTACTCGGCCACGCAGAGCTCGAGCTCGCGGCTGTAATAGCCGTTGCGCAGCAGGTTGCCAATCCAGGTGAAGACGGCATACTCGACGCGGCCCGGGCGGGTGATCTTGGAGAGGATCACCTGGGTCTCGGGCCTGGCTCCGTCCCTGGGGAACAGAGCGCGCCGAAGGTTGCGCACTCGGTTCGTCATGCGTCTTTATTCCAAAGCAGCAGAACATTGCCGATGACCTTGGTGGCGATGCCGCGCTCGCCGATCACATGGTTGAGGAAGAACTCCTCCAGCTGGGTGGTGTTGTCGAACTCGTAGCGCTCGACTTTGACGCCGTTGGCGTGGATCACTTTGTAGTCCATCATGCTTGCCCCCTTGCGTTGTCAATAACTAGCTCGGCCATGTCCGCGGCGATCGTCTGCATCGTCACAGCGTAGCGATTCTCGACCAGGCGCATGATCTTGCGACCGAGGGCGCCGTCGGGGTTCACATCTGCGACGCGATCGGCGTAGGCCGTGCGCCCTCTGAACCCGCGGACCGGGATCTGGTACCTGGTGTTAATCAGGACATCGCCGAGCGGGCTGATGCGGACCGTGTAGAGACGGCCCCTGAGCTCAACGACATCGAGGACCTGGGCCATTACGCGGCCCTCCTTCCGGTGCGTCCGTAACCGTAACCGTCGTCGCCGAGGTTCACGACGCGGTTGGCCGTCGCGCAGGGCGCGGGCTCGACCGTGCCGGTCCTGGCGATCTGCTCGCCGATCAGTCTGCGGATCGTGTACTCGTCAAAGCCACGGGCCACCGTCTCATCGGCGATGGTCATGTTGCCGACATAGTTGTCATACTCGCCGCGAATGACCTCGATCTCAGCGTCGAGACCGTACTGCAGGCGGACCGCGTTGATGCAGTTGGTCAGCACCTCAACGGTGAGAGCGCGGTTCGTGAAAATGTAGTCGGCACCGAATCGCACTTCCTCGCCGTCGAGCTGGTTGAAGAGCGCGCCTTTGTAGTCGGTCATGCCGTCGAAGTAGGCGCCCTCGAAACGCCCGGCGATCGCTTTGACAGCGTTGGCCGTCGGGCCGTCGGTCCAGCCGACATTGATGCTGGCACCGCCGGCGTAGGTTTTGCTGCGGACCGCGAAGCGCACACCAGGGAAAGCCTCGCGCAGCGCCTGACGCACCAGGGTGGCGGTCTCGGCGCAGGTCAAATATCGTGTAGCCATTTCAGTCTCCTTAGATGGGGCCGAAGCCCCGGGTTGGTCACTCAAAATTCGCGGCGTACTGCTCGGCAGTCTCGTAGCGGTCGAAGACACGCACGACGCCTGGATCGAAGCCGGCGAAGTAGGCACAGGCATTGCGGAAGCGGCAGTCGCTGGTCCCGGCAAAGTTTCCGCCGAACATCGGGCCGACAAGGCCGGGGCGGTCACGGTTCACGGGGATCAGCTCCAGGCCATTGTTGCCGCGGCCAAGCTCCAGGCGGAAAGCCTGCTGCTCGGTGGCTGGCTCAAAAGGCCCGTCGACATTCACGACACAGATCGTGTCGAAAACGCCAGTCGCGCCGCCGTTGGTGCAGTCAGTGCGGCCTGGGGGGCGGTAAACAGTCAAGATCATTCCCATCACAGTCTCCTTATTCGACGAAGAAACCTGGCAGCATGATTGCCACCAGGGCAACAACAGCAACAGCCAAAAGCACAAAATCCACAGCGTTCTCCTTTCGTTCATCAATCGTTCGTATGTAGTAGAACACAAACGCACTACCATTGCAACACCACCAAACAATCATTGTGCAACCGTTGCGCATTTACAACACATGGAACCGATACAAACGAAACCCACCCAGCTGCACCTGACCGAGCGATTGCGCGAGCAGCTCTATAACCAGGCCGCTCGCGAGCGCCGCTCGATGAGCTCGCTGGCCGAGGAGCTCCTGACGCAGGCCCTCGAAGAGCGCGCCAGCCCAAACGATCGACTCGATCGGGTGATCAATGGCGGGCGGTAGGCGCAACCGCGAGCGCGGCGCTGAGCTCGAGCTCGAGGTGGTCCACACCTGGCGCGCTCAGGGCGTGGAGACGCAAAGGGTCCCGCTCTCGGGCGGGGCGGGTGGCATGTTTACTGGCGATGTCATGGTCGGTGGTTACACCATCGAGTGCAAGCGCCGCAAGGATGGGTTCGGGCCGTTGTATGACGCGCTCGCCCAGCAGGGGTCGGATTTTCTGGTGGTGAGAGCTGACAGAAAGCCGCGCCTGTATGTCGTACCAGAGGAGCTGATGCTGAAATGGAATCAGGACTTTGGGATTTTTAAACTAGCAACTAGCAAAAAGGAAACAGAAAATGAGCTTTGATCTAGGACTAACTGGCGGGGACGGCGGCCAGTACATTCGTTATAACGCCTCCACCGGGACCTGGCAGGTCGACGGTGAAACCGTGCAGCTCGGTCAATTCGTGGTCGATCACAACAGCCTGCGCACCGGCTGGGGGAAGATCGTCGCAGGGATGGGACCGGATTGGCAGTGGGACGCGCAGCCTGGCGTCAAGGGCAGCCAGCCCAGTGAGGACCACAAGCGGGGATTTTCCCTGCAGATCTACGCCAAGAGCTTTGGCCAGAGGGAATGGTCCACAAACTCGGCGGGTTCGAACCGGGGCCTTACGGCCATCTGGGGTCAGATTGCCGAGCAGTCAGCTGCAAACCCTGGCAAGCTGCCGGTGCTCAAGTTTATGAGCGCCACGCCTACCTCGGTGGGCAAGGGCATGACGCAGGTCCCTAACTTCTCGCTTGAGAAGTGGATCGACCCACCGGCTGAGTTCGGTATCCAGAACCGGGTGATAACGAAACCAGCTGCGGCGCCAGCTCCCGTGGCAGCTCCAGCAGCTGCAGAGGACGAGTTTTAATTACAGGCTGTAGACCGGGCCGGGCTAATCCCCCGGCCCTTTTTTGACCCAAAAATTTATGACAGACCTGGTACAACACATTGAGCGGGTGGCCCGGCATCTCTGGGGCGACCCAAATGACAAGCTCAGTAAGCCCGGCAAGGAGCTGCGATTCGGCACACACGGGTCGAAGTCGATCGACCTGGAGAAGGGGACCTGGTACGACCATGAGGCGGACCACGGCGGTGGCGTTGCGGACCTGATCCGCCAGGAGACAGGCGGCGCGAAGATCGAAGCGTGGATGAAACAGGAGCTCGGCATCGAGCTCGCGCCACTGGCAAACGGGAACGGCCATGCGCATGAGCCCTGGCCCATCCAGCAACAAGCCAAGCGCATCAAAGCCACATACCCGTATTACGACGAGCACGGCGAGCTGCGGTATGAGGTGATTCGATTCGAGCCGAAGGATTTCCGGCAGCGCCGGTACGACAATGGCCAAACCTACTGGAACCTCCAGGGGGTTACACCCTTACCTTATAACCTGCCGGAGCTGCTGGCCCATCCTAGTCGCCCAGTGTTTCTCACTGAGGGGGAGAAGGATGTCGACGAGCTCAAGCGGCTCGGACTGCTGGCCAGCTGTAACTCGGGCGGGGCGAAGAAATGGGACGCGGCGCTGAACCCGTATTTCAAGGACCGCAAGCTCATCATTCTCCCTGACAATGACGAGCCTGGCCGCAACCACGCGAGGGTCCTGATCGAGCAGCTCAAGGGCATTGCCAAAGAGATTCGCGTCCTCGAGCTGCCGGGCCTCAAGGAAAAGGGCGACGCATCGGATTGGATTGCAGCTGGCGGGACGCGCCAGGCTCTGGTGGAGCTCGCCAAGACCGCGCCGCTTGCAGCTGACTGGCAGGCGCCGGCTGCGCCACCGAGACTGCCGATCCTCACGCTCTCAGAGATTGCCAAGCTGCCACCGGTCACTTGGCTGGTTCAAGATTTGATCCCGCGGCAGAGCCTGGCCATGATTTACGGCGAGCCTGGCGGGGGCAAGACATTCACGGCGCTGGACATTGCGCTGTCCGTGGCGCATGGGATCAATTGGCATGGCCACCAGGCGCAGCGCGGGCAGGTTTTTTATGTGGCGGGCGAAGGCGTCGGCGGTTTCCGCAAGCGGATCGCAGCCTGGCACAAGCACAAGGAGCTCGCGGAGGCGGCGCCCTTCTACCTAATCCCGAAGGCGGTCAATCTGCTGGATGTTGCCGAGATCGCGGACCTGATCCAGACCATCGAGACCTGTCGCGATCCAGCGTTGCCGGTGGCAATGGTGGTGTTTGACACGGTGGCGCGGTGCATGATCGGCGGGGATGAGAATGCGGCTCAGGACATGGGCCAGGCGGTCCGGAACATGGATCTGGTCAGGGAGGCTATCGGCTGTGCCGTCATGCCGATCCACCACTCGGGCAAGGACAGCAACCGCGGAGCTCGCGGCTCGACGGCGCTGATCGGGGCGGTGGATGTCTCGGTCAGGGTGGAGCGGGAGACGGATCGCGTCACGATCACGACAGAAAAACAGAAGGATGCCGAACCGCTGGCGCCCATGCAGCTGCAGACCAAGAGCATTGAGCTCGAGGTCGGGGAGCTGGGTCTGGAGGTGGAGACCAGCCTGGTGCTCGAGGAATGCGAGGACCCGATCGAGTTAGAAGCCAGGAAGAAGCTCTCGCCGGGTCAGAAGGTGGCCCTGGACGCGTTGCATGAGGCGCTGCAGCAGGCAGGGAAACAGGAGTACGGGCCGCACATTCCGAAGGGCTACTTTGTGGTTTCGGAGAGTCTGTGGAGGTCGATCGCGCTCAAGAAGCAGATCAGTGACGGGTCGGAGGAGAGCAAAAAGAAGGCATTTTTACGGGCTGCGACCGCGCTCCAGGAGCGGGGAATTGTGGGCAAATGGGACGATTTCGTGTGGATATGGAAGGGCAAGCATGATTAGGGTAAACCCGGAAAAAAGGCGAACAAAAGGTGAACAAATCCGGACAAAAGTGGATGTCCGGACGCCTGTGGATAAGTTGTGGATAAGGACACGCCGGACAAACCGGACAGACATGGGAGAGTGAGCAATGGCGCGGGTTTCCAGGCAGACAGACAAGACGGACAAACGAACCCCAGACCCGGACAGACAAATCTCCTCTCTAGGAGATTGTCTGGACTGTCCGGACCCGGTTTTTGGGAGGTGGATGGATCTGGGTTCTGTTGCTACTTGTGTCGAAGAATTAAAGGAGTTCAACCGGAGGTGGGGGTATGGTCGGAGCTTTCGATTAGCGGGTGATGAGCTGGCTGGAAAGTTGAGGCGACAGCTCGAGCTGCTGGAGACGACGGCAAGGGAAGCGAAGACGGGCTACCTGGTGGAGCAGAGGGCAGAGGCGATGGTCAGAGGGTTGAGGCTGGCCAATGAGAGGATCGCGTTGGCGGGTCATCAGCCAGTGGATCGGACGGAGTGGGCCGAGCTGCACCCGAGCGGGATGGTGGTGAAGCTGGTCAAGACCAGGGCAGCGGTGCCTGCTGATTCAGCCGAGGCGTACTTTGCGCTGGAGGACATCGTGAAGTGGATACCGAAGGAGGTGCTGGAGATTATGAAAGCCTTCCCGGGGTCGAGCGTGACCAGCGTGACCACCAAGTTCAACGAGGAGCGAGAGCGAACGGCCAAACGGCTCGAGGCGGAGGCTGTCAAGCCAAAGGCCGAGACCCCTGGATTTGAGGACATGGACGATGACATCCCCTGGTGACAAGCCGAAGATCCGCAAGTATTCGATCCTACCGGCCAGGTCGGTCCAGGACGATCAGCTGCACCCGACCAGCTTTAGGCTGTTGGCGGCCATCTGTCTGCACACAAACGGCTGGGGCATCTGTTGGCCGTCAGGCGAGACGCTGGCCAGGCACATTGGTAAGAGCCGAAAGACCGTGTCGACCCATGTCACCAGGCTGGTGAAGGCAGGCTATGTCCGCAAGCTACAGCCCAAGGCATACCCGTTTGGGTTCAAGCGGAAGAACGGCTGGTACACGAACCGCTACCAAGTGCTCTTTGAGGGCCCTCAGACGCCCTTGCCGACCCGCGAGCAGTTCCTGGCAGCCCGACCCCTTATCGCTGAGAACGAGGCCGACCTGGACGCTCTGGGGGGCCCACAAAACAAGACGGGGATTAAAAGGGGTGACGAGGCGCTGATTCAGAGTATTGCGCAAGCGTTCCGTCAGGGCGTCGAGCGGGCGTCCGGCGTGGTCCGCGATGTTGGTCAGTCCTTACTTTGCGCGGAGCGCCTGGCAGAAAAGGGCATCGAGCCAGGCCAGGTGCTCGAGGCCGCGGTCCAGGCGACGATCGCCTGGCGCAAGGAGCGCAAGGACCCGCCCATGACCCTGGATCAGGTGGCCAAATGGGCCGGGCTGGAGTGAATATGCAGAGGCCAATCGACCGTTTGGCCATTGCACGACGGTCAGATGCGATTGAGAATTGTTCACACACCCCGGGGTGGGGTTTGGCCGCGGACCGCGCAACCGACCTTACCCCTCCCCCGGCCCCGCGCTACTGGCCGGGGGGATCGCTCAAGATTTTTGCATTTTTCCCAAGGAGAAAAAATGGATAACGAGGCATTCGACGACTATCTTTGCTGGTACGCGCACCACGAACCAGCCAACAGCTGGACCGAAAAGGAAGAAACCGCAGCCGAGTCAGCCTGGGCGGCAGCCTATGTCCGAGCCGGGAAAATTTGCCAGCTGAAAATCGACCGGCTCACCACCGAGCTCAAGGAAACCAAAGCTCGCGTCGCCACCCTCGAGCGCGAAAACGCCTGGCTCGAGAGCCATGGGGTGACGAAATGAACGCTTACGAGCAGTGGCAGACGAGCCAGGCGCTGCGCGACGCCTATGACCGGTGGGCTACCACGCCCCCGGAGCCAAAAGAGGATGACGAAGAGACCAAGGAGGACGACAATGAATGATGAGTACTGGAAGCAGCGCTGTGAGTTTTGGTGCGCCAGGTATCTGGAGCTGGCCCAGGCGGTTCGGCCAGTGATTATCAGCGCGTCGCGAGTCGACGATTATGCGGAGCTGCAGTTCCATGTGCAGCAGCTCGAGAGATTATTGAGGAGGGATGCGTATGGGCAGCCAGACGATCGATCAGCTGGTCAGTAGTGCGGACCCGCAGCTGCAGCAGTATGTGGGGATGTTGAGGGACAGGATTGGCCAGCTCGAGGCCGAGCTCTCCGGCGTGAAAACGGAGCTCTCTTATCTGAATCGCGCCCTCTGGGGCGCCCGCAACGAGGAAAACCTGCACCGAGCAATTGACTCGGATTTGAATTTGATACCCGGAGGGACGGTTAGAAATGATCTGCCACCAGTGTCAGACGAATGACGAGGCGTACAAGACGGAGGTCTTGGAGACGCGAGAGCGATGGAACGAGGAGGAGAGCGAGACCTACATTTATCGCCGGCGGCGCTGCATGAATTGCGGTTATGTGTTTTTGACCTTTGAGTTTAGGGGTGGCGAAGATGAGTAAGCTGACCACACGCCAGGCGCGAGCGCTCATCGCGACGCCGGAGAATCAAGAGCGGGTTTTGGAGGAGCTCGGGCATATCGCGAGCTCGGATATTACGGATGTTGTGAGCTGGACCGGGGATATGGCCGTGCTCAAAACGAGCCATGAGCTGCCGACGCAGGTGAGAAAAGCGATTAAGAAGGTGAAAATCACGCCGGGGAAGTATGGGAACGCCGTCGAAGTGGAGATGCACGACAAGCTCTCGGCCCTGCGCATGATGGCCAGGGTGACAGGCTTGAATGAGCCGCAACAGGATGACAGCCAGCGCCCGACGATGATCGGGATTAAGTTGAATTTGCACAAGGTGGAGGAAGTGATCTATGCCAAGGACCAGGGGCGCGACGCAGAAAAGGACGAGGACTGATGCCGGGATTGATGCGCTAGGGGATCTGAGCCTTGATTTCTCGACGAGTCCGACGACATCGAAGTTTTTGTCCGACGATTCGTTTTTTCGAGGGCTTATGGGGCCAGTGGGGTCTGGAAAGTCTTATGGTTGCGCTTCCGAGATTTTGCTGCGAGCTGTGCGCCAGGCCCCAAGCCCGGTGGACAATATCCGTTACACCAGGTGGGTGGTCATTCGAAACACCTACGGTGAGCTGCGCACCACTACGATCAGGACATGGTTGGAGATTTTCCCCGAGCATGTCTGGGGGCCAATCCGCTGGTCGCCACCGATTACGCACCACCTGCAGCTGCCGAGTCGCGACGGCGTCCCGGGGTTAGATTGTGAGGTGATTTTTCTCGCCCTGGACGACGCGAAGTCGGTCAGGAAGCTGTTGTCTTTAGAGGTGACTGGTGGCTGGTGCAACGAAGCGCGTGAGCTGCCGCTCGCCGTGGTGCAGGGACTGACAGCTCGCGTCGGGCGATTCCCGAGCAAGACCCACGGCGGCTGCACCTGGCGCGGGATCTGGGCCGATACGAACCCGCCGGACGACGATGGCTGGTGGTATCGCCTGGCGGAGAAGGAGCCGGTCCGCGGGAAGTACAAGTGGAATTTTTATACGCAGCCAGGCGGTATGGTTGAGGCCAGTCCCGAGTCGCCAGGCGCGATACCCGCCGCGGGTAAGTTCTGGGTGAATAACCCGAAGGCGGAAAACACCAGGAACCTGCCGCCGGGCTACTATGAGCAGCAGCTCGGTGGTAAGAACCTGGACTGGATTCGCTGCTATATCGGGGCGCAGTATGTTTATGTCCAGGAGGGTAAGGCGGTTTGGCCCGAGTACGACGACTCGACGATGGTCGACGATGCGCTGAGCTACACGCCGGAGCTGCCGCTACTGATCGGCTGCGACTTTGGTTTGACGCCTGCCGCGGTGATCGGGCAAAAGCTGCCCTCCGGCACCTGGCATATCCTGGAAGAGATTGTGACCGAGGACATGGGTCTGCAGCGCTTTGGCCAGATGCTGCTGCACCAGATCAACATGAAGTACCCGCGAGCTGAGGTGATCCTGACGGGCGACCCGGCTGGCCAGGCGCGTGACCCGATCTTTGAGACGACGGCCTTTGACCACCTGAGGACCCTCGGGTTTAGCAAAGTGCAGCCAGCTGCGACCAACGACTTTGGGGTGCGTCGCGAAGCCGGAGCTGCGCCCATGATTAGGCTCATTGATCGCAAGCCAGGGCTGCGGGTGTCCAGGAATTGCCCGAAGCTGAGAAAGAGCCTGGCGGGTGGCTATCACTTCAAGCGTGTCGGCGTGGCCGGCGAAGAGCGATTCCGCGATGCGCCGAACAAGAACCAGCACTCCCATGTGGGCGATGCGTTTTCCTACCTAATGCTGGGTGGTGGCGAGTACAAGCGGTTGACCAGGAGCGGATCGCGAGCTGCCGAGGGCAAGATGTTTGTGGCCGACTTTGATTTTGATGTGATATGAGCCACTGGGATCAATTTTTGAGCTCGCTGCGCCTACCCGAGGGTGGGAAGCTGGTCCCGTTCTTCTACGGCCATGTGGCCATGATGAATCTGAATGAGCACGACGAGGCGACGAGACTAGCTGTTCCGGACTGGATTGGCCGTTTGAAGGCTCAAACGGACATGGGACCGTGCTTTTCTGGCATTTATTACGGCAAACCGATGATGTCTTTCGGGATAATTCCGATTTGGCCGGGTTTGGCAGAGGCTTGGATGATCCCGGACAGGGATATTGGTCGCGTGGCGGTACCACTGTGCAGGGTGGCCAGGCAGTTCTTCAACCACTGTGAAACCACAATGGGACTGCGGCGCATTCAAATCCTGGTCCGTTCGTCAAATGTTCGTGCTGTCGAGTGGGCCAAATTCCTATACTTTGAGCACGAAGCCGAGTTGAAGGCTTTTGGTCCCCTTGGGGAAGATTATCTAATGATGAGGAGGTTAAGTAATGGGCGGTCTATTCTCTAGTCCTAAGGCCCCGGCTCCCGATCCTAAGATCGCCGAGACCCAGGAGAAGCAAGAAAAGCGCGTGGCTGAGCAAGAAGCCACCAAGCAGCGTCAGATTGCCGCGTCGAGCAGAGCTCGCCGCACCGGCGGAATGCGCCTGCTGTTTAGCCAGCAGCGCGAGAACCCAGCTCTCGGGATCACCTCGACGGACAAGCTCGGCGGCGACGGAGGTATGAGCTGATCATGCCTGGCGTTTACGACAAGGACGGCAAGCTGATGAAGAAGTTTGCCTACACCAAGGCGGGCGCCGCAGCTGCTAAACGGTTTGCGCGTGAAAGTGGTGGCCAGGTCAAGACGGACGACAAGATGGAGATGGCCAGCAAGTTCAAGCGCAAGCGGGTGAAGATGTAATGCCTGCCAAGAAGTATCAAAACCCGAGTGGAGGTTTGAATGCCGCCGGTCGGGCTTACTTCAAGCGCAAAGAGGGGGCCAATCTAAAGCCGCCGGTCAAGGGATCGCCAGCTGGAGCTGAGCAGCTGCGCCGCAAGGCGTCGTTTCTGGCCAGGATGGCCGGCAATTCCGGGCCGGATTTTGATGAGAAGGGCCGACCGACGCGAAAGCTGCTGTCTCTGCGAGCCTGGGGCGCGAGCTCCACGGCTGATGCGAAGAAAAAGGCAGCTGCACTGTCGGCTAGGTACAAGCGAATGAAGGATAAAAAATGAGCAGAATGTCGGTCAAGGAGGTTTTGAAGCGAGCCGAGATGGCGGACAGCCGCAAAGACTTGTGGCGCTCGATTTACGAGGAGTGCTACGAATTCGCCCTGCCGCAGCGAAACCTGTACTCCGGCCATTACGAGGGCAAGACGCCTGGCCAGAACAAACGAGCTCGCGTTTTCGACTCCACGGCCATTAACTCGACCCAGCGTTTTGCTAATCGCATTCAGAGCGGGCTGTTTCCACCCTATCGAAAGTGGATGCAGCTCACGCCAGGCACCGAGATTCCCGCGGCCAAGCGTAAGCAGGTGGCCGATGCGCTAGACATTTACTCGGACAAGTTCTTTGAGATTCTGCGCCAGACCAATTTCGACCTGGCGATCTCCGAGATGCTGCTAGATATGGCCGTCGGCACCGGCGTCATGCTGATTATGCCCGGCGACGAGGATGTTCCCGTGCGTTACACCGCGGTCCCCCAGTACCTGGTCGCTTTTGAAGAGGGCCAGCACGGGGTTGTGGATAACCTTTACCGCAAGCTGCGCGTCAAGGGCGAGGCGATCACCACCCAGTGGAAAGACGCCAAGATTCCGCCGCAGCTGCAGGTCAAAATTGACCGCAAGCCAGAAGACGAGGTCGACCTGCTCGAGGCGACGATCCACGATTACGCCAAGCGGACCGTCTCATATCATGTGATCGACCCGAAATCCAAGGAAGAGCTGGTCTATCGGACCCTGCGCAAGAGCTCGCCCTGGGTGGTTGGCCGTTACATGAAGGTGGCCGGCGAGGTTTATGGCCGCGGACCCCTGATTAACGCCCTGCCCGACATCAAGACCCTCAACAAGGTCAAGGAGCTGCTGCTCAAGAATGCCTCGATCTCGGTGGCCGGTGTCTACACCGCAGCTGACGACGGCGTTTTGAACCCTGCGACGATCAAGATTGCGCCAGGCGCGATTATCCCGGTGGCCAGAAACGGTGGTCCGCAGGGCGAAAGCTTGCGTCCGCTGCGCTCTGGCGGCGACTTCAATGTCTCGCAGCTGGTGATTAACGACCTAGTCACGGGCATTAAGAAGATGCTGCTCGACGACACCCTGCCGCCCGACACCATGAGCGCCAGGTCCGCGACCGAAGTGGCCGAGCGCATGAAAGAGCTGTCTCAGAATATCGGCCCAGCCTATGGCCGGCTGATTACCGAGGTCATGCAGCCAATCGTGCGCCGCACGATGGAGGTGCTCGACGAGATGGGCATTCTGGACTTCCCCTTGCGCATCGACGGCGCCGAGGTGAAGGTGGTCCCGACCGGATCTCTGGCCCAGGCTCAGAACATGCAAGAGGTTAACGATGTGCTGCAGTTCGTCCAGGTGGCCAATGGGGTTGGCTTGGGTGCGCAGCTGGCCATTAAACAGGACGCCCTGGCAGATTACCTGGCCGACAGGCTGGGGGTGCCGAGCTACCTGCTGAATTCAAAAGAAGAAAGAGAGCAAATTGCCGCCCAGCTCGCACAAGCGGCGCAAGCTCAGATGGGCGGTGGCCAAGAGCCGCAGCTCGCAGCACCACAAGGAGCGTAATTTATGATGGCAGAAGGATGGGAGGGGCTGCGCGAAGCGGAGCCTAAGAAGCAGGCGTCGGATGAGAATGAGCTCGATCTCTTAATCACCCGCGTCTTTTCAACCGAAGATGGTGTGAAGCTGCTCGAATGGATGCGGTCGATCACCATTGAACAGCCGACCTGGTATCCGGGCGAGGACGCCTCCCACGGGTATGCCCGAGAAGGGCAAAACTCCCTAGTCCGGGAACTAGAGCGGCGCATTAAACGAGCGAGGTCTAAATGAGCGATAACCCGACCGCCGATACCGGCGACAATCAGGCCGCAACAGAAGCAAAATCCGATGGAGATTCCTTACTAACCCTAAACAGCAAGTCTGCTGAACCGCAAGAAAAGGTCGATAACCTGTCCGCGCCGCACCTGGAGCCGGACCCAAACGACGCAAAGCAGCTGGTGGAAGAGGAGGACGATACAGAATTTGTCCGTCCAGAGTTTTTCCCCGAAAATTTCTGGTCCGAAGAGGACGGCCCTGATGTTGAGGGGCTGGCAAAGGCTTATTCAGAGCTGCGAGCCAAGATGTCTGCCGGAAAACACAAGGCCCCAAAGGATGGCAAGTACGATGTGACGAGCCTGGCTGATAAGGGTGTGCCGGATGATGACCCGATGCTGAATGATTTTGTCGGTCTGGCTAAAGAGCAGGGCTTAAGCCAGGAGCAGTTTGACCAGATGGTCGAGCTCTACACCAATCATGTCGGGGCGCTTGAGGAAAAAATTACCGTAAGCCGCGAGCAAGAGATGAAAAAGCTCGGTCGCAATGCGGACAAGGTGATTCAATCCACCGAGCAGTGGCTGACCAAGCTGCACAACGCCGGGACGCTAAACTCCGACGAGCTCGAGGCGATGGGGCGCGCCAGCAATAACGCCGCATTTATCTCGGCTCTGAGCAAGATTCGGGCGAGCTACATGGAAACCGACATTCCTGGAATTGATATGCAAGAGAGCCAGAAAATGTCGATGACCGATGTCCAGTCGATGATGGCCGACCCGAAATACGGTAAAGATGCTGCCTATACCAAGAAGGTCGAGGACATGGTTTACTCCATGTTTGGTGAAGCTGGTCGTTAAAGCTTCTCAGTCTGACTTAAATGGCTGTAACGATTATTGCGTTACAGCCATTTTTTCTTGATAATCCGTCAAACGGATAACCATTCGGCCCGTTGCTACGCATAGCGACCCGGATCGGACAATCGCAAAGCAAAAAGTGTTTTTTGATTTTTTACTTTTAACTTTGATGAAAGGAAATTGAGATGGCTATTTCTATCTCTAACGCCTTTGTTACATTGTTCGACAGCGAAGTGAAGCAGGCTTACCAGGCGCAGCGCGCCCTGGCTGGTATCACCCGCGAGCGTACCAATGTCGAAGGCTCGACCGTTAAGTTCCCGAAGATCGGCAAAGGCACCGCCTCTGTCCGTATCCCCCAAACCGATGTGACGCCTCTGAATGTGACCTACTCTCAGGTCACTGCGACGATGACCGACTACATTGCAGCTGAGTATTCGGACATTTTCCACCAGCAGCGCGTTAATTTTAACGAGCGTCAAGAGCTGGTCCAGGTTGTTTCTGGTGCTATTGGCCGCCGCATGGACCAGGTCGTTCTCGATGCCCTGGCTGCTGCGTCGTCCACCGGCACTGTTGCCAAGACCATCGCTGACGACGGCACCACCGGCTCAGATTCGAATTTGAATGTGGGCAAGTTGCGCGCCGCCAAAAAGTATCTCGACGGCAAGAATGTGCCGATGGAAGGTCGTTCGATTGTTATTCACGCGAATAACCTCTCCGCTCTGCTCGGTCTGACTTCTGTTACCAGCCAAGACTTCAACACCGTCAAGGCCCTGGTCAACGGCGAGCTCGATACATTCCTGGGCTTTAAGTTCATCACCCTTGGTGATCGCGACGAAGGTGGCTTGCCACTGTCCGGTAGCGATCGCACCGTGTACGCATTCCATCGCGACGCAGTGGGCATGGCCATTGGCATGAACCAGACCAGCCGTGTTGACTATATCCCCGAGAAGACTTCCTTCCTGGTCGCGTCGATGTTCAGCGCTGGCTCGGTTGCGATCGATTCCGAGGGTATCGTTAAGATTACCTGTACTGAATAAGGAGGAATAGGTCATGGCTTTTAATCGCGAAAACTTTGGTCCGATCGGTAACACCTCTAAGGCTGGCAATTCGCCCGTCATGTGGGGTTACAAATCGGCTGACGCCATTGCCACCGTCAACACTTCCGGTTATTTCAACGGCGTGTCTGACATCGTGTCTGTTGGCGATGTGATTTACTGCTACGACACTGCGACGCCCACCGCTAACCTGGTGGTCGTTCTCAGCAACGCTTCTGGCGTGGTTGATGTGTCTGACGGCCAGGCTATCACCGTAGCTGACGCTGACTAACCAGCAGCACCCCGGGCGAGCTCAGGCTCGCTCGGGCATTACTTGAGGGCGTGATATGGCAGCTGGAGATACGAAGCTATCAATTTGTTCAGATGCGCTCATTTATCTCGGCGCAAAACCCTTAACCTCTTTTACAGAGACGAGCGACGCAGCTCAGATCTGCGACCGCCTGTATGACGACATCCGTGACATGGTGCTCTGTATGCACCCGTGGACCTTCACCCTAAAGAAAACACAGCTGGCCCGACTTGTCGACACGCCTACCTTTGGCTGGAAGTATTCCTACCAGCTGCCAGGCGATCGTCTTGCAGGTGTGCGAGCCGTGTTTCCCGATGAGAATGTTGGCGTGAGCTCGACGGTCGAGTTCGATGTGCAGCAAGACAAGCTTCTCACCAACATCGAAGAAGCTTGGATCGATTACCAGTACCGGACCCTTGAGAGCGACATGCCGAGCTATTTCGTCAATCTGATGAAATATATCCTGGCATCAAATTTTGCGGAGACCGTTACCGACCAGCTGACAAAAGCTGAGTACTACCAGCGCCTGGCATTTGGTCTGCCAGAAGAAAATATGCGCGGCGGTTATTTCCGCCAATGCATGTCCATCGATTCGCAGAGCCGTCCGTCGATCAGCCTGGACGAGCGCGACGCATTCCCGCTGATTAGCGTCCGGTTACTGTAATGAGCCGTGTCGTCCTAATTCAAACCAATTTTGTGGTCGGCGAGATCGACCCGCTGCTGCGTGGCCGTATCGACTTGAACCAGTATTACAACGGCCTGCAAAAGGCCACCAATGTCGTGATCCAGCCGCAGGGTGGAGCCAGGCGCCGCGAAGGCTTGCAATACATTTCCGCCCTGGACGCAGTTCTTGCAGCTCAGGCCGTGCGCCTGGTCCCTTTTCAGTTCAATGTCAACGATTCGTACATGTTCGCAATCGTTCCTGGCCGGGTCTATATCTTCAAAAACAAGGCGCTTGTCACCAACATTAACGGGTCTGGCAATAACTACCTGGCCGTGGCCGCATTCACCTCGGCAATCATCCCGGCTCTAAAATTTGCGCAGTCAGCCGACACGATTATTTTTGTGCAAGAGGACATGCAGCCCGTCAAGTTCGTCCGCGGCGCCAGTGACTCCAACTGGACCGTGAGCAATCTGTCTTTTGACAAGATTCCACAGTACGCTTTCCAGCTGCAGAATTTCGAGCCAGTGGCCACAATGACTCCGTCTGGCACCAGTGGCAACATCACCATCGATGTGTCGGCATACACCAGCGACACCGGAAACCTGCAAGCTGCCACCACTAGCACCGTCACGCTCAAAGCAGCTGCAAGTGGAACCAATGACATTTTCAAGGGCCTTTGCGTCAAGATGACTTCCGGGGCCCAGAATGGCAAAGCCAGGAAGATTAGCGCCTACAACGGCACGACCAAGGTGGCGACCATATTCCCTGATTGGGACACAGCTCCATTGGCCGGCGACAGCTACAAGGTGGTCCCATTTGCCGACGAGAGCGTCAACCAATATATCAACGCGTCGCCCCAGGGCCGGGCCAAGATTGTCGAGTATGTCGACGACGACACGGTCAAAGCGATTACCGAGATTCCGTTTTTCGACACGACGGCCAGGACCAGCGGAAACTGGGACCTGGAGTGCCTGTACGAAAACACCTGGTCGACAGCTCGAGGCTGGCCGCGGTCCGTTACTTTCCATGAGGGCCGCCTATTCTTTGCCGGCTCCAAGTCCAGGCCGACCACCGTCTGGGGCTCCCGCGTAAACGACTTTTTTAATTTTGAATATGCAGAGGGTTTGGATGACGAAGCGGTCGAAGCTACGATCGACACCTCGCAGCTCAACACTGTTACCGACATTTACTCGGGCAGAGACCTCCAGATTTTCAGTATTGGCGGCGAGTTCTATGTACCGCAGGCTCTACTTGATCCGATTACCCCATCTAATTTCATTGTCCGCACTGCCACGAAGATTGGCGCGAAGAATAATTTCCCGATAATCGGCCTCGATTCCGGGACGCTATTCCTTCAGCGCCAGGGCAAGAGCATCAACGAAATGCTGTTTACCGACACAGAGGCGACCTACATTGCCAACAATGTGACGCTGCTCTCTGGCCACCTGGTCAAAAACCCGGTAGACATGGCGCTCAAGCGCGCCACCTCGACGGACGACACAGACCGACTATTTGTGGTCAACGGCGACGACGGATCGATTATGAACATCTCGCTGCTGCGTTCACAAAATGTGATCGCCCCATCCGAGCTCACGACAGACGGCCAGTTTAAATCGGTGGCCGTCGATGTCGACACGGTCTATGTTGTGGTCAAGCGATCCATCAACGGGGCCGACGCTTACTATGTTGAGGCGTTCAACCGAGACCTGACGCTAGATTGTGCGTCGTTTGCCAACACCGGCGCAGCCAATGCAACAGTGGCCCACCTGGTGGCAGAGTCCGTCAAGATCATTCGAGACGGCGTTCTCGAGCCTGACCAGACGGTGCCGGCTGGCGGCCTGGTGACATTCGCCACAGCTGCGACGAGCTCATGGCGCATTGGCTTGAATTACGACATCCAGATCAAGACCATGCCCGTCGAGGCGAAGCTTCCGTCCGGCACGATCCGTGGATTCAAAAAGCGGATTATCGAAATAAACGCAGACCTGTATCAGACCCAGGCCATGACGATCAACGACAATCAGGTCCAGTTCCGCCAATTCGGAGAGGATGTTCTCGACAAGGCGATTACAGAATACACTGGCGTCAAGCGCGCCGGACCGCTGTTAGGCTTTACGGATGAGGGAGCGATAACTGTCACACAGCCGATCCCGTTGAAATTTAACCTGCTCAACCTTGAGTACAAAGTTTCGATAGGACAATAATCATGGAATTAGCCGTTCTCGCATCAGTGGTTGGGGCGATTGGCCAATACCAAGCTGGCCAGGCTCAACAACAAATCTATCAAGCTCAGGCCCAGCAAGAAGAGATCAAGGGTCGCACCGAGGCGATTCGAGCCAGGCAAGAAGGCGTCAAGACGCTCGAATCTATTCAGCGCACCATGTCGACGATCAATGCTCGCGGCGCAGCTGGCGCCATCGATCCAATGAGCGGATCAGCTGGCAGCCTCCAGAGCTACGCTCTGCGAGAGGGCTACACCGAATTTGACATATCACAGGAAAACGCCAAGCTCGCTGCGGCGTCTGCTGGTTTCCAGGCAAACATTTATAGGGCCAGCGGATCTGCAGCTGCTAAGGCTGGCATGTTCCAGGCTATTGGCACCATCGGTTCAGCCGGCATGGGGTACGCTCAAGCTGGTGGTCCTGGCGGCAAATTCTCTCTGTTTGGATAATCATGGCCGATCGACTCCCAATCTATAAACAGCGCGGCGTCCAGATCGACCCGTATCGGGCAGCTGACTTTTCGCCACTGCTGCGCGAGACCAGAAATCTGCAGCAAGCTCAGTCGAGAGCTCTTGACCGTGTTATCGACTACGCCACCAAAATCGGCCAAGAGGAGGCAGCTCAAGCTGGCCGTGAGTCGGTAATAAGCGCCGAAGACGCCAAAGGCGTTCTGGCAGCTGCAAAAGAAAAAGGCGTTCCGCGGACAATCTACGACCGCGCCGCATACGACCAGGCAAACGAAGTGCTGGCCCTCGAGCTCGACAACCAGGGTCGGGCGATGTTTTCCCAGAAGATCAAGCAGTACAAGCAAGATCCAAACGCCGACCCGATCAATTTCCTGGCAGAGACCGGCGACATTGCGCTGGGCTTTGATTCGCTCACCTCGCTGCTCGATCCAAAGCTGCGGGCCAAAACTGCAGCTGGCCTGCAGCGAGCTCGCGACACGGCATTCCTGGAAATCTCAGAAACCTACAATGACCGCATTGCAAAAGAAGCCCAGGCCAGGGGAGTTGCAGGTATTTCGCAACGGGTTGACGATATTGGCAGGCTTGGCGCTTCCGGCAAAATTAACGCTGAAAATGAGCTTTTCCTTGAAATAAGTGACCTGCGAACATTTGCACGGAATAGCCAGATTGGCCCGGTCGAAGCTGAAAAGCAGGTCATTGGTGCAATTGAAAATTTCCACATTCAGCGAATCCGCAAAGAGTTTGCAAAAGCTCCGGACAAGGCAGCTTTTTTAAAAAATCTGCAGGCCGACCTGGGCAAGGGTCCAATCGGTGAGCTATTTGACGAAAAGGGCAATCCGACCAAAACAGACCGCCTGAGCCGCGGCATTGACCCGGCTAAGGTCACTGCACTAACCAATGAGTTTGAGGCCGACCTAAAGGCTCAGGACGCCCAGGTGAGGGCATTGCGCACCGAGATCAAAGGCGACATCACCGAGACGATGCGCATATTCAGCCTGGGTGCCGTCCCGGACCAGTCCGTGGTTTCTGACATCCAGCGCCGTGTCGCCAGCCTGGGCGGTGCAGCTGACCCCGACCTGGTCACGCAGGCCAATTACCTGGGCGTCTTGCGCCAGCAGTCCATTGCATTTAGCAAGATGAACAAGGCGCAGATCGGCGATTGGATTCGAAACGCCGAACAGCAGACGGCCAATGGTGCAAACCTTCAACAGGCCATGCTGATCGATGTGGCCAGAAAATCCCTGTCGTCCCTGACCAATGACCTGGAAAAGGACCCGGTGGCCAGGATGAACCGCACCGGGTTTGCGCCGGTCAAGACCCTGGATTTTACGGCCCAGCCAGACCAGCTCATGTCCCAGATTAAAGAGCGCGTGACCCAATCCAGGGCTTTTGCTGAGACGCAGGGTCTGGCCGTTCCAAGATTTCTCTCGAATGACGAGGCGGCTCTAATGAGCTCATTCCTCGACAAAGCTCCGATCGACAATCAAATTGCATTCCTCGGGACGATTAACCAGGGTTTTGGCAAAGACACCGGCCTGGTGCTGTCAGAGATGTCCAAGTTCGCCCCAGAGTTTGCCCATGTGGCTGGCCTGTCTACGGTAGGCGCCAGCAAGTCCACCCTGGTTGACGCGCTCAACGGCATCAAGCTTTCTAAAGAGGGCGTGAAGACATTCGAGGGTTCCGGCGACGCGGCTACCAAAAAAGCGCAGCTCGCCGACCAGCTTGGCGGCGCCTATATCTACGCACCCAAGACGCGCCAGGCCATTGTCAAGACAGCCGACGCCATCTACCTGTCGCGCTCCATCGGTATGGACAAGACGGTATTCGACGGCGAGCTCTACAAGCAGGCATTCCAGGAGGCGTCCGGTGCCGTTATGTATAAGGACGGCAAGCTGCGCGGCGGCATTATTGACTATCGCGGCGTAAAAGTGGCCATCCCCAACAACATTCCGCAAAACGACTTTTCGTCAATCATTAGCAAAGCAACGATAGAGGATTTTGCAGCTGCGACTGGCGTCACGCCACAAGACGAAAAGGGTCGCCCGTACACGGTGGACCGTTTGCGCAAGGCTTACCTTGTGTCGCGAGATGACAGCACGGCCATCATGTATTACGAAAACCCGACCGACAAATCCAATCCGGTCGCATTCGGCGGCGCAAACGGCGAGCAGCTAATCATCAACTTACGCGTCTTGGCTGACCGCGTAACGCAAAGGACCAAGCGATGAGCTTTGTTTACGACGAGCTCCAGCCAGCCCCGAGACAAGGTAAGTTCGCGCCAGGCGGCGAGGACACCGGGTTCACCGAAAATTTCAATGCAGCTTACGAGTCTGGCCTGCGCTTGGGGCGTACAGATTCCAGAGCCATTGGTCTGCGCCAGGAGTGGCAGCCAATCGTTGAAGACATTCAGTCCAAGACCGGGCAAAAATTTATTAACCCTGGAAATTATTTAGCCGGTTATTACGCAAGTTCTGAAACCGAAAAAATAGAATACGAGAGAAACAGCAAGCTAGTTCTTGACTATGTAAAGTCAAACCCAGACCTATTTCCAGATTACCAAAACATCTCAAACGAATCGCTATTTGAGAATGCCAAGAAAAAAGCAATTGAAGCAAAAGATGTCGATGCCGATGTTGCTGCAAGAGACACATTTACCGGGTGGTTGGGAAACATAACTGGAAGCATAGTTCCAGTTCTGACCGACGCACCTAACCTGGCGATCACCGCAGCTGACCTAATGTATACCCGCGGCGCTGGCTGGTCGGTCATGCGCGAGATCCTGTTTCAGTCTGTACTCAACGGCGGCGCAGAAGCGATCACCCAGGCCGAGGTGGCAGACTGGTATAAGCAGCTCGAGCTGCCATACGACTGGACGACATTCGTCACCAATGTCGGCACAGCTGCAGCTGGCGCCGGCGTGATTACAGCTGGTGTGCTCGGTGCTAAGCCGGCCATTCGGTTTACCAGAGAGCAAATATCCAACGGCGTCGAGGCGCTTGGAAAGTACATGTCCAAGCGAGACGGCACCCCATACGAGATCGACCCGGATCTAAAGGTGGTTAAGGATGTGGCGGCAGACGAAGCCTCCATCTCAACGGCCAATGTCATTAAGGACGACGCAGGCGACCTGGAGCATACAGCCAGGGTCAGCAATGCTTACCGGGCAGTGGTCGAATCCGATGTGTCGAAGATTCCAACAAACCTGCCGGAAAACGAGCGGGCCCCGATCACCGACATCAATTACCACGACAAGATCAACAGCCAGATTTTTGCCTACAAGCCCAATGAGCTGCTGGTCGACGCCGAGCTGTTCCAGTTTAAAACCGGCGGCGATGTGATGGGCGTGACCGAGCGCTTGCAAGGCGTTACCAGCTGGGACCCGATCAAGGCCAACACGGCCATCGTGTTTGAGTTCGCAGACGGCAAAACCTTTATCGCTGACGGCCACCAGCGCCTGGCCCTGGCCAAGCGCTTGCAAGAGACAAACCCTGAGCTCGACATTCAGATCAACGCATTCAAGCTGCGCGAGGTCGATGGGTACACACCAGCTGAGGCGCGAGCTGTTGCAGCTGGCAAGAATCTAGCGGAGGGCAGCGGGACCTTGCTCGACGCGGCCAAGATATTAAGAGACGCGCCTGGCCTGGTAGATACCCTACCACCTCGCTCCGTGTTTGTCCGCCAGGCTCAGGACCTGTCGAATCTGTCGGACACCGCCTTTATGGCCGTGGTCAACGACATTGTCCCGCCTAACATGGCGTCGCTGGTCGGTCGATACATTACCGACGAGGCGCAGCAGCTGGCGATCCTAAACCTACTCAAGCGCCTCGAGCCAGCCAACATGACCCAGGCCGAGCAGATTGTGCGCCAGGCGCGTGAGGCTGGATTCGTGCAGGCAGCAGAGCAGGGTGGTCTATTCGGCGACGAGGTCCTGGCCGAGAGCTTGTTCCTGGAGCGCGCCAAGATTCTCGATAGATCGATCAAAGAGATCCGTAAGGACCGCGAGCTCTTTGCGACGCTGGTCAAAAACGCTGATGAGATTGAAGAGGCAGGCAACACGCTGGCAAAATTAACGAACCAGCAGAAAGAGGAAATCTATGGCAAAGCCATTGCAATCATCCAAGCCAACGCAAATACAAGGGGGCCAATCGCAGAATCTCTCACCAGAGCGGCCCAAGCGTGGAAAGAAAGTGGCGGAGCCAAAGCTCAAGACATTGTCCGCGACTTTACCGAAAGCGTCCGACGAGCGATTGAGAGCGGCGATTACGAAGGGATTCCAAATGGCGGAGATCGCGGCGATTTCACAGATGCGGCGCAAAGCAATCGCAGCGCAGAGCCAGGCGCAGACGAGCTAAACCTATTCGATGAGGGGCCTGGTTCCAGAGGGGCTGAGCGCCAGAGCGAGCAGCTCGAGGGCGACCTGCGTGGCGAGATGCCAAACGAGGGTAGGCCAATCACGGTCGACGAGTATGTGGCCAAGTCCCTGGCGCAAGAAGATTTAGACAAGCTCGCACCCGAGGCGCAGCTGGCATTGCGCAATCTGTACCAGGACGCAGCTCTGCGCAAGGAGGCATTCGACGCCACCAATCGTCGGATCGCTGACCTGGTAAGCGGCAATTATCTGCAGGCTGACCTAAAGGGTTCGCCCCGAGCTGTTGAGAAAATTCTGTTTGACTACGCCGGCGACCCGTCGAAGATCAAGGACCTGCTGCGCGCCACCATCGTCGTGGAGAATTTTCAGCAAGCTGGCGTCGCACTGCGTGAGCTGCGGTCCCAGTACAGGGTCCTGGACGAGGGCTTTAGAAACTTACTCGACCCAAGCGTCAAGGCGCTCGACGGTGGCTATCGCGACATCAAGATGAATGTCGAGGTCGACGGCCACATTGCCGAGATACAAATTACTATCCCGGAATTTGCAGCTGCCAAGAAACAGATGCACTCGCTCTATGAAGAGCGTGATGCAATCTTGCGCCGCGTCGATGCAGACAATCGCTTACCAACAGCCGAAGAGGCTGCCAGCATTGCTGATCTAAATGGCCGTATGAATGCTACTTACGAGGCAGCTTTTGAAGCAGCTCTAAGCCGTTCAAACTCGGCCTTGTCGATTGGTGCGCCGTTGCGCAGCGCGGAAGCGGAAGGGAAGGGTCTTGGAGCTGGACCGTCCCAGGCGGCGCAAAAGCCGTCGAAACCGTCTACTGAACCCAGCGTAACGGGTATGCCCTCAACATCGAGGAATTCGACATTTTTGGATGATTTCATATCTGATACCTCTGACCTAAGTTTAGCGCGAATCGATACCGGTAGCAAAGCAAATCAGGAGCTCATGGACCTAGAGGTTCCGGTGGGCGAAAGGATCGATCCGGAAACTGGTGAGCGTGTCGCACAGACTGCTACAGTGCGGGAAATACTCAATGAGTTTGAGCAAGACAAGTCTATGCTAGACCGACTGATAGGGTGCGTCAAATGAGTTTTCGGGAATGTATCGTCAACGGTGAGAACGAGGGCAAGCTCACGCCCGACCAGGCTGCCAAGGCTGGCGGCTTATTCGATGAGCTTGAGGCGCAATACAAGGAGCGCATGACCCCGTCCGAGGCCAGCGCCCAGGCAGCTCGGGACACATTCGACGCACTCAAAAAGGAAGCGATCGAAAAGCGCCGCGTCAAGCTGTTGCAAATCCGCAACTGGAAAGAAATCAGCATGAACCTCCAGCAATACGCTGGTGGCAAGGACCTGGGCAAAGCGGCCCAGGCCCTGCTGGACCGGGACGAATTCGCCCGATATTCCAATGTCGAGGCGCGTCGCAAAGCGGTGCTCGGCCAGATTTACTCAAAAATGGACGATGTTCTGGCCACCTTCCGACGCCGCGGCGCCACGGGATATCTGGGCAACAAGGCCACAGCCGAGGACATGGTGCGTGAAGTATTCGGGGAGGACACGGGAAACCAGGCTGCCAAGCAGCTGGCCCAGTCCTGGAGCGAGGCGGCTGACTATGCCCGCCAGCGCTTCAACAAGGCTGGTGGCGCCATCCCGAAACGCAAGGATTGGGGAATGCCCCAGATCCATGAGTCGATGCTGGTCCGCAAGGCTGGCCGGGACGAGTGGAAGAATTTCATCCGGGACAAGCTCGACGCAGAGAAGATGATCGACGAGCGGACCGGGCTGAAGTTTACGCCGGAGCGCCTCGAGCTCGCGCTCGACGAGGTCTATGAGTCTATCGCCACAGAGGGCTGGAGCAAGGTCAGGCCGTCTGGAGCTGGTGGCAATCGATCACTAGCTGGCCGTCGCCAGGACCACCGGTTCCTGTCATTCAAAAACGCCGACGCCTGGCTCGAATACCAAAACCGATTCGGCAATCCGCAGCCGTTTGCGACGATGGTCAACCACCTCGAGGGCATGGCCAGAGACATCTCCATGATGGAGATACTAGGGCCTAACCCTAATGCGACGGTCCGGTTCGTCCAGCAGACGGTGCTCAAGGACGCCAACATGCGCCAGGCAAGCGACGCAGCCGGCAATTATGTGGACCGAGCTCGCAGCCAGCTTGGGCAGTTTGACTCAATGTATTCGATCCTCAACGGCTCGACCATGTCGCCGGTCGATGGGGTGGTGGCCAGGACCTTTGCCGGAGCCAGGCAGATTCTCCAGGCGGCCCAGCTTGGCGCCGCTGCCGTCTCAGCTCTGACCGACATTAACTTCCAGCGGATCGCCGCCAAGACTTCCGCGGTCCCAGCTGCCAAGGTGGTCAAGCGGGTTGTGGAAAACATGATGCCCTTGGGCGTCGATGAGCGTGGCCGCCTGGCGTCTCGCCTGGGCCTGATCGCTGAAAACTGGACCAGCCTGGCGTCAGCTCAAGCCCGATTCGTGGGTGATGTCACTGGCCCGGAAATCACCCAGCGCATCAGCGACACGGTCATGCGGATCACCCTGCTGTCACCCTGGACCCAGGCTGGCCGGTGGGCATTCGGCATGGAATTTATGGGATACCTGGCCGACCAGGTGGGCAAGAAATTTACCGAGCTCGACAAGCCACTGCAAGATACCTTGCGCCGCTACGGGTTCGGACCCGACGGCTGGGAGACGATTCGAACAGCTGGCCTGTATGACCATGAGGGCTCCAAGTTTCTGCGCCCCGAGGAGATCAGCGAAATGACCGGCCTGGGCGATAACCAGGCAGACCGATTCGCCACCAGGTTTCTGGAGATGATCCAGACCGAGACGGAGTTTGCGGTCCCCTCGAGCTCGGTCCGCGGTCGGACCATGCTGGTTGGCGAATCGCGGCCAGGCACATTCATTGGTGAGGTGGCCAGGTCATTCGCCATGTATAAGAATTTCCCGGTCACGCTGCTCAATACCCATGTCATGCGGGCCGTCAACCAGGAGGGCGCCGGCAAGAAGGGCGCCTACATGGCCGACCTGATTATCTCGACCACCCTGTTCGGCGCTATGGCCATGCAGCTCAAGGAGGTCAGCAAGGGCCGGGACCCTCGGACCATTGCGACGCCAGAGTTCTGGGGTGCGGCCATGCTGCAGGGCGGTGGCTTGGGAATCCTGGGCGACTTCCTGTTTAACGATGTCAACCGATTCGGCGGTGGCCTGGAGCAGACCGTGGCCGGTCCGGTGGTCGGGTTCCTGGACGACACGCGGCGCCTGACCATTGGAAACCTCCAGGAGCTGGCCACGGGCAAGGACACCAATTTCGTGCGCGAGCTCATCAATTATGGTGGCCGGTACACGCCAGGCGCCTCGATCTGGTACCTGCGCCTGGGGCTGGAGCGCCTGGTCCTGGACCAGCTGCAGACCTGGGGCGACCCGGAGGCAAAGCAGAGAATGCGCCAGCTCGAGGCAAAATACCGCAGGGAAACCGGTCAGAGATACTGGTGGGCGCCAGGCGATGTCTCGCCGGACCGGGCGCCAGACTTTTCAGCAATTACGGCGGAACCGCCGCCACGGAGGAAATGATGGCAAAACCGACCATTCTAGGTTATAAAAACGCAGGGGAAAAATAATGGCAGATTATCCGATCTCACCCGTAGTGCGTCGCGTTGTTTACACCGCCTCTGCTGGTGTAGGCCCCTACGCCTTTACCTTTGAAATCCTGGCTCAGACCGACATCGATGTCTATGTCGACTCGACGCTAAAGACGCTGACCACGGATTACACGGTCACGATCAACGCAAACGGCACGGGCGAAATTACTTTTGTCTCTGCGCCGACCGCAACAGCTCGCGTCACGATTGTCGGCGCCAGGTCGATCGAACGGGCAACGGACTTTGTGACCGGTGGCGACCTGACGGCCAGCTCCCTTAACCTGGCCCTGGATCAGAATGTGATCTTCTCTCAGCAAAATGCTGAAGCGCTTGGCCGTGCAATCCTTGCGCCGGTGACTGACCCGAGCTCCATTAACATGGTGCTGCCGGCTCAGACCAGCCGGGCCGGAAAGGTCCTGTCGTTTAACTCCAGCACGGGAAACCCAGAGACCAGCATTACGGTGACGGCCATCAATGATGCTGCCACCAATGCAGCAGCCGCGGCGGCCAGCGCTTCAGCTGCGGCGAGCTCGGCCAGCGCTGCATCCTCAAGCGCCAGCTCGGCCTCCTCATCAGCAAGCGCTGCCAGCAGCTCGGCCAGTGCGGCGTCGAGCTCTGCAAGCTCGGCAAGCAGCTCGGCAAGCGCGGCATCTTCTAGCGCGTCAGCTGCAGCCTCGAGCGAAACCCATGCAGCCTCGAGCGAGACTGCAGCTGCAGGCTCCGCCTCTGCTGCTGCCAGCTCGGCGAGCTCTGCATCCTCTAGCGCTTCAGCTGCAGCTGGATCGGCCAGCACGGCCAGCTCGGCTCAGGCTGCGGCGGAGGCTGCCAGGGACGCCACCCTGGCCGCTTACGACAATTTTGATGATCGTTACCTTGGCGCCAAGAGCTCTGACCCGTCGGTGGACAATGACGGCAATGCCCTGGTGGCCGGCGCCCTGTACTTCAACACCACCTCGAGCGTGATGAAGCTCTACACGGGCAGCGCTTGGGTCGCAGCCTATGTGAGCGGCGCAGACTATTTGGCCAAGGCGAATAACCTCTCGGACCTGGTTAGCGCGCCCACGGCCAGAATCAACATTGGGATCGAGACCGGGGCTACCGGCTCAACGAAAGTGGCCTCTGGCACTGCGGCGCAAAGGGATGGATCGCCAGCTGCGGGTTACTTCCGATTCAATACCGATGTCGCAAAGTTTGAGGGTTACAACGGAACAGCCTGGGGCGCAGTGGGCGGTGGCGCAACAGGCGGTGGCAGCGACGCGGTATTCGTTGAAAATGACCAAGTGGTGACTACAAACTACACAATTCCGTCCGGCAAGAATGCGATGAGTACAGGGCCGGTTACTGTCAACTCCGGGGTGACTGTTACAGTCAGCACCGGCTCACGATATGTGGTGATCTAAATGGCACTAGAACTAAACGGCACAACTGGCGTATCGCTGGTACAAGATGGGGTGGTGACTGCTGCTGATTTGGCATCCACGCTAGACCTGACTGGCAAGACTGTGACGCTGCCTGCTGGTGTGGGCGGCAAAGTTTTGCAGGTTCATTATTTTAGTTATTCTCCCGGAACACTGTTTGCAACAAACTCTAGTTCTTTTACAGATTTAACTGGCGCCTCAACAACATTTACTCCAACCCAATCAGGTGGATTTTTAATAGTGCAGGCTGTTGTGCCTATTGGATGTTATGGGCCGTCTGGCGGTGATGTTTATTCATATTCTGGGTTATATAGCAGTTCTACCAAATTGCAACAAACTGCATTTCAAGGCGACAATTTAGGAAAACTTGGGGATGTTGTTTGGTTACCTTGTGTGGCAACACACATGGTAAAAGTTGTTCATGCAAGCACATCAACAATACCATTTAACATTAAAGTTGCAAACGCCACTACAAGCCAACAAGTCAGGCTTACTACAGAAAACACAGTAACCATTACAGTTTGGGAGATTGCAGCATGAATAAAGTAGACGCTCTCCTATCCCTACGCCCAGGCGCAGAGTGGTCTATATCTGATGGCGAGATCACTTGGCTCGACACCGAGCAGACTCAGCCCACAGACGCTGAGATTGCCGCCGAGATCACCCGCCTAGAAGCAGACTACGCTGCCAAGCAATACCAGCGTGACAGGGCTGCTGCGTATCCGTCACTTCCTGCCCAGCTCGATATGCAGTACTGGGACAGCGTAAACGGCACGACAGTCTGGGCCGACACAATTGCGGCGATTAAGGCCGCTCACCCGAAACCGGAGGGCCAATAATGTCCAAGGTAGCCATCGCCGGCAACGCATCAGGAACCGGCACATTCACCATCGCTGCGCCCAACTCGAACAGCGACCGCACGATCACCTTGCCTGATGAGGCGGGGACTGTGCTGACTAGTGCTAGTACGACTGTACTGCCTAAAGGCGGGCCAGCGTTTAGTGCTTATCAAACTACGGCGCAAACGCTATCAAGTGCAACGCTCACAAAGATTACCTTCGAGACAGAGGAGTACGACACAAATAGTAACTACGCTTCCAGCAGGTTTACTCCAACTGTTGCTGGCTATTATTTAGTAAGCGGGCATGTACAGCCGCAAGCGTCATATAGCGCAGGAATTGTAGCGATTTATAAGAACGGCGCTGTTTACAGATATGGATCGTATAACGCCAATGCGACTGGCGTGTCCCAACCTTCGATGACCTGCATGGTCTACTGTAACGGCTCAACTGATTACATTGAATTCTACGCATCATTTACCACAGGGCAAGACACGGCTGGCGTTTCTAATGCAGGAAGCCCTGCGTTTACTTGGTTTCAAGGTGTACTAGCGAGGGCTGCATAATGACGCTATATGACAAAATAATCGCACTATACCCATCACTTTCTGCAGCAGACTTTGATTTCATTTACGGGTCTATTGGTTTGCAAAACGACTCCGATGGTCGTGGTGACTACATCGCCAAGTGGGAACACCCCACGCTGGCTCGGCCAACACAAGAGCAGCTCGACGCTGCGGGAGGTGCGTAATGTCTACG
>JACCDP010372636.1_pt1 | contig 35635 bp, 33 predicted proteins | sample 7445841 | NCBI WGS metagenome assembly JACCDP01 (sample SAMN15323441, study PRJNA562643) | freshwater metagenome | isolation source: river surface water | place: USA:Blue River Watershed | collected 2017-08-17 | reverse complement strand
GGCAAGGGAGAGGGAGGGGGAAAGGGAGAGGGAGAGGGAGGGGGGGAAGGGACGGGGGAAGGGGAAAGGGGGGCGGCCTCAGGCGGAGGCGCGGGAGAGGAGGTCGCGGACGTCGAAGACCGTGCAGACCTCGGCCCAGCCGGGTTCGCGGTCGAAGGGTTGCCGGACGTAGTGCGGCGGATCGGTGCGGCCGTCGGGGTGCACGAACACGATCGCGAGGAGGAACTTGTCGCCCTGGTTGACGGCGTAGGTGATCTCGTTGCGGGTGACCGTGATGGTGTCGGCGCCGGCGGCGCGGCCCTTGACCTCGATGTGGCGGGGCGGCGGCAGGAGACCGTCGACGGCGGGCGGCTGGCTGGTGAGGTCCCAGCCGCACTTGGCGGCGGAGACATCGGTGACGGTGCAGCCGGCGGCGCGTTCGACGGCGGTGACGGCGTCCATCGCGGCGCGCTCGATGCGGGCGCGGGCGGCGGCATCGGCGGCGGGGCCCTCGCCGCGGAGCTGGCGGAGGAGGCCCTGTGGGACGACGAGGGCGCCGCCGAGGATGACGGGCGTGCCGTTGCGGACCTCGCGCATGGCCTGGAGCTCGCGCCGGCGGTGGTCGAGGCGCGCCTGGAGGTCGCGGAGGGTGCGGGAGACGTTCTCGAGGTTGAGGCGGACGTCGCGGCCGGCGGCGCGGTCCTCGCGGAGGCGGATTTCGCGGTCGCTCCAGAAGTCGATTTCCTGGGTGAGCCGCTCGTGGACGGCGGCGAGGGTGCGGTCGACGTGTTCCGTGCGGCGGCCGCGGATTTCCTCGAAGTGGGCGGGGACGAGGGAGGAGGCGGCGAGGGCGACGGCGCGCTGCTCGAGGCCGGTGCGGAGCCAAGGTTCCTCGACGAGCGCAGCGAGCCGCGGTCGGTCGGCGAGCGGCAGGGGCTCGAGGTCGAGGTGGGGGGCCCAGCCGGCGAAGTGGGCGGTGCCGTCGGGCAGGACGCGGATGAACTGGAGACGCTTGGAGAGGACGGTGCCGTCGGCGGACTTCACCTCGTGGGTGAGGAGGAGGAGGACGGACGGCGTGGCGGTGTCGTCGTTTGGATCGACGAGAATAGTGCCGCGGCGGAGGAGGTTGGCGTGGCGCTCGAGCAGCACGTCGATCATGGCGAGCATGAGCGGGTGGCCCGGGTGGAGGAGGACGGCGGGCTTGAGGCCCGGGGGCTCGGGGGGCTGGAGGGCGGCGGAGTCGAAGCAGACGCGCTCGTAGTGGCGGAGGACGGGCTCGGTCTCGCGGCGGTTGCGGCCGGTGATGCGGCGGTCGCGTTCGCGGAGCAGGGCGGGGACGTGGGTGATCTCGTGGCGGTCGGCCTCGCGGCGGTGGATCGTGCCGCCGAGGGTGGAGAAGGCGCGGAGGAAGAAGCCGCGGACGAAGCAAGGCTGCAGGCGGCGGGCCTCGGCGCGGTCCATCTCCTCCTTCACGCGGTAAAGGCGGTCGGGGGAGAAGGTTTCCTGGGCGAGGGCGTTGCGCTCGAGGAGGGAGCGGAGGTGGGCGTGGTCGAACCCGTGCTCGATGCGGCGGCGGAGGTGGGCGCGGACGGCGGGGTCCTCGTTGTAGCGGATGGCTTGGATGAGGAGATCGCGGAGGCTCTCCTCCTCGAAGACCTCGCCGAGGACGTTGAAGACCTTGCCCTGGAGGGCCTCGCATTCGGTGGCGATCTTCTCGAGGAGGCGGTGCCAGACGGCGCCCTCGCGGGTCTCGCGGGCGACGAGGCTCCAGAGGTGGCAGGTCTCGGTCTGACCAATGCGGTGGATGCGGCCGAAGCGTTGCTCGAGCCGGTTGGGGTTCCACGGCAGGTCATAATTGACCATGAGGTGCGCGCACTGAAGGTTCACGCCCTCGCCGGCGGCGTCGGTGGCGACGAGGACGCGGACCTCCTTGTCGGAGCGGAAGAGGGCCTGGGCGCGCTTGCGTTCGTCGCGGTGGGTGCCGCCGTGGATGGTGACGATGGCGGCGGGGTTGCCGAGGAGGCCGCCGATCTTGGCCTGGAGGTAGTTGAGGGTGTCGCGGTGCTCCGTGAAGAGGATGATCTTCCGGCGGGAGCCGGAGGCCTCGTGCATCTCGGGGTTTTCCTGGAGGAGGCGGGAGAGCTCCTCCCACTTGCGGTCCTGGTTGGAGGCGACGACGGCGCGGGCCTGTTCCTCGAGGGCTTGGAGAAGGGCGGTCTCGGCGGCGAGTTCCTCGATGGACTGGGCGGCGGTGGCCTGGTCGACGAGTGCCTCCTCCAAGTTTTCCTGTTCGTCGGCGTTGAGGTCGTCGTCGTCCTCGGGCGGGGCGGGGAGGAGGACGGTGTCGGCGAGGGCGTGGCGGCCGCGCTGGGCGAGGCGCGCCTCGCGGAGGCGGTCCTCGAGGCGGGTGCGGCGGCGGCGGAGGGACTGGAAGATGGCCTCGGGGCTGGAGGCGAGTCGGCGCTGGAGGGAAGTAAGGGCGAAGCCGACGGTGCCCTTGCGGCGGCCCTCGAGGGCCTCGGCCTTGCCCATCTGGGTGCGGACGTAGGTGGTGACGGCCTCGTAGAGGGCGGCCTCGATGGGGGAGAGCTCGTAGTTGACGGTGTAGGCGCGGCGCTGGGGGAAGAGCGGGGTGCCGTCGAACTTCACGAGCTCCTCCTTGACCATGCGGCGCATGAGGTCGGAGGTGTCGCCGACGCGGTGGACGCCGTCGCGGAACTTCCCGTAGAAGCGGTCGGCGTCGAGGAGGGAGAGGAAGAGCTGGAAGTCCTCGGGTTTGCCGTTGTGCGGCGTGGCCGTCATCAGCAGCAGGTGGCGCGTAGCGGCCCCGAGGCGTTCGGCGAAGCGGAAGCGGGCGGTCTTGGCGAGTTTCGCGCCGGAGTAGTGGGCGGCGAGCTTGTGGGCCTCGTCGCAGACGACGAGGTCCCAGCCGGCGGCGAGGAGGCGGGCCTGGAGCGGGCCGGGGCGTTTCTCGGGATCGGATTCCCCGGATTCCTCGTCGCGGGCGAATTGGTCGAGGCGGACGATGAGCTGGGAGAGGTTTTCGAACGGGTTGGCGTCCCCGGTGGAGTCGGCGAGGGCGCCGGAGAAGACGCGGAATTCGAGGCCGAACTTCTCGAGGAGCTCGTCGCGCCATTGGTCGACGAGCGAGCCGGGGGCGACGATGAGGATGCGGCGGGCGTCGGCGCGGAGGAGGAGCTCGCGGATGTAGAGCCCGGCCATGATGGTCTTCCCGGCGCCGGGGTCGTCGGCGAGGACGTAGCGGAGCGGCTGCCGGGGGAGCATCGACTCGTACACCGCGGTGATCTGGTGCGGGAGCGGCTGCACGTTGGACGTGTGCACCGCCATCATCGGGTCGAAGAGGAAGGCGAGGTCGAGGCGGCGGGCCTCGCAGGCGAGCTTGAAGTCGGCGCCGTCGCCGTCGAAGGCCCACGGGCGTTCGTCGGTGGCAGGGGAGAGGCGGGCGGTCTCTTCGGGCGTGAGGAGGCGCTCGCGGGTGGTGCCGTCGGGCAGGCGGTAGAACACCTGGATGGCCGAGCCGAGGGGAACGACGACGAGGACCGAGCAGACCAGCCCCGGCTCGAGCCCATGGAGGGCGAGGCCGGGTTGCAGGTCGTTCGCGGTCATTGTTGGCAAAAGTAAGCAAGAGTTAGCAACAGTAAGCAAAGCAAGAACGGTGACGCACGACGGACGATGTGGCCGCGGCTGTTGCCGCGGATCAGTACGGAACTACTTCGCGGATGATGTGGCTGCGGCTGAAGCCGCGGAGAATATCGAAAGTCTTTCGGGAAGGGCTGGGGGATGGCCTTCGGCGGGGAGGTCGGGCGTGAATCTTCCGCGCCTGCAGGCGCAGCCACATGGGAGGCTCAGCGCACCGGAAGCTCGTGCGGCGAGGCGTTCGGAAATTCAGCAGGTGTGGCCGCGGCTGCAGCCGCGGATTCGATCGGAAGGGCTTCGTTCCGGTGTGGTTGCGGCTGGAGCCGCGGAGAATGCGGAAAGACTTTCGGGAAGGGCTGGGGAAGGGCCTTCGGAGGGAAGGTCGGGCGTGAATCTTCCGCGCCTGCAGGCGCAGCCACATGGGATGCTCAGCGCACCGGAAGCTCGTGCGGAGAGGCGTTGCGAAACTCAGCAGGTGTGGCCGCGGCTGCAGCCGCGGATTCGATCGGAAGGGCTTCGTTCCGGTGTGGCTGCGGCTGGAGCCGCGGAGAATACGGAAAGACTTTCGGGAAGGGCTGGGGAAGGGCCTTCGGCGGGAAGGACGGGCGTGAATTGTCCGCGCCTGCAGGCGCAGCCACATGGGATGCGAGCACCCTAGGGTGGCCGCGGTCTGGTCCTCGGGTGGGTCACCGGCTTCCCCGTGGGGGCTTGCGGTACGACGGGACCGCGTGCTCCAGTGGGTTGATGGCCATGCAACCCGATTCCAGCCGCCCCGGCACGGTACGCCGGCCTCGCCGCAGCGCTTCCGCGGCGAAGTCGCGGGAGTTGGAACTGGCTCGGGTCAGGGCGTTGTCCGTGCAGGAGCGCATCGCGCTCGCGCTCACCATGCGGGAGAGGTTCTCCTGGCTCCGGCCGGAAACGGTCGGCAAACGCCGATGACGAGTCCCGAGGAGTTGCTGGAGGCTGCGGAAAAGGTCATTGCCGTCCTCGCGCAGCACCGGGTCGACGCGGTGGTGATCGGCGCCGCTGCCCTCGCGGCCCACCACTACGTTCGACAGACTGAAGACCTCGACCTCGGGGTCAATGCGGAGCTGAAGACTTTGCGCGCGGTGTGCGACTCCCTGCGGCTTGCGGGTTTCGCGGCGGAGTTGCGGGAGCCGGATGGGACCGATCCGCTCGGCGGCGTGATTGATGTCAGCGGGCCCTTCGGCCTGGTTCAGATCATCAGTTATGCCGGCCGTTTTCCGGCGGTCATCGAGGATGCCGTGCGCAGCGCGACCCTCGTCGTCCGAGCGGGAAGTCCGTTGCGCATAACGCCGCTGCCGCAATTGATCGCGCTCAAGCTTTACGCGGGTGGGCACAAGTCGAAGGCCGACATCGTGGAACTGCTGGTTCGCAATCCCGGCTTGAATCTCGAAGAAGTGCGCGCCGCGTGCGGACGTTACCTTTTGGAGGGACTTGAGGAGTTGATCGCCGAATCAGGCTCGGCGTAAGGCCCGGCAGCACACCCATCAGGGACGTTCCGATGTGGCCTGCGGCTGAAGCCGCGGAGAAGGTCGGAAAGACTTTCGGAAAGGGCTGGGGAATAGCCTTCGGCGGGGAAGTCGGGCGTGAATTGTCCGCGCCTGCAGGCGCAGCCACATGGGAGGCGCAGCACAACAGAAGCTCGTGCGGAGAGGCGTTTGGAGACTCAGCAGGTGTGGCCGCGGCTGCAGCCGCGGATTCGATCGGAAGGGCTTCGTTCCGGTGTGGCTGCGGCTGGAGCCGCGGAGAATGCGGAAAGACTTTCGGGAAGGGCTGGGGAAGGGCCTTCGGAGGGAAGGTCGGGCGTGAATCTTCCGCGCCTGCAGGCGCAGCCACATGGGATGCTAAGCATGACCGAAGCTCGGTCGGCGAGGAGTTCGGAAATGCAGTAGGTGTGGCTGCGGCTGAAGCCGCGGAGAATACCGAAAGTCTTTCGGGAAGGGCTGGGGAAAGGCCTTCGGAGGGAAGGTCGGGCGTGAATCTTCCGCGCCTGCAGGCGCAGCCACATCGGAGGCTAAGCACGCCAGAAGCTCGTGCGGAGAGGCGTTTGGAGGCTCAGCAGGTGTGGCCGCGGCTGCAGCCGCGGAGAATGCGGAAAGTCTTTCGGGAAGGGCTGGGGAAGGGCCTTCGGCCGGGAAGTCGGGCGTGAAATTTCCGCGCCTGCAGGCGCAGCCACATCACACGCGCAGCCACATCGGAGGTGGAGCGCAGCGGCGGTGAATCTCTCCGCCGTGGGCGAGGTTTCCGGCCTCGTGACCGCCGTCTAACGTCCCTCGGTGTTCGTCGCCGGCGGCGGTAGCCCGAGCTCGCGGCGGGCGCCGCGGATGAGTAGGTCCCAGTTCAGCGCGGGGCCGGGGTCGATCTTGTTCGTCTGCACGTGGTAGTGGCCGAGCACGCCGGCGTAGGCTTTCCAAGCCTCGTCAGGTAGTTTGGTCGTGATGAGCGCGCCGGAGGCATCGCGCGGATAGTCGCACGTCAGCTTCGGGAAGATGCGGCAGAGCGCGGCGGTGAGCTTCACCAGGGCGGCGTACTGCTCGGGCGTGAGGTCGTGCTGCACGAGGTCGGTGCGCTGGACGTTGCCGGCGATGCGTTCGTCGCGGGCGGGGCGGCCGACGAAGCCGGGCACCTGGAACATGGGATCGCCGAGGCGCGCGGGGATGCGGATGTAGGGTCGGCCGGCGGCGTCCTTCGGGTACCACTCGTCGAGCACCTTGGTGTCCTTCGGCGGATAGGCCCCCATGTTGGCGATCTCGATGCCGATGGAGCGGTCGTTGGAGATCGTGGCGTGGCGTGCGCGTTCCTTGAGGTCGAGCGTCTGGTAAACGGTGCCGTCGAGATCGAGCATGAAGTGCACGCTCAGCCCGCGTTGGTCATGGAGGACGTTGAAGCAGGCCTTGCTAATCCCGCAGACGTCGTAGTGCAGGACGAACTGGTCCACGACGCGCTGCAGCGTGGGCAGGTCCCAGCCGCCGCCGCGGAAGCGTTCGATCTCGGCGGGTGTGAGGGCGGCGGCGCGGATCCCGTAGCGGTTCGGCGTGCCGAGGTTTTTCGCGGCGTCGGGGGTCTTCTCCCAACTCGACTCGGCGTAGGGGCTGAAGCGCCGTTCGACGCGGTAGGCGTCGTACCCGCCCGGATCCATCCAGGTGACCACCCGCGTGCCGGTATGGAACAGCTGTCCCGCGACGATGATCTCGTCGCCGACGCGCGCGGCGGGCGTTCCCGGCGGGCGGGAAATGCAGCCGGCGAGGACGAGGGCGGCGGCTAAGGCGGGCAGGGCGATGAGAAGGCGCGGGGTCATGCGGGAGGCGGCAGGACCGACGATGCACGCCCGGCGCGAAGCGGCTCAACCGCGAAAGAACGCCGGGAAAACAGTCGCGGGGCGCGGGAGGCGCGCTTTCCGTGCCGCATGATCTTTTTCCGAAGACTGGTTTTTCTCCTGACCTTGCTGTTCGGCGCCGCGGGTGTGGCGGCGGCGCCCCCCGTCATGCTCGGCAACGAAGTGCTGGCCGCGGGCGGATTCCGCGAATTGGCGGGTAAGCGCGTGGGGCTGATCACGAATCCCTCCGGCGTGAACCGGAACCTGCGCATGACGCTCGACGTGCTGCGCGAAGCGCCGGCGGTGCGCCTGGTCGCACTCTTCGGGCCGGAGCACGGAATCCACGGCGACATCCCGGCGGGCGACAAGGTCGAGACCCGCGTGGACGCCCGCACCGGCCTGACGGCGCATTCGCTCTACGGGGCGACGCGCCGGCCGACCCCGGAGATGCTCAAGGGATTGGATGCGATGGTTTACGACCTGCAGGACACCGGCTGCCGCTCGTACACGTTTATCAGCACGATGGGCCTCGCGATGGAGGCGTGCGCCGAGGCTGGGGTGGAGTTCATCGTGCTCGACCGGCCGAACCCGCTGGGAGGATTGCGTGTCGAAGGACCGCGGCTGCTGGACGAGAAGCTGCGTTCCTTCGTGAGCCAGTGGGACGTGCCGTATGTGTACGGACTCACGTGCGGGGAACTCGCGCGGATGATCAACGGGAGCGGCTGGCTCAGGAAGCCGTGCAAGCTGACCGTCGTGCCCATGCGGGGCTGGCGGCGCGACATGACATGGCGCGAGACGGGGCTGCCGTGGGTACCCGCCTCGCCGCACGTTCCGCACGGAGATTCGCCGCTGTTTCAGGTCGCGACAGGCATGCTGGGCGAAATCGGCGGCGTGAGCATCGGCATCGGGTACACGCTGCCGTTCCAGACGATCGCGGCGCCGCGCGTGGATGGGCACGCGCTGGCGAGGGAACTGAATTCCCGCGGGCTGGCCGGCATTCATTTTCGTCCGCTGACCTACAAACCGTACTACGGCGCCTTTAAGGAGGAGGTCGTCGCCGGCGTGCAGGTGCACTTCACGGATTCGGCGCGGGCGCCGCTGACGGCGCTGAACTACCATGCTTTGGAGGCGCTGCGAAAAGTGGCGGGCCGGGACCTCTTCGCCGAGGCGGTGAAGGCCGGGAAGAAGTTCGACATGTTCGACAAGGTAAACGGCACGGCGGCGACGCGTGAAGCGCTGCAGGCTGGCCGTCCCGCCGCGGAGATCATCGCGGGCTGGCGCGCCGGCGAGGAAGCCTTCCGCCGCGAGCGGCAGCCGTACCTGATGTACCGATAAACGGCGGTTCTTTGACCTAGGGGTCGGTGCAGCGAATCTTCCTCTGGTAAGGCGTTTTGACATCGATCCGACAACGTCTTACCAACCGAGCATGACAACGATCACAGTGTCCTCCAAGTATCAGATCGTCCTTCCCCGCGAGGCGCGCGAAGCGCTTCACATCAAGCCCGGCACCCGTCTGCAGGTCACGCAGCACAAGGGTGGGTTGAAGCTCATGCGGGAGCCCTCGCTCGATGAGATTCGCGCCCGCCTGAAGGATCTGTCGTGGACGGAATCGGAAGTGAGGGATGAGTCCGAACGACTCGCGCCATGATGGTGATGGATAGTTCCGTGTGGCTCGAGCAGCTGCAGGGAACCAAGCGGGCTGCGCTCTTCGCGGAGCCGTTCGGCAACTTGACGCGAATCATCGTGCCAAGCCTCGTGCTGTTCGAGGTTCATCGGGTATTGGCCGGCCGGGTGGGGGAGGAAACCGCGGACATAGCCATCGGTTTCATGCGCAAGGCGAATATCGTGAATCTCGACGCCGCAACGGCGATGCGGGCTTCGGTCTGCGCGCGCGAGCATGGTCTGGCGACCGCCGCCGCCCTGATCTATGCGACTGCCCTGCAGAATCGCGCTGAACTTTGGACGCAGGACGCCCATTTTCGCGGACTTCCCGGCGTGAAGTATTTCGCCAAGGCGTGAGGGATCAGATTAGCCAGTCTGCTTTCGTCCAAACGCCGGATCGATCCGCAGCCGGGCGACGACGATGAAGGAAGGCACGGTGCAGAGCAGCACCCAGGCGAAGAACTTCACGTAGCCGATCTGGTCCTCGATCCAACCGGCGGCCATGCCGGGCAGCATCATGCCGAGCGCCATGAAGCCCGTGCAGATGGCGTAGTGGGCCGTCTTGTGCGGGCCGTCGGCCACCAGCATCATGTAGAGCATGTAGGCGGTGAACCCGAAGCCGTAGCCGAACTGTTCCACGGCGAGCCCGGTTCCGATCAGCCAGAGGTTCGAGGGTTGGTACAGCGCCAGCAGCAGAAACACGGCGATCGGCGCATGCGTTGCGAGGATCATCGGCCAGAGCATCGCCTTGAGGCCGCGGCGGGAGATCGCCCAGCCGCCCAGCAGGCCGCCGAGGGTGAGGGCGGCGATGCCCACCGTGCCGTAGACGATCCCGACCTCCCGGGTGCTGAGCCCGAGGCCGCCCTTGTCGCGCGCATCCAGGAGGAAGGGAGAAAGCAGCTTGAGCGCCTGCGCCTCGCCGAGGCGGTAGAGCAACAGGAAGGCGAGGATCGTGGGGATGCCCGGCTTGCGCAGGAACGCGGCGAACACGCCAAGGAAATCCCGCGCCAGCCCGCCGCCGCCCCCCGTGGGTTGGTCCGCCGCCGGCCGCGGGAGCGCGAACGCGTGATGCACGCCGACCGCGATGAACACTGCCGCCAGCAGGCCGAAGACCATCGCCCAGGATTGCGTGACGCTGCCGGTTTTTTCCTGCCAGAGACCGGCGAGGTAGACGAGGCCTCCCTGCGCCGAGAGGCTGGCGAGGCGGTAGAACGTGCTGCGCACGCCGACGAAAGCGGATTGTTGCCCCGGCGGCAGAGCGAGCAGGTAAAAGCCGTCGGCGGCGATGTCGTGCGTCGCCGAGGCGAAGGCCATCAGCCAGAACACCGCGAGCGAAAGGCGGAAGAACTGCGGCCCGGGCAGGGTGAGCGCGACGAGCGCGAAGGCCACGCCGATCACGAATTGCAGCGTCACTATCCAGCGGCGTTTCGTGCCGAACATGTCCACCAGTGGCGACCAGAGCGGCTTGATGACCCACGGCAGGTAGAGCCAGCTCGTGTACAGCGCGATGTCGGTGTTGGAGACCCCGAGGTTCTTGTAGACGACGGTCGAGAGCGTCATCACCACGACGTACGGGATGCCCTGCGCGAAATAGAGCGTGGGGATCCACGCCCAAGGACGGGCGTGAGCTGACGGCGAAGGAGCGGTGCTCATGCGGGTTGACGAACCGGAGGGGCGTCAGGCCAGCAGCCGCGCGCGACGCTTGAGCGCGAGGATACGGCGATGGGATTCATCGATGCGCGCCTCGGGAATCCGGCCGGATGTGACGGCGCGGGCGAGCGCCTCGGCGGCGCGCGGTGCGATGTCGGGATCGTACGAGAGGTTGTTGCCGAAGCAGAGCAGGTCGACGCCGGCCTCGACGGCCGCGGGCACCGACTCCTCCAGTCCGTATTTTTCCGAGATCGCGCGCATCTCCATGTCGTCGCTGGACACCACTCCGTCGAAGCCGAGGCGGCCGCGCAAAATGCCCGTCACCACGGCGGGTGAAAGGGTGGCGGGCCTGTCGGCATCGAGCCGTGCGTTGAAGACGTGCGCCGTCATGACCATGTCGGCGAGACCGGCCGAAACCAGGCGGGCGAAAGGCTGAAGTTCGCGCTCGGTCCACGTCGCGGTGACGTCGACGAGCCCGAGGTGGGTGTCGCCACGGGCGCTGCCGTGGCCGGGAAAGTGTTTCGCGCAGGTGAGCACGCCGCGCTCCCGATGGGCCCGGATGAAGGCCGCGGCGTGGCGCGCGACCACCTCGGGCTCGGCCGAGAAGCTGCGACGCTTGCCACGGATGACCGGGTTGTCTGGGTTGGCGTCGAGATCGACGACGGGCGCGAGGTTCAGGTTGAAGCCGGAGGCGGAGAGGGTTTCGGCGGTCGCGGCCGCATGGCGGTGCGTCTCGGCCTCGTCGTCGAGCTTACCCAGTTCCTCATGGGAGATGCTGGGTGGGAAGCCGTAGTCGGGCTTGAGCCGGTTGACGCGGCCGCCTTCCTGATCGACGGCGGTGAACAGGGGCACGCGGGCCTGCGATTGCAGGAAGGCGAGGAGCCGCCGCACCTGCTCCGGGGAATGGATGTTGCGGCGCCCGCGCGACGGATCGGCGACGTCCTGGTCGAACAGGATGACGCCGCCGACGTGGTGCTCGCGGATGTCGCGCACGACGAGTCCGCAATCTTCGGGAACAGCGCCGCGGAAGCCGACGAGCAGCATCTGGCCGATCTTCTCGCGGAGGGAGGAGGTGGACGTCGCGTGCTGCATGGCCGGCGGAGGAAGCCAACCTGCGCCCGGCGCCGCCGGGCAACCCCAATCCCGTTGGGATTTTGAAAACAACCTTGCGGCGGCGGCGGCCGCGCTGGCTTGCTCGCGCCATGAGCGAACTGAAGCGCACGCCCCTCCGGGACTTTCACGCGGCGCACGGTGCCCGGCTGGTGGACTTCGCGGGTTGGGAGATGCCGGTCCAGTACCGCAGCATCCTCGAAGAGCACAAGGCGGTGCGGCGCACCGCCGGGCTGTTCGACGTGAGCCACATGGGCGAGGTTGATGTGCGCGGGCCCGACGCCGGTCGTTTCCTGAACCGCCTCGTCACGAACGACGTCGCGAAGCTTTTTCCGGGGCGCGTGCTCTACAGTCCGATGTGTTTGGCCGACGGCGGCGTGGTCGATGACCTGCTCGTCTACATGCGGGGTGAGGGCGACTACTTCCTTTGCATCAACGCGTCGAACATAGCCAAGGACCTCGCTTGGATCCGCGCGCAGGCCGCGGGCTTCGACGTCACCGTGACCGACCGCTCCGACGACTTCGCGCTGCTGGCGGTGCAGGGTCCGGCCGCGGCTGGCATCGTGCAGTCGTTGACGGGTGCCAAGCTCGACCTCGTGAAGTACTACCATTTCACGGAGGCGACGGTCGCCGGGGTGCACTGTATCGCCAGCCGCACGGGCTACACGGGCGAGGACGGCTTCGAACTCTACCATGCCGCGGGCGATGCGGTGACGCTCGCACAGGCGCTCCTCGAAGCGGGCCGGCCGCGCGGCCTGGAACTCGCCGGACTCGGCGCGCGCGACAGTCTGCGACTCGAGGCGGGTTATCCGCTCTATGGTCATGAACTCTCGGCGGAGATCTCGCCGCTCACGGCGGGCTTGGGCTGGACCGTGAAGCTCGACAAGGGAGCCGACTTTGTCGGGCGCGATGCCTTGGTCGCGGAGAAGCGCGACGGGGCGCCCCACTCGGTCGTGTTCTTCCGCACCGGCGACCGCCGCATCATCCGCGCCGACGCCCCGGTGCTCGACGCCGGCGGCGCGGTCGTGGGCCGCGTCCTTTCCGGCACGCTTTCCCCCATCCTCAACGAGGCGATCGGCTCCGCGCTGGTCACGACTCCGGCCGCGGCGGGTCCGCTCTCGGTGGACGTCCGCGGGACGCTGCTCGCGCTCCTTCCTGTGCGGCCGCCGTTCGTGCCGCTGCGTAAAACGTGAGCTTGAGCCCGCGACCGGCGCCCTTCCTAGATTTCATTCCATGAGCAGTATTCCCGCCGATCTTCGCTACGCCAAATCGCACGAGTGGCTCCGCCGCGAGAGCGACGGGACCGTCACCGTGGGCATCACTGATTACGCGCAGAATTCCCTCGGCGACATCACTTTTGTTCAGCTGCCCAAGGTCGGCGCTTCTTTTGGCGCCGGGGCGACGTTCGGCGTGGTCGAGTCCGTGAAGGCCGCGAGCGACCTGTACGCTCCCGTCGCCGGCACGATCGTCGCGGTGAATTCATCGCTCGAAGGTGCGCCCGAGACCGTCAACCGCTCGCCCTTCGGGGAGGGTTGGATGATCCGACTGAAGCCGGTGGACGCAGCGGCGGGAGCCAACCTTCTCGACGCTGCCGCTTACGGCCAGCTGGTCGGCTGAGCAAGTCGGCCTGCGTCCGGTTCAGCTCTGCGGATCAATCTCTGAGAGCAGCTTAAGGAACTCCGCGTGGCCCTTGAGGCCCTCGAGGTCGGGGTCCTGCAGCATCCAGTCGACGTCGCGGTAGCCCAGCTGCACGGCCCGCCGGAGGACGCGCAGGGCGTCGGAGCGGCGACGGGAAAGCGCGAGGCTGCAGGCGAGGTTGTAATGGGCCATGGCATTGGCCGGTTGCAGGCGGACCAGGCGGCGGTCCATGCGCAGGCCGTCCGCGATCCGTCCCTGCTTGGTGTAAAGTCCCGCCAGGATCTCGATCACGCGCGCGTAGCGCGGACTGCGGCGCAGCACCGACTCGAAGAACGCGACCTCAAACTCGGCGTGCTTGGCCTTTGGGCTGGGCATGGGATTGGCGGGAGGCGGGCCGGCGCGGGCAGACGCCGGTGTCGCGCAGCGCGTCGCAGCGTGCGCTCACCTGCAGGCGTTGGGTGACGGGCGTGAGGCCGAGCTTGGACGACACCGTGCTGCCGTACCAGGACATGAACGGCGCGCTGATCTCGAAGATGCGATCGCAGTCGAGGCAGACCACCTGCGCCACCTGCGGATCCTGCCCCGGCCGATTCGCGCGGTAGTATTTTTCGCCCGAGCCGATGTCGACCTCGCGCAGGAGCGCGCTCTCGGTCATGATCGGCAGCGTGCGGTAGACGGTCGCGCGCGCGACGGAGTCGTCGATGGTGCGGGCGTAGCCGAGGAGCTGTTCCGCGGTGAAATGGTCGGTCTGCGCCAACGCGGCGTCGAGGATCGCGAGGCGTTGGCTGGTCGCGCGGAGCCCCTTCCGGGCGAGGAAGCTCCGGAACGTCTCCTGGGCCTGCGACGTGCTCACGGAGCGAATGTCTTGGCGGCCGCGCGCCGGTGTCAACGGGTTCGTTCCCGGCGCGCACGGGGGAGTTTGAATTTGCGCCGGCTGGTCCGCGGACGCGAGATGGACGGGTGATCGTGGGCGTTCATCCCTTGGCGGGCTTCGACAAGCTGCTCCACTACCGCGTGCCCGAGGCGATGCGCGCCGAAGTGGGCGTCGGCTCGCTCGTGCGGGTGCCGGTGGTCAACCAACTGCGGCTGGGCATCGTGGGAGAGGTAGGGGCGCCGCGGGATTTCCCGCTGGAGCGCCTCAAGTCGGTCGTGCAGGTGGCGTATCCCTTTCCGGCCCTCACGCCCGAGTTGCTCCAGCTCGCCCGCTGGATGGCCCGCTATTACGCGTGCGGACTCGATGCGATCATCGAGACGATGATTCCGGCGGCGGTGCGGCGCGGTGCCACGCTTCGGCAGGAACGCCTGCTGGCGGTCGCTTTGCGGCCGACTCCGGAGGAGCTCGCGACGCTGGCGCGGCGGGCGCCGCAGCAGGCGCGGCTGTATGAGTTCGTCGCGGCACAGCTGCGGCCGCAGCCGAAGGCGCTCGTGCTGAGCCGGCTCGGGATCGGTCCGGCGGCGGCGGCGGGTCTGGTGAAGCGCGGCTGGCTGCGGGAGGAGGCGCGCCGGGTGGAGCGGGTCGCGTACGACGACGGGCAGGATGCCGGCGAGCTGGTGCAGGCGATGCCGCATGCTCTCAACGCCGAGCAGCAGGCGGCGGTCGATGCACTCGCGGGTGACGTCGCCGCAGGCGGTTTCAAGGTTTCGCTGCTCCTGGGCGTCACCGGTTCGGGAAAGACCGAAGTCTACCTGAGGGCGATCGACGCCACGTTGCGGGCGGGCGGCGGCGTGATGTTCCTTGTGCCCGAGGTGGCGCTCACGCCGCAGACGGTGGCACGGCTGCGGTCGCGGCTCGAGGCGGTGGCCGGCGGCCAGCGGTGCGTCGTCTGGCACAGTCACCTCAGCGAAGGCGAGCGTCTCGACGGCTGGCTGGCGCTCGCCACCGGGGAGGCCCGCGTCGTGGTGGGCGCGCGCTCGGCGGTGTTCGCCCCGGTGCGGAACCTGCGGCTCATCGTCGTGGACGAGGAGCATGAGCCCGCCTATAAACAGGGCGAGTCGCCCCGCTACCACGGGCGCGACGTCGCGGTGATGCGGGCCAAGCTGGCCGGTGCCGTCGCGGTGCTCGGCTCCGCCACTCCCTCGCTCGAGAGCTTCACCAACGTCGAGCTCGGCAAGTACCGCCTGCTGCAGCTTCCCAATCGCGTCGACGCGCGCCGTCTGCCGCACATCGAGGTCGTCGACCTGCGGATCGAGGTCGCCCGCCGGCGCGGATTCTCGGGCCTGTCGGATCGGCTGGTGCGCGCCATGCACGAGCGGCTGGAACGGCGGGAGCAGACGATCCTGTTCATCAACCGCCGCGGTTACTCTTCGTCGATGCTCTGCCGGCAATGCGGCCACGTGGAGGGCTGCTCCCACTGCAGCATCGCGATGACCTACCACCGCACCGACGAGACGCTGCGCTGCCATCTCTGCGGGGATCGTCGCGGCGCGCCCGACCGTTGCCCGCAATGCGGCGCGCCCGACATCCGTTGGCGTGGCCTCGGCACCCAGCGCGTCGAGGAGACGGTGCGGCGGGTGGTGCCGCGGGCGCGGGTGGAACGCATGGATACCGACACGATGGCGCGGAAAAACCGGTTCCGTGAGGTGCTGGCGGAGTTCCGGGCCGGTCGGATCGACGTGCTCGTGGGCACGCAGATGATCGGCAAGGGTCTCGATTTTCCGAACGTCACCCTCGTCGGCCTGATCGACGCCGACATGTCGATGCATGTGCCGGATTTCCGCGCCAATGAACGGACGTTCCAGCTGCTGGTGCAGGTCGCGGGCCGGGCGGGCCGGGGCGACCGCGCGGGGGAGGTGATCGTGCAGACGTTCACGCCGCAGTCGGAGGCGGTGCAGTTTTCGCGACGGGCCGACTACGCCGGCTTCGCGGCGGCTGAATTGGCGGTGCGGAAGAGCTTCCGCTATCCGCCCAACCGCCACCTCATTCAGCACATCTTCCGCGGACCCAACCCCGAGAAGCTCAAATTCTACGCGGAGCAATGGGCGCGGCTCGTGGAGCGCACCCTCGGCGGCCGCGTCGAGCTGCGGGGCCCGGCACCGGCGCCGATCGAGAAGATCAAGGACGAGTACCGTTGGCAGGTGTGGTACTTCACGTCCGGCGTCACCCCGGTCGTCGCGGAGCTGGAGCGCCTGCGGGCGGACTTCGCTTGGGCCGACGACGTCAAGCAGGTGCTCGACGTGGATCCGGTCGACCTTGCGTGACCGTTTCCAGCGCGCCTGGGTTTCAGCCGATCACGAGGGTCCCGCCGGGCTCCGGTAGGGTGAACTCGTCCGCGCCGAGACCGGCAGCCTCGCGGGCAGCGACCAGCTCCCGCGGTGCCTGGTCGTGGGCGTCGTCGGCCAAGGGGAAGCAGCCGAAATGCATCGCAAGGCTGCGCCGGGAACCGAGTTCGCGGTGGATGCGGACCGCCTCCTCCGGGTTGCAATGCATCTCGCGCATGAACCAGCGCGGCTCGTGGGCCCCGATCGGGATGAGCGCGAGGTCGAAGGGGCCGAGCCGAGTGCCGATTTCCTTGAACCCGGGGAAATAGCCCGTGTCTCCGGCGAAGCAGACGCGGCGCCCGCCGGCCTCGATCACGAAGCCTCCCCAGAGGGCCGCCATCCGGTCGGTGAGGCCGCGGGCGGAAAAGTGCTGCGCGGGAGTCGCCGTCACCTGGAATCCGTCCCGCGGCGCGTGGCTCTCCCACCAGTCGAGCTCGACCGCGGAGCCGAAGCCCGCCTCGGCGAGGATCCGCCCGTTGCCGAGGAGCGTGACGATCCGCGGGTCATGCTCGTCCCGCAGACGGCGCAGGGTCGGAAGATCGAGGTGGTCGTAGTGGTTGTGGCTCACCAGCACGAGGTCGACCTTCGGCAGGGCGGTGAACGGAATCCCGGGAGGATGGATGCGCCGCGGGCCGGCCCAGCCGACGGGACTGCACCGCTCCGACCAGATGGGGTCGGTGAGGATGGTGAGTCCCGGGAACTGCAGCAGGAGCGTCGCGTGGTTCACGAGGGTGACCTTGAAGGTCCCCGGTGCCGGGAGCGGGTTCAGTCGCGGCTGAGCCGTGACGGAAACCGAATCGGGCCAAGTGCCTGGCGTGCGCCCGAGCTGCCAGCGCAGCAGCGCTCCGAGTCCCTTGGGGGCGGCACCCCCGGGGTTGAGGAAGCGCCAGCCGTCGCAGTGATCGCTCACGGGAAAGCGGGGGCCGTCGCCGGCGACGGCAGCCCGCGCCCGTCGCGTCGCGGCAAGCCCCAGCGCGGCGGCGGCGAGGCGGAGGAACCGGCGGCGGTTGGCTGGCATCGCGGCGGACGATGGCGGGGACGTACGGCTCCGCAAGGCGCGCGGGTGCTTGCGCCGCGGCCCGGCGCCGTTTCGCTTGGAACCGATGGCGAGCTTCCCCACGACCCCCGGCGCGCGCGAGCACACGTACGACGCGATCGTCATCGGCTCCGGCATCAGCGGCGGCTGGGCGGCGAAGGAACTGTGCGACCGCGGGCTGCGGACGCTCGTGCTCGAGCGCGGCCGCAACGTCGAGCACCTGAAGGACTATCCCACGGCGGTGGCCAACCCGTGGGATCTCCCACGCCGCGGACGGCTCAAGCACGATGTGGTGCGCGAGAATCCGATCGCGAAGAAGTGCTACGCCTTCGACGAGGCGACGGCGCATTTCTTCGCGAAGGACGCCGAGCAGCCGTATCAGCAGGAGAAGCCTTTCGACTGGATCAGGGGCTATCAGGTCGGCGGCAAGTCGATCGTCTGGGCCCGGCAGACGCAGCGCTGGAGCCGCTTCGACTTCGAGGGTCCGGCCCGCGACGGCTTCGCGGAGTGGCCGATCACCTACGACGAGCTCGCGCCGTGGTATTCGCACGTCGAGCGCTTCACGGGGATCAGCGGTAACCGTGACGGCCTCGAGGAGCTGCCCGACGGGGAATTCCTCCCGCCGTGGGAGTTGAACGCCGTCGAGCGCCACCTGCGCACCGGCATCGAGAAAGCCTACGCGGGCCGGCGCGTCGTGGTCGGCCGATGCGCGCACCTCACCGAGCCCCAACCGGTGCACCTCGAGCAGGGTCGCGGTAAATGCCAGGCGCGCAACCTGTGCTACCGCGGCTGTCCGTTCGGCGGGTATTTTTCATCCGTGTCCGCCACGCTGCCGTGGGCCGCGCGCACCGGCCGCCTCACGCTGCGCCCGCACTCCGTCGTGGAGAGCATCCTGCACGACGGCGCGACGGGGCGGGCGAGCGGGGTGCGGGTGGTCGACGCGGTCACGCGCGAGGTCACGGAGTTCCACGCGCGCGTGATCTTCGTCAACGCCGCCTGCCTCAATACCAACCTTATCCTGCTCAATTCCCGCTCGGCGCGTTTCCCGGCGGGCCTGGGCAACGACCACGGCCTCCTCGGTCGCTACGTCGCGTTTCACAATTACCGCGGCAGCCTCTCGGCGTCGGTGGACGGGTTCCTCGATTCCTACTACTCGGGTCGCCGGCCGACGCAGGCGATGATGCCGAACTTCCGCAACGTGCGCCGCCAGGAGACCGACTTCCAGCGCGGCTACATGGTTTTCTTCAGCGCGTTCCGGCCTGGCTGGTCCCGCGGCGACGGCGAACGGGGCGTGGGGGCTGCGTTCAAGGAACGGATCACCCGGCCGGGGCCGTGGCGCATCTCGATGATGATGCAGGGTGAAACGGTCCCCATCCGCGAAAACCACGTGCGTCTCTCGGCCGAACTGAAGGATCCGTTTGGCATCCCGCAGCTCGTCACGTCGGTGGGCTACACCGACAACGACGAGCGGATGCTCAAGGATTTCCTGCGGGAAGGGGAGGCGATGCTCGCCGCGGCCGGTGCGAAGGGAATCCGCACCCTCGACGACAAGCGCAACCCGGGCCTCGACATCCATGAGATGGGCGGCGCGCGGATGGGCAGGGATCCGAAGACCTCGCTCCTCAACAACTGGAACCAGATGCACGCGTGCCCGAACGTGTTCGTCACCGACGGGGCCTGCATGGCCTCGACGGGCGTGCAGAATCCCTCGCTCACGTTCATGGCGTTCGCGGCGCGGGCCGCCCATCATGCGGCGGATGAGCTGAAGAAGGGAAACCTGTGACCCGCCGCGAACTGCTCCTTCGTTCCGCCCGCCTGGCCGGGGTCGGTGCCGTGTGGGCCGCGCTGCCCGCGCGCACGTGGGCCGCCTTGCCGGCGGCGACGGGCTGGAGCCCGGAGGAAGAGAAGGCACTCGATCTGATCGGCGACACCATCCTGCCGGAAACCCCGGGCTCGCCCGGCGCGGCGGCCATCGGGATCGGGCGTTTCATCGCGCGCATGACGGAGGATTGCTTCGCCCCCGAGGCGGGCGAGGCACTCCGCCGCGGCTTGCGCGAGATCGAGGCGGCGGCGCGGGAATCGCACGGGCGCGAGTGGCTGCGGTTGTCGGTTAGCGAGCGCGAGTCCTTGCTCACCGCCTACGAGGCCCGCAGCAAGCCCGCGGGGCCGGGTGGCACGAATCCCTTCGTCCACCTGAAGCGGCTCACGCTGCTCGGATATTTCACTTCGGAACAGGGCGCGACCAAGGCGCTGCGCTACGACCCGGTTCCGGGAACCTACCGGGGTTCGGTGCCGTTGGGGCCGGATGACCGGTGCTGGGCGCAGTGATGCGTACGGCGGTGGTGATTTGACGGGCGCCGCGCCTGCCTTTGCGTGCGGTTGAGCATGCTTTTGCCCCGCGTCCATCGCTCCATCGCCGCGGCGTGGTTTCTCGCCGTCGGTGTCGCCTCCGTCGGGGCGCAACCGTCGACGCTGATCCCGCTTCCGGCGGGCTGGCGCGTCGCGACGGAGCGAATGGACGGTTTCCCCGCCGAGGGCCTGCAGCTTTACGCCCTCGAGACTTCCTCGGTGCGGGCGTTCTGCCTCGCGTGGGACACGCGTTCGCCCTCCGTCGCTTTGCGGCCGGTGCTGAGCACGCAACCGCGCACGCCGACGCAGTTTGCCGCGGCCGAGCCGGGCGTCGTGTTCGCCGCGGTCAATGCGGGTTATTTCGGCGGCAACCAGTCCTTCAGCCTTGTGCAGCGGGACGGCGCCGTGCTGTCGCCCAACATCAAGTCCGTGAGTCGGGTGTTCCAAGGGAACTCGGTGCCTTATTTCCCCACGCGCGCGGCGTTGGGTCTCACCCCGGCGGGCGCGTTGACCGCCGACTGGATCTACCACGTCGGTTCCGGCAATTCCCAGATCCTCTCGTATGCCGCGCCGAGCCCCAACCGGCTGGGCGAGGCTCCGCAGCCGGTGCCGACCGCGGCGTTTCCTTCCGGCGGTGCGCCTTGGCAGATGCAGCATGCGCTGGGCGGATCGCCGATGCTCGTCCGTGACGGGGTGGTGCGGATCACGGACGCCGAGGAGCTGATCGAGGTGAACAACACCTCACGGCGACCCCGCACCGCGGCCGGGTTCACCGCCGCGGGAGTCCTCCTGATTGTCGCGATCGAGGGGGACAACCCCGCCGGGCCGGCGGGCATGACGTTGGCGGAGACCGCCGCGCTGATGCGGGGACTTGGTGCCGTCTCGGCCATCAACCTCGATGGCGGCGGATCAACGTCGATGGTGATCGGCGGGCGTACGACGGTGCGGCCGGGAGACGGTGCGGAGCGCCCGGTGATCTCGGCCCTGCTCCTCGTCGATCCCGTGCGCAACACGGCGGCCACGTCGGCGCCGCGGGTCACCGCGCCGCCCTGGGGTGCGACGATCGCCGCGGGGAGCCCGTTGCACCTGCTGGCGGGGGCGGAAGGCGGGGCGCTCGAGTACCAGTGGCAGCGTGACGGACGCGCGCTGGTCGGTGAAACCCGCGCCTCGCTGTTCCGCCCGCGGGTGGCGGCCGCCGACGCGGGATCCTACTCCGTGGCGGTGCGCAATTCCCTTGGCGCCACGATGAGCGTGCCGGCCCAAGTCAACGTTGCCGCAGCGGAGCCGGGTGAACTCGTGAACCTTTCGGTGCGGGCGGTGGCCGGGGCGGGCGATGACACGCTGATCGTCGGCTTCGCGGTTCGCGGCGGCGCCGATACGATCCTGGCCCGCGGGATCGGTCCGGGCCTGGTGCCGCTGGGCGTGGGTGACGCGCTCGAGGATCCGCGGATCGAATTGTTGGCGCCGGGAGGGGTTGTCGTGGACTCCAATGACGATTGGGTGGCGGTGACGGCGGCGGTCTCCGGGCAGGTCGGGGCCTTTCCTCTCGTGCCGGGCAGTCGCGACGCCGCGCTGGTGGCGCGCGTCCCGGTGGGTGTGCACATGGTGGCGGCGATGCCGGCCCGGGGGGCATCCCGCGGGCCGCTGCTCGTCGAAGTGTACGACACCACGGCCGGCGGCGGTGCGTTGGGAAACCTTTCCGCGCGGGCGCGCGTCGCCGGGGGCGGCGGCGAACTCATCGCCGGTTTCGTGATTCGCGGCGGCGCGGCGGCCACGGTGTTGATCCGTGCGGTGGGCCCCACGCTGGCCGGTTTCGGACTCTCGGAGAGCCTGCGGGCGCCGCGTCTCACCCTGATGTCCGGATCGTCCGCGCTGGCCGCCAACACCGGGTGGGCGACGGCCCCGAACGCGGCCGAGATTCGTCCCACCGCGGCCAACACCGGAGCGTTCGCGATTTCCGGCGCCGCGGCTGACTCCGCACTGCTGGTGACGCTGCCGCCCGGAGCCTACACGGCGATCGTCGCGCCGCCTGAAGGCGGCTCGGGGGTGGCGCTGGTGGAACTCTACGAGGTGCGTTGAGCCTGGTACCTTCCCGCGGCTTGCGCCTCGGGGGAACTCCGGAACAGGCTCGCCCATGATATCCCGCCCCTGCCGTTCCGGAACCGCCTTCTTCGTGTTCGCGCTCATGGCCGGCCTAGCCGGCTGCTCCAAGCAGGAGCCCGCCGCGAAGACGACCGCGGCGCCCACGGCGGCGGCTCCGGCAGCGACTCCGGCCGCGGCACCCGCGGCGCCGGTCGACAACGCGCCGCCGCCCGAGGTGCAGCGCATGGTAGGGCGTTGGCTGAGGTCCGACGGCACTTACGCGCTGGAGATCCGCGGGGCCGACAAAAGCGGCGTCGTGCAGGCGGGCTATTTCAATCCGAAGTCGATCAACGTCTCCCGCGCCATCTGGATGCGGGGGCCGGAGGGCCTGCAGGTCATCGTGGAGCTGAACGACGTCGGCTACCCGGGCGCGACCTATGTGCTGTCACATGACGCGGCGGAGGACCGCCTGGTCGGAAAGTACAACCAGCCGCAGATGGGCCAGTCGTTCGACGTCGATTTCGTGCGGCAGAAGAAGTTTCCGTGAAGCCGGCTGGCGACGCGGACGCGAGGAACTGAGCTGATGCGAGGCAGTTCGGCCAACGGCGCGCCGCGCTGCGGGGTTTGCCGGTTGCCGCTCCGCTGGTGCGTGTGCGCCGCGCGCGAGACGGTCGCGGTACCGTTGGCGGTGGATGTGATGATGCACCGGCGCGAACGGTTTCGACCCAGCAGCACGGGACATCTCGTGGCGCGGGTCGTCGAGGGCTCCCGCGTGCACACCTGGGAGAGGGAAGGGCAATGGTCGGCGGAGACGCTGCGCCTGCCCGGCCGCGAACTCTGGATCCTGCATCCGCACGGTGAGTCCGTGCCGGCTCCGCCACCGCCCGAGTCGGTGCAGGTGCTCCTGATCGACGGCGTGTGGACCGAGTCGGCCGTCATCGCGCGCGAGGCGTTGCGGTGGGGCCGGGTGGTGAGCCTCCCGATGACGGGACAAAGCCGCTACTGGCTGCGCGCGCAGCAGGACGGCGGACGTTTCTCGACGGCGGAGGCGCTGCTGCACCTGCTGCGCTTCCTCGGGCTTGGCGCGGCGGCCGAGGTCTTGAGCCGCCAGCTGGAACTGCACGTGTACGCCAGCCTGCGCGTCCGCGGCTATCCGGCCCGCGCCGCGGAATTCCTGCGCGGTTCCCCGATCCCGTCGGCTTTCCCGGAGTTGCTGGCGCGCCTGAACGAGCGGCGGCCGCTGGAAGCGCACCGGCCGACCGCTGAGCGGCGCGTTGACTCGGCTTCCGCCTGAGCAAGTCTGCCGCCCTTTCCCGCCCCATGAAAATCCTCCGCCTTCTCCCGTTGTTTGCCCTCGCCGCCGCGCCCCTCGCGGCTGCCGAAACCTCCGCGCCGGTCTACGAACTGCGCACCTATGCCGCCGCTCCCGGGCGCGGGGCCGACCTGGTCGCCCGCTTTCGCGAACACACGACGCGGATCTTCGAGCGGCACGGCATGGTGAACGTCGGTTACTGGATCGCGGCCGACGCCAAGGATGGCGGTGGCGACAAGCTGATCTACCTGCTCGCCCACCGGAGCCGCGATGCCGCCAAGGCTTCCTGGAAGGCGTTTTCCGCCGATCCGGATTGGAAGGAGGTCGCCAAGCGCACGACCGCCAATGGCCAGATCGTGGCCAAGGTGGAGTCGGTCTTCCTCGAAGGAACCGATTTCTCGCGACCGATGGACGCCGGGAATGGCAAGGGCGCGCCGCGGGTCTTCGAGCTCCGCACCTACACGGCGGCCGAGGGCAAGCTGGCTGGCCTCGATGCGCGTTTCCGCGACCACACCATCGGGATCTTCGGGCGCCACGGCATGACCAGCCTCGGTTACTTCCATCCGACGGACGCCGACAAGGGCGCCGGCCGGACGTTGATCTATTTCCTCGCGTATCCGTCGCGTGAGGCCGCGGCCGCCGCGTGGAAGGGTTTCCGGGAAGATCCTGAATGGGTGAAGGCCCGGACGGCCTCGGAGCAGGGAGGCAAGCTCACCGCGAAGGTGGAGTCGGTCTACCTGTTGCCCACGGACTTCTCGAAGATCCGTTGAGGACGGGCCGGTAGATGGGCTCCAGCCGGACCCTGCGCATTTCCTCTTGCGGCACGTTGGAAAGCGGCCCAAGCCTTTCCATGTCCGAGGCCCCCGCGGGCGTAGTTCATCGGTAGAACGTGTGCTTCCCAAGCATGAGAGGCGGGTTCGATTCCCGCCGCCCGCACCAGATTGTCAGTCAAACCACCCAAAACAACTAACCACACACCCATGAAATCCATCGTCACGTTCGTTGCCGCCTCCCTGTTCGCCGTCGGCGTCGCTTTCGCCGCCGCTGAGAGCAAGCCCGGCAAGTGCTGCGCCGCCGCCGCCAAGGATGGCAAGAAGTGCGAGCACAAGTGCTGCGTCGAGGCCGCTGGCAAGGGCGACAACTGCACCAAGTGCGGTGGCGCCGGCAAGATCGCCAAGCCCGCCGCCAAGTAAGCTTAGGACGTCTTCACGTCCCACGAAGGCCGCGCCGGTTCGCCGTCGCGGCTTTTTTATGCCCCGACGCCGGCATCCGCCGCGCGACGGATATCGCGCCAGCGGGCCAAAATGCGCCCCTTGATCGCGTCCGGGGCGAGGCCGTGGGCGGCGCGGAGCACCTCCACGTTGGAACCGTGCTCCACGAAGCTGTCGGGCCAGCCGATGCGCTCGACGGGGGTGGTCCTACCGGCCTCCTGCAGGGCCTCCATGACGGCGCTGCCGAAACCGCCCGCTAGGACGTGGTCCTCCATGGTGACGATCAACTGGGCGGACGACGCGTGCTCGAGCAGCAGGGTACGATCAAGGGGCTTTACGAAGCGGGCGTTGACGACGCCCACGGACAGGCCCTCGTCCGCCGCGAGGCGCTCGGCCAGCCGCAAGGCGTCCTGGACCATGGTACCCAAGGCCCAGATCACGAGGTCGGATCCCTCGCGGACGATTTCTGCCCGGCCGATCGGCAGTTCGGCGGGCGTCGCCTTCACCGTCGCACCGGTGCCGGCGCCGCGCGGGTATCGGATGAAGCCGGGACCTTCGAGGCGGAGGCTGGTGTGCAGCATGTCCACGAGTTCATCCTCGTTGCGCGGCTGCATGATCACCGCGCCGGGGACGCAGCGCAGGTAAGAGAGGTCGAACAAGCCGTGGTGCGTGGGACCGTCGTTCGGGGAGAGCCCGGCGCGATCCATGCAGAACGTGACGGGAAGGTTCTGCAGGGCGACGTCGTGGATCACCTGGTCGTAGGCGCGCTGAAGGAACGTCGAGTAGATCGCGCAGACCGGGCGCAGGCCCTTGGTGGCCATGCCCGCGGCGAAAAGCACCGCGTGCTCCTCGGCGATGCCGACGTCGAAGAACTGCGCCGGCACCTCGGCGGCGAGGCGGGAGAGGCCCGTGCCACTAGGCATGGCGCCCGTGATCCCGACCACGCGCCGGTCGGCCTTCGCGAACCGTACCAGCGCGTCGCCGAAAACGTCCTGGTAGTTGGGCGGTGTGCCCGGGGGTGTCTTCCGGCCGTCGCCGGTGGCCGGGTCGTAAGGGCCGGATCCGTGGAAGCGCTCCGGGTGAGCGATCGCGGCCTCGAGGCCGCGGCCCTTCTTGGTGAGCACGTGCACAACGACCGGCACGCCGCAGTCCTTGGCGAAGGCGAGGTTCTTGGCCAGGGCGTCAAGGTCATGGCCGTCGACCGGACCGAGGTAGCGCAGGCCGAACTTCTCGAAGAGCGAAGACTCCACGAAGAAGTCCTTCGTCTCACGCTTCCAGCGATGGTAGACCCGGTTCATCTCGACGCCCGCGGGGAAGCTCCGGAAGAACGCCTCGAGGTCGTGATGGATGCGGTTGTAGGTCGGGCTCGTGCTGATCCGGTTCAGGTAGCGCGCGATCGCGCCGACGTTCCGGGCGATCGACCACTCGTTGTCGTTGAGGATGACGATCAGGCGCTTCGTCGAGGTGACGACGTTGTTGAGCGCCTCCAGGGTGACGCCGCAGGTGAAGGCCGCGTCGCCGCAGACCGCCACCACGTGCTCACCCGAGCCGCGGAGGTCGCGCGCGGTGGCCATTCCGAGCGCCGCGGAAAGGGCGGTCCCGGCATGGCCGGCGCCGAACGCGTCGTGCGGACTTTCGCCCCGGGTAAGGAATCCGCTGGCCCCGCCGGTCTGGCGCAGGCGGCGGAAGAAGTCGCCGCCGCGGCCGGTCAGCAGCTTGTGGACGTAGCCCTGATGCGCGACGTCGAAGACCAACTGGTCGGCCGGGGTGTCGAACACCCGGTGCAACGCGATCGTGAGCTCCACCACGCCGAGATTGGGACCGATGTGCCCGCCGTTGCGCGAGGTGACCGCGATGAGCTCGTCGCGTATCTCCTGGGCCAGCCTCGGCAACTCGGCGGCCGGCAGCGCCTTCACGTCGGCGGGACCGCGGACGGAGTCGAGCAGGCGAGGGAGGGTGGACGGACCTTGGGAACTCATCGGGACGGCGGTTGGCGCGGAAAAAGCGGTTAGCGCCTCACGCCTCGCGTTCCGTGTCAAACTTCTCGAGCGACGGCGCTCCGTCCTTGGATTTCTTCAATTGCTCGATCCGAAGTTCCGCCTCCTTCAGCCGGGTCTCGCAGACCTGGAGGAGCTTGGATCCCTGCTCGAAGCGGGCGATCAGGTCGGCGAGGGGCACGTCGCCCGACTCCATCGACTCGACGATCGACTCCAGCTTGGCGAGCGCCTCCTCGAAGGAGGTCTGGTCTTTGGCGGCTTCCACGGGACGGCGACGGTTGCGTCGGGTGGCGGTCATTTCAACCCAGTTTCCTCGTACCATGGATCGGGTATCTTTCTTCTGGCGGCGGCGTTTGGATCGGCTCCATTGGCCGCATGGTCCCCTTGCTCTGGATCGCGATCGGTCTCCTTTTCCTCCGCCTCGCGGCATCGCTCTGGCTTTCGGCGCTCAACCGCGCCTCGGTCCGCCGCCACGAAGGTCGACCGCCGGCGGCGGTGGCGGCGATCATGGATGAAGCGACCTACGCGAAGGCCGGCCGCTACACCTTGGCCAAGTCGCGGTTCGGCGACGTGGGCGAGGTCTTCGACGCGCTGGTGCTCTCCCTTGTCCTCGTGGGCGGCGTGCTGCCCGCGCTCTTTGATGAGACGGCGACCTGGGGCGGCCCGGAGTCCACCTGGAATCACGCCGCCTTCATCGTGCTGGCGGGACTGCTGCTCTCCGTGCCCTCGCTGCCCTTCGACTGGTGGGAACAATTTGGCCTGGAGCAGCGGTTCGGCTTCAACCAGAGCACGCCGGGGCTTTGGGTGGCGGACAAATTGAAAGGCGCGCTGCTCGGCGTCGCGATCGGTTTCCCGCTGCTATGGGGACTGCTTTCGCTGGTGCACCTCGCGGGTCCGCAGTGGTGGATCTGGGGCTTCGCGCTGATGTTCGGCTTCCAGCTGCTGATGCTGATCCTTTACCCGAAGCTCATCCTGCCGCTGTTCAACAAGCTCACGCCTCTGCCGGCCGGTGAGCTGCGCGAGCGCCTGTTCGCGCTCGGTGAGCGCACGGGCTTCCGTGCGAACTCCATCGAGGTGATCGACGGCTCGAAGCGCTCGGGTCATTCCAACGCCTACTTCACCGGCTTCGGACGCTTCCGACGCATCGTCCTGTTCGACACCCTCGTGGCCCAGCTGACGCCGACGGAGCTGGAGGCCGTGCTGGCGCACGAGATCGGTCACTACCGCCGCGGGCACATCCCGCGGCTCATCGCGTTGTCGGCGGCGATGATGCTGGCGGGCTTCGGGGCGATCGCGTGGCTGGCCGGCAGTTCCTGGTTCAACCCTGCGTTCGGATTTCCGCCGGCGCAGCTTGCACCCTCCTTCCTGCTGTTCGGGCTGCTGAGCGGGAGCCTCACCTTCTGGTTCACCCCGCTGAGCAACCTCCTTTCGAGGCGCCACGAATACGAGGCCGACGCGTTCGCGCGGGAGGCGATGGGTGGCCCGGAGCCGCTCGTCGCGGCGTTGCGTAAGCTCGCGCAGAAGAACCTCACCAACCTCACTCCGCACCCGTGGTTCAGCGGTTTCCATTACTCGCACCCGACGTTGGCGGAACGGGAGGCGGCGCTCCTCCGCGGGTAGCTGCATCGATGGCGGGGCTGGCGACGAGGTTCCTGCGCGCAGCGCTGCTGTTCGCGGTATGGGGTGCCGGTGCGCACGCGATGGAGGATCGTCCGGTGCGCGTCGCCACCTACAACGTGGAGAATTACGTCGCGGCCGACCGCATGACGGAGGAGGGCTTCCGGCCGGGCTACCCCAAGCCCGAGCGGGAAAAGGCCGCCCTGCGCGCGGTGATCCGCGACCTGGCGGCGGATGTGCTCGTGCTGCAGGAAATGGGACCGCGTCCCTATTTGGAGGAGTTGCGCCGGGACCTGCGGTCGGAGGGAGTCGATTACCCTCACGCCGCCTTGGCTGCGGCGGCTGATGCGGAGCGGCACATCGCGATCCTCTCTCGGCTGCCGCTGCGCGGCGTGCGTACGCACGAGGACCTGTCTTTCGCGTACCTGGGCGGCCGAGAAACGGTGAAGCGCGGCCTGCTTGAGGCGGAGGTCGACGCGCCGGGCGGTGCGTTCACGGTCTTCGCCCTGCACCTGAAGAGCCGGCTGACCGAGCGGGAGGACGACCCCGGTTCCGCCGTGCGCCGCGCCGCGGAAGCGGTGGCGATCCGGGATCGAATCCTCGCGCGCTTCCCGGATCCAGCCGGGGCGGCGTTCCTGATCCTCGGTGACTGCAACGACGGTCGGAACAGCCGGGCGGCAGCGGCCCTGCAGCGGCGGGGGCGGACGGAGATCGCGGTGCTTCTACCTGCGTCGGATTCGCGCGGTGAGGCTTGGACGCATGCGTATCGCCGCGATGAGACCTACAGCCGGGTCGACCTAATCCTGGTTTCAGGCCAGCTCCTGCCGCGCGTGGTCGACGGCGTGGCGAGGATCCATGACGGCCCGGGCGTGCGCGAAGCGAGCGACCACCGGCCGGTACGGGTGGACGTGTCTCCGCGCTGGGTCGGAAACCCGCGGGCGGGAGATCAGCGGGGCGAGACCTTGACGGGAACCGTGACCTCGCCGGCGCCGAAGCCCTTCAGGTAGAGCGTGCCGGTCCCGGGCTTTCCGCCCTCCACGGTGACGGAGACGCCCGTCTGTCCCTGGGGTACGATGACTTCGGGCATGATGACGCTTTCCGGTACGTCGGTCGCGACGTCGAGCAGCGTGCCGCCGGGAGGGGCGGCGTTCGCGAGGGAGAAGGTGAGAGTGGCACGCTCCCCGGTGCGCAGGGACAGTGCGGTTGGGGACACCGTGATCGTGCTGGCGTCGATGCGAAACGTGCCCACCGGGGATGTGCCGGCCGCGCCGCTCAGCGCGACCTGATAGTTGGCGCCGGCGGAAAGGGCGGGCACGAAGAAGCTGAGGGAATTGGCCGACTCGAAGTTGGTGCGCGCGGGTTCACCGTTGAAGAGGATCCGGTCCTGCGGGGTGAAGCCTCGGCCCAGCACGCTGATGCGGGCCCCGACGGGCCCGCGGTTGACCTCGAGGGATAGCACGTAGCGGCGGACGATCTGAACCGTCTCGACCTGCGTGTAGGCCTCGCCCGGCGTCTGCACGTTGTTGCCCTCGATGTTGTAGTTCACGAGGAAGTAGTAGGCGACGCGGTCGCGGCCGGCCGGCAGTTGGTACTCGAACTCGTAAAGGCCTTCGCCGACGGCGCCCGTTCGCATCGGGAAACTGCGTCCGTCGAGCACGATCGTAGGCGCTATGCCGGTGATCGTGTTGGAGCGCTTGGAGACGCGCAGGGTAAAGGTGTAGATCTGGGACGGATTCTCGGCGACCGAGCGCGGCGTGAGATCGGTGAGCGTCACGCTTTCGCAGCCGACGACCAGCAACAGCGCGAGCGCGGCGAATGAACGGAGAATGATTTTCCTCGCGGCTGAAATTCGGGTGGTGTGCATTGGTCGGAGAATGATCGAGCGTGCGGACGAAGGGTTTTGAGTAATGAGCGGGCTTGGGTCAGGGCAAGCCAAAGCTCCACCCCCGGCGGGCCCGGGCGAAACGGCGTCGCTGGGTCTTTACGTCCATGTGCCGTTCTGCGCTTCAACGTGTGATTTCTGCGCCTTCTACCAAGAGGCCCCGACCGCGGCGGACGTCGCCCGTTATTTGGACGGCGTCCGCGACGAACTCCGGTTGGCCACGCCGGACCGGCTGGTCGACACGGTCTTCTGGGGCGGCGGAACGCCTGGCCTGCTTTCGCCGAAGGACTTGCGCACGCTCGGGGAAATCGTCGCCGGGTTTTGCGGCGGGAGGCCCTCCGAGTGGACGATCGAGCTCGCGCCGGGCTCGGTGAGCGAGGCGCGGTTGGACGCTTTGCGGGAGGTCGGGGTGAACCGGGTTTCTCTCGGGGTACAAAGTTTCCAGCCTGAGCTGCTCGAGGCGCTGGGCCGGCGGCACTCGCGGGAGCAGGTTCTCCGGGCCCATGAGCGGCTACGCGCGGCCGGGTTCAAGAGCGTCAATCTCGACCTCATGTTCGCGTTGCCCGGGCAGGCCGACGACGCGTGGGAGGCTGATCTCGCGGAGGCGATCGCACTCGGGCCTGATCACCTCTCGACCTACTGCCTGACCTTCGAGGAGGACACCAAGCTCTGGGTGAAGCTTTCGCAGGGTAAAGTGCGCCGCGACGTCGACGCGGAGGCGCGCCTCTACGAGGCGACTTGGACCCGCTTGGAGGCGGCGGGGTACGCCCAGTACGAAGTCTCGAATTTCGCGCGTCCCGGACATGACTGCCGCCACAACGTGAACACCTGGCGCATGGCTGATTGGATTGGCGTCGGGCCGTCCGCCGCCTCGCAGCACCGGGGCTGGCGGGGTGCCAACGTCTCCGACCTCGGTCGCTGGCTGGACGGACTCGCGCGCGGGGAGCGGATGACGGAGGACCGTTGCGCGCTTACGCCCGCGCTGCTCGCGGAAGACGCGCTGGTCTTCGGCCTGCGCATGAACGCGGGGGTCGAGCTGGCGCGTTGGCGTGAGCGGGCGCCGGGATTGCCGTGGGCGGATGTCGACTCGTTGCTGCAATCCCTGGAAGTGGCGGGCCGGGTGACGGTGACGGGAGGTGTCGCGCGCCTCACGTCGGCCGGGCGGCTCGTGGCCGATGCCATCGGGGCTGAGATCATGGCGGCTTTTGCGACGGAGGGGGCGGTCGCATGAGGCGTTGGGTCGCCGTGCTGCCGCTCCTGCTGGCGGCCCTCGTGGGCGGTTGCGTTTCATCCGAACGACCCGGCGGCGGGCCGATGCGGGTTGCGCGGCTTTTCCTGGAAAGCGGCGGTGGCGAAGGCGTGCCGGCGGTGCTGCCGCGCAGCGGAGTGGCGCTGCAGTTGAACCCGAAGCCGGTGCTCACTGAGGCTGACCTTGCGGGCGCCGACGTCGCTGAGGTGGAGTTGGGGCGATGCCTCCTGCTGTACCTCAACGCCGCAGCCGCGCGTGACTTCTACCGACTCACGGTCACCCATCAGGGGCGGCGGCTGGCCCTGCAGCTTGATGGGGTAGTGATCGGGGCGCGACGCATCGATGGACCGGTGGCGGACGGGAAGGTCTTTCTCTTCGTCGAACTGCCCGACGAGTCGCTCCCCGGCCTGGCGGAGGAACTTCGGGCGACGGCGGAGGTTGTCCGCCGCAAGACAGGGGAAAGACGATGAGGCTCCGGCTCGCGGCATGGGTTAGTATGGCGTTGTCGGCCTGGCTGGGCGCGGTGGGCGCGGAGCCGGCTTTCAAGCTGGTCTGGCCGACGCCCAACACGGGTTGGGCTGAGGGTAAGCCGCCGTCCCAATGGCTGCAGCACGCGGGCTCGGGTGATCCGGCGACGGGCGGTTTCGGCGGGGTGCGGAGCGGCGGGACGCGGTTCCACGAGGGGGTCGATATTCGGCCGGTGGGCCGGGGCAGAAACGGCGAGGCGACGGATCCCGTCTTCGCGGCCATGGCCGGGGTCGTTCGGCACGTGGTGAGCTCGCCCGGTCAGAGCGGCTACGGCCGCCATGTGGTGGTGGAGCACACCGGAGTCGCTCCCGCCATCTACACACTCTACGCGCACCTGGCGCGGATCGAGCCCGGCATTCGGACGGGAGTGACCGTGGGCGCGGGACAGACGCTGGGCCTGATGGGGCACAGTTCCGGGGGCTACATGATTCCCGTGGCGCGGGCCCACCTGCACTTCGAGGTCGGCGTGGCGATCACCAGTGATTTCCAGGGGTGGTACGATCGGCGGCGGTTCGGCTCGCGGAACGAGCACGGGATGTGGAACGGCATGAACCTCGTTGGCGTCGACCCCGTGGCGTTCTTCGATGCGTGGCGTTCCGGTCGCATGGGCACGGTGCGGGATTTCTTCCTGACGCAGCGGACGGCGGTGCGGCTGCGGGTGGCGACCTTCCGCACGCCGGACTTCGTGACGCGTTATCCCGCCTTGCTCACCAAGGCGATGCCCTTTGGTCCCGTTGCGGGCTGGGAGATCCGTTTCACCTGGACCGGGCTGCCTTTCGCGTGGACGCCGCTCAGCGCCGCGGAAGTCGCGGGACTACCCTCGGGGCAGCCGCAGTTCCTCGAGGTCGACGCCGAGCTCGAACGGCGCGAGCGCAGCAAGAGCCTCGCGGTGGCGCGGCGGGGCGGCTGGGTCGCGGGTAAGGACCTGGAGACCGTGCTCCAGCAGCTTTTCGGGCTCCGGTAGCGGATCCCGCGGACAATAAAAAGGCCGCCACCGATGAAGGTGGCGGCCGGAAGGTGAGCGGCGACCGGTTACTTGCCGAGGCTGGCGCGCAGCGAGGACAGTTGGCCTGCGCTGCCGAGGAGTTCGTTGCGGCTCGCGATAAACTTCGCGTACTCCTCCATGAACACCTTGCCCGGCGGGCGGAAGTCGAACTCGGCCGGCTTGTCGCGGAAGAACTCGCGGTGCACGCGGGTCCAGACGAGGCGACCGTCGGTGTCGATGTTGATCTTGGTCACGCCGAGCTTGGCGGCGGGGAGGTACTCGTTGACGTCGACGCCCACGGCGCTGCCGAGCGTACCGCCGGCCGCGTTGATCCGCTTCACCTCGTCCTGCGGGACGGAGGACGAGCCGTGCATGACGAGCGGGAAGCCCGGCATGCGGCGCTGGATCTCGCGGAGCACGTCGAAGTGCAGCGACTGCTTGCCCTTGAACTTGTAGGCGCCGTGGCTGGTGCCGATGGCGGCGGCGAGGCTGTCGCAACCGGTCTTGCGAACGAAGTCCTCGGCCTCAACCGGGTTCGTGAGGGTGGCGTGGCCATCCTCCACCTTGATGTCCTCCTCCACGCCGCCGAGCATGCCGAGCTCGGCCTCGACGGAGATGCCCTTGGCGTGGGCGGCGTCGACGACGCGCTTGGAGATCTCGACGTTCTTATCGTAAGGCTCGTGGGAGGCGTCGATCATCACGGAGCTGAAGAAGCCCGAGTTGATGCACTCGTAGCAGGTTTCCTCGTCGCCGTGGTCGAGGTGCACGGCGAAGATCGCCTCGGGGAAGATGTCTCCCGCGGAGCGGATGATCGCCTCGAGCATCCGCTTGTCGGTGTACTTCCGGGCTCCCTTCGAGATCTGGATGATGAAGGGCGCCTGGGACTGGATGCAGCCCCGGAACAGGCCCATGGCCTGTTCGGCGTTGTTGATGTTGTACGCGCCGACGGCGTACTTGCCGTAGGCGTGCTTGAACAGCTGCGCGGTGGTTACGATCATACGCGTGAGAGAGGGAATTTCCCTTCCGCGTGCGGGAGCCGCAAGGGTTTTCTCCGGCGACGACCGGAAAAGGGCTCAGCGCTTCGGGGCGGGAGTGGCGGGTGTCGAAGCCGCGGGACGGTTGGCGGATGAAAGGCTTTCGCGCACGACGCGCTGGACCTCCTGCTGGGCCTGCTGCTGCCGCTGCAGCTGCTGCAGCGCCGTGAGCTGCGAGGCGGAGAGCAGCGGCTGGGCTTCCACGAGCGCCGCATCGCTGATCAGCGCGCCGCCGCCCGGCATCGGGGCGAAGATCGACGCCGCGATCGCCGGGCCGGAGCCGCCGCCGACGAGCCCGGCGAGTACAGGCCCAAGGTCGGGGGCGCGGAGCAGGGGTTCGCCAGCCACCACCGGAGTCGTCGCGGTCGCTGGCGCCGACGCGGTCGGGCGGGGAACGGGATTCTTCGCGAGAATCCGCACCAGTTGTTCGGATTGCGCGCTGGAAAGCGGCTCGCCGCCGGCCCCAAGGCGTTGCTGCAACTCCCCGACCACGCCGCGCTGGGTGAGCGTGGCGTCGTACCCTTCGAGCGTGGAAAATCCGGCCGGACCGATCACGCCGCGGATCGCGGTCTCGAGATCCTCGCGTGCCGTCGCGAGCAGCTTGCGCATTCCTTCCGGGTTCTGGCGCGGATCGATGCCCTGGGCTCGCGCGGCCTCGGCGACCTCCCCGCGGAGATTCTGGCGTTCGAGCAGCAGGCCGGTCAGGCGCTCGCTCTGCCGCGCGTCGAGGCCGAGGTTGCGGAACAGCGCGACATAGGACGCCTCCACGCGTTGCCGCTGCTGCAGGTTGACATAGGATTCCACCTCGGGTCGGGAGAGGAGTTCCCGGACGAACGCGAGTTGTTGCTGCGCATTGGCCCGGCCGGATTCCCCGCGTGCCTGACGTGGGGCCGCATCCGCCGCCGAGGGCGCGCCGGCTGAATCCGAAGGCGCACGTACCGTGCGAGCCTGGATTTCGCGGTTCGACTTCTCCAGCTCCCACACCCGCTTCTGCAGCTTGGCGCGCTCGGCTTGGTCGAGACCACGTGAGCGGAGCTCGTTGAGTTCCCGCTGTTGGCGCCACGCCAGTAATCCCGTCGCCAGCGTCGTGACTGCGAGTGCGGTGGTGATCAGCAGGTGACGTCGGGCCATCGATTGGGCGCGTTAGGCGAGTGGGACGGGGATCAGGCCGTAACCCGAGGTATTACCGCGGCGGGAACTCGAAGTCGGCCTTCACGCCGGTGGGCGAGAGCACGAGGTAAGCTGAAAACGGGCGCCCACTCTTGCCCACGAAACCCTCGATCAGGCCGGTGCGGCCGTCGTCGCAGAGTCGGCGGACTTCGTCGGCGGGAATCTCGATCCCGCAGAGCAGCCGCTTGAGGGTGAAGACCACGCGGTTGTCCTGGTCCGGACGGCGCACGTGGTAGGCCTCCGGGGTCTCGACCAGCTCGCCGCCCTTGTGGCGCTTGCTGGCGCCGAGCACGACGGCCTTGGAAAGGTCGGGCGGGGTCTTCGCCTTGCGGACGATCGGGTTGCCGTCCTTGTCGAGCTTCGCCTTGCGCGGCGGGAACTCCCAGCCGATCCGTGTTCCCTCGCGCTTGAGGAAGGCGTCGAACGGCCGGCCCTTCTTGGAGATGAAGCCCTGGATGAGGTCGGTCTTGCCCGCGGTCACCAGCTGGATCGCCGCCTCGCGGGGGATCGCCTTCTGGCACATCAGGCGGCCCACGCGAAAGGCTTGGCGCCAACCCTCCCCGTCGCGCTCGCGCAGGATGTAGCTGTTGCCGGACTCGCAGAGTTCGCCCCCGGACGATGGGTCTCTCCAGAAAGACTCGAGGGCGCCGATGTCCTGCTGCTCGCCGAAGTCGTACTTCGCCTGCCACTTGCCGGCCTCCTCGTCGCGCACGAGGCGCAGGATGGCGGCGAAGCGCGAGCGCGTGCGCGCCGAGATGAAGCCGTCGAGCGGGCCTACCTGGCGCTTGGTGACGAGCTCCGCCACCTCGGCCTCCTCCATGCGTCGTCCACCGATGACCTTGTAGATCATCAGCTCGCCGTCCTGGGACTTGTAGCCGCGCAGGGTCTC
>JACCDP010983401.1_pt1 | contig 35639 bp, 27 predicted proteins | sample 7445841 | NCBI WGS metagenome assembly JACCDP01 (sample SAMN15323441, study PRJNA562643) | freshwater metagenome | isolation source: river surface water | place: USA:Blue River Watershed | collected 2017-08-17 | reverse complement strand
GTTTGTGGATACGGTGATGTAGGTAAAGGATCGGCTGCTTCATTGCAAGGTTCTGGAGCTCGTGTAATCGTTACGGAAATCGACCCAATTTGTGCGCTTCAAGCAGCAATGGATGGATTCGAAGTAAAACGCTTAGACACTGTGATTGGACTAGCTGACATTATTGTTACGGCTACTGGAAACAAATCCATTGTAACTGGAAAGCATTTCGAAGCAATGAAAGACAAAGCCATCGTGTGTAACATCGGACATTTCGATAATGAAATCGATATGGCGTGGTTGAACAGCAAATACGGTGCAACGAAAATGGAAATCAAACCTCAAGTAGATTTGTACAATGTGAATGGAAATGACATCATTGTATTGGCGGAAGGTCGTTTGGTGAATTTAGGGTGTGCTACCGGTCACCCTTCGTTTGTAATGTCGAATTCATTCACGAATCAAACCTTAGCTCAACTTGAGTTATGGCATAATTCAGATAAATACGAAAATGACGTGTATACTTTACCAAAACATTTGGACGAGAAAGTAGCGCGTTTACATTTATCTAAAATCGGTGTAGAATTGGAAGAATTATCTGCAGAACAGGCAGATTATATCGGTGTTGATGTTAAAGGTCCATTCAAAACGGATCATTACCGATACTAGGATTGAGATTATATTTGAAAAGCGGCCTCGGCCGCTTTTTTTATACCCGGTTCCACGGGATTTGAAATCCTGTGGAACTCAGTTGAAATCCCGAGCGTACCCGTTCCACGGGATTTCAAATCCCGTGGAACGTCGTTCAGTACGTCAAAATTTCATTTAAGCACGTATGGATTTGCTTCAACTCGGTTTTCGAAATATTACCCAACCGTTGTACCAATCTAGCCTTGGAGATAGACCGGACGTGTAAGGTTAACCCCTCGGATTTTGCTGAGAGCCCATTCGTGGGCGATGGATCCAACACGAGATTTCCATGGTAGTTTTTTATTTGCGTGGTTAAGGGAATACAAATAACCACGTTCGCGTGTTGATTTAACAAATTTCCACTGACGATAATCACTGGCCTAAATCCAGCTTGCTCACTTCCTTTTACCGGATTCAAGTCGGCATACCAAATTTCGCCCTGCTTCATTCTTCCTCCAACTGTGTGAAGTAATCCGCCATGCCTTCTTCAGCGAGCATTTGGAGATCGGTATCAGCTGCCATTTGCTTGTAGGATTTCAGATAAGCCGCTCGATTCAACTGCTCAAGATAGATGCGAAGTGCCCGCTCTATTAGCGTGTTTTTGGGAACCGATAGCTCTTTGGCCTTGAGTGCGAGCGCCTGCAGGAGATCTTCTGGAAGTGAACTGGTGAAGGTTGACATATTTTTATTTTATATTTATATATTGCAAATATAAAAAATAGTTACGAAATGAATTTACCAAGGGATGTAGAAAAATGTTAAAACAAAGTTCCACGGGATTTGAAATCCCGTGGAACTTTGTTGAAATCCCGAGTAACTCTGTTGAAATCACGAGCGTAACCGTTCCACGGGATTTGAAATCCCGTGGAACGGAGTTACGCGATTTCTTCTTCTGCCAACACTGGCTTTCTGAATACGATTTGTCCTTCAAACATGTCCATAACCACCGTTTGCGTCATATCTACCGTCTTAGCAAGTAAGGCCTTCGACAAGCTATTCAGCACTTCTTTTTGAATTACTCGCTTCACTGGACGTGCTCCAAAGAATGGATCGTAGCCTAATTCTACAATATAATCGAACGCATCTGGGGCGATGAATAATTTAATTCCTTTCTCGTTGAGTTGAGCCTTCAGGTTACCCAATTGAATTTGAACAATATCTTTAAGATTCGAACGGGTTAGTGGCAAGAATAACAAGGTCTCATCAATCCGATTCAAGAATTCAGGACGTATCGTTTGCTTTAATAATTCCAAAACCTGCACTTTAGCCTTTTTTGCTATACGCGGATAATCTGATTCCTTTGCGTTTTCAAAGGCTTCTTGCAATATATGCGAACCCATGTTGGAAGTCATAATAATAATGGTATTCTTAAAGTTCACGAGTCTCCCTTTGTTATCGGTTAGGCGGCCATCATCAAGCACCTGTAGGAGCACATTAAACACATCCGGGTGAGCCTTCTCAATTTCATCCAACAATACAATGGAATAGGGTCTTCTGCGAACGGCTTCCGTAAGCTGTCCACCTTCATCATAGCCCACATATCCCGGAGGCGCACCCACCAAGCGACTTACGCTATGCTTTTCTTGGTATTCACTCATGTCGATGCGTGTCATCGCGTTTTCATCGTTGAATAAAAATTCAGCTAAGGCTTTCGCCAATTCCGTTTTTCCAACACCTGTAGTTCCTAGAAATATAAATGACCCAATCGGACGCCTAGCATCTTGCAGACCTGCCCTGGATCGTCGTACTGCATCCGACAAGGCCTCAATGGCTTCTTCTTGTCCAACTACGCGTTTCTTAAGCTCATCCTCCAACCTGAGTAATTTGCTCACTTCACTTTCCACCATTTTCTGTACTGGAATTCCTGTCCATTTAGAAACTACCTCAGCAATTTCTTCGGTGTCAACTTCTTCCTTAATCATTTTAGATACCGATTGAATTTCACTCAACGTCTTCTTAGAATCCTCTAACTTCCGCTCTGCCTCTTGAATTTTTCCGTATCGAATTTCAGCTACTTTACCGTAATCTCCGGCTCGCTCGGCTGCATCGGCCTCATATTTCAATAATTCAATTTCTTCTTTCGAATGTTGAATAGACTCTAACATTTGTTTCTCGGTTTGCCATTTGGAAGTCAGTCCTTGTCGTTTTTCATTGAAATTGGCCAAGTCTTTTTCAACTGCTTCCAATTTTGCGGTATTATTTTCTCGCTTTAAGGCTTCACGTTCAATTTCAAGTTGCATGATTTTACGCTCGATTTCATCCAATTCCTCCGGTTTGGAATTGATCTCCATGCGAAGTTTTGATGCGGCTTCATCGATTAAGTCGATTGCTTTATCCGGAAGGTGACGGTCAGAAATATACCGCTGCGACAACTCTACTGCGGCAATTATGGCTGCATCTTTAATGATTACCTTGTGGTGATTTTCATATTTCTCTTTAATTCCACGTAGAATAGCGATGGCATCTTCCGTATCGGGTTCATCTACGAGCACCGTTTGGAAACGTCGCACGAGGGCCTTATCTTTTTCAAAATACTTTTGGTACTCATTTAGGGTTGTAGCTCCTACCGCACGCAATTCACCGCGCGCCAAAGCTGGTTTCAAAATATTTGCTGCATCCATGGCTCCTTCACCGCCACCCGCGCCAACCAAGGTGTGGATTTCATCGATGAATAAAATGATTTCACCATCCGAATTAATCACTTCCTTGACTACAGCCTTCAAGCGTTCCTCAAATTCTCCTTTGTATTTTGCTCCAGCAATTAACGAACCCATGTCTAAGGAGTAAACCACCTTTGTTTTTAAATTCTCAGGCACATCTCCACTAATGATTCGATGGGCCAAGCCTTCAGCAATAGCAGTTTTACCAACCCCTGGTTCTCCGATCAAGATCGGGTTATTCTTGGTTCTACGCGTTAAAATCTGTAATACACGTCGAATCTCCTCATCGCGGCCAATCACCGGATCAAGTTTTCCTTTAGCAGCCATTTCATTCAAGTTCTTCGCATATTTCTCTAAGGATTGATAGGTGTTTTCTTGACTGGAACTCTGTACTTTTTCTCCATTTCTCATTTCCATAATGTCTTTTTTTAATTGATTAATATTAATCCCTGAATCTTTCACTAATTGAGATAAGGAATCTTTGGATTGACACAAGTGATAAAACAAGGCATCGACTGCCAAAAAAGAATCCCCCCAAGCATCCAGGTCACTAAGACCTTTTTTAAGGACAGCAGAAAGCGCATTAGAAATATGCAGCTCACCGCCTTGAACCCTCGGATACCCTGAAACCACAGCATTAACCGCTGCACGAAACACGGACTGATTCACACCCTGCTTATCCAACAACCTCGGTACAACCTCCTTGTCTACCGTTAGAAGTCCCATTAGCATGTGTCCAGTATCTAATACTTGGTGCTGGTTTTCTTGAGCTAATTCCTGTGCTTTCTGTAAAGCCTCTTGAGCCAAGGACGTTAATTTAGTTAAATCCATTTCGGTTTTAATTTTTGTTTCGAAATAGTTCTCAAATCACAAACCATCCCAAGAAACACGTCATTTTGACAACTTACCCCCTAATACAAAGGACAAATTGGCTGTTTTTGTTATAAAAAATCAAATAATGAAACCTTGAAACAGACAATTCGTTAGAGGACCATATGAAACGCATCGCATTACTCACCCTTATTGCACTGAACACTGGAAGGATCCTCGCAGAACCGATCCAACCCGCTAAGGCAATTAAGCAGGAGAGTATTCGAATACTGACTCATGAAAACAGAGTTCGTTACGTGATTGCTAGCAAAACAGATTCTTACTATAAAATCTCAAAACAAACAGGGATTAAGCTTTCTCAGTTGCATCATTATAACGAGTCGTTTAAAGAAAAGGATATGCTAAACGAAGGGGACATCATTTACTTAGATCCTCGGCGCATTAAATCAAAAAATAAAAAATCGATTGTATTAAAGCAATCAATGAGTGTGCGGGAACTTGCCCAGCAGGAAGCCCTTAAACTCAAGCCACTCATGCGGAGGAATGATATTTCTTCCGCGGACGAACAACTGCCGTGCGGTAGAGAGGTATTCCTTCGTTAACATTGGAAGGAATGTTTAGTTGTTGTTGTTTGTTAAAAGTCTCCTTCGGGAGACTTTTTTATTTTAGGTCGGTTCCAAGACTTTCGTTGGCATAGCATTTCATGGCCTTTTCCATGAACACTTCTTGTTCTTTCAAATCAAGAGAACGCCAATAATCATTACAATCCATCGCTTCTTTGGAATCTTTATCAATCATCTTCTTCCCACACTCACAAGCATCCATTTTCTGTTCACATGCAACCAGTATTGCTCCTAATACCAATAGGGCTATTAATTTTCTCATTATTTAATTTTTACGGCGATTTGATAATAGTTATTCACGGCACCCAACACTTCATAGTTGATGTAAAAGGCACTCGCCCATTCGGTAAACGCTTTATACTCATGCTGAGGAACATTAAATTCATCAAAAAAGATTACATCGCCTGGACGTAAGTACGGCGTAATCAAGGTGAGTACATACAACGTTGCCGTATATAAATCAGCATCCATATGAATCACTTTTTTTCTCGAAGGGTCAAAATTGACAAGAAATGGCAATAAGGTTTGCTGAAATAACCCTTGATAAAACTGATAGCGAGTGTCATTAATTTCAGGTAAAGACTCTCCTGAACTCATATCCCCTTTTTTGAACGGTCCCCAATCCTCTGGAAGTCCGGTGAAGGTATCGAATCCATAAAAACGTGCAGCAGGATCAGTAATTCGTGCTGTCCACCACTTGAAGGAATCCCCTTTAGAAACTCCGAATTCTAAATAATCAATGGGGCTATCTAAACCCTCTTGCTTGATCACATATTCAAAGAGTTGTTCTCTACGGGAGTAGTCGAATTTAAAGGAATAAAAATCATTATGTCCCAGTGCTTTATGTCGCTGGATCCATTTTGACAAGGAAGCCATTGAACCAATAAAAGAAAACAAGTGGGCGGAAAAAAAGCGATGGCCATGAAAAAAGAAAAACAGGCCTTTTAATTTACCACGCAAAAACATCAATCGTCTCATACGCTCAAAGGTAGGAAATCAAAAGTAAAGTGCCACCTGAGAGACCTGATTTCTTGTGACGCTAACTCATTATACGAAGGTTATATCAATCCTTAATAAACTTTAAACCAAAAGAATGCCGTTTTACCGCAATAAAATACATACCATCTGAAAATTCAGAGACATCGATTTCTTCATCCTCACCTTGCAACATTCCTTTTGCTACCTCGTTGCCTAAAACATCTAAAACCGCATAATCGCTTCCATACCATTTGGAATCCACGTGTAGCCTGACGGTTGAAACCACTGGATTCTGCACCAAACGAATCCCATCACTTGGGGTCAAGCCCGGTAATCCCACATTGATAAAATACCCTTCCTCTGCACCGATTTCGGGAGCTTGGCTGTTCGGCACCATATTTCCATAATAATCTTTTGGTCCATTACCGAATCCAAATAACGCCGACATATTAACCGCTGCATTCATCATTGGAGAGGTATTGATAATAGCATACGACGAAAGCATCTCTGTCTCTTGAGGATAAAGCGTTGGTGCCGGAGATAAAATATTGGGCAAGAGTGGATCTGCTTCGAACCCATAATTCGTATTTTGAATATGCTCACAATTCACCCCTGCACTTCGGAAGCTGCTTAATGAATTGTAGGTGTTTCCGTAGACAAACGTCGTAGCACCTCCTCCGGCCCAATATAAATTACCAATAAAGGCCGGATTTTGATTTGTAAAGGTGGCAGGCACGTCAATCACCGGCAGTCCTTGAGTTAAAAAAATATTGTTATAACACTCTACACCCGTCATTTGTGTTCCATAATCGGTCATTTGAAAGGCCGAAAAACTAGGATAGTTGTTATTCGGACTATTGGTCACAACCACCGTATTATTATGAAACCGCAAACCGTTCCATTGGGTGCCGGGTGCCGTAAAAAGCGTAACTGGACTATTGTTGGTTCTTGCATCGTTCACGCTGTAATTATACCTCACCACATTGTTTCCCCATGGCCTTGCTCCAGGGAAATTACCGAGTAAATACCCCGCACCGTCGTTGTCATGCGAGTAATTATATTGGACTATTGAATTGGTCGTTCCTCCGTCTAGGTCAAAGCCAAGACCATCACAACCGTTCCCTGATCCTGATTTATTATGGTGGCTTTCGTTGTGTTGGATGGTAACCCCATTGGCAGCATACACCCATATTCCTCCTGGTCCACCGCAAGCCGTATTCAACGCGCCGTTATTGAAGACCTCACAACGTTCGATTAACACGGAATCAATTTGTGAAAGTACAATACCACTTCCTTTGTGGTTATTCGCCGAATATCCAGTGATATTAAATACACGACATTTTTTTATTTGAAATCCGTAATGTTGATAGGTAGTATAATTTTGATCATCATAAGCAATACTCACAATGCCATTTTCGCGGCAATCGTGCACGACACAGCTATCGATTAGTACATTTCTGTATCCAGAGTTTACATTGGCAGACCATTCCGAATAAAAGCGAATCCCGCAAAAACCAAAGCCATTGACATTGACATTTTTCAATCGAATATTCTTTAGGTATCCGCTTGCTAAATTCGTATAAAACAATATCCCGTCTTTATTCGATGCGGTTTGCGCGCCCGGTCCTTGAAAAATGAGGTTTTCAAGTCGAACACCTTGTACATTGGTTGCCTTAAAACCGCAATTTAGAGTATTCGGCGTGAGAATCGTAGCGACCCCTTGATCGAAACTTCCGAAATACAACGGGAGGTTAAAATTATTCGCATCCTGTTGCGTGATTTCTAAATAGCCACTGAACGTTGTATTTCCTTTAAATAATATGGAATCACCCGCACTAAAGGTAAAATTATTCACACTTGTCAAACTTGTCCACGCTGTTGCTGGAGAGAGACCGTTTGTATTCGAGCCACTGGGAGAAACGTAATAGGTGGTTGCTCTTGCCGTTACAAGCACCAAGCAACACAAAATCGGAGTGAATAATTTCATAGCTATTTAATTATGAATGAAACTTGTTGCTTCTTGGAAGATTTACCTAATTGCATATTATAATTTCCTTTTGGGAGCCTCGAAAAATCAAATTGCTGCTTTTGCTGGAATTGTTTTCCCTCATAAACAACCTGTCCCAATAGATTGAATACCGTTACATCAACGGGAGCTGTTGGTGAAAAACCTAAATCAACCATCAATACTCCTTCGCTAGGATTCGGAAAACACGTTACAGCGTCCAGGTTCAATGTACCAGGTATACCGCTTACGTTAGTGTTGTTGAACATTTGAAACAAACCTTGGGCATACCAACGCGCAAGATAATCGTTGGGATGCAGGGAATTTGCCGTGCATTGGTATGCTCCTTTGCGGGCGTATATGCTGTCGCTAATGGAAGTCATATCAAAAAACACCACCCCTACGGTATCCATATTCAAATACTGCGTTCGAAATCCATACATATCTACCGCACCATTCGCAGGAGCTCCCATACCTGATACATCCGGGAGCATATTACCTATAAGCACAAATTCTACATTGGGATTATGCTGTTTCATTTTATTCATGGCCGATTGAATGCTGTTTTTGAAAGCCACTGCGCTTGTTCCCCAAATGTCATTCATACCCATATCAATGAATACTAAATCAGGATTATTCGGATTTACCAGTGCCGGGCAATACGTATCAACCCATGCCGCCATTTTGCCTCCACAAGAGCTGTTGTAGATGGTAATAGGTCCGGGAAATACTTGATTTAAACGTTGGCCAAGCATGTCGATATAGCTGTGCATATAAGGGAACGTTGGCGTAAAGTTGTTGGGATCTCCTGCAAAACCACTCACGTTCAATCCGGCGGTGATGGACATGCCAATGGCTTGCATTTTCACAGGTTGTCCGCTGTTTAACTTGGCCATTGTTTTGGGAAGCTGTGACCCTCGATACGTGAAATTATTACTAATAGACCAATCGCTTCTACTAGGTTTGTATGTAACATTTATCCATGAAGTATGTTGCTTGTTTTGCAATCCACTGCCAACAGTCAGAGAAACCGATGATGACATGGCCGGATTCAATTGGGTAAGCGTATTACCGTTCAAGGTGTAATCCGTACCTTGGGTATACGTAATCGTTTGGTTATAGTTTTTTACCGATAAAATTTGCGTTGGGGTGAACATTAATTTTGCAGAAGTACCTGCCCCGTTTAGGAAAATAAGTTCGTTATAAATGGTATCAGCACTCCAAAAGGGACGCATGTATTGATCAAAATTAATCTGTGGGTTGTTGTTGGAATAATTCGGAAATTCATAATAACCGCCGTTGGATGGGGATACCACGACCCATTTTGCAGTTGCTGGAGAACAAGACCAGGAAGCCTCCGCTGCTGGAACGGAAAGCAACAAATTGCACAAAGAATCATAGAACATGCAAGAACCTCCCGCATAGTAAATCATGTTTGGGGTTGAAGCAACCGAGGAAGGGGGCTGGCATTGAGCAATTATCCCGTTGTTAAGTACGAAGAAAAAAGAAAATACAAGAATTAATTTTTTCATGGTAATAAGTTTAACCCAAAGAAAAATAAAAAACTCGTATGATTTATTAATAAATTATTAAAATTCGTACTTAAAGTGAAAAATCTAAAAGCTCTAGAACAGGGCTCCTAGAAATCGATCCTGGATTCAACCCAGGTTTTCCTTCAGGAATTGGACAATTCAATTCATGATAATAGTCCACCCATACGGGATAATACGCCTTGGTAGCTGGGTCCATAAAGGTCATTGGCGCCAATTCAAAAATCGGTTTTCCATGGTTCGCTACTTTAAACGATTCATACAACAATTCGCTGCAATAATATCGGTCGTTATTTAAAAGAAATACCTCATCGTAAGGCATTCCCTTTAGAGATTTTGCATAAGCAACAGCACGTGTAATTACATGTTCATTCGTATTTTTTAATCTAGCCGCAACTATTTTATTACTTCGCTGCTTAAATTCTTTCAAACTCGTAACCTGCACTGAAGCGCCAATCGCTTCGATAACTTTCAAGGAATCATGTTCTTCGATTACCATAGCACAATGCGAAAAATCCATGCCGTTCACCCCTTCGGTGACCGTTTCAATCGCATTACACATTGGACCACAATCCAGATCCTGAAAAAGTAAATCCCCAGCTCTTAATCCATCATCAACCTTTTCCTGAGCACAAGAAGCGCATAGAAAAATACAAGATAAAATCAGGTAGTAAAATCGTTGTGACATTGGGTCAAATATAGTAATTTTAAAGCCCATGAAATTAAAGGCCCTACTCTTCTTCGTACTGCTTTCCATTTTTGGATCGAGCCAAGCGCATGAGTACCACTTTGCCTTTATCGAATTAGAGTATTATCCTTCAGAGCAACAGTTCCAAGCAACACTTAAGGTTACTGCACATGATTTAGCGTATATTCTTTCAAAGAAACATGGCAAAACCTTAAGCATGGACCACATCCTTAAGACCGATAGTTTACGCACGGAATTAGAACTCATGGTCTGTGCCGGATTTACGCTGTATCAAAATAACCAAGCAGTTTACTTCAAAGTAGACGGGCATGAATTAGATATTAACGGTGACCTTAACTTCTATTTGTCGTCGGAGGTAATCGCCGAGCCCGGTAACCTTACTTTTGCCTTTCCGCTGCTCACCGCTTATTTTCCTGATCAACAAAACAAATTAGATTACTTAAAAAAAGGTAGGCATCACACGGTTTCCTACCTTGCTACTGATTACACTAAAGAAATCCCCGTAACCCCATGATGAAAACTATACTTTGCCTTTTCTTGATTGCTATCGCCTCCACATCATTTGCTCAAAAGAAGTTTGCTCAACTTGATATGGAACTTCCTACGCCGAACGAATACAGAAATGCCGCTGGTGCTCCGGGTCACGCCTATTTTCAGCAGCAAGCAGACTATAAAATGAATTTGGTATTGGATGATAATAAGCAGAAATTAAGTGGTACCGAGACCATTACCTATACCAACAATTCCCCGGATGCCCTCCCCTATTTATGGCTTCAGTTAGACCAAAACATTTACGATGAGCATTCAGACACCAAGCTGATTGAAGTTGAAAAAATGGAAGATTTTAAATCCATAGGCGACATACAAAAACGCTTTTTCCATTACGATGGCGGATTTAAAGTGGAAAGTATCTCATCTACTTCGGGTCAACCCATGAGCTATTTCATCAATAAAACCATGTTGCGCATAGATTTAGCAACGCCACTCGCGCCTAAAAGCAGCATAAGTTTCACCGTAAAATGGTGGTATAACATCAATGACCGCATGGCTGTGGGTGGTAGATCAGGCTATGAGTATTTTGAAAAAGATAAAAACTATTTGTACACGTTGGCTCAGTTCTTTCCGCGCATGTGTGTTTACAGCGACGTTACCGGTTGGCAAAACAAGCAGTTTCTTGGACGAGGTGAGTTTACCTTGCCTTTTGGTAATTATGACGTAAGCATCACGGTACCTTCAGATCATATCATTGCTGCTACGGGAGAACTTCAAAACGGAGCGGATGTACTTACCGCAACGCAAAGAAAACGCATGGAGCAAGCAAAAAAGGCGAACACACCCGTGCTAATTGTTACACAAGCGGAAGCAGAAGCAGCAGAAAAAGAAAAGAAATCAAACAACAAAACGTGGCGATTTAAAGCGACGAACGTTCGTGATTTCGCATTTGCCAGTTCGCGCAAATTCATTTGGGATGCGCAAAACGTAACAGTAGGCGGAAAAAACATTCTTTGCATGTCATTTTATCCAAAAGAAGGAAATCCACTTTGGGAACGATACAGCACTAAACTTGTAGCGCACACGATAAAAACCTATTCAAAGTATACCGTTGATTATCCGTACCCTGTAGCTATTTCGGTTCATTCCAAATGGATTGGAATGGAATACCCGATGATCTGTTTTAACGGAGGAAGACCAGAAGAAGACGGCACGTATTCGGAAGGCGAAAAATATGGCATGTGGGGCGTTATTATCCATGAGGTAGGTCACAACTTTTTTCCAATGATCATCAATTCCGATGAACGCCAATGGACATGGATGGATGAAGGATTAAACACCTTTGTTCAGTATTTAACGGAACAAGAATGGGAAAGAGGATATCCTTCTAGAAGAGGACCAGCACACCTAATTGCAGATTACATGCGCGGAGATCAAAAATTCATTTCTCCCATCATGACTAATTCAGAATCCATTTTTCAATTCGGTAACAATGCGTATGGAAAACCTGCAACGGGATTAAACATTCTTCGCGAAACCATCATGGGTAGAGAATTATTTGATTACGCCTTTAAAACCTATTGTGAACGATGGAAATTCAAACATCCAAGCCCTGCGGACTTTTTCAGAAGCATGGAAGATGCCTCTGCAGTTGATTTAGATTGGTTTTGGAGGGGATGGTTCTATGGAACAGAACCGGTTGACATTGCCATTAAGGAAGTCAAATGGTTTCAATTAAACAGTCAAAATCCTACGCTTGAAAAAGGCTTCTTGAAAGAACAAAATGAGAATAAAGACATTCACATTGGGGTTACGAGAAATGAAAACGACATAAAAAAAACCATCAACGAACAGGATTCGTTAATCGATGATTATTATGCTAAACGGAACATTTATTTAGTTGATGCACTCGATAAAAAGGAATACGAAGAGTTTAAGCAGAAAACCAGCGAAAAGGATTTAGCCCTTCTCAATGCAGGAAAACATTTCTATGAAGTCCATTTTGAAAATGTGGGTGGCTTGGTAATGCCACTTATACTAAGATTCACCTTTACGGATGATAGCACCGAGGTAATTCGTATACCCGTAGAAATATGGCGCCAATACGAAGACAAGGTGTCGAAGGTGTTTATTTTTGATAAAGAAGTGAAAGAGATTCGCTTGGATCCATTTCTTGAAACTGCTGATGTTGATTTGAATAACAATGCTTGGCCGACAGAAATCCAACCCTCAAGGTATCAATTATTCAAGCAAAATCAACCAAAAGAAAACCCAATGCAGCGGCAAAAGCGCGTAGACGCGATTAAAAATTAGATTATAATTCACTGTAAGCCAACGAAATTGATTAAATTTCGTAAACCTAACCGATGCCTAAACTACTCACAATCATATTATTCATGATATGTCCCATTGTTTTTTGGGGACAAGGTGATGATTGTGGAACAGCAACGCCAATAGCCAATGTTTCGAATTTCTGTTCAGGTAATGGTGTTTTCACGAATGTTGGTTCAACCCCGAGTAACCTAGGACTCCCAACGTGCTGGCCGGCGAATGCTACCGAAGATGTATGGTTTTCCTTCACAGCCCTTGGTACGGATGTACTAATTTCTGCCAGTGGTGTTGGCGGTGGCGGAACCATGTCACAACCGAGAATTGCCTTGTATGATGGAATCTGCGGGGGCTTAATGAATGAATTGAATTGCGCAAACGGCACCCCTGGCTTTGGAACCACACAAATTTATGAAGGAGCGCTTGTACCTGGAAACACCTATTACATTCGCGTTTCAACACCTCAAGCGAACGAAGGAAGCTTTGAACTCTGCATCAACAGCTATACACCAACAGCGAATCCAGGAGCAGATTGCGGCGGAGCGGCTTATCTCTGTAATCAAAATCCCGTGAGTGTGGCAACCCTTGGTGGGGGTGGTCTAAATAACGATGAACCTGAACCGGGAACTTGCCTCGACATGCCCGGACCCGATGAATCCAATTCTTCATGGTTTTATTGGACCTGTGGCACCGGTGGACCACTCACCTTTGATATCACTCCAGTAAATCCAACCGACGACATTGACTTTATTTTCTATCAACTTAACACAAGTAATCCGTGCGGTGCAAGAACCCCTGTTCGCTGTTGCTCAAGTTCTTGCCTCAATGCAACGGGATCAACAGGAATGAGCCTAGCCGAAGTAGATCAAAATGAATTCCCTGGATGTCAAGCCGGCTATAATGCATACATCCAAAGTATTACCATGACTCCTGGAACAAGTTATGCCTTATTGGTAAATAATTTCTCTGCCAACACCGGATTCACACTCACCTTCAACAACAATAACCCAAATGGCGGTACCTTCACCGGACCAAGTCCACAAATCACATCCAGTACCTTGACCATTTGCGCCGGAGATTCGGTAGTGTTTAATGGGGCTAGCTCTCAAAATTGCGCAACATACAATTGGAATTTCACCCCAAACGGTAGCCCAAGCACAGCCGCTGGAGTTGGATCACATACCGTTACCTATGCAAATGCTGGGAATTATATTGCCATTCTGAACGGCGTTGACAATACAGGTTGTCAATCCTTGGATTTTGTCAATGTCACCGTAAACCCACCGGTTCAAATAAACATCGCAGCAGTAGACACCATCTGCAGTGGCGCTAATTTCATACAAAACATCACCTCATCACCAGCGGGGGCTACCTTTAGCTATACCCCATCGGCAAACCCCAACCTAACAGGTGCAAACCCAGGTGCTGGCGGTAGCATCAATCAAATCATCAATAATGCGAGTAACAGTGCGCAAAATACAACCTATGTGGTAACTGCGAACTTAAATGGCTGTCAGGATTCTGATTCTTGCGTTCTAACTGTAACTCCTTTGGTTGAGCCAAATTTCAATGCCATGGGACCATACTGCTTAGGATTGATTCCTGCACCAATGCTTCCTACAACTTCTACGAATGCAATTCAAGGGAACTGGAACCCATTAGCCATTAATACACAGCAACTTGGAAGCTTTAACTATATATTCAATCCTACACCCGGCCAATGTGCTGACTCCGCTTCGCTTACTGTACAAATATCAGATAACCCAGGGGTTTCCTTTAGTGCAGATAATTTATTGGGTTGTTCTCCATTACAAGGTACATTAACCACTCCTGCAGTGAATGGCGCCACCTACCTTTGGCAAATCAATGGTCAGCAAGCAGGAAATACAGCGAGTATTACATACAATTTACCGAATGTGGGCTGTTACGATGTTGAATTACAAGTGGACATTAGCGGTTGCTCAGCCTCGGCCTTACTAAGCGATTACTTGTGTGTAGAAGCAATTCCTGTGGTTGGATTTTCGTTTGTTCCCGGAGAATTTACTTCACCCTCAGAATTGGTTAGTTTTAACAATGGTACACAAGGAGCAAGCTCCTATGTTTGGCTATACGGCGATGGGAACAGCAGCAATCAGCCGGAAGGAACGCATACCTATACCAATACCACAGGTGGTTATTTTGTAACACTCATTGCAAGTTCGCCCTCAGGTTGCATCGATTCACTCACCCAATTTATCGGGTATCAAGAACCCTTAATTTACTATGTTCCAAATACCTTTACCCCAGATCAAGACCAATTCAACCAGCAATGGAAACCGATCTTTACCAGCGGGTTTAATCCGTATGATTACCACCTCAGTATATTCAGTCGATGGGGAGAATTAATTTGGGAATCGTTTAATTCCGAAACGGGTTGGGATGGTGTATATGGAAAGGATTTCCAAGCACAGGAAGGAATATACACCTGGGAAATCACCTTTGCCACCAAAACGAATACCGAAAAACAACAGATTACGGGAACCCTTAACTTACTTCGCTAGTTACTTCATTTTTACGACCTTTTCCAACAAGGTTTTTTCATTATTCCTGATAACTAAGAAATACGTACCGGAGGCCAAACCATCCATATCACAGAAAATGGTGTGAACACCACTGGAGTAATTCTGATCGAAATACGTTTTAACGGTAGCTCCATTCGCATCACGAAGTTCTCCCATCGTTCTCCCCTCCTCCAAATTCACCTTCACATGAATACTGCTTGGCGTTGGATTTGGATAAACGAGCATGGAGCCATTAGCCAGTGCTTGCTCTTCCAAACTTACATTACACGTTCCTGCCAAGGAATAGAACTGAACCTGGTGAGCGAACAACTGTTGCACCTCATTAGTTGGTACCTGAAACCAATCACGTAAAATCGATGCGTAAACATCCCTGAAATCAATTTGCATAGCAATACCCGCTTGATCAGGCAAAGAGCTAGCAATCGTTGGATTTGGTCCGATTATACCGGATTGAATGCATGTTCCAAACAAAAACAACGGCGCTGCATCTCCGTGATCCGTTCCTAAGCTCGCATTGGATTCAATTTGACGGCCGAACTCTGAAAACGTCATTCCAACTACACGTTGCTCTAATCCCAATAATTGTAGGTCATCTTGAAACGCTGCAATGGCGTCAGAAACCGTTTTCAGCAATCCACGGTGTGTTCCGGCTAACAAATTAGTTGCATCTGCTTGGTTATCATGGGTATCAAAACCTCCAAGAGATAACACATAAACTTTAGTTTTTAATCCTCCAGAAATCATTTGGGCAACATATTTCAACTGTGTCGCCAAATTATTCGTTGGGTCGTACATAGCCGACAAGCTACTCCCCGCTTGCGCAGCGGCATGAATCACCTGTCCGAAGCTATTGGTTTGTTCGATAATTGTCCCAACAAACTCCACATGTTCACCATAATATGAGCCGTCATTTACAAAGCCACCTTGATATAAATTAACGGCATTGTTAGGATTAGAGACTGCATGAGAAAAATTCGCAGCAATTCCTTGACACGTTGCGGTAACCTCCGACCCCATGCTGATGGCAAACGGATCCGGATACGTTGCATTTGGATAACCTGTTGGATAATTCGGATTGTAGGAATCAAAATATCGACCTAACCAACCACGCGTTTCACTCACATCAAGAGATCCCGAGGTCCAAATATCCATGGAGCGAAAGTGGGATCTATTTTGTTCTGGGTAGCCCACATTTTGAACTACACTCAATTTTCCTTGATCAAAAAGCCCTTTCATCCCTTGCATTTGGGGGTGAAATCCTACTTCTGGAGTTACCGATAAAATTTGATTCTGAGGAATGATAATCTCTGATCGATGCATCATCAAATTAGCATATTGATCCAGAGGTATCACCGTATTTAAGCCATCATTTCCTCCGTTCAATCGAATCATCACGAGCACTCGATCTTCTGCACCCGTTGAGAAATTGAACAACTTTTGACTCAAGGCCTGCATTCCAAAACCATTCGAAACGAAGGGTAAGCTTGCCGAGGTTAGCGCTACATTTTTAATGAACTGTCTTCTTTTCATGGGGTTGGCATTAAATCATTTGATACTGAGGTAACTTAAATATACGATCGAGCACCAATTGAACTCGATAACGAACAGGGTCAACAAAGGTCGGGTTGGTGGGATCATTTAAGTATTCATTGTATTGTAATGTCCATTCGAATGTGGGTAAGTTATTCGTTAACAAATTGACTAAATCCGCATGAGTTGTAGCATCCACTGGTTTCGCGATGAATAATTCACAGATGTCATCAATCACTTGTATTGCACTCGACGGGAGGCTTAAATTATTCAAAAATGGAATGGTATCAACTTTCAAGGTGTAACCATTAATAGGAATACCATAAATGAAAAGACCAGTAGAGATATCAAAACGAAATTTAATAGTAGTGGAGTTTATCCAAAGTCGAGAATAAGCAGGACTTAAATAAAAGGCCTCCCATCCAGCTACACTTGTGGGATTAATAAAATCAAGGCCCATGTTCGCAGCAGCGTAATAGATGTTTAAATAGATGTTATAATCTGTTGCTAAATTCACATTGATTTGAGTTTCTGTTGAATTCAACATGCTAAAAACGGTTTCTAAAGGGCTCCTAATAATGCTGCCACGCAAAGCCACATCGTAAAAATGCTGACTGGTAAACAATTCTTGAAGTACGGGAAGAATTTCGTAATTATTGGCAATCAGTGTTTGAGCTAATTCAGGAATTACATTGGTTTCAACATCATTAGTAATGTCATAATTCACAAAAAACCGGTACAACTCAGTACATAGGAAGGTAGCGACTTGTGGTTGTTGAAAAATAATATCAATATAATTCGCATATTCTTGAGCTCCTGCGTTGGAAACCGTGGCATTGCCAAAATGGTAGGACAAGGTTTTTGTACTTGTGTCGTGCAAGGGATTAAGGAATAAGGTTTGAGCGGCAGTTAAGGTAGAACTACGAATTCCTTGAACTACATAACCACTTAGGATTTTAGCGCCCGAAGCCACATCCAATTCTGTATAATTTGAATAGTCCCCGGCCGCAATTTGATTTCCTTTTCCAATCGTGAATAATTCCAACAATTCTCGTGCATAATTTTCATTGGGGTGCTGTACTGAATTCGTATTTCCATTGAGAAACAGCAACATGGCAGGATTAAGGGTTACGTCTTTTACCAATTGCTTTACATTACCTAACGAATTAGTTCGAAGCAGCTCCATGAAGGTATACGTCTCTCTGGCGTCTGAAGAAAAAGAAACCCCAAAGTGATTGTGCCAAAAGAAAAACATCTTTTGACTGATATCCAACGCTTGATAATTCATGTTTTGCATTAACCAACCAGTAAGTGATTTTACTCGAGCCATTTCACACAATTGACTACTAACCGGGTTAGAAGGATATACTGAATTCACCCAAGTTTGCCCCTGAGCAACTACGGTTTCACCCGCATCATAAGCCAAGGGTGGATTAAGGGATCCAACGGTTAACAATTGATTCACGGCATCCGTCATGGTGAGGTTGGTTATGGCGGTAATTTGCTGATGGGTCGGACCGAACATAGTCCTGCGAAGCAAGTGGGCGGCTTCACTTCGGGTCCACGGACCTGAGAAAGGAATTAAACTCATTTCTGATATTTTGTCAGATAAAAGTAATTCAAATTGTCCAAAAAATCTTACCCTAACCAAAATAATTAACCTCCTGTTCACATAAGATATTCCTTGGCTAGCTTCAAATTAGCGTTAATAACAATTTAATTGGCAACCAACGAAGCACCGAATCGTATACCAATCGAATTCGTATTCAAGATACAAAAATGAATGTAGTTCCCTGTTATTGAAACTCATGAATTTAGTTTATCATTAGACTAATTGACAAGATAACAGGTTATTAAGAATTTGTTATTAAATTTGACTTACCTAAACAGATTATGAGAAGATTTTTACTCGCCATATTACCATTCCTTGTTTTATCTTTAGGATTTGGAAACTTACACGGACAAGCATCCACAATAACATTTAACTATACCGGTGCCATGCAAACATGGACAGTTCCTCCATGCGTATACACAATAAGCGTGATTGTTGCTGGTGCTAAAGGTGGTGGCGCGAACGGCGGTAATGGTGCACGTATTTCAGCAACGTTAAATGTCACACCGGGCCAAATCTTGAATATTTATTGTGGTGGAATGGGAACGCAAGGAGCGGCTTCTGGCGGATGGAATGGAGGCGGAACAGGTTTTGCCTCAACCAATGGTAATGTAGCCTATGGCTCATGGGGTGGCGGTGGCGCCAGTGATATACGAATTGGCGGAACAGCCTTAGCAAATCGTGTTATAGTTGCCGGTGGTGGTGGCGGAAGAAGCGGTGGTTCTTCCCCTGTATGTGGAGGCGCCGCAAACTGTAATAACGGTGCTGCAGGATGTAACACGTACGGACAAGGAGGTCAAGGCGGAACACAAGTCGCAGGTGGAAATGGTGGAACTCCTTGGGCAGGAACTCCTCCCGGAGGTTCTCCAGGAACACTAGGTAATGGAGGTCAAGCTGGACTTTGGCAAACTGCATCTGGCGGCGGCGGCGGCGGCGGATATTATGGCGGCGGCGGCGGCGGTAACGATGGGTGCTGTACAGGTGCCAACGGTGGCGGTGGCGGTGGAGCCGGTTCTTCATTCGTTCCTGCTGGTGGTACATGTTTAGCAGCCAATAACAACAATCACGGATACGTAACAATTAACTATCAAGCGGGTGGGATCAACGTTACAGCAACCAACGGAGGTCCATATTGCGCCGGTCAAACTATTACACTTACGGCATCCAACGGAGCGACAACATATTCTTGGACTGGACCTAACGGGTTTACTTCAAACTTACAAAACCCAACAATTCCAAATGCAACGCCATTGGATAGTGGGACGTATACATTAACTTATACCACACCTAACTGTAACGGTACAGCAACGACGTTAGTGATCGTAAATACGCCTATAAATCCTGCCTTTACTCAAATTGCTCCAATTTGTCATAACGGCGCGGTACCGGGCTTACCAGCCTCTTCAAATAATGTCCCTGCATTAACAGGAACGTGGTCGCCATCAGTAATCTCATCTGCAGCGCCAGGAACCTATCCCTACATTTTTACACCAGCTCCGCAATTCTGTGCAGTTCCGGCGACCATGAACATTACGATTCTTCCAAATGAAACGCCTTCGTTCACTCAAATTATGCCGATGTGTATTAACAGTGCGCCTCCGGCCTTACCAAATCCTTCTACAAACCCTACTCCATATACAGGAACATGGGCACCGCCTACCATTACAACAGCTTCTGCAGGACTTTACACCTATACCTTTACTCCAACGGCTGGACAATGTGCTGTTTCAACAACCATGGATATTACGGTACTAAACTACACAGAGCCCACTTTCCAACAAATCGGGCCTTTATGTCAGTTTACACAAGGGGTTACCCTTCCGGCTAGTTCAACAAACGCTGTTCCGATTACAGGCTCTTGGAATCCAGCAGTAATCAATACGAATATCCCGGGTACGGTATTTTATAACTTTACACCGGATCCATTCCAATGTTCGGATTCAGCTTCTATGTACATAACCATTGATCCGCTGAATATCCCACAATTCACGCAAATGCCGTTAGTATGTCAGGGGGATGTTCCACCGGTATTCCCATTGGTTTCCAATAACAACCCTGGAATAGTTGGTAGCTGGAATCCACCAACAATTGATAGTTCTCTACCTGGTACGTTTAGTTTTAGTTTTACGCCAAATCCAAACCAATGTGCTGATTCGATTACCATGAACGTCATTGTTGTACCTTCTGTTCCTCCTGTATTTGAAGCTGATACGTTGACTGGATGCAACCCGTTGATGGTCAATTTCAATACAATTCCCGTTCCAGGCGCCAGCTATACCTATCAATGGAATGGAACCACCATCGGAACTACGCCTAATGTAGATTATATGTTCACTGCGGCGGGGTGTCATACCATTACGTTACAGTATAACTTACAAGGATGTTTAGAAACTACCACCTACACAGACTACATCTGTATGGAAAATTATCCAAACACAACCTTTACCTCGAATCCTAATGTGCTTTCCTCTACTTCAGAAACAATCAATTTCACAAATACAACCATTGGGGCCATTAGTTATTTTTGGGAATATGGTGACGGTCAAACTTCAACTGTATTCGAAGAACCACATTTCTACAATGGAATTACTGAAAACATGTTAGTTAGCTTAACTGCGAGTACAGCCTTGGGTTGTTCTACTACCTACGAACTTTCGTTACCTGTAATTAGTGATCCAATATACTACGTTCCAAATACCTTTACCCCGGATCAGGATGAGCATAACCAAACGTGGTTCCCGGTATTTACTACTGGCTTTGACCCGTACAACTTCAACCTTAAGATTTTCAATCGTTGGGGTGAATTGATTTGGGAAAGTAACAGCGCGGAAGGAAGATGGGACGGAACCTACGGAACTGACGGTAGAAAAGTTCAAGCCGGTGGTTATTCTTGGGTAATCAAGTATTCCAACAAGGAAACAGATGAAAAGAAGGTTGTCACAGGAACGGTGAACGTACTGAGATAAACTAAACTTCAGAGCATAAAAAAAAGCATCAGTTTGATGCTTTTTTTTATGACTAATAATTCAAAGCTAATTTATCTTCTTTTAAAAGATATGCTCGGTTTATTTCTTTCTAAAGAAAATCTTAATTGGAACTCCTGTAAAATTAAACTGCTCTCGCAAACGGTTTTCAATGAATCGGCTATACGAATCACTCACATATTGAGGTAAATTACAGAAGAAAGCAAACGCAGGAGCGTGGGTTGGTAATTGCTGAACAAACTTAATTTTAACGTATTTTCCTTTTACAGCTGGTGGTGGATTATCTAGAATTATTTCTAACATGACCTCATTTAATTTAGAGGTAGGGATTTTCTTTGTTCGATTTGCAAACACCTCCATACACGTCTCAATGGCCTTGTGGATTCGTTGTTTCGTAATCGTAGAGGTGAAAATAATCGGGACATCATTAAACGGGGCCAATTGCTTGCGTAAATTTTCTTCAAACTCCTTCATCGTTGTATGATCTTTCTCAACGAGATCCCATTTATTCACCAACACGACAACCCCTTTAGAGTTTTTCTCAATCATGTAATAAATTGCCAAATCTTGTTTTTGTAACCCTTCAGATGCATCAATCATTAAAAAACATACATCAGCGTTTTCAATAGTACGAACTGAACGCAATACCGAATAGTATTCTATGTCTTCCGTTACCTTAGCCTTTTTTCTGATTCCAGCGGTATCAATTAATAAAAAATCGTGATTGAAGGCTTTATATCTGGTATGGATCGAATCTCTCGTAGTACCTGAGATGTCCGTTACGATGTTACGCTCTGAATTAGTTAAGGCGTTAATCATGGATGACTTTCCAACATTCGGACGGCCAACAATAGCGATACGAGGCAGATCATCCTGTTCTAAAATCGCATCATCTTCCTTATCTAAAAACGTAACCACTTCATCGAGTAAATCTCCTGTTCCACCACCATTCGCAGCACTCAAATCAAATACATCTCCCAGTCCAAAGGAATAAAATTCTGCGGACATCCCAATACGGTCGTTGGTATCTACCTTATTCGCAACAACTAGAATTTTCTTTTTACTCTTGCGAAGTAATTCAGCCACCAATAAGTCCATCTCAACAATTCCTGTCATTACATCGACCATGAACAGAATAACCTTCGCTTCATCGATGGCCAACTCTACCTGTTTCCTTATTTCTCCTTCAAAAATATCCTCTTTAGTTGCGGCATATCCACCAGTATCAATCACCGAAAATTTATACCCATTCCACTCCCCTTTGCCGTAAATTCGATCTCGCGTTACCCCACTCACCTCTTTCACAATCGCATCGCGTGATTCCGTTAATCGATTAAACAAAGTTGATTTTCCGACATTAGGCCGGCCGACAATTGCAATAATGTTGCTCATTAATATCCGTATTTTTTCAATTTAGCTTCTGATGACCTCCAATCTTTATCCACTTTAACAAAGGTCTCTAGAAACACTTTCTTATCTAAGAATTTTTGAATGTCAATTCTCGCTTGACGTCCAATTTTCTTTAACATCTCCCCTCCTTTACCAATGATAATTCCCTTCTGAGAATCTCGTTCTACGATGATAATGGCTCGAATCCGAATGAGGTGAACCGTATCTTCATACATTTCGATTTCAATTTGTGAACTGTAGGGAATCTCTTTTTGACAGAAATTAAAAATCTTCTCCCGTATGATTTCAGATACAAAAAATCGCATCGGTCGATCAGATAACTCATCTTTATCGTAATACGGCGGATTTTCAGGAATCAACGTTAGTATTCGTTCCCAAACGATGTCGATGTTAAAATTGTGCAACGCAGAAATTGGATAAACTTCTGCATTAGGAATTTCATTTTTCCAGTATTCAATGCGCTCCGCCACCTTTTCTTGATGCGACTTATCCACCTTATTGATTAAACACAGAACCGGAACATTCAACTTTTTAATTCGTTCTAATGTAGCCTCATGATTCATTTTTTGTTCAACGGTGTCCGTAACAAAAAGCAATACATCTGCATCTTGAAGTGAAACAGAAACGTATTCCATCATGTTTTCATGTAGCTTGTAAGATACATTAACCACACCCGGAGTATCAGAAAACACAATTTGATGGTCTTCGTCATTCACGATCCCCAGGATCCGATGACGCGTTGTTTGCGCCTTTGAAGTAACAATGGAAAGCTTTTCACCAACCAATTGATTCATTAGGGTTGATTTACCGACATTCGGACTTCCAACTATATTTACAAAACCTGATTTATGCGCCATGGCTGCAAAGGTATGAAATTAAAGCGGGAGCACCTTAATGCGTGTAGTATATGTGTTTGCTTTGATTAACTTTGTGGGGTGACTGAAGACGAACAGTATATACAACGTTGCATAGATTTAGCCTATCAAGGTCAGGGAAAGGTGGCACCCAACCCAATGGTTGGTTGTGTAATCGTGAAGGATGGCGTTATTATTGGCGAAGGCTATCATGAGATTTTTGGTGGGCCACACGCGGAAATCAATGCAATACGTAATGTGGGAGACGATTCCGCAATTCAAGGATCCACCGTTTATGTATCCTTGGAACCCTGTACTCATTTTGGAAAAACCCCGCCTTGCACGTTGGCAATCCTTGCGTTAAAACCGAGGCGAGTTGTGATAGGAAGTCGAGATACAAATCCTTCCGTTGCAGGTAAAGGCATTGACCGGTTAAAGCGCGAAGGCATTGAAGTGGTGGAAGGTGTCTTAGAAGATGAATGCAGGGCCTTAAACAAACGATTTTTCACCTTTCACGAAAAGCGTCGACCGTATGTAATTCTTAAATGGGCGCAAACTCAAGATGGATTTTTAGATCGAAACCGAGAGGAAGACGAAGTCGGAATCCATTGGATTTCCAGTCCTGAAACAAAAGTTTTAGTGCATAAATGGCGTTCAGAAGAGCAGGGCATCTTGGTGGGAAGAAACACCATACTGAATGACAATCCTTCATTGACGGTTCGAGAATTTAGTGGTACGAATCCAACACGCATAGTCATTGACAGCAATCTTAAATTATCCAAAGACGTTGGGGTATTTTCAAATGAAGCACCTACCCTAGTTTTTAATCGCGTAAAAAATGCAGTTGAAGGTCAAACAGAATGGATTAAAATTGCAGAAACATCAACTAAACTTATTCTTGAGGAATTATACAAACGTAATATTCTTAGTGTTTTGGTGGAAGGTGGAAGCCGTACCTTACAGTACTTTATTATTGATAATGTGTGGGATGAGGCTAGGGTTATTGTAAGCTCAACGCAATTTAAAGAAGGTATGCGAGCGCCTGTTCTCACAAAAACACCGATTCGCTCACACCCTTTCGGACCAACAGATACTATTTACTATTACCAAAGAAAATAATGGATTTATTCCTTAGTGTTTTAGCCTCAAGTTTGATTTTTATTCTTTTTAGATCCTTTCCGGCTTGGAAAATAGATACCTTACAAGCTGTGATCGCGAACTACTTCGTTGCCTTTGCATGTGGTATATTTCTTTTTCATGACTACATCCCAGCAAGCGATGCCTTAAAAATCGGAATGCCCTTCGCCATGTTGTGCGGTGTTTTATTTATTTCGCTTTTCATACTCATGGGCCTCAGCTCGCAGAACAATGGAGTTTCAACCACTTCGATTTCTGTAAAAATGTCAATGGCTCTTTCCGTTATCTTGGTGTTATTTATTAATCACACCCCGTTGTCATGGACAAATATTATTCCCTTAGTTGTAGCCATAATAGGCGTATTTCTTGTTTCATTTTCGAAACCGGACAACAACCAATCAAACGGCTACCTATGGATGCTTTTAGTATTATTTTTTGGCAGTGCCGGGCTTGATTTAGTATTATATTTTACAAATTCGAGATGGCTACCCAATGGTTTTCACGACGGCGTTTTTGCAGCACTTGGGTTTTTAATGGCCGGTATCATGGGACTTGGCTACCTCATCATTAAGCGTGTCCAAGGAAAGATAAACTTTGATCGAAAAAGTTGGTTTGGGGGAATTATCTTGGGGATTCCGAATTATTTCTCCATCTATTTATTAGTAAAATCATATAATACACTCGACTTAGACCCACATCAGATTCTTTCCATCGCTAATGTTGGTGTAGTAATCATTACAGCAATTCTTGGTTTTAGTCTATTCAAAGAAAAATTTACGACACAAAAAACCATCGGTTTACTCCTCTGCCTTGCCGCTTTAGGATTCTCCATCGGTTTCGGATAGCTAATTAGTGCTTAAATCCTTAACTTTGAGGTAATGAATAAAATATTACCCTTTCTTTTCGCTTGCATTGTTTGTAATTCATATAATGCTCAACTCTTTATCAATGAGGCCAGTAATGCCAATGGCACAAACTATGTCTTAGCGAATGGGAGTTCACCTGATTGGATTGAAATCTACAACTCAAGTGCTACATCTCAAAATTTGCAGGGTTTTTACTTGTCAGATAAGCGGACAACCTTAAACCAATGGGCATTCCCTCCAATTAGTATCCCAGCAAATGGATTCACCACGATTCTTGCCAACAGTAAGGGCTCTACCTACCTCGTTAATCATTTCGAAAGTCCAATAACCTATGAAGCGTTATGGTCTTATGCTATACCCAACGCAGCTATCCCCAATTGGTACACCAACTCATACGATGCCTCCGGTTGGAGTCAAGGAAAAATGAGCGTCGGTTATGGAGACGGAGACGATAGCACAGACATCACCGGACCAGCAACTACGGTATATGCTCGGATTAATTTTAATATTTCCAATTTCAATGACATAGTTAAAGCCATGCTCGACATTGACTATGACGATGGATTCGTAGCCTATTTAAACGGAGTTGAAATTGCAAGAGATGGCTTGGTAGGCACACCCCCCAACTTTGACGAATTAGCTGCCGATCACGAATCTCAACTATATCAAGGGGGCAATCTTAGTAGTTATGATTTGGATATGAGTGTAATTAGCAATTTATTGCAAAATGGCACGAATGTACTTGCCGTTGAAATCCACAATTCCTCTCCCTCAAGTTCTGATTTAACATGCCGGCCGTTCCTCACGTTTGGATTAGCCTCACCGCAACAACAATTCGGAGGGTATATACATCCATTTTTCAATTCGCCTCAAGCAGGAACCATTGAAACTAACTTTTCTATTGCCACCCTGGGTGAAATGCTCTATTTGAGTAACGCGAATGGAATAATTCTCGATAGTCTTTATGTACCAGACCTTGAAGCCAATATGTCTGTGGGTAAAAAAAATGATGGAAATAACTCCTGGTTTATTTTCCCAACACCAACCCCAAACTCTACGAATAATGTGGCGTTATCCTTCACTGGATATGAAGAGCAACCATCACTCGATTTAGTGGGTGGGATGTATCCCAATACAATTACTGTAAATGTGATTAACAATTCTACGCAAGGCGGCATTGTAAGATATACACTGGATGGGCAAGACCCGGATGGAACCTCCACTGTAGTTAGTGGTCCGATTACAATTTCTGCCAATGCGGTACTAAAAGTTCTATGTTTACCGAATGGTACCAATCGGTATATGAGTCCTATTGAAGCGGAAACCTATTTGATTAATGAAAGTTCAACCATCCCCATCGTTTCCCTTACGATAGATGATGATGATTTATATGGTGCAAACGGTATTTTCGATAATTGGTGGACCGACTGGAAACGCCAATGTAATATTGAGTATTTTACTCCAGATGGCACGAAACAATTCGAAAGTAAAGCCTCTGTTAAACCGGATGGTGGTGCTGGAGGTAGTCGCTCAAACCCACAACATAGTGTTACCGTTGAACCGGCAAATACAACGTTCGGAACCGGAGAAAATATTCACTACCCCCTATTCCCAGAAAAACCGTATGTTAATGATTTACAAGCAATTTATATACGAAATGGAAGTAATTTCTGGAATCAATACCACCAACGCGATGCCACATTCATGCGCGTCATGCGTAAATCACATGCGAACTCGCAAGCGTACCGTCCAGCCAATGTATTTTTAAATGGACAATTCTTTGGAGTATATGAGCTTCGAGAAAAAGCGAATGAAACGTATTTTAACGAGAACTACGGTAATCATGTAGACAGCCTCGACTTACTTTCAGTGAGCTATTGGTATGGCAGCACCTTAAGAACGGTTAAAGGTTCTGATAGTTCGTTTTTCAATATGATCAATTTTATCACCACGGCAGATAAGACCAATCCAAACTATTTAAGTGAATGCGACAAGCGCCTGGATTTGAAAAACTACACGGATTACATTGCCGCTGAATTGTGGTATGGAAATACCGATTGGATTTACAATAATATGAAAATCGCAAGAACACGAAGTACGGATAATAAATGGCGATTTTTCTTACAAGATGTGGAATGGGGGCTTGGCGGATGGACAGATTATAATGCAAACATGTTTGATTGGTTTCAATACGCCATTCAACCAAATAATTACTATGAGATACATAGCAATTTAATGCAGGATAGCACCTATAGAAATTACTTCATCAACCGGTATGCGGATTTAATGAATACAACGCTACATCAAAATACATACACCCCGATAATCAATCAAATGTATCAAGAGCTACTCCCAGAAATGCCACGTCATTTTGCGCTTTGGACAGGGGATGTACCCGGAGGCATGAACAATTATACCTACAATAGAGATGTTATTTTAGGACAATTTAATAACAGAAACAATGCGGTACGGAACCAAATGTTGAATTATTACAACCTACAAAACAAGGTTAATGTTACCTTGAATACAATTCCTGCCGATGCGGGCTACATCAAAATCAGCACAATTGTTCCAGATTCCTTACCCTGGACCGGAGTTTACTTCAATGGGAACCCGGTTAAAATTACAGCGGTAGCAAATCCAGGATACACTTTTGATCATTGGGAATACAACATCAACCTTCCAGCTAATCTATTAAACCAAGAATCCGTGTCGGTTAACATCGCTACAGATGATTATTTTACTGCCGTTTTCACGGGGGCCGCATCCAATTCCTCGCTCACGATTTCAGAAATAAATTATCGTCCGGATGCTAGCTTGGATGGAGGAAACTGGATTGAGTTGCATAATTATGGGAATACCGAGGTAAACCTTACGGGATGGTCTTTGAAAAGTGATGATTTCTACAACAGTTATTCATTCAGTGATGGGTTAAAAATACCTGCAGGAGGTTATTTGGTAGTAGCCCAGGACACGCAACTATTCCATTCCGTTTATCCAACAGTTAATAACGTAGTGGGCAATCTCCGTTTTGGTTTTGAAAACAGCATGGATTCTATTTACATTTTCCGCCCAAACAGCGATACCTTACTTGCTATGCAATTTTCAAATGACGATCCTTTCCCTCGTTGTGCTGATGGGTTCGGAAGAACCTTAGAAAATAAATACACCACAACAACTATTTTAGATTCATTATCATGGTTTTGTGGATGTATTGCAGGCTCACCAGGTGAAGCGTACTTCCCGTGCGATGAACCAGTTATTTTTAGTGAATTCAACCTTGGTAAACAAACGATAGCGCATAATGCTGAAGATTGGATTGAGTTGAAAAACAATACGGATAACGTCATTAACTTTTCTGGATATACGCTTAAAGACGAGAAACAAAATAATAGCTTTTCGCTTACAGGTTTACAACTAAATCCCGGTGAATATGCCGTTGTTGTTAAGGATTCCTCCCTATTTACTGAGCGACACCCCAATTTTGAGGGCAAAGCCTTGTATCAACTACCTTATGGCATTTCGAATAATGATGCATTAAGATTATATGATATCAACGGAACCTTACTTCAAAGTGTCGTTTTTGATACCACAATCGCGTGGCCACAGGCTCCGTTTAACAGTGATTTCACCTTTGAATATTTAGAAGCAAATGCCAATCAAGCCCTTGCTTCGAATTGGTTCCAAGGTTGTGAAGGCGGTTCCCCAGGTCGTGCATTTGGCCCTTGTCCTGTGTTGCCAGACGGTGCTTTTGCTTGGCTATATCCAAATCCTTCCAATGGGGAAATTACAATTGCCATTGACAATATGTTAACTGGTAATGCCGGAACTCAAATCGAAGTGTTCGACCTTAGCGGTAAACTTGTTTACGAAAAAGCATTCCCAGTAGTTGTAGAGTCTGTAGAACCTATACAACTGGATTTGAGTTTTTTACGCGCAAGTATGTATTTCATCCGAGTAACTAAAGCTTCTCAATCAGTTACACTTCGCCTTATCAAGGATTAAGCCTGAGAAGCGCGATTCAATAGGGTAATCATAGCAGCAGTAACAATAAACAATTGCGTTGCTGTTTCGTCATCCATTGAGGTACCGTCTTCATCATCGGTAGATACTTCCATGGCCATGAAACGAGTTAACTCGGGTTGATCACAAAAGTCTTCCAACATTTGCTCAGACTCTTCATCATCTTGCTCAAAATATGCGTCAAGCATGGTAGAGAATTCCGGTTGAAATGCTTCAATCATTTCTTCGGTAATCTCAACAGGAGTTAATCCTGCTTGATTAAAAGACTCGATAATTACCCAAAAATAATAGAGTAAATATCCTTCTAATGCTTCATTTTCATATTCTGAAGGGGCAGCTAAGACATAATCTAAGAGAACGGGTTGCTTTTCTGAAAACGCGGTAATTCCTTCCTCTAATTGCTCGTCTGTAGCCTCATCAACCCAATCAAGGGCTGTTTCAATGTGTTTAATTTCAATATGTTTCATCGGATCAAAGGTAGCCTTTATTGCGTATAAAATGAAAATGTAACTTAGGATACATATTAACACAACTACTCAATGTACCTTTGCAGCATAATGAAAACAAAACTATTTTACCTTGGAATGACGTTGTTGGGAATGGTGTTCGGATACCTTTATTACACGTATTATGGGTGTACTGAAGGGTGCGCAATTACCGGAAACCCTTGGCGCTCGACCTTGTATTTTGGGTTTATGTTTTTATTAGGCAGTAGTTTAATTAAAGATTTAATAACAAAAAAATCATGAGTGAATTTAGCGGAACAATCGTAGATGTAAGAACACGAGCAGAATTTAGCGGGGGTCATGTGGCCAATTCAGTAAACATTCCTTTGCAGGAAATAATGGAACACGTTGAAGAAATCAAACAAATGAAAACACCAATCATTTTTTGCTGTGCGTCAGGTGGTCGCAGTGGACAAGCAACCCATTACTTCAAATCCTTGGGTATAGATTGCGAAAACGGCGGCGGATGGATGGAGGTAAATCACCAATTAAACAAATAAGATGGGATTATTTAGTACACTGTTCGGAAAAAGTGCAGATTTCGCACAACTGGTCAAGGATGGCGCCATTATTCTAGATGTTAGAACGCCTGGTGAATATGCCGGCGGTCACATTAAAGGCTCCAAGAACATTCCACTCCAAAGCCTTCAACAAAACTTAAGTAAAATCCCAAAAGACAAGGTCATTATCACTTGTTGTGCTTCTGGCATGCGCAGTGGATCAGCTAAGTCCATACTGCTTTCAAGCGGATTTAAAGAAGTCCACAACGGTGGAGGTTGGATGAGTTTGAAAGGTAAAATTTAACCATTGACATACAACGATTAAAGGGGCACAAGCCCCTTTATTTTTTAAATATTATTGAACTTTACTACCTTTGCTTATCCTTTAATTTATCATAGCATGCAACTGTGGAATAAATACAACAAGGAGGAATTGGAAAAACAACTTCGCGCCAAAGGACATACCTATGTTACGGTATCTTTCTACACATACGCGAAAATCCAAGATCCTCACACCTTTCGAAATGAACTCTATGTCCTGTTGGATTCACTTGATGTGATTGGTAGAATTTATGTGGCTCATGAAGGAATCAATGCCCAAATTGCCGTACCGAATACACATTTTGATGCATTCAAAGAAAACCTCTATTCGATTGATTTCTTAAATGGAATTCGGTTAAATGTTGCGGTGGAAGAAGAAGGAGCAGAATTTCCGTTTTTAAAACTAAAGATCAAGGTCCGAGATAAAATCCTTGCAGATGGGTTAAATGATGAAACCTTTGATGTTACCAATAAAGGACAACACTTAAATGCGGAGGAATTCAATAAAATAACATCCGAATCAGATTTCTTACTAGTGGATTTTAGAAATCACTACGAACATGAAGTTGGACACTTTAAAGATGCCATCTTACCTGATGTAGATACATTCCGTGATTCATTGCCCGTAATCGAAGAAGAAATCCTTAAAGGAAATGAAGACAAAAAAGTGATCATGTATTGTACCGGTGGTATTCGCTGCGAAAAAGCATCCGCTTGGTTTAAACACCGAGGGTTTGATAATGTGTATCAATTAGACGGTGGAATTATTAAATACGCCAACGAATGCAAAACCCAAGGATTGGAAAATAAATTCTTAGGTAAAAATTTCGTCTTTGATGAACGCAGAGGAGAACGAATTACAGAAGACATCATTAGTTCCTGTCATCAATGCGGTGCGCCATGCGATGAACATACAAATTGTGCATTTGAAGGGTGTCATTTATTATTCATACAATGTGACAACTGCAAGTCTATCATGGAGAATTGTTGTTCCGATGAATGCAAAAGCATCACACATTTACCAGAAGCGGAACAAAAAGAATTGCGGAAAAAATTAACCCAGAGTAATCTAATTTTCAAAAAAGGTCGTTTTGATGCGAACAAGTTAAAAGTGATTAAGTAATTGAATTATCTTTGATTCAAATTAAACACCATGAACTTGCTGCTTTTCATTAATTGGTCGTTCGACGCTGAAATAATCCCAGGATTCCGCACACCAAATTGGTATGGCCTACTCTTCGTTTCTGGAATGATTCTCGGATATTTCGTGATTCGAAAGATGTTCAAACAAGAAAACATCGCCAATGATTTACTTGATAAATTGGTTATGTACATGGTTCCAGCGACCGTTATTGGCGCTCGACTTGGACATGTTTTTTTTTATGGCCCGTATTGGGGTCCCGAAGGATATTTTTCTCATCCCGAAGAAATCTTTAAAATTTGGGAAGGTGGTCTAGCAAGCCACGGCGCTGCAGTGGTAATTCTCCTAGCCTTATGGTATTTTTCTAATAAAGTAATTCACAAACCATACCTGTGGATGTTGGACCGAATTGCAGCTCCAATCGCGATTGCTGGAGCATTCATACGACTTGGAAATTTAGTCAACCATGAAATGGTGGGATACGTAACCGATGTTCCATGGGGTTTTCGTTTTTTACACCATGATTGCATGAATGTAATTGACGGTCAATACCTCTGTGATTGGGCCGAAATCCCAGTACGTCACCCGGCAAACCTCTATGAATCACTTGCCTATTTTCTATCGTTCGCAATACTCATGTTCCTTTTCTGGAAAAAACAAGGATGGAAAAAGCAAGGCTTAGTATTTGGAACTTTCCTTATCCTAATTTTCGGATTCCGTTTCCTAATTGAATTTTTAAAAGAGAGCCAGACCGATAATGATTCAATGGTCGATGGGAGTACGGGCTTAAATACCGGACAATGGTTAAGCGTTCCTCTAATTTTGGCCGGTATAATTTTGATTATTAGGGCAAGAAAAAAATCATTCGAGGAGGCTTAGTGTATAAATGACATTAAGATATTCGGAATCCTTTATATATTTGTAAAAATTTGTTGAAACATGGCAATTAAGTCAAGCACTAAAAAAGTAGCTACCGCAAAGAGTTCGGAAGGTAAATTCGGGAAAGAAACATATGTCAAATGGTACAAAGACATGTTACTCATACGACGTTTTGAAGAAAAAACTGGTCAGTTGTACATTCAACAGAAATTTGGTGGATTTTGCCACCTTTACATTGGACAAGAAGCCATTGCGGTTGGCACTGCCAGTGCGGTACGACCAACAGACAAGCACATGACCGCATACCGTGACCATGCACATCCGATTGCATTGGGTACTGATCCACGCGTCTTAATGGCTGAATTGTACGGGCGAATCACAGGGTGTTCCAAAGGAAAAGGAGGCTCTATGCACTTTTTTGACAAGGAGAAAAACTTCATGGGTGGACATGGTATTGTAGGAGCTCAAATTCCTATGGGAACCGGGGTTGCTTTCGCGGAACAATATAACGGTACAGAAAATGTCGCTATCGTTTCTATGGGTGACGGTGCGGTTAGACAAGGTGCACTTCATGAAACCTTCAACATGGCAATGATGTGGAAACTTCCAGTGATTTATATCATTGAAAACAACAACTACGCCATGGGAACAAGCGTTGAACGCACCACCAACGTGACCGATCTTTCTAAAATTGGTCTTTCGTATGAGATGCCTTCAAAAATTGTTAACGGGATGCGACCAGAGGATGTGCATAATGCCATCGAAGAGGCGGCAAACAGAGCACGTCGTGGGGATGGTCCTACCCTACTCGACATTCGAACATACCGTTACAAAGGACACTCAATGTCGGATCCACAAAAGTACCGTACGAAAGACGAGGTAAATGATTGGATGGAACAAGACCCGATCGACCATGTGTTGTCCGTGATTAAATCAAATAAATGGCTTTCTGAAAAAGAACTGTCGGACATCGATGCATGGGTGAAAAACGAAGTAGACGAAAGCGTTATGTTCGCTGAAAACTCACCTTATCCGGAGGCAGAAGAACTTTATAAGGACGTTTATGTTCAAGCAGATTATCCATACATTAAAGAATATTAATACGACAAGCAATGGCTGAAGTAATTTACATGCCCAAATTAAGTGATACCATGACCGAAGGCGTTGTGGCATCTTGGTTAAAAAACGTGGGCGATGCTGTGAAATCCGGCGAGTTATTGGCAGAAATCGAAACCGATAAAGCCACCATGGAATTTGAATCGTTCTATGACGGTGTGTTATTGCACATTGGGGTAGAAACAGGCAAGGCGGCTCCAGTTAACGCCTTATTAGCTATTATTGGTCAAGCCGGTGAAGACATTTCTTCTATACTGAATGCAGCTCCGTCCGCAGAGCCAGCGAAAACAGAAGAAGTTAAGCCAGATCCCGTGGTTGAAACCCCCGCGACAAAAGCTACACCAGCCCCTGCTGCTGTTCCTGTTAGTGCACCAAAAAGCACCCCTAAACCAGCAGTAAATAACGACCGTGTTTATGCTTCACCGCTCGCTAAAAAACTGGCAGAGGAAAAAGGGATTGATTTACAATATGTTGCAGGTTCTGGTGAAAATGGTAGAATCGTAAAACGTGATGTTGATCACTATATGCCACATCCTAATGGTGTTTCTGCATCCGCAGGTAATTCAGGTGGATTAACTACCGAAACTTATACGGATGAGCCTATTTCTCAAATGAGAAAAACTATTGCTCGTAGACTTGCAGAAAGTAAATTTACTGCACCGCATTTTTATCTTACCTTGGATATCGACATGGATAATGCCATGGCTTTCCGTACTTCAGTCAACGCCACAGAGGGATACAAAATTTCTTTCAACGATATCGTAGTAAAAGCGGTGGCCCTATCCTTACGAAAACATCCAACCGTAAACTCTTCTTGGATGGGCGACTTCATCCGCAGAAACCAACACGTTAATATTGGTGTAGCTGTTGCTGTAGAAGATGGCTTATTGGTTCCTGTAGTTCGCTTTGCTGACACTAAAGGTTTCATGCAAATCTCTTCAGAAGTTAAAGATTTTGCAGGTCGCGCTAAAGAGAAAAAACTACAACCTGCAGATTGGGAAGGAAATACCTTTACCATCTCAAATCTTGGTATGTTTGGAATTGAGTCCTTTACTGCTATTGTTAATCCACCTGATAGTTGTATTTTAGCTGTAGGAGGCATTAAGGAAATTCCTGTAGTAAAGAATGGGCAAGTTGTACCAGGGAATGTAATGAAAGTAACCTTATCTTGTGACCATCGCGTAGTAGACGGTGCAAGCGGTTCAGCGTTCTTACAAACATTCAAAAACTACATGGAGAATCCAGTTTCGATGCTCCTTTGAGTAAGCGAATGGATGTATGCCTAACCTAAGATTACTACCCCTACTTTTTGCCTGTTGCGCGACACTTTCCGTGTGGAGTCAAGCCACTATTC
>JACCDP011118047.1_pt1 | contig 35644 bp, 43 predicted proteins | sample 7445841 | NCBI WGS metagenome assembly JACCDP01 (sample SAMN15323441, study PRJNA562643) | freshwater metagenome | isolation source: river surface water | place: USA:Blue River Watershed | collected 2017-08-17 | reverse complement strand
GTGAAGGCTACGGATTAAACAATAAATCTATTGATGCCGATTCTATCTTAAGAAATCAACCTGAATTCAAGAATAATCGTTGTATCATCCGTGCTCAAGCTCGTCCCTTCACCACTGTTCCTTACATGGGTGGTGGTCGTGGTAATCCTGATGTTGAAAGCTTATTGCTCCATTCTGAACAAGTTCGTCAAGGTAAGGAATGCGGTACTGTTACTGAAGAATTCTTTGATCAACAATACACTCCTTTGATTGAGACTGTCAAGAAGAACATTCAGAATCCAAAGAACTTGATTCCTGAGGTGGCGGCCAGTGGTTGGATTCGTGCGGGTATTCCTTCCCGTCAATACATCCGTGATGTAAACTGTTAGAAATCTAACAGTTTAGTCTAACGTTAAATGTTCCATTTAACGTTTTGTTAATTGCTAACAAGTTAGCAATTAAGAAGGATTTTCAATGTTCATTGAAAATCACGTGAACTGTTAATCAGTATGATTAACAGTAGAACTTTGCTATAAAATCTTTGATTTTATAGCTCGTTAATTGTTAATTGCTAAATTGATTATTTTGTCCGAAAGATAAGATCCAAAATGGTCATAATAACTGACCATCCAACTAACGTAAGGCAACAGAAACCAATACATTTTTGATGACGCTGATCTATTAAAGAGTTGTATTGAGGTGCCTCTTCAACATAAACAAAACGAACAACTTGCTGTTGTGTCGGATTTGGAATACTTATAGTGTGACAAATAGGACACTCGTATTGATGTTTTTGTTCAAACCATTCGTGTAAACAGTTTCCATGCGATTTAAATTGACAGGAACAGCCGATCGGGTTGAAGGCCACTTCATTTCTTTTTACAGGGTCCAAGCAAAACATACAGGTTTCCTCCATCTTTTCTTCTAGTCGTCTAGAAAGATGGCTGACTACGGTTCCGTGTTAAATCATCCATGGGAAAAAAAGGAAAATCCTCAATCCTATGATGAAACTCCTTATGTCTATGTTCATAAGCAACCTGCTCGTCACATTTTAGGTGTTGTGGGTGGCAATGAAGTATCCGGTATTAAAGGCAATCGTGTAGACTTGGAATCTGACCTTCTGGGTATCACGAGACCAAATACTTGGTGTAATTTTCGTGAACACCAACCTCCTTATGTAGGGGATACTTCTATCAAACGAACCAACCCTAAAATTGATATTAAGATTGATGTAGCTCCTAAACATTTGCCTGTTTATCAAATGTGGGCTTATCCTGCGACCTTTGCTCCTCTCCAACTTGAAAATACAGCCTGTAAAAATCCTGAAAAGTATTAGTAAGCGATGATCCAAGTGAAACAACAATCGATGACAAGACCAAAATTCGATGATTTTCATCAAGCGGATGATATGAGAATCACAAGTTATGCTCTCCGTTACCAGATTGCTCCTCCTGAAGCACGTTGTCCTACATCCTTCCCGGTGGATGCCACAACACGTATTCAGATGTCAGGAGACGGTTGGGTACAGGGCCAATGGCGTACGGATGTCGAATCGGATTTGAAAGGAATTAATCGTTTTGGCACCCGTGTGAAGTGCGACGATAAATTATATAATCCTGATACCAACAAAATGAACAATACGCCTTACGCAAATGCTCCTGATGAAACCTTTCCTCAGATTTTTAACCGTTTGTCTAACCCTCCTTGTACATTGAGGGCCACAGGTTGGAATCGTTGGGAACCTCTTCCTCATCAACCACAACTTACATTTGAACAACCTTTTGACTTTTATATTCCGGCTCGTAACAACGATAAAGAACGTTGTAGAACCCATTAAATCCAAAGTCATTTGTGATTGTTATGATTATTTACAGTTTAGTATTTTTGATACCAAACGGTAGATATGGAAGCAGCAGCTCTCTTAGGACTTGTAGGACTCGGTTATGTAGTAGCCAAAACAGCCGGTCCAAGCACCCCTACACTTACAATGAAGAGACCTGAAGGATTTACTGGTGGACAGAAAGGTTCTTCAGATCCTACACGTCAAAACCCTCCTCAATACCCCCGAGGTATTTTAACGAATATGCCCAAAGGAGCCAGTTCTACGGGAAGTGGTGCTGAATTGGATTTAATGTTTAAAACCCCAAATGGTCAAGTTTACCCTTCTGAACCCCATCCTGGTCCTTATGGTCCTCCTCTTGGATATGCTTCTCAAAAACCACCTATCGCTCCTCTTGTACCTTCTCCTGGTCCTGCTCCTCAGAATATTGAAGCTGTAGCTCCTTCAGTATCCTTGAATCCTGCGGGTGTTGAACAGAACCCTGTCTATGGAAAAGACTTTGTGACTAGCGAATTAACAGGCCAAAAGATGCCTGCTGCTGATTTCCGTCACAACAACATGGTCCCCTTCTTCGGTGGTAGTATGAAACAGAACGTCGCTGTAGACACCAACGTATCTATCTTAGACTCTTATACGGGTGCTGGTTCTACCGATTTACGCAAGAAAGAAGTGGAAACGATGTTCAATACAGCACAGACCCCTTATGGTAATCCTTTTGGTATGGAAGACAACACAGATTTCTTCCAAAGTCGTTTGGATACCGATCCTGGTCTTCTTCGTCCTCGTAACGGTGAACGTCCTTTTGAACCTACTCGTGTAGGTCCTGCTGTCGAACAGAAGTTTGGTATGACAGGGAAAGGTGGTTTCCAACAGTTTGAAATTGATGAAGTGATGAAACGCGCCTTACCTACCACAGATAAACTTCGTGTGAAAGACAATCCGAAGTTGTCTTACTATACACCTGTGGTACCTGGTCAACGTTTCACTGCGGCAGGTCCTGATAATCCAGGTGAAGTTCGCAAATACAAGCCTGATACCTTCTATATTGATCAACAAGGTGAACGTTTCATTGGTGCCTTCTCCGAGGAAAGCCAGCGAGAGACAGCTCGTCCTATTCAAGTCTACAAGTTTGTCACTCGTCCTGAGACTTCCGCTGAACTTCTTGGTCCTGGAGCATCTCAAGACTTTGGTCAGAGCTACGTCTCTGGAGAATATCGTCGTCCTATGGCCCAGCAATTTGGTGGTGCTGGTTTCCGTAACGCCGATGGTACAGAATACTTCCCTCACGGTGAAACGGCTGAAATGGGTGACTACGGTAGACATGGTATTGAAATCAGACCTAATGAACGTCTCTCTACCGAAGAGCGTGTAATGGGCCTCAACTTGGCTCCTGCTGACAATGTTCAAGTGTCTGTTCACTACACAGATTCAGCCAGACCAACGAACAGAGCAGAAACGGTTGGAAATATTCGTCAGACGGGTACTGCTACTGGGTATGCTGGTGGAGCTCCTGCTATCACCGTTTGGGATCCTACTGATGTGGCTCGTACCACAGTCAAGGAAACAACCATCGAATGGGGCAACTTAGCTCTTGGTGTAGCCTCACCTGCTGATGCTCCTACTAAACTCAAAGTCTATGATCCCGATGATATCGCAAGACCAACACAGAAAGCGCAATTATCGGCCGCTCTTGGTTGGTATGGTGGTGGTTCAGCTGTACGTAAGGATTTCACCAGTCACGAAGCAGCTTACAATATGCGTTTGAATCCAAATAAGGAACAAGTAGCGAAGGGACGCAAACCTATCGCAGGTAATGGTGGTATGGCTCTCACGAACGAAGATCCTGGTAGACAAACATCCAAGAAACTTGATGCGGATATCATTAATGACCGTGAAATGCGTATTAATAATGTAACAGGTCTTCCTCCTGGTTCAGGTGATATTGGTCAAGTCAAATACAGACTTCCTCTCAAATTGGATGTTTCTCTGGAGCGTAACCAACCTGCGATGGTCTCTTCTGTGGAAAACAATCCTTTACAACAGTCTTTGCGTAGAAACGCTGAACATGATCAAATCATTTTGGAACAAGTCTATGGAAAGATGGGGACAGCCTACTAAAATATTCCGGTTCAGTAGATGAGTAACAATAACCAAAATAAGAAAAATAACAACACGGGTAATGGGAATGCCAAAAATAGAAATAATAATAATAATACATCTACAACAAAAAAGAAAGGGAAACGAAGTGAAGCCGCAATGGCTCGACGTGCTGCCAAATGGGCTACCAAAAAAGCAGAAAAGAAAGCTCAGACAATCGCTAAACAAGAAGCCAAGAAAGAAGAAAAAGAAAAACAACAAAAGACAGTGTTAGAAGTATTCCCTTCCATTTTAGGTATTGTAGGCGCACAAGGATTTATGCCAAATATTAAAAAATCAACGTTGGTGAGTAAAGGGTTATCTCAAGCATTAAAAAATACACCTCTTTTCCAAAACGCCAATCGTTCAACTATTTATCCTAATGGTATGACACTGTTAAATAAATATTTAGAAGAAAATAATTGGGAGAAAGCAATGGAGGTCTTGAAGCTAGGTGTTTCTAAACAAGTGCTAAATCATTATCTTTCCTCAGGTGAACATCCACTTTTGTATGTGTTTGTAAATCAGCAATTTCCTTTATTTCAAAAAATGATTGAGTTGGGAGCTGATGTAAATACTAAGGTTACAAATGGTAAGATAATAGCCCCTTTGATTAATGTCTTTGTGATAACTAATAGAGTTTCAGAAGAATTTAGAGGAAAATGTATAAAAGAAATTCTTAAAAAGAATGTGAAACTAAATGAAGTAGATAGTGAAGGATTTACCGCATTAGATAAAGCTATCCAGTTGGGAAATGATAATATTGCTAAAGTTTTTATTGATAATGGCGCAGATGTTGAAAAACCAAATAAGCGTGGATTTACAGCTGTTTTGACAGCCATTACGAAAGGAAATATTCCTATCTTGAGATATATGTTTGAGAAGGGAAAGGTACATATTAATCTTGAAACAGGTCCAAATAAGTTGACTCCTCTAAAAATTGCTACATTGAATGGTAGTCTATTCATATTTGATGAAGTTCTAAAACAAAAACCGAATGTAAACCAACAAGATCCAAAAGGAAACACTGCTCTTCATTATGCTATTTTAACAAAAAATTATGAGAAGATGGTAGCTCTTAAAAAGGCTGGAGCAAGTGTTAGTATCAAAAACAATGAAGAAATATCACCAATGGATTTGGTTAAAGCTACGTTTAAGGATGCCAACCAGTTGACTTATCAAGCGAAAAAAGCTTTAGAAGAGATGGAAGCGGAATAAAATGAATGAATCTAAACCTCTAGAACGAAATTCATACAAAATGAAGCCAGCTGTTATTTTGTATGGACCCCCAGGGTGTGGAAAAACCACGTGGATTAAACAAGAAGCCAGAACACGAGGCTGTCGCTTATTTCGATGGAATGTGCGCAACGATCGCTCACTAAGAGAAGGTCGTGAAGTCCTCCATGCGCAAGTGCGCTCTCAAGAAAAGACTTTGATTTGGATTGAAGGAGCAGATGATCTCACACAGGAAGCACAGGCTTTTTTACGTCGTATATTGGATACACGTTCTCCTGATGTTGTTTGTATTTTAGAGGTCCGCGATCCCTCCAAACTGTCTGTGCCTGTCTTATCCCGTTGTACCTTTCAAAAACTGTCCAATGAAAATTCCTTTCGTAAACAACTGTTGGAAGGAAAAGCCAACAGTTTAGGAGTTTTGAAGAAATCTTCCTTGGAAGAGTATCCAAAAACCACACATGAACTGTTACTGTATAAACAAGCAGGCAATGATCCAAATGCTTTACTCTTTCACTTAGTGAATACAAAGTTCCAAGATAAACAAGGGAAAGAAGCGCTTCGTCGATTTGCTTCAGGATCATCGGCTTGGTTACAAGTAGCATGGTTGCTGTATGCGTTAGAATAAGAGTTGGAAAGTCCACTTTTCAGAACAGATATGGCTACGGAAAGCATCGGCGTCTATGGGGAAGCCAAGGCTGAATATACACGACAACTTTGTAACTTTTTGGTTCCGGCACTAGAAACCTATTTTTTGGATTTGTTAGCTTCCACGAAAGAGTCTGAGAAGGATCCTAAACGTATTTTATGGGTCTTTCAAGATGCTTTGAAACAGTTTCCAGATTGGAATATGGACAAAGTCGAGCGCGAAACGACCAAGATTTCAGAAGCTTCTAAATGTGACTATTTAGAGGAAATCTTAACTGCTGTCTTCATCGCTCATACCAAAGTGTTATCGGCGATTCGTTTGACCAGCAAACAGAAAAAACTTCAAATTACTATTCCCAAACTCCAACATTTCTTACATCGTACAATGTCTGAATGTGCTCGATTATTATGGTCAAATGCTTATTTATTCAATGACAATATTTCTGCTGTAGAACGTCAGAAAAACTTACGTCAGGTTGAACAATTGCTCAATGAAGCAGTGTTACAATCTATTCGTGGTATGCTTCCGGTCAAGAGCATTTTGAAGGAGTATTTATCGGACGATGTGGAAGAAGCCCATACGACGGAAGAAGCCACCACTGAAGAAGCAAATGAAGAAGCTATAGAGCCTGTTGTGAAAGAGGGAGAAGAACCCAAAGCTCCACCGAACACACCTGAAGCTCCTGTCTTGACATCTATCGATTTATCGGGCTCTGTTGTGGAAGAGAAACCGAAGGTTGAGGAAGTCAAGGAAGAGGTGAAGGAAGAGGTCAAGAAAGAAGAGCCTCCAACGATCAAAATTGACACTGAACCGAGTGTCTCCTTTACAAATTTAAATACAGTATTCCATTACGATCCTAGTAAAAATACGATTGATAAGCCAGATCATACGGAAGAAGTGATCATTGATGAAATTCAAATTGATGAAAATGCTGTTCCCGAGGCGGTAGATGATTTTGAAGTTTTGGACAAAGAAGATGATCATTTATCTTTTGCGGAAAATGAGTTTGAAACGCTTTAAGGTTTTTCTTGGATGGCGACAGAAACCTTCCGGATGAACGCCACATACATTTATGGAATGCTTCTTGGTGGAACCGTTGTATCGGCTCTTGGAGGAGTCGCCGAGTATATGAAGGAGAAGGAGATTCCTTCGTATAAATCTCTTGTTCGAGATTTTCTTGTGGGAGCTATTTTAGTGCTCTTTTTATTACAGATTATTCCTGATTCAATGACCAGTCTTGTAGGGTCTTTGCCTGCGTTACCGCAATTGGGAACAATGGTGGGTGGATCAATGGATCCCGACTTACAGGTAGGTCCTGCTCGTTTTTAGAAGGACTAAGTAGAAATGGAATCTGCACAGAAGAGTCAAGTTTGGTGGTCATGGCCTGGTGGTATCGGTTGGCCTACTCCTATCCCTCTCAAGGGTGGTAAGCGTAAAACACGTAAAGGACGTAAGTCATCCAAGAAGACACGTAAGGGAAGAAAAGGTGCTACCCGTCGCAGATAAATGAGATCTTAGTAGAATGAAGACAGGATTTGAGATGGATTGGACAGGTGTCTATAAACCTATTCTTACGGTATTCAACGGAGGTAAACGTAGAACTCGTAAGGCACGTAAAAGTTCAAAGAAAACTCGTAAGGGTCGTAAAGGTGCCACAAGAAGAAGATAAATCTTTCTATTCGTATTCTGAATACGCTAGGAAAGCTATTTAATGTTTACGGTTTTTGCGTGTCTTACGATAGGTTTTTTTGGACTTTCTAGTGGCTTTGCCACTACGTTTACCACCATATTTAGATGAGTTTTTTAGATTTCTTTCTGCGTTGCTTAAAATCTGACGTCTTTGGGTATTTATCAAAGCAAGATTATTTGGCTTACCAGCGTTTTCTTTATTAATAGGTTTTTTAATCCCTGATAAATATGATGCTATATTCTGTCCTGACATTAATTGAAATAAGGCATTTTCGCCTAAACTACCAGTAGACGTTTTAGATCTTAATAATTTTAATTTTCCTAAATTTTTCAAAGATTGACTATATTTTTCTCTGCGATCCCAATAAGCATTTACTTTACCTTTAAATACATCTAATTTATTTGGATTATGTGAATTTTTGTATTCCCTATAAAATGAAGCAAATGGTTCTTCTAAAGAATTTTTATCAAAATCAATAGGTAAATTATATCCAGTTCTCACAATTGACTTGGGTAATCGTGGTATCTGCTTTAATTGATTATTTGCAGCCCATATGGTTTCTATACCTTCTGGTAATCTTGGTAAACTTGTGAGTTTATTATTAATGACATATAATTTTTTTAATGGACATGGCAAAGGAGGTAAACTTGTTAATAAATTATTAGAAGCATTTAATTCTACTACAGTTGTTGGTATACTGGCTAAATCTGTAAGTTTATTACTTTGAATATTCAAAGTAATTACATTCGTATTATAAGGTATATGTGGTAAAGTAGTAAGATTTAAATTGGTTAAAGTGAGATATCCGTCACTGTTGTTTTGTATTTTAGCAATTTTGTCTACAGCAATTAAATAGCCTTGATCCGAATTCATTTCTATTTTATGTTTTTGAAAAAACACGCAATAGGAAAGACTAACAAAACAAACTGTAGACTTTGACTCCGTCCGGGACGGCTTTCTTTTTGACACGGAACTCCTCAAACAATGTCTTCTTGACTTGTTGCGCAGGAACAGCGTTGTGAACTTGAGCCGCAATGACTTTGTACAAATCAAAATCAGGATACTTCTCTTTGCCATCGGGTTCCATCAAGACATTCTCCTTATTATCACACAATAACCAACTCCACATCACATTGTATAATTCAGACTCCGTTTCCAACATCTTGAGACCATCTTCTTGACTGAGTACAGCAGGTTTCTTTTTGATCGGAGGCGAGGAAGGAAAGATGGCTTCGAACACACTTACCGTAAAACGGCATAAATCAAACGATGGATTGGGATGGACTTCCTTTTCGGAAGGATCATAAAGTTCACCAAAATTAAACTGTTCAGCAGCATCATTTCCTGGTCTAAAATCATCACTGAAAAAGAGATTTTGATTTATCTTAAATATAGCTCGACCAAAATCAATCAAACGGAAGATCTTTCCAAAGGTGGGAATCTTAAAATGTAATCCATCGCGACAACTGTAATAAATGTATTCTTGATCCGTCTTGGACCAAACAATATTATTGCTGTGAAGATCGTTGTGGGTGAAACCAAAGACAGTTTGACCCACAGTTAACGCCGCAATTACTTGGAAGATCCAGGCTTTCCAACGGAGTTCCCATCCTGTGGTTCCCGGTCTTGCTCCGACTTCTTCAAAGTCATCTAATAAATCATCCATCGTACCTTCACTGGATTCTGTGTAAATTAACATCACAGGGAAACTTTTGATTTCGGCCATAATATTCAATCCATCTCCATCATCGTCATCGTCATCATTGCTATCCTCATCCTCTTCGTCCTCTTCAGAGGATCCGTCTTTCACAGTTTCCATTTCACTCATATGGGCGGAATGTAGAGATCCTGTTTCATTGGCATCACAGTCTAACCCACTAAGTTCCTCTTCTTCTTTGGAATCACTATCGGTATCATAGAGATCTTCCGGTTTTTCAAGAATAGCGTTCTGAATTTCTTCAGGAATATCCTCATCTTCAAATCCAATCTTGAAGACTTTCTTTTCTTGGGCATCCCAGAACCAATTATGATGGCGGAAACTGACATAGGAGTCTGTAATATTGTAAGCATAGGTATCAGCTACAGCACAGAAGGCTCCATAAAATTTATGGAAGTGGGGAGTATAATCTCCTTCTCTTAACCGACCAAAGCAGTATGTCGCTAAAGCTTCGATATACGCTTGATTCATTGGATCTTGGAGTTTCATATTAGTGGAACCCCAGGTTTCACTGTGACCAGGAAGAATAGACTGTTTGGGAACACTGTATTTTCCTTGGAGCCAAGTGGCAGGATCTAGTAAATGGGTAATCTTACGAAATCCTGAGACATCTTGAACTTCTATCCCCTTTTCATCACCATTGCGTTCAATACGGAGTGATAACATAGAGGAATGTTTGGGTGATCCTCCTTCAAAAGAAATGACTCGGTGGGCGTGATCGAACCAAAGGTCTCCCGTGGGTTTTTCTTTGAGATCACAAACAATTCCCATTCCGGGATAATAGGTCTGAAGATTTTGAAACTCAGGAGTTTTCTGGAGGTCTTCAGAGATGGGAAAGGAGATGAGTTTCGGGGTAGGGACAAAACTTCCTTTGAGTGTGGACATTCTGGTTGAACTATGGAAGTGGAAACTGCGTTCATTACCGCAGTAAAAACATTTTAGAATGGTGTATAGAAATGGCCAATCTTTCCCCTGTAAATGTCTCTTTACGTAAGTTTGATATGAAGAAGATTCCTCAAGATGCTGTATGTATTTTCATTGGTCGTCGTCGTACAGGTAAGAGTACATTAGTACGTGACTTGTTATACTGTCACCAAGATATGCCTCTTGGAACTGTAATTTCGGGTACAGAAGAGTCTAACGGTCTTTACGGAAAAATGATTCCTCCTTTGTTTATTCACGGTGAATACAGTCCTGTCATTTTAGCCAACTTCTGTAAACGTCAAAAAATGATGATGGCGAAGATTTTAAAAGACCAAGAGGATGGACGCCGTAGTAATATTGATCCTCGTTCTTTCTTAATTTTGGATGACTGTATGTACGATGATTCTTGGACTCACGATAAGAATATTCGTTATTTGTTCATGAACGGTCGTTGGCTCAAAGTGTTCTTTTTAATTACGATGCAGTATCCACTGGGTATTCAACCAGCTCTTCGTACCAACGTCGACTTTGTGTTCATTTTGCGTGAACCTTATTTGAGTAACAGACAGCGTATTTTCAACAACTATGGTTCAGCCTTCCCTTCCTTTGAATTCTTCTGTCAAGTAATGGATCAATGTACACAGAACTATGAGTGTCTGGTTATTGATAACACGAGTCAGAGCAATTCTATCCAAGACTGTATTTTCTGGTACAAGGCTGATATGCACCCTGATTTCCGTATTGGAGCTCCTGAGTTCTGGCAACATTCTGCTCAATACTATAAGGATAAGGAAGAGAGTAACGATGGAAACTATGACCCTAATGCCGCAAGAAGACTCAAAGGACCTCAAATAAATGTTAGGAAGTTTTAGAGATGAAGCCTGAAATTACTGCGGGAATTATATTAGTTATCGTCGCATTTTTACTTGTCCTCTGTGACCGTGCTATGCGTATCAATGAGGGATTTACAAACTGGGACACGAGTGTTCCTCCAGGTATGTGTGGTGTGGATCTTCCTCCTTGCCCTTGGGGAACAGCCTGTATAAATGGATACTGTAAAACCACACAGCCTCCGACACTACCCTACTTTTCGGATTTGGATGTGAAGCCAAATGGCTATATTAAATAAAGACTATGTAGAATAATGAAAGCTTTTGGTTTATTTGGATTAGCAATTGTTTTGTTTGCTATTCTCCTCATAGGTCCTCATCTAAGAACATTTACTGAGGGTTATGCTACACAGACAATTGAGGATAAAGCCGCACAGCAACCTCTTCCTGCTTCTCCGCCACCTGTTCAAAAGGTCATTGCGAAAAGCATCCAGGATCAGACAATGGCAATAGTACAAGAAATCGAGCAATTGAATAAATTATTAGAAGATCCAACAATCACTCCCGCTACGAAGGAAAAGATTGTCAAGGAGAAAGCGGATAAACAGGCTGAAATTGCCAAACTCACAGGTGAAACATTGCCTCCACCTGAAATCAAGAAAGAAGGGTTTGAAGGTATCTTATCGGCGGATTTAGAGAAGAACTCCAAAGCTGCTGATTTCCTTCAAAAAGCCACACAATCATCCCTTTAATCCCGGTAAAAAATACATCTAACAAGAAGAAATGGCCCGCTCAGCTCGTTTTGGTGTAATTACCTTAGTCATCGTACTCGTGGCAATTCTTGCTTTAGTTCCCATCGCAAAAGGAATGTTTCCTCGTGCGTTTGAAGGTTTTCAGGATTTAGGTACAGATATGCGCGTTCAACAATTATTGGCTCGTGGTCGTCAAGATTCCGCCAACCCTGATTGTGTTGGTGTAACTTGCCCTGAAGGTTCTTTCTGTCAAAAGAATCAATGCCATCCGATTTACCCCCAATAAACAGTAAATCTCTTTGAATTGTTTAAACAATCTCTAGAGAATTACTTATTTGCTATCACGTTCCATCTTACGTTGGATAGCTAAGTCAGCAGGACCTGAGAACATTCCTGAAAATTCAGAAGAACCTGTTCCTAAGGAAGGTACACTAGAATCTTCTACTTTCGATACCGTCACATTCTTACTGGAATTGTAGTCATCATTTGACATAGAAACAACACTCTTTGATTTCTTGGCACGATCACGTTGTTCTTTATGGAACATTTCACGAGCTTCTTCATTCTCCTTGTATTTCTTCATCAAGGTGTTGAGTTGATCTTCGGCATATTCGTGATCAGCGATGGCTGAAGGAGCAGGATCCCAAGGAAGCCATTTGCCGACTTGACCCACAAAGATATTGTGATCAGCATCCATCTTTTGGAGTTTCTTAGCACGGCTCTCGGCTTCTTCTTTTGTGCTGTAGGCACCACGAATCTTCAAACCACGTACAGTGGTGTGGAAGTCGTTTTTGGCGTAGAAATCATCTTCCAATTGAGCGCCATATTTGAACATAAAATCATCGTATTCTTCTTGGAGACTACTTACACTTAACTTCTTCTGATTTTCTTTGACGTAGGCTTGGAAGTCCGTGATATAAGGTTCAATTTGAAGCATTGATTTCCGGCAATGCGTGGCTGCTCCACTCAAATCAAGGCTGGCTAAGCGATTGGATTCTTCTTCCATTTTGCTGTTGAAAGTCTTGATGGTCTTTGAAAGATATTCCTCCACGGCTTTGATGCGAACTTGGAGTTCGTATTGGCGGAGGAAAGCAGCAAAAAAGAACGGATCCTTCCGGTTTAATACGTTTTCAGGAGAGATGAAACTCAATAAACACCAACGTTGGCTGGGAATATCGGGATCATCAGTTAAGAAAGATTCCTTCTCTTCGTGGGACATTTCTATAGTGACTATTCAGGGATCTTTAGACTTCCTTTTTCCGCACCCCCGATTCCAAAAAAATTTCTAGGGTTTCAGTATAGAATCCAATGGACGTTGCTGAAGTTGTCAATCGTGCTATTAAGTACTTAATCGAAGGTCTCGTAGTCGCTGGTGCTGCTATCTTTATTCCTCGCAAATCACTCCCTCTCGATGAAATCACCACCTTAGCCTTAGTCGCTGCTGCCGTTTTCGCTGTCCTCGACTTGGTCTCCCCTTCCATCGGTGTAACTGCTCGTCAAGGTGCTGGTTTCGGTCTTGGTGCTAACCTTGTTGGCTTCCCTCGTGCTTAAACCAATTACAATAATTAATTAATTCTTTAGTGATATAAAAATATCATAGAAGAAGTAGAAAATGTCCAAATCAGCGAATGTCTTTATAGGATTACTTGTTCTTGTAGCAGTAGCCTTTATGTTTATGCGTAGAGATGGCTTTACCAGTCCTGGCACAATGGTTCAATTAGCCACTAGCCATGTCCCGACTGCGGAAGATTATTATTATTACAAGAATATTTATCCCAAAATTGTTCGCCACGATATCACGGATATGACAGGTTCTGACCCTGGTCCTATCTATGAACCACCCTTTTTAACTTATCCGTAAATAGAATGAGTGGCGAAAGCTTACCTCCAAGAATAGGAATGAAAAAAGAAACAAAACTTGTGATAGGAGGTTTTGTGTCTCCAAGACAACTTTATCGTCTTCAATATATTCCTCAATTCCCTGAAATATCTCCTTTTACACCAATGGATCCCTTTGAGTTAATTCGACCTTTGAATAGAGCAGAATTAGATGCCAATCAAGAAATACAACAATCTCCAGGTTGGTATTTTGCTCTAGAGGAAGGAGAGACACCGTTTCAGAATTATTATCTACAAAAGTTACAAAATTATTGTAGAAATCTCTTTGCGTTTTTAAATAGACACTATCCATTTTATTACCAAGGATCCAAGATGCGATGGGAAATTGGATCTCTTGATACAATGTCTTTGCGATCTGATGGTACCCTACGTATTGATGTTGATGATGTTTATAAACACAAAGACCTCTTTCAACAAGGTATGAGCGCATTTGAAGATACAGAGGTATTTCCAGAAGATATCAACGCTGAGCTGAGACCAAAATATCGAACACAATATAGAACTTCATTGATAGAAAATAATATTAAAGAGGCGGTAAAAGAGATGCGATATAATCCTTCACATATTGAAAAAGTTATTAATCAATTAGTGAATACCAAAGGTATATCACGAAATGATGCGTTTCGTCAAATGGCCCAAGCTTATCGAGAGAATGAAAATGTAGGTCACACAGAAGGGGTTGGACAAGCCTATGGTCCTTGGTTAAATGGTTATGTACAACCTGAAGAAGAAGTGGAAGAAGCCAACAATCTAGTCTATAATGGGGGTAGCCAAGTTATCAATGCGCGAGTAAAGAAAAACACAGTAGCAAAGGCTCCACCTGTTCCTGTTCAACCCGCGAAACCGGCTGTGATCCCTGCTCCTTGGCGTTTAGAGAACAATGCTCAAAAGAGAAAACGTTTAGCCAATGCGGCCAATAAACGCAAACAGACAGCCAACAATAAAAATAAAAAAGGGGGTAAACGTCGTACTAGACGGACCTTATAAACTGCCAACGTAAATCAGCACAAATCTGTTGCCAAATCTTATCTTGACAAAAGAGTTTATCCCTATTTTTCAATACAGGAAAATTAGGGAGATATTCATCAAGTTCCAACAGTTCACAGAACTTATATAAGACATAGGAATAACTCAAGAAATTGGAACGACCCGCAGGACAGTGTTTTTGGAAACTGGGTTGAATTTCAATGAACATATGGCGCAACTTCTCTTCTGTTTCTCTTGTGATGACAGGAGCATTTTTTCCATTGATGCGATTCATAATGTGTGCGGCGTGTTCATAATATTTATTGAATTTGAGCTTCTTCAAAATCTCACGAATCTTGGAGGTTTTAATATTTCCAATATCGGTAATACGCTCTTTCTTCAATTCCGTAATAATAGCTTCAAAGACTTCATTAGGAATATCGGTAGACTCTTTGGCTTGGATTTGGGCCAACCATTCATTAAAGTGGTTAATACGTTTGTAAGCATAGTAACTCACTTCACGAGGAGGATCTTTGTAACTTGGTTTATCCGAATCCACAAGAACAAACTCCTGATATCCACATTTTGGACAGGTAAATAAAGCCTCATTGACACTGAAAAACATTTCACATTCACACTCTTCACATTCTCCATAAGGATCCTCTTCATAGGTCGTGGCTCTGGCGTGTTCAGGATCTATTTTTTGGAGATACTGTTCTAATAAGCGATCACGACGCATATCTTCTCCTTTAGCTTTTAAAGGTGTTCCACTCAAATCTTCAGGATTGTCTTGAGCAGCTTTCTCCAACACAGCAAAAATACTCCCTGGTTTGGATTTCACAGGCTTTCCAGAGCGAGATTCAATTCCTCGACTGATCTTGTCTTGAATATCATAGTATTGGTAAAGTAAATTCCCTGTTTCCAAAAAATAATCATAGACAGCTGCACTTGATTTTCGTTTACGATATTCTCGAATTAAATCCTGTAACTCCTTTTCATATTTCACTTTGACAATATCATCTTGGCAAGCATTAATTTTGTCTCTTAATTCACGATATTGTCCTTCCAATTCATCAATATTCTCGCTCTCCTCCACTAATCTGGTCAAATGCGCATGGTGAATACTGTCGAGTGTAGTGCGAGCCTCTGGATTGCTTCTTTTGGTAGGTCTTATCTTAAAGAAGGGATCCCCTGCTGACATCTGTGTTGAGAAGATGAAGAAAGGTGTTTAGACTCCAGAAAAACGGATTGAAAGTTGTTTCCAAACCTTCAGCGCATTTTCAATGGCTTCATCCATATTAAAATATTTATAGTTCGCAAGACGACCAACAAAGTAGATACCTTTGGCTTCTTCGTCTGTTGCCAAGCGTTTATATTTCTCATAGAGTTCCAAATTTCGGGGAGAGGGGACAGGATAATAGGGTTCTCCTTGGCTTCGCGGATATTCTTTTACAATTGTTGTTTTATCAGACTGTTGATGGAGTAAATGTTTATATTCACAAATACGTGTCCAAGGAACGTCTGGATCTGGATAATTTACAAGGGTTGCTTCTTGAAACTGTTGAATGGGCAATGTTTCAAACTCAAATTCAAGCGACCTGTATTCCAGACTTGGTAGACCTGCTCTTTCAAAATAGGAGTCAATTCTTCCTGTATAAAAAAGAACTGTATTTTCAGGCAATTCTGCGGGTTGTCTATAGTCTACTCCAAGATGAACTGTAATTCTTGGACTCTGTAACATAGAAAGACACATTTGTGTATATCCCTTTACAGGCATTGCTTGATATTTATCATTAAAATACCCATCTTCAAAATTGTAGCGAACAGGAATTCGCGCAAGAACAGAGGGATCTAATTCACGAGGTTCTTTCTCCCATTGTTTTTTTGTGTACCCACGAAAAATAATTTCATACAGTTCACTACCCACTCGACTGAGTGCCACCTCTTCCGAGTTGGTATAGTTCTCTTTGACAATTTGAATTGTCTTCATAAACTCCTTCATTTCCTCTTCTGTTTGAATTCTTTGTCCTAGAAGAGTATTTACAGTTTCAATATTGACAGGAATTGGAAAATACTTCCCTTTGAAATATCCAAGTGTTTTATGATGATAGGGTTTCCATTCCGCAAATCTTTGAACATAATTCCACACCTCTTCCAAATTGGTATGAAAGAAATGTGGACCATATTTGGCAACAAGAATGCCTGCTTCATCAACGAAATCATAACAGTTCCCTCCAATATGATTTCTTTTCTCATAAAGCTCTACATTGTGCCCTTCAGACGCAAACCTTTCTGCTAGTACACAGCCTGAAAGTCCTGCTCCTACTATAAGTATTTTCATCTAGCTAGACTTTCGTTAATTCTTTAACTATATAACTACAGCAGAAAAGCCTAAACGAAAGGTAATATTGTTGTCTGAAAAGTGACCCCTCCCGGTTCGCCTTTTTTCCAAATTTCTCCAGTTTTCCAAATTTTTTTTCTCCGTTAAGGGTATAGACTCAAATGACAGGTGGTGGTTTGATGCAGCTCGTAGCCTATGGTGCTCAAGATGTTTACTTAACTGGTAATCCTCAGATTACCTTCTTCAAAGTTGTTTACCGCAGACACACTAACTTCGCCATGGAATCTATTGAAAATCCTTTCAATGGTTCTCCTGGTTTCGGTAAACAAGTCACTGTTACCATCCAACGTAACGGTGATTTAATCTACCGTATGTACTTACAGGCCACTCTCCCTAAGGTTCAACTCTTAGCCAGCGACGGCTCTGGTGCTCAATTCAGATGGCTCAACTGGCCTGGTCACAACTTGATCAAGGAAGTAGAACTCCAAATCGGTGGTCAACGTATTGATAAACATTATGGTCAATGGCTCCACATCTGGAACGAACTCACCCAAGAGCCTGGTAAGCAAGCCGGTTATGCCAAGATGGTAGGTAACGTTCCTCAATTAACCAACTTGATCGTACAAGGTGGTGAGACTTGCGATGATGACTGTGTATCTGGTGAACCCAACACTGCCAATGAAGTACAAAACTGTACTCCTGAATACACTCTCTACATCCCTCTCCAGTTCTGGTTCTGTCGTAACCCTGGTTTGGCTCTCCCTTTGATTGCTCTCCAATACCACGAAGTTCGTATCAACTTGACCTTCAACGACATCCGCAACTGCGAATTCGACTATGCTCCTCAAAACAGCAACGTCAATGTAATTCGTGATCGTGTCGCTGCTGCCAACTTGGTCGCTGCTTCTCTCTACATCGATTACATCTACCTCGATACTGATGAACGTCGTAAATTCGCTCAAGTTTCTCACGAATACTTGATTGATGTTCTCCAATTCACTGGTGGTGAATCTATCACTTCTTCTTCCAACAAGCTCAAACTCAACTTCAACCACCCTTGTAAGGAACTTGTTTGGGTTGTCCAACGTGACTCCTTCGTAAGCTGTGATCCTTTGGTCACCTTACCTTGGAAAGGTCAACAGCCTTTCAACTTCTCTGACTGGTGGGATCGCTCTGTACTCGAATCTGGTTACTCTGTAACTCGTGTTGAAGGTATGGCTGGTCGTAACCCTGTTATCACCGCCTTGATCCAGCTCAACGGTCACGATCGTTTCTCCGTTCGTGAGGGTCGCTACTTCAACGAAGTCCAGCCTTACCAGCACCACACTAACATCCCTGCCGTCGGTATCAACGTATACTCCTTCGCTCTCCAACCTGAACAACACCAACCTTCTGGTACTTGTAACTTGTCCCGTATCGACAACACCACCCTCCTCCTCACTGTCTCCAACAACGCTGTCGGTACCACAACTACTTCTACCGTCTACGTCTACGCTACCAACTACAACGTACTCCGTGTTATGTCTGGTATGGGTGGTCTTGCCTACTCCAACTAAAAAGGTGGTCTCCAAAAGACTACTGGTTGTTTTGGTTGTTGCGTAATTGTCTGGTTCGTTGTCATTAAGAGTTAAGTGTTAAAAAATCTCTATATTGATTCTGTTGTACAGAATGAAGATAGACAAAAATTGACTGTAAAACTTTTTACTGTTAAATTAGTTTAAAATGATTGTACAACGCATTCAAACACATGAAGAAAAGGTGAACTTCCTGACGCGATTCCTGAATGGAGCACTAGAAGACTATCCGAGGGATACTCCTCTAATGATTTATGGAAGCGGTAGAAGTGGAAAGAGTTATGTACTAAATGAAGTGGTTGAAAAAGCTCCTGTTCATATTGTTCTTCTAGGATACAGTGTATCAGGCTTTCGTTTCTATCCTACACAACATCCTTCCAATACACTCGCTGTATTAATTATCGCTCTTGGCACACCTGAAGAATTTGAATTTGCAGAGTTTATGAATGCGAAACTTGTGGAATTTGTGAAAGATCCAAACTATATGTAGAATGACGGAAGTCTTTACAGAGGCTCCTACAGTAGGTACTCCTGAACCAGTACCTGTAGGATTTGATCGAGAGAGTGCTGAAATTTACTATTACGGTGGTCACGGAGAAGATCTTTGTGATAGACGTACAAAGTTACCAATTATTCGTTTAGTTCCAGAAAACTGTATCTATATTACCATTTCAGAATGCGGGTTTTCTACCGAAATTAAAGGGGGTGAAGAAGACTTTTTTCGTTCTGTCGAATCGGATCGCACTCTTCGTTATCCTGAAGTAGGTGGGAATAAACTAGCTATTGCTACTATATTAAAGCAAAAACCTAATTGGGTCCATATTCATATGCCTGGTACTCCCTATGTGGCTTCTTTTCTTTCACCCTTCAGTTACTGGAGTAGAAATCAATTTGCGGGTCTAGCACAATCAGGCTTATGTAATAAAAAGAAACTTGAAACAATGGGTACACGAGCAAAGTATACCTATCGTGATATACCTTACATAAATAAACCACAAACAGGGGAACAGATTTTGAATCGTCTGAATCATCTGCCTTACGCAGAAGAGAAAAAAGCCGAAGCCAGACGTTTAATGGGGATACGTATGGTTCAGAAAGTGCGCAGTAAAGAAATCAGCCCCGATAAACAAGACAGTTATTTGGATTATTCCTTCACAAAGAAAGAAGCCTATGATATCCTTCTTGCGGTTTACTATATGGCTACAAAAGATGAATTACTTACGTTTTTTGAAGCAAGTGATTATCCAACAAAGGCGGAGGTTGACGCAATTCTTAGACAAGCCTTTCCTGGACAAACTCGCTTTTTCTCAGGCAATTTTGAGGCGATTAAACATGCGATAGAAGACCGAATGAATCCTAGACGTTTACCTCTTTGGGATAGAAGACATCCTTTATCCAATACCTATCTGATGGAAAACTTTCCTGGGATTCACTACAATGTGGTTTGCCGAGCAGTGAATGACACGTGTTTTCTCGGTTTACACCGAACACTTTCAGGTATACAAGAAGCCCAACGTATGGGTCAGAATTATCCTATGAGAGCACTACAAGACTATGATCAGATTAAACAATCTATTGAGGATATTGTGGCCTCTTCAAATTCAAATATGAAAAAGAGGCAATCTCTCAAAACACTTCTTTCGAAACGAGCTACGAATGTCTACTTGACAAAAGAAGAAGAGAAGCAAGCCTTGTATGATTACTTATTGGAAAAAAGGTTTTTGACCAGAAATACAAACAGAGAAACGGCCAATTCTCTTGTGATGAAATACTATTTAATGCCTGATAAATACAGACTCCGAACACTTGGTGGTTCGACGCGTAAAAAGCGTAGAGGCACTCGAAAACAAAAATAATTCGGACCTTCTTGTAGAATGCCTGTCTCTCAATTTACACAAGCCCTTCTGGCTTACCTTGGAGAAAATACCGCAAACTTTAATAAAAAATACAGTGTATCGGCTACATCTCCTCCGCCTTCCCGTCCCTCCAGTCCTATCAGTATACGTAATAACTCCCAGTATGAATTGGCAAAGAGAGCGATTAACACAGGAAGTCCTAAGAATTTTAATGCTAAATATGGATTTACAAAGGGTCGCAGATCACGTAGAACAACACGTAAACATCGTAAACAACGTAGATCTACTCGTAAAAATTGAATTTTCTTCTCTACCACTGAATGTTGAACAAAATGAATACACTTTGGGATGAATCTCGTCTTCAGGAGCCGACTCTCCTGAAATATAATGTCCACACTCCTTTCCAACAGTTTCCTGTAGAGAAGCTTCAACGTCTCTCTAAGGCTACTGCTTTACCTGTGTCCTTAATGTTGTACAATTTACATGGTGATATGAATATTGGTATGTCCATTAGAACAGCTGTGATTCTCGGTTGTTCTGATGTATATGTAATTGGAAGGCGCAAATATGATAGAAGGTCTGAAGTAGGCGCTAAGAACTACATTCAGGTTCATCGGTACAGTATGATTGAACCCACATTCTTTCAGGAAAATAAACTCCTCCCGATCTTCATTGAACAGGGAGGTGTTCCTCTTGAAGAGTTCTCCTTCAGGCCTTATCTTCCTACAAAGCTGAATCCTGGTTGGAAACTCGTCTTTGTGATGGGATCAGAAAGCTTTGGTTTGCCTATCACTCTTCTCAAATCAGTTCAAGCTCCTATTCTCTCCATCAGTCAATATGGAATTATGCGTTCACTTAATGTAAGTATTGCTGCCTCCATTGTTCTCTATGAGTATAGCAAACAATGGCGGTCTTCGATTGTACTCTAGTTGTCTTTCTTTAGGAATCCAGGATGCTTGCCGATGTTTATTTTTGGATTCAGTCTTCGTACACCGATGAGTTTGTGTTTTTTACAGGCTAAGAGTAAATCAAAAGGTAGACTACCTTCCTTCCATTTTTGTATCAATTCTATTTCACGTAGTTTATAAATAGTTAAAGCAATACCATGGACAATTTGTAGAACAATTATAGTCTCCATCTTACAATAGAATGAAGTTTTTCACATCGTATAAAGAGGCGCACAAACAGTTACAGTTACCTGGATCTTGGCAACGAGGAACGATTGGAAATGAATCCACAGGTTTATCATCTATCAAACTGACAGCGAATCATAAAAGTTTAGATCGGATTTCACCCGATTTAAAAACTGTCTATTATGTGGGTCGAGGGAAAAAGAGCTCTCCTGGAGAACCTATGGAATCCCAGGACAGTTTTGATCAACAGGTGTTTTACACAAGTTTACATTCACGAAATCCTGTAACTGTTCTGGCCAAACTCAAAACAGGAACTGTTGTTTATCTAGGACAGTATGAAGTGACATCTATTCGCCTCGTCGGAATGAAGGGTATTGATTATTACCAAATTAAACTAGTCTTTAGACAATAATGAAACAAGGATTCCTATAGCAAATCCTGTCATTAAAACTATAAAAATAACTCGAAATGGTGTAATAACAATACGCCTTCTAGGTTCCTCAGGTATTTCTATTAAAAGAACAGGATTGGGTGGAATATTTATGCGTAAAACACTCTGTCGTCTACAAATGGGACAATCATAATCAGTCTTTCCTTTTAGCCATTCATTCCAACACTCAGGGTGTACAAAAAATTTACATCCACACGTGCGTAGTAGCTTACTACTGACAAGGGGTTCTCCTTTATCATTCTCACTAGACAGGCAGATGAAACACTCATCGCGTCCAGCGAGTTCTGTGAGAGAATTGGTAGAATCCGATCCTTTCATCTACTAGAATCTAAACTGTTTTCTTTAAGGACCTTTATATGGAAGACGAGAAAGTGAGCGTGGTCATTTCCACGTACAATCGGTTTACTTTTTTACAGAATGCGATTCAATCTGTAAAAAATCAGACCTATACAAATATAGAAATTATTGTGGTAAATGATTGTTCCACAGAGAAAGAATATTATACTCATAACTGGGAAAACGTGAAGATTATACATCTGCCTGTCAACAGTCGTGAACTGTTTGGATACCCTTCATCAGGGTTTGTTAAAAATCAAGGAGTAGAGGCCTCAACAGGAAGCTATATTGCTTACTTAGACGATGACGATATTTGGCTTCCAAGGAAACTAGAACTTCAAATGAAAGCGATGAAAGAGACAGGATTTAAAATGTCTTCCACGGATGGTCTCATTGGTACAGGTGTTTATGATCCAACAAAGACCTATAAAATCTACAATAAAGAGCACTATTACAATCGTCTACAGGAGATTTTTCGTAGCAAAGGAAGTCCACTGTTACAGAACGGATTTCCTAGTATCTGGGACTATGAGTTTGCTCGTGTCCATAACTGTATGATTTGTAGCAGTGTTATCATTGAAAAGGAACTGTTAAAAGAAATTAAGTTGATGAACTGTCTACCGATTAGCAAAGAAGATTATGATTGCTGGTTACGTGCTCTCCAACATACCAATTCAGTTTATATCGATGAACCTTGTTTCTATTATGATGTAGGACATGGGAATGGTCAAGATTACTAGTCTTTTACAGACTATTCATCTGTAAAAGCATATTTAAACGTCTTTTGTTTCAAGCAATAGGATTTCTCATCTTCACAGTACAGACATAAAGGAGCATCATACGTAGAAAAAGGCTGTGCTTTCGATGTGGACTGTTCTGAATTTAGAATCTCTTCGAGTGCTTTGAAGCGTTTTTCCAACGGGCTACCTGTCTTTTTCCTAGAACTGTGTTTCCATTTCCATTCAAACTGTAAAGCACTTCGTTCATCAGGAAAACCTGTTACACAGCAAATACGTTTCCATCCTGCTGCTCTTCCTGTGGCCTTGGCTCCACCAACCAATTCACGATTATGTTGACGAAGTCTCCGATCAGGGTCAATTGTGGACCCGATATAGGTGGAACCTGTATTTGATTCCAAACAGTAGCAATACCAACTCTGTTCCATTTTATGGAGTATAAATAGAAGATGGTTCGTAGAAAAACGCAAAAAGCAGGATCCCTGCTGAATATGTTTCGCAAAAAACCAAATGTACAACAACCTGTGGCGAATCAACCAAAACCTGTGAAAAATGAAACCTATGCGAATGCGCTGAAGCGAAACTATGTCTTCTTTCATTATAAACTCCAAGGACAAGAACCACCCAAAAATATCCGATTCGTGACTCCTGAACAAGAGGCAGAAGTACGCCGAATCTTAATCAAAGCCAAACAGGAGGGAAAAGATCAAGATGAGATTATTCGTGATATCTTCAAAGCTGACCCTGTTCAATTTCAATCGGAGTTTGTTAATTGGGAACAATATGCGCCTACTTACTTTTTGAATCAAGGAACAGAGTATGAACGAAGAGCCTTTCCTATCTCAAGTAGTCTAGACCGTTTTATTTCCACCATTCGCAATACTCCTGAACGGTTACAATACAAATCAGACTTTATGGTCCATATTTGTACTTCTAATAATTTTTCAGAACCTGTAACATCCTTAAGTGACGAATACTGTGTAGCTGTGCTCACACCAGAAATGCGCCAACAGTATAATGAGAACAGAAAAGATGGTTATGCCGTATCCTATATTATTATCAAACCACAGTTTTTTCCTCCTCGTGTAACAACCTTTGGTGGACCTATTAACTTAACTGCGGGTCGTATTCCTGTCATCTCTTTTCTTTTGGATGCGTTCCGAGAAAAAGGTATTGTGGAGATTGAACCCACATTGTATAAGACGTTGGAAAGAGAAGCTCCTGAACTTCTTCGTTTTTCTGTCCAGGAACCTGTGGTCCTAGTCACCCCTGACTATTTATCCAATTCTAGCACAACCAGAGACCAATACATTGTCGTGGATGCCAGTATCCTGCCAAGAGGACGCAATACAGTGAATATGAAAAATTTTCCATCTAGGCCTATCTTGAAAGAAGCCTTTACACAGAAAAAGGTCTATTTTATGGATCCAAAGACACTCTATGAAGTTCGTACCTATCATCCCGAACTTTGGGCTACAAATTTTGGTGCCAAATATGCTGATATTTATAAATCACTTACTCCAGCTGAAAAGGTAGCCTTTTGCTTCCTTCAGTTCAAAAAACTCGAGGAATTCTATACCCTTTCTTCTACACTCAATTCGTTAAAACAAGCTAGACAAGAAGTCTTTGAATCCAATAATCTTTATGAATTAGCGGATAACTTTGAGATCGAAGATGAAGAGAATTTGCGACAATTAGTCAAATTACAGGACAGTCTTATCGGTACGGTAGAAATACGTTCCCCGGAAGATGTGCGACGTTTGCTAAGTAAATTTGATCCTCGTATCAAAGTCTCCGCAAAAGCACCTATACAAGAAGTGGTCTATCCACCCGAACTATTAGCCCAGAGAGCACCTTTGTTAAAAGCCTATCAGAACGCATTGTTAGCTCCAAGAGGCAATACCAGCATTAAAGGGTTTTTTAAAACCAGAAAGGCTAAACAGAAGAACAATAACAATTGGGTCGAACGTGTTTTGACAGCAAAGCGAGCTCTCTTAAATTTTGATCGCACCCATAATTTACCGTTTAGCAAGGGAGCTGAGCAATATCCCTTATAAATAGAATGCAGCTTGGTGATATTACTGACTATACGGAGATAGCCGATTGGAGCTATATCCTTTTAGCCATTTTGATTATTGATTTGATTGTCTTATTCTTGACCAAATACTTTCCCGATCTCTTAGGAAAGAATTTGAACGTCTGGTACGAGAAATTTGGATTTATGGCTGTAGTAGCTGATGTCTTCATTATAGCCATAGGATTTGCTCTTGCTCGATATGCTTATAAATATTTTCAACCAGTGGATTTAAATGGATTTAATATATGGCTTTTCTTAGGACTTTTAGTAGGTATTCAATTACTCCACGATATTTTCTTCTATTTGTTTGTGATTAAACCTATACCCAAAGGACACAATCGTATGATGGATGTGTTTAAGGATTATGCGGCTTCAGGAGGTGGAAAAATTCTTGTAGCGGATGCGGCAATGATGCTCGGTTCCGCTGTTATCGCTATGGCCTTAAAAGAAGCACCAAGTCATATTACCGCTCTTGTAGGGTTATTCGCAGTTTATACATTACCGTATATACTGGAAACAACAAATAAATACTCTTTATTTGAATAAGTTTATAAGAAAGGATTAAAGGAGAAGTTCACAGCTACAGGTTCAGCATCTGGATTCGATAACTCTTTTCCTGTATCATCAATATTTGTAGCCGCAGTAGCAATAAACTGGCACTTTTTACTGAGTTTCGCAAAATAAAAGCGACGATTTTTATTTTGAACAGTTGTGGACGAGAGAGGTGTTTTTGAAGTAGCATTGGGTAAAACAATAGTTGTGAGGTCACATAAGACGTCACACGATTGTTCGCTACTAGCAATAACTTTTGTAATTCTGGAAATATAAGTAATACGTATTCCATTGCTGACCGTTTCAGGAAATGAAGATGCGGATTTATAATAGAACTTACACATTTCTCGAAGAGTAGCCATTGATGAGAAATCAGCTTTACATGTTGTATTGGGATCCAACGCAAACGCACTAGAGGATGACGCAGGAGGAGGAGCAGGTTGAGGGGTAGGATCTTTTTCCACGGCTTTCATCTTTAACTTCGGTCTACCTACACCACGACCATAGGAAGTCTTTCCTCGCCCATCCCCTACAGAGGCTGCAGCAGAACATAAGTAAGGCATACCTGCTACACGGTTGGGTGTATCGGATGGACAATTCTTGTAACATAAACCGTCCACTTGATTGGGATGTGACTTTGGACAAGGTAAATCGGAACCTGCTGCTCTACCCTTCACAGTACCTCCACTACAGGAACCACCGCGCGCACAACCCCAACATTCTCCCCAAGCCCCTTTTCTACAACAACCATCCCAACGCACAGGTTCACAACGAATAGGTTCTCTACAGGTTAATCCATCGTTTGTCCAACCGGATGGACACTCTTTGAGTTGACCAACACCTACATCATTGGAATTGGCCCAACAGACAGGTCCTACACCTTTGTATCCTTTATCACACTTATCATAACAGAGACCAGCATCTTCGTCTTCGTTGGGTTCACAAGCATTTCTATAACAGACATAAGGACCCATTACATCTAAAATATCTCCAATACCAGGAACTTTTGTCATAAAAGAAGGAATAGCGGTATTCAAACGTTCATAACCTGTTGGACAGAATCCTTCTTCACCTTTCAAAACATTGGAAATAGCAATCTGTGCCACTAAGCCTGCGGCTCCAATTACTGTTAAGATAACACCAAAGACTTTACTAATTCCTGTTGGGTCAGGAAGAGCGGTTTGTACTGCTCCAGTAGATGTAGCTGTGGCTGCTCGTCTACCCACCAGTTCAGCAATCTTCTTGGCAGCTTTTTCAGCAAGTTTTTTGGCTATCTTTTGACCTAAATGAGGTGATAATTTCTTGGAAACATTTGTGCTTACTTTATTTAACCCTTTAATCGCAATATTGGCAGCCTTTTGAACACCCTTTGTTTGTGTTAACTTTTTCTGAGCTTGTTCTTGAATAAATCCCTGTGCTTGGTCTGTAGCGACATCTTGTGCTATCTGCGCATTGACCACTACTGCTGAAGCAAATCCTTCTTTGAGAGCACGTGCTTCTAATAAACTTTGAATATCATTTGGATCTGGATTTAAATCAATGTTTACTGTTTCCACCATAAATGTTCCAGATTCCTTATTAAAAGGTAAATTATCTATATTTTTCACTTTATCTTGAGCATCTTTTTTGCGATATAAAGATGCTGATGCTGCTTGCGGAATAAGACCATAAATCTGCTCATTGGTAAGATTTGGATTCTCAGCATCGGGTGGTATAGTAGGAGCGGTTTGGAATCCTTCGATCCCATTTTGTTTTCGATACAATATGAAATAGCATACAATACCTGTAAAAATCAAACCCAGCAAAATAATTTGAGTAGTTTGATCTTTGCTAACCTTATCAAAAAGTTTTTGATATGGGCCCATCTATTTCCTAAATATATATTCTCAATGATATTTCATATAGTATCTTTCGTTTGAAAGTTCTTCTACACGAAAGCCTACAGATTCATACAAGCGTTTTGCAGGATTGTCCTGTTTTACTCGTAAACAAACTGGCCTATCTGTAGCTCGTAAGCAAGATTCTAATAAGGCTCTTCCATAGCCTTTTCCCTGATACTTCTGATGTAGAACAAAGGAAGACAATTCCCAAAAGGTTCGACTGGGCTTCAATTGAAGCATTCCAAGGAGTTGTGTATCCTTCTCCAAAAAGACTAATCCACCATTGCCTTTCCATTCAGAAAGACCGTCTTCAAGAGTGAAAGGTGTATCTCTGTATTCCGTCAAAAGAGATGGAACCGCATGGTAAAATGTCGGATGTGTGCTATAAAACCGGGGTAAAGACCGGAAGGGGACCCACAAGATTTTTGCCAGTTTGATAAATGTAGTGTATAAAATATTTTAGGCCTACCACCGTTTTGGACAATGTCCTGAGTGGCCACCGGGACAGTAGTCTTCTTGCTTGAATCCTTCTTCTTCTCTACAACAACGAGCGGTATGATGATTTTTTGCGTTAGGTAACATATGGCCAGTTTGAGGATCATAGTATTGACTACAGTATTTCTTTCCACAGTCCCAACACCAAGATTTTCCACAACCGAAGCCAACGTGAAACTTATTCTTATCGTCGAGACCACACGCAAAAATATAAGAACAAGCGTTATCTTTCAAACACCACCTCTGGCACCAGGGGCACTGTTTCGCAAGATGTTCTTGCGGAACTGGCTTGTTTCCAAGATGTTCTTGGAAATTACACTGTTTCGCGTCATTCAAACCCATATTCTAGCCTACAAATGTCTTTTTTTCAAGATAATGTTTACGACAGAGAGGTTTATACATAGATTCGGCTCCCACAGCTACTTGTTCTTTGATATTGACAGAACGATAACTAAAGAGAGCAGGAGTTCCATCACCACATTCCGCACAAAGAGATGTGATTTTTTCAACATTATCACAGTAGGGAATCAGTTTAAGAATATCACCAAAGGGTTTACGTTCAGAATCTCCATCGAGACCTACAACGATTAAATGTTTTCCATCTTCTTCCACCGCTTTGAGAGCAAAACTCACTAAGTCTTGAAAGAATTGGGCTTCTTCCAAAATAATCAGTTTAGCTTCTTTGTATTTCTGTTCATTTCGTAAAGGAAGTAAACTACGTACAGATACAGCAGGAAACTGATCATTGTCGTGATTGGAGATAACGTAGTGCCCATAGCGATGATCAAGCGCGCTTGTAATGACATAGACATCCCATCCAATCGCCCTATATCGTCGGATTTTACTGAGGATATAGGAAGATTTACCTGCCCACATTGGACCAAGAACAAGATTTAGACTCATTTCTATCTATAAAGACTAGGTGAGCCTATTCATTTTTTGCCATATCGACGATACTTTCTTGTTTGTCTACGTTTGCCTCCTCTCTTCTTTGTTTTTAACATACGAAGAGGGTTGTATTTCCATTTAGGTTTTACCGGAAGATTCTCTAAGGATTCTGTTAGACTAAAGGTAGGTGATCCACGATTGCCAACTCCTTTGGATTTCACTTCTTTTTCAAGCGCGTCAATGTTGATAACTTCGAGATTTTCCACATTGGTGTTTCCAATAGTCTCTTGACGTTGTAAGATAGGAGGTCTAAGAGAAGAAACATTGTTATTTGTATTTTTGCGACGAAGTTGATTTAAAAACAAGTCCATATTGCTGAAATTTCCAATAGAAGAGTTTCCCTGTGTGTATTTTGCCAAAGGGTTTATTTTTGCCATCTACTTATACGCGAGAAAGGATGAGAAAGAAGATAGCTAGCAACATCATAAAGATACCATCATTCCAAGCGTGCTGTTTGGTAATGACAACAGGTTTACCAAACATATCGAGGTAACCACCAAGTCCTGTTCCAACCAATGCGAGAATCATAGAAACGATAGCTAATGAAAAAAAGAGGTTTTTATACATCTACTTGATGTCTTTATTTTTCAGTCGTTAGCGTCTCTATCTGCCGCTAGATCCGAATGCTCCATCACCTCTCTTCGTTTCAGGTAGACTATCGACAATACGCACTTCCTTAATCCAACCCATATCAGGAGCTACAATTTGGAAGAGGCGTTGTCCTCGTTCAAGAATAGGATTTCCTGTATCACGAGAATCACAATTCATCCAAATATACGAACCTGAATTTGCTGTACCTGACATATTAGACCAGTATCCTGTCGGTTTATAAATCGGTGTAACCGCTCCCATTAGAATCCCCCTGTATGATTTGTCAATAACACCAATGCTATTGGCTTGAACGACACCCGATTTCCAAATGGAAGAACGAGGAGCTACCCAGAAGGAGACTTCTTGTTCCGACGACGATGAAGGAAAACATTTGACCATTCGTGCTCGGCACCCTAAATTTAAGAGACTCACTGTCCCTGCTTTGGTTTCACAGTCTTCTGCGACATACAAATCAAATCCAGCATTTTCATCAGAACGTTCCGAAATATTCTGATAAAGATCTTTAGCACCTTCTTCAACAACAAGTTCAAGACGATAATATGTATCTGCCATTTTACTGTCTATAACGGTGGTAAGTAACCATTCAATTTTATGCGCTCACTAGGAATACGAGAACTATGATCTTTTGTCCAGGTGGATGCCATAAACCATGCTTTTTCATCAAAATAGCGAATATAACTATTTTCAATGAATTGTGAAAGACGCAAGGAGGACTCTATCGGTCGTATGAAGAAAAAACACCATTCACCTCCAAAGGAAGGTACATAGACTTTATAGGCTTCTAGTGTGTGAGTTGTATTTGTGGCAAAATAGTTTGCGAGTTGAAAGAGAAGCCATTCAACTGTCTTTACTTCCCAAGGAAGAACTTTACCAGCATTGATGACAAGAGAACTTGTTTCTTTGAGAAGAGAGGGTAGCTTAAGGCAAAGTGTTGTCCAAACATTTTTGGATTCTGAATCTAGGTAATTTGGATCAAATAAATCTACAATCACAACATCATACTGTTTTGTTGTTGGAATATCACGCACATCTTGAATATGTAGGTTTAGTTTGGGAGAGCTCAGACTTCCACTATTCCAGTTACCATATTGGTATTTGAAGATATCCACAATATCTTTATCATAATCAAATAAATCAATACTTCCCACTGTATTCCATTTTAACACTTCTCTCACGGCGTACCCATCTCCCCCTCCTAGAATACAAACATCACTTGGATTCACTTGAGAAGACATTGCGGGATGAACAAGCATTTCATGATAAATATACTCATCTTTGCGAGAGAACTGGAGTTGACCATCAATGAAGAGCATCTCCTCAAACTCTTTCGTAGGAACAATATCGACGACTGCTTTTCTTGTTCTTAGTGTTTCAATACCATAGTCTAGAGCATAATCCTTCGTAATATCACCTTCTTTTTCTCTATAAAATGCCATCTAACTAGCTTTATAGAATCGCATTTAGACTCCATCTAAACCTCTTGTTCTACTACGAACAGATGCCTACTCTTGTACTAATCCATATTGGAGAACAGTGGCCCCATTATTTAAAAGACTGTATTCATCAAGCACGACGTGTGAATCCTGTGGATACGACAAAAATTGTTCTTCTTGTCAATAAATGCCATTTTTCTCGTGTTCTACCTCTTGAAGGTGTCTATCAAATAAAAGTCGTCTATTTGGAAGATCTAGAGAAAACAGCAAACCACAGAGAATTTTTGGAGAAGATTGTGACAATGGTGGATTTACAGTTTCGCAAACAGTATTGGCAATATGTCTTTGAACGTTTCTTTATTTTGGAAGAATATTGTCAACAACACAATGTAAATAGTCTCTATATGATTGAAACAGACAACTTAGTCTATGTTCCTCTTGATATTGTCAAGACAACAGAGGATATCTTCTCGCAAGGAATGGCTGCTCCCTTTGATAATTTAGAGCAAGGCTATCCTAGTCTTGTCTTTTTCCGAAACAAAGAAGCGGTTCAGCGGTTTGCTACCTATATGATAGACTGTTTGCGTAAAGAGTATTTGAGTGATATGAAAATTCTTGGAAAGTATCGCAAAGAACATCCCGAAGAAGTCTTCCCTTATCCTGTAATCCCTTCTTCATGTAATACTCCACTCCGAAAGAGATACTCGCAAGTGGGTCACACGGCTACCGAAGAGGAATCGGCCTTTCTTAGTCATTCTCAATTTCCTATTCTTTTTGATGCCATCGCGTTCGGACAGGCTGTAGGAGGCATTGATCCCCGAAATACAGGAGGAATGTATACGGTTGGATATGTCAATGAATCTGCTCTCTACACCATTCATGAAACAGGATTTGAATGGCGCAAGTATTATAATCTATGGTTGCCTTTTGTCAAGAATCTTCCTCTTGTCAATCTCCATATTCATTCCAAAGCATTAGGTTCTTTTTTATCTGATACAGAAACTGCTCCTCAAGGACAGTATAATGCCAAAGATTTAGAGCTTGCGCTCCAGAAGGACTTAGACCCTATGAACCTAAACGCGTAGTTTTACTTAGGCAAAAAATTGAGGCTAAAGTTTTAAAAATACAAATCTTAAAGGAAAAAGAGAGAATGCCTTCTGGATTAGTGAAACCATCCTCAGAAATCGAACCGGTCGTAGGGATTCAGTTCGGGATCTTCAGTCCCGAAGAAATCGAACGACGCTCTGTCGTAGAAATTACAAGCTACCAAACCTATGAGGGAAATGAACCCAAAATTGGTGGCTTGTTTGATCCGCGTATGGGTGTCTTAGATAATGGAAAAACATGCCGTTCCTGCGGTCAAACCAACCATAACTGTCCCGGCCACTTCGGGCACTACCGTCTCGCACGACCAGTGTATTACATTCAGTTCTTTGAAACCATTATGAATGTATTACAATGTGTCTGTATTCGTTGTTCAAAACTCTTAATCGATAAAAATCTTCGTAAAGCCATTCTTCGTCGCCGTGGAGAAGCTCGTTGGCGTGAAGTCTTAACCAAATGTAAAGATATCAGTCGTTGTGGTCAAGAAACAGAAGACGGCTGTGGTGCTCGCAAACCTACCAAATTTATACGTGAAGGGATTGCGCAAATTGTAGCTGAATGGGATAACATTGAAGGAACTGGAGCCAAAGAAATTACCAAACAAAAGCAACCACTTGAAGTTGAATATGTTCTTCGTCTCTTCCGTCGTATTACCGATGAAGATGTGGACTTTATGGGTTTGAATCGTTACTGGTGTCGTCCCGATTGGATGATCTGTACTGTAATGCCTATTCCTCCTCCTCAAGTCCGTCCTTCTGTCATTCAAGACAACAACCAACGTTCAGAAGATGACTTGACCCACAAACTCTTTGATATCATTAAAAATGACCAAGCTCTTCAAGATAAAATCAATTCAAACCAACCTAAGAACGTTATTGATCAATATATGGCCATTCTTCAATACCACGTGGCTACTCTTGTCGACAATCAGATCCCAGGTGTAGCTCCCTCGGCACAACGTTCAGGACGTCCTTTGAAGAGTATCCAACAGCGTCTTGGTTCCAAAGAAGGTCGTATTCGTTACAATATCCAAGGAAAGCGTGTAGAATTCTCAGCCCGTTCTGTGATTACTCCTGATCCCAATCTTTCTATCGCAGAGATCGGTGTTCCTGAGAAGATTGCCAAGAACTTGAGTGTTCCAGAACGTGTCACACCTTACAATATCAACCAAATGTACAAACTCATTCAAAATGGTGCCGATGTACACCCTGGAGCGAAGACCATTGTTCAACGTAATGGTCATACGATCAGTCTTAAACATGTCAATCGTAATGATATTGTTCTTCACTTAGGAGACACTGTTAACCGTCACTTGGCCGATGGTGATATTATTCTCTTCAACCGTCAACCAACACTCCACAGAATGTCGATGATGGGTCACCGTGTGAAAGTTCTTCCTTACAATACGTTCCGTTTGAATGTTTCCGTTACTGCTCCTTACAATGCCGATTTTGATGGTGATGAAATGAATGCTCACATTCCTCAAAGCTATGAAGCCAGTACAGAATTGATGGAAATTGCTGCCGTTCCCCATCAAATCATCTCACCTCGTAATGGTAAACCAGTGATTGGTATTGTTCAAGATACTCTGGTAGGCTCGTATCGTATTACTCGTCCTGTTGTAGATTTCAATCGTCGTGAATTTATGAATTTGATGATGTGGAATCGTCGCTTTGAAGGTGCTGTACCGAAGGCTATCAAAGATGTGGATGGTGTTCCTCGTTGGACAGGTCAACAAATTCTTTCCCAATTGATGCCTCCTATTAACTTGAAGATGAAGAATGATAGCTACAATGATAATCAAAGACCTGAGAATGAAGTAGAAATCATTAAAGGAAATATCCTTCGTGGTATCTTCGATAAATCTATCTTCTCAAAACCTTCCAAAGGTATCATTCACGTCACCTACAATGATTATGGTCCAACGGATACGGTGAACTTGATTGACTGTATGCAAAACACCGTTGAACAGTTCTTAGTCTACAATGGTTTCAGTGTGGGTATTTCCGATCTTGTAGCCGATGATAAGACCAATTCAGAAATTCAGAAACGTATTAAAGATAAAAAGAAAGAGATTGAAGATATTATTCTCCAAGTCCACTTGGATCTCTTTGATAACAATACAGGTAAATCGAACCAAGAAGAGTTTGAAAGCCGTGTGATTGGTTCCTTGAACAAAGCCACAGAAGAAGCTGGTAAAACAGGTTTGAGATCCTTAGCAGTTGAAAATCGTTTGACGGCGATGGTGAAAGCAGGTTCCAAAGGGTCTACGATTAACATTGCTCAGATGATGGCCTGTGTGGGACAACAAGCTCCTGAAGGGAAACGTATTCCTTATGGTTTCTCTGATCGTACCTTGCCACACTACAAGAAATACGACGATGGTGCGGAAGCTCGCGGGTTTGTGGAAAGCTCCTTCATTCGTGGCTTAACACCCCAAGAATTCTTCTTCCACGCGATGTCAGGTCGTGAAGGTCTTATTGATACAGCCGTCAAAACTGCTGATACAGGGTATATCCAACGTCAGTTAGTAAAAGCAATGGAAGATTTGACTGTTCAGTTCGATGGTACTGTTCGTGATGCGCGTGGAAACATCATCCAATTCCACTATGGTGAAGATGGTGTCAATTCTACGAAGATTGAATCAACTGCTTTGGATATAGCCAATTTGTCTGAATTGGAAATCAAACAAAAATATGGTATGGAAGGGGAGAATCTAGATGGTATCCTCAAAGAAGGTGTACTAAGGGAAGATGATTCGGCTGCTTTTGAAGGGTTTACTAATGATGTCGTAAGAGATCGCAATATTCTCATTAACGAAATCTACCGAGGAAAATTATCAGGTAGTCTCTTCGCTCCTGTCAATTTGGAGCGTTTGATTGAAACCATTCGTGTTCAATTCAACATCCAAAACACAGAAACCACTGATTTGACCCCATATGAAGTTATCGAGGGTATTCAAAAGGTATATGAAAAAACACAACCCTATCACAGCTTATGGGGAGCTCTTCTCCGTTACTGGCTTGCTCCTCACAAACTCATCAAGGAAAAACGCTTTACCAAGTTAGCTTTCCAAACACTTTGTGAACTCATTGTTGTGAAGAACTGGCAAAGCTGGGCTCAACCTGGTGAACAGGTGGGTATTATTGCGGCACAATCCATTGGTGAACCTTCGACTCAGATGACATTGAACACGTTCCACTTAGCTGGTGTAGCTGCGAAGTCTAATATGACACGAGGTGTACCCCGTCTCAAAGAATTGCTCAAAGTCACTCAAAATCCGAAAGCCACTTCGTTGACGGTCTTCTTGAAACCTGAATTCCGTACCAAGAAAGAGAAAGCCCGTGAAGTCGCTCAGGATTTGGAGCTCACCTTGCTTCGTGATATTACTGTAAAAGTGGCTATTTACTTTGATCCTGATGAAGAAAATGGAGATACTGTCTTGGAAGAAGATAAAGAAATTATCCGCTTCTTCAAAATCTTCGAAGATATGGGTGCTT
>JACCDP010224264.1_pt1 | contig 35678 bp, 36 predicted proteins | sample 7445841 | NCBI WGS metagenome assembly JACCDP01 (sample SAMN15323441, study PRJNA562643) | freshwater metagenome | isolation source: river surface water | place: USA:Blue River Watershed | collected 2017-08-17 | reverse complement strand
AGGTCGTCAGCGGTGGCATAGGTCAAGGTGATGTGCTCCATGTCCATGATGGGCTGTGCAAACCCCGCTTGCAACAGCATGTCGCCCCAATCATGCATGTCAGTGAACGGATGGTGCGGTTCAGGCCACCCTTGTTGCGCAAACACCGTTCGCAATTCACGCAGACTGTCTGGCCCCAAGCAAGAAAACATGACATGCCCTTGGGCGTTCAACGTCTGATGCCATTGCTGCATCAAAAACAACGGGTCGGGGTTCATGTGCAACTGCATGTTGCACCAAACCAAATCGGCTGCTTGCGTCGTGTCGGAAGAAAAATCCCAACCTCGGTGCGTTAATCGCTTCCACCAAGGGGGACTGAGCGCCTGTTTGGCCCATATTAAATCGTCGGCTTCGGTTTGCACGACGGTTTGGCGCGCATGCGGATACAAGGCTTGAACCAGCGTGTGTGAGACACGACCCCCGATTCGAGGGGCCCAATTCACCCAGTGCTGGGTAGGTTGACGAATCAGAGGCAACCGCTCTGCCATGCGCCGCGCCACTTCATCGTGCAACCAAGGCTGGCCGCTGCGACTGATTTTGCGCGCCACGAGCGCAGCAGCTCGGGCATCCAAGGTGGGCATTCCCTCATTTTTTTCGGGTGAATCGCTCACAGACATTCGCCAACATTCTTTCTAGAGTTCGGGCATGACCATCAGCCGCAAAGCATACCCAAATTGGTTTCGTCGCTTCAAGCAATGGCGACCCCAGCCTTTATTTTCATGGCCCACGCAATGCCATGTTTGCGCGACTTGGTGCCATGACATTTTGTGCGACAGCTGTGCATTGCAACACCAGCCTCACGACCCTGCGTGCCGAGCGTGTGCCCTTGACAGCCTGCAACCCATTTGCGCCAATTGTTTGTCCTCACCGCCCATTTGGCAGGCTTGTGCCAGTGCTGTGTCTTATGTCGAACCGTGGCGCAGCCTCATCATCGGCTTCAAATTCAACGAGCAAGCAGGCTTGGCTGCGTTTTTTGCCAAGCTCATGCTGGCGAATGACCATTTGCAGGCATTGGTGTCGACATCGACTCACCTGATTCCCGTGCCGTTGTCTGCCAAACGCCTGCGACAGCGGGGTTTTAACCAAGCAAGCCTGTTGGCGCGGCACTTGGCGCGACACAAATGCATTGACCAAGGTTTGCTGCGCGTCACAGACACCGCCTCACAAGCCAGCTTGAGCCGCAAACAACGCCAAGCCAATTTGACCCATGCATTCGCTGTCCATCCCGCACATCGACCCCACTTTATTGGCAAACACCTGACGCTGGTCGATGACGTCATGACCACAGGCAGCACATTGCACGCCTGTGCGTTGGCATTGTTGCAAGCGGGCGCGGCCAAGGTCGATTGCGTGACCCTGGCCAGAGCACAATCAGTGCCTTACGCAGACTCTCTTTGAATGCTCGCCCCACCCATGTTCAACATTGTTCTTCACCAACCAGAAATTCCGCCCAACACGGGCAATGTGATTCGTTTGGCAGCGAACACCGGTTGCCGGTTGCACCTGATTGAACCATTGGGCTTTTCCATGGAAGACAAACAAATGCGTCGCGCCGGTTTGGATTATTTGGAATACGCGTGCGTCAAACGCCATGCGGATTGGGATGCGTTTTTGGCCAGCGAACAACCCGATCCACAACGCTGCTTTGCACTCAGCACCCATGGCAAGCGCCGTGTCCATGACTGCGCGTTACAAACCAACGATTGGTTGATTTTCGGCTCTGAAACCAGCGGCTTGCCCGTGGCGCTGCGCGAAAGTTTTGGGGCAGACAGGTTGCTCACACTGCCCATGGTGCCGGGTCAGCGCAGTTTGAATTTGTCCAATGCCGTGGCAGTGGTGGTGTACGAAGCATGGCGACAACAAGGCTTTGGCATACCTTCGAATCAGGCGTAATGCCTGACCAGCGACTCTGCCACGCACACCGGCTTGTCGCTGCCTTCGCGCTCGACGCTGACCTTCCATGTCATTTGGATGCCATTGGGCGCGATGTCCTCACAGGCCAATAAATGCATGTGCCCGCGCAAACGGCTGTTGACCGGCACGGGTGCGGTGAACCTGACCTTGTTCAAGCCATAGTTCACGCCCATGCGTGTTTGTGCAGAAGAAAAAGCCGACTCAAAAAAACGCGGCAACAAAGACAAAGTCAAAAATCCATGCGCGATCGGGGTGCCAAACGGCCCCGCAGCGGCTTTTTCCGCATCGATGTGAATCCATTGGTGGTCATGGGTGGCATCAGCGAACAAGTTGATTTGCGCTTGCGTCACCACACACCAGTCACTGACCGCCACGTCCTGCCCGACGCAGGCTTTGATGTCATCAAACGTGTTGAATTCTTTTTTCATGTGCTTGTTCATCCTTGCATATGCTTTATCCAGTCGAGCCACATCGCCAGGGCGACATGGCGTCAACTAAAATCTTGTTTTTTGACTTTCAAACAGACCTGTCCATGAGTGCCTTCCTAGAAGAAACCGTCTTATCCGTTCACCATTGGACCGATCGCCTGTTCAGTTTCACCACCACCCGCGACATGGCCCTGCGGTTCTCCAACGGCCATTTCACCATGATTGGACTCAAGGTCGACGGCAAGCCCCTGCTCCGCGCTTACAGCATTGTGAGCCCGAATTACGAAGAACACTTGGAGTTTTTGAGCATCAAAGTACCCGATGGTCCTTTGACTTCTCGCTTGCAGCACATTGAGGTCGGCGACAAGATCATCGTCGGACGCAAACCCACGGGCACCTTGTTGATCGATTATTTGTTGCCCGGCAAACACCTGTATTTGCTGGGCACGGGCACTGGCTTGGCACCTTACCTGAGCATCGTGCGCGACCCTGACACCTACGAGCGTTTTGAAAAAGTCATCATTGTTCACGGGGTGCGTCAAGTCAACGAACTGGCTTACCACGACTACCTGACCCAAGAACTGCCGCAGCACGAACTGCTGGGCGAGATGGTGCGCGAGCAGATGTTGTACTACCCCACCGTCACCCGTGAGCCTTACAAAAACCAAGGCCGCATGACCGATTTGATCAACTCGGGCAAATTGTTTGCTGATTTGGGGTTGCCTGCGTTCAATCCACAAGATGACCGCGTCATGCTGTGCGGCAGTCCGCAAATGCTGAAAGATTTGAAAACCATGCTGGAAGAACGCGGTTTTGCCGAAGGCAATACCAGCACGCCGGGAGATTTTGTGGTGGAACGGGCGTTTGTAGAGCAATAAAAAAAACCGCATCAGCGGACTTTTTTTAAACGTGTGTCGGCTTAAACGCGCTCAATCACCACGGCAATGCCCTGCCCCACCCCAATGCACATGGTGCACAAGGCGTAACGCCCGCCAGTGCGGTGCAACTGGTTGGTGGCGGTGGTCACCAGACGCGCGCCGCTGGCACCCAGCGGATGACCCAAAGCAATCGCGCCACCGTTCGGGTTGACGCGCGGGTCATCGTCTTGCAAACCCAACATGCGCAGCACCGCAATGCCTTGGGCTGCAAACGCTTCGTTCAACTCGATCACGTCCATTTGTGACAGGGTCAACCCGGTCAAGGCCAACACTTTTTCTGTCGCAGGCGCTGGACCCATGCCCATGATGCGTGGTGGCACACCAGCGGTCGCCATGCCTACCACGCGTGCCCGAGGCGTGAGCCCATGCACTTTGGCGGTGGCTTCATCGGCCAGCAATATAGCGCAAGCACCGTCATTCACGCCACTGGCGTTGCCCGCGGTGACTGTGCCGTCGGGGCGTACCACGCCTTTGAGTTGCGCCAGTTTTTCCAAGCTGGTGGTACGTGGGTGTTCATCCTTGTCCACCACCACCGGATCGCCTTTTTTTTGTGCAATCGTGACCGGTGTGATTTCCTCAGCCAATGCACCGGACTGCTGCGCGGCAACCGCTTTCAACTGGCTGGCCAGCGCCATGCGGTCTTGGGCTTCGCGCTCGATCTTGTAATCGGTGGCCACGTTCTCGGCGGTTTCGGGCATGGCGTCCACGCCGTACATGGCTTTCATCAACGGGTTGATGAAGCGCCAACCAATGGTCGTGTCAAAAATGGCTGGTGTGCGCGCAAACGCTGTCTCCGATTTGGGCATGACAAACGGCGCACGGCTCATGCTTTCGACGCCGCCGGCAATCATCAAGGTGGCTTCGCCAGCGCGAATGGCTCGGGCAGCTGTGCCCAAGGCATCCATGCCAGAGCCGCATAAGCGGTTGATCGTGGCGCCCGGGATTTGGTAGGGCAAACCAGCCAGCAAACTCGCCATGTGCGCCACATTGCGGTTGTCTTCGCCTGCTTGGTTGACGCAGCCATACAGCACTTCAGTAACAGCCATCCAATCTACCTGGGGATTGCGCGCCATCAATGCGCGCAAAGGAATGGCAGCCAAGTCGTCAGCGCGTACAGTGGACAAGGCACCCCCGTAGCGGCCGAAAGGGGTTCGTATGGCATCACAAATGTAGGCTTGGTTCATGGGCTTCTCTGGTTGACAATACAGCGCATGTTCAGTCCCTCACAACAAGACGTCCGTCGCTTCTTTTGCCAAGTCTATGCCAAACAATTGCAAGGGCCGTTGGTCGACCCGTTGGAGACGTTGGCAGCAGAATGGATCAGCCGACACCCCGAATACCATGCCGTGTTGGCCAACGAAGAGGATGCGTTGCAACGTGATTTCGATGACAGCACGGGCAACCCTTTTTTGCATTTGTCCATGCATTTGTCCATCAGCGAACAATGCTCCATCGATCAACCACGGGGCATTCGACAAGCCGTTGAATTGCTCGCAGCCAAACGCACCGACTTGCACGATGCCCACCATGAGGTGATGGAATGCTTGGGCACCATGTTGTGGGAGAGTCAACGCAGTGGCCAACCGCCTGATGGTCAAGCCTACATCGATGCCGTGCAAAGGCGGGCGACCCAAGACTGACCCATGAAAAAAGGCCCAACGTGGTGGGCCTTTGGTGAAATGCGAAAGGGCTTCAGCGGAACTTGGATTGCGGCACGGTCTGCAAATCGCCCTGTTGTTGGCTCACATAAGCAGCGATTTCTTTCAACTCTGCCAAAGTGAACTGCTTGGCGATACCGGCCATGACACCGTTGTTGCGTCCCCAAGTGGCTTGGTTTTCGGTTTTGTAAGACTTGAGCGCCACATACACATAGTCTTTGTACTGGCCCGCGATCTTCGGGTAACCGGGCACCATGGGTTTGTTCAAGTTGGCGCCGTGGCAAGAAGCACAAGCCCCTTTGGCAAGCAATTCCGCGGTTTTGCCGGTCGCTTGGGTGGCTTTGTCGGGGACCGCAGGCGCAGTTGCTTTGCCGTGGGATTCGTAATATGCCGCGATGTCCGCCATGTCTTTGGCAGTCAGTGAGGCCGCGATGCTCTTCATGGTGGGGTGCTTGCGCTCACCTTTTTGGTAAGCGTTCAATGAAGACACGATGTAAGCGGCGGTTTGGCCTGAAATTTTGGGGACTTTATAAACTTCGGGGAAACTGGCTTGGTAACCTTTGATGCCGTGGCAACCAATGCACATGGCGATTTTGGTTTCACCGGCTTTGGCGTCACCCGTTTCTTGGGCATGAGCGACAGGGGTCGCACAAGCGACAAACAAGACGAGCAACGACGTATAAAACTTGTTCATTTTGGACAGACAATCATTGAAACTCCAAAGATTATATAGACGCGGTTTGTAAGCTCCGCGTCAATACCCCCGAAAGGCACAAGCGAATGAAATTCCAAGGCTCCCAAAACTACGTGGCCACCCAAGACCTGATGCTGGCGGTGAACGCCGCCATCACGCTCAAGCGGCCTTTGCTGGTCAAGGGCGAACCCGGCACCGGAAAAACCATGTTGGCAGAAGAGGTAGCCGCAGCGCTGAACATGCCACTGTTGCAATGGCATGTGAAATCCACCACCAAAGCCCAACAAGGTTTGTACGAATATGACGCGGTCAGCCGTTTGCGTGACAGCCAAATGGCCGACCTTGACGGCGGCGAGCGGGTGAAAAACATCGAAAACTACATCATCAAAGGCGTGCTTTGGCAAGCGTTTACCGCCAAAGAGCCCGTGGCCTTGCTGATCGATGAAATCGACAAAGCCGACATCGAATTCCCCAATGACTTGCTGCGCGAACTCGATCGCATGGAGTTTTACTGCTATGAAACGCGCGAGCTGATCAAAGCCACTACCCGCCCCTTGGTGTTCATCACCTCGAACAACGAAAAAGAACTGCCTGACGCATTTTTGCGTCGATGCTTCTTTCACTACATCAAGTTCCCCGAAGCCGACACCATGCGGCAAATCATCGATGTGCATTTCCCGAATTTGAAAAAAGATTTGCTCGCTGCCGCCCTGAAAACCTTCTACGACGTGCGCGGCTTGCCCGGCTTGAAGAAAAAACCGTCCACTTCTGAATTGCTCGATTGGTTGAAGCTGCTGGTGGCGGAAGACATTCCTCTGGCTGCGCTGCAAACCCAAGACGACAAAGTGGCTGTGCCGCCTCTGGTCGGCGCGTTGCTAAAGAACGAACAAGACGTGACCCTTTTCGAAAAACTGGTGTTCATGCAAAGCCGTAACCGCTGACGCGCCATGCTGATCGACTTCTTCTACACCTTGCGCGCCGCCAAACTGCCGGTGTCGGTGAAAGAGTTTCTGATGTTGCTCGAAGCCATGCAAGCCAATGTGGTCGGGCCGCAGAGCGACGCATGCAGCATGGATGATTTTTACTACCTCAGCCGCACAGCCTTGATCAAAGACGAAAAGCATTTCGACAAGTTTGACAAAGCCTTTGGTGCATATTTCAAAGGCGTTGAAATGCTGACCGATTTCACCGCCGATGTACCAATCGACTGGCTGAAAAAAATATTGGAAAACGAACTCACCCCAGAGCAAAAAGCGGCCATCGAAAAAATGGGCTGGGACGAGTTGATGGACACCTTGAAAAAACGCTTGGAAGAACAAAAAGAACGCCACGAGGGCGGCAGCAAATGGATCGGCACGGGCGGCACCTCCCCATTTGGCAATGGGGGCTACAACCCGCAAGGCATTCGCATCGGTGGCAAGGGCGGCAACAAAAGTGCCGTCAAGGTCTGGGAACAGCGCGCTTACCAAGACTATGACGACAGCATTGAATTGGGCACGCGCAACATCAAAGTGGCGTTGCGCCGTTTGCGCCGGTTTGCGCGTGAGGGTGCAGAAAATGAATTTGATTTGGACCACACCATCCGCAGTACCGCTGCCAACGCAGGCTACTTGGACATCAAGATGCGCCCAGAGCGCCACAACCATGTGAAGTTATTGTTGTTGATGGACGTGGGCGGCACCATGGACGAACACGTGAGCCGTGTTGAAGAATTGTTCTCAGCGGTCAAAGGTGAATTCAAGCATTTGGAATTTTTCTACTTTCACAACTGCGTTTACGATTTTTTGTGGAAGAACAACCGTCGGCGTTTTGCAGAAAAATTTGACACATGGGATGTGATTCGCAAGTACAACAAGGACCACAAATTGGTGTTTGTCGGTGATGCAACGATGAGCCCGTACGAAATTTTGCAACCCGGCGGCAGCGTGGAATACAACAACGAAGAAGCCGGTGCAGAGTGGATTCAGCGACTCACACACGCCTACCCGAGGTTTGCTTGGATCAACCCCGAGCCCTTAGGGGTGTGGCAATACCGCCAAAGCATCAGCATCATTCAACAACTGGTCAGCAACCGCATGTATACCCTGACGCTCAAAGGGTTGGAAGATGCGATGCGGATGTTGAGTAAGTGATTCGTTGATGTTCATTGCATCAGCGCAACGTAAACTCGTTGCTGTGCCGCCGTAGTTCAATGGACAGAACGAGCGCCTCCTAAGCGCTAGATACAGGTTCGATTCCTGTCGGAGGCACCACGGCTGACAAATACCCTGTGGACTGAATCATATTTCGCTAACGCTGGCTGCGGCAACATGTCTCAACGAGAACCAGTTATCAATAAGAGAATTTTTTAAGCGTATACCCCAATGTCAGCTGCGGTGGTTTATTGAGATATTGCAGTTTGTTTGTCTCTGGTCAGTTGTCTGATGTTTCAGTTTTTCAAGTTCCCTGTTCTTTTGGTGTTGGCTTTGGGTGCCTGCTTGGCGTCAGCGCATCCGCATTTGCGCTTGGCCTATCAGTTGTCTCCGGTGTTGGTCGATGGCAAGCTGACCGGATTGACGGTGAGTTGGCAAATGGATGCACAAAACAGCAACCTGGTCAGAGAAAACATCGACTTGAATCAAAACGGTTTGTTGGATCAGGATGAGCTGCAAGCATTTGCAGAAACCAACCAAGCGTTGATGCAGGCTTATCAGTATTTTTTAACCATTGAAAACACACAAAACGGCAAGCCCTTGGCATTTGAAGTGAAAGACTTTGTCGCCAAAGACGCGGGGCGCGGTTTTCAAGGGGGTATTTATTTCGAGTTTTTTGCCCAACTGGCCACTGATCAAGCCCACCAGCATGTTCAATTACAGCTGCAAGACCCCACTTGGTACATAGGATTTTCGCCCCTCATGGGCAAAGTGCTCGTCGCTGACAGCGACTGCACGTCGGATTTCACGCGTGAAAAACGCCTGACGCCATCGCAAGGCGAGCAGGAGTTCCAGCGCATCTTGGTTCAATGTTCGCCAGGGGCTGTGGCCCGACCTGGGGAACAGATTTCACCTTCAAACGGGCCCATCAACGGAGACAATTCATGAAGATCAAAAAAATTGCTGCCGCTTTCTTGGCAAGCGCCCTCTTGGGTACTTTGTCGATGGGCAGCGCATTTGCATATGAAAAATGCCACAAATCCAAATGGGGCCCAAATGACCAACTTGGTGCTTTGAACAACATCACCAAAGACAATATTTTGGCGGCCACCAAGCTGATCAAACAAGGAAAGAAGATGGCCATGGCCATTGAGACCAATTCCAAAACGCCTGCTTTCCCACCCCGCACTTACTCCATGACCATTGTCAAGCCTGGCCAAGAAAATGGCCAAACATTGGGTAATACCAAACTCAGTTACCACGATGACATTTTGCAAGCTTGGGTGGGCATTGGCACACAGTTGGATGGACTCGGTCACATTGGCATTGACAATACTTTTTATAACTGCACGCCTGGTATCGATGTGACTGGCGTCAGCGGTTTGAAGAAGTTCGGCATGGAAACCTTTCCAGGTGTAGCAACCCGCGCTGTCCTCTTGGACATGACCGCTCTCATGGGCAAAGACATCATTCCTGAAGGCACCCCATTCAATCAGCCTGAAATCGAAGCCGCTTTGAAGCGTCAAGGCAACATGAAAATCAACAAGGGTGACGTGGTGATTTTCTATACCGGCTGGCATAAATTGTTGGGCGTGGATGACAAGCGCAACGGCGCAGCCCACCCTGGTTTGGGTGTTCAAGGTGCTCGCTACTTGGCTAACTTAGGCGTTGCCATGGTGGGCTCAGATACATGGGGCTTGGAAGTGGTTCCTTTTGAAAACGAAGGACAAGTTTTCCACGTTCACCAAATCTTGTTGGCTGAGTTTGGCGTGTTCATTCTTGAAAACGTCGTCGCTGAACAAGCGCTCAAGGACAAAGTCTATGAAGGCATGATCACCGTGGGTCCTCACCGTACCACTGGTTCGGTTCAGGCGATCGTCAACCCTATTTTTGTGTACTGAACGCCAGGCACAATAAATTGAAAAAGGCAGCTTCGGCTGCCTTTTTTGATGCCTCAATATTTTCGACTCAGCGGCACATTGGGGAAAGCATCTGCAATGGTGGACACTTGGCCGCAATGTGCCGCGGTGTAGCCCGGCAATTGGTTGACTGCAAACTGAAACGCATCGCTGTTCAAAATTTTCAACACCGCTTGCAAATGGGGTTTGTCCAAATCTGATTGGTTGCACAGCAAAAAATAACGTTCAGTGGCCAAAGGCAAGAATTCCAACTTGAACCGCCTGGCGGGTGTCTCCACGCCAAAGCCCACATCGGCCATGCCGCTGGCCACATAAGCGGCCACCGCCGCATGCGTGAATTCCGCCTGTTCATAGCCCGCAATTTGCGATGGATCGACTTGGGCTTTTTTCAAAAAACATTCCAGCAAAAACCGTGTGCCACTGCTGGGTTGTCGGTTGACAAAACGCAAGCCTTTGCGGGTCAGGTCTTGCACTTCGTAAATTTTGTGCGGATTGCCACTGGCCACCATGAAGCCTTGGCGTCGCGTGGCCACATGAATGATGCGGCTTTGTTTGGGCACCAGCCAACGCGAGTAATGCTTGAAGCCGGTTTCTTCAAATTCGCCTTGGGGGATGTGAAAGCCTGCAATTTCGCAAGCGCCTTCATGCAAAGAAGCCACGGCCTCGGTGCTGCCCACGTATTTGCGTTCCACCTGCATGCCAGATGCTTTGAGGTTTTCAATCACTTTTTCAACCGCAAACCCATGGCTGGCATGAACGCGCAAAGTGTCGTTGTGGATGGACAACAGGCGACCGATTTCACCCTCTAACTCAGACGCCAAGGTTTCCAACATGGGGGTGAGCCTGGCGCTGATGCGGTGACCGGCCCAGACCAATTTTTCGGCCAACGGGGTCAAAGTCGAGCCTTTGCCGCGTTCCATGTTCAGCAATGGCATGCCCAGTTGCGCTTCGCCTTGCCTGATCAAACTCCAAGCGTGGCGATAAGACGCGCCGGTTTTCTTGCAAGAACCAGACAAACTGCCGTGGCCTTGCACCTCGGCCAGCAATTCCAGCAGTCTGGGTGCCAAATTTTGTCCAGTGGCATCACTGATCGTCCATTGGGGCTTGATCGAGACTTTATGCATGCATGTGTATATGCTTCATTCAGCATATTAGTTGTGTGTGGCCAGGCCATCATAACTGAAGCGGTTACACATATTGCACTGGGTAAGTGCTTACCCTAGACTGCATTGTGCTGGGAAAGCATACGTTAAAGTCAGCTGTGTGCCATTTCTCAAACCCCAAAAATATTTGGAGACATCATGAGTTCATCTGCTGACATGTCAGACACGACACCAGGTTTCTTGTCCAAAGAACGCATCATTGCGGGAGACGGATACAACCGATGGTTGGTTCCACCTGCTGCATTGGCCATTCACTTGTGTATCGGTATGGCATATGGCTTCTCTGTGTTTTGGTTGCCCTTGTCCAAGGCTTTGGGCATCAAAGAACCGATCAAATGCGCGGCAGACATCGGCTTCTTCCAAGAGCTGTTCACCAGCACCTGTGACTGGAAAGTCTCTACTTTGGGTTGGATGTACACCTTGTTTTTTGTGCTGTTGGGAAGTTCCGCCGCCTTGTGGGGTGGTTGGTTAGAGCGAGCCGGTCCGCGCAAAGCCGGCGTGGTCAGTGCATTGTGCTGGTGTGGCGGCATGTTGATTGCCGCTTTGGGTGTCTATACCCACCAGTTCTGGTTGATGTTGTTGGGTTCGGGTGTGATTGGTGGCATCGGCTTGGGTCTGGGCTATATCTCGCCAGTGAGCACCTTGATCAAATGGTTTCCGGACCGCCGTGGCATGGCCACAGGCATGGCCATCATGGGTTTCGGTGGTGGCGCCATGATCGGCTCACCTTTGGCCGCCGAATTGATGAAGCACTTTGCCACCGACCTCGAAGTCGGCGTTTGGCAGACCTTTGTCTGCATGGCCGTTGTCTATTTCGTTTTCATGATGGCCGGTGCTTTGGGTTACCGCATTCCCGCCACCGGTTGGAAACCCGCCGGTTGGACGCCCCCAGCGCAACAAACCAGCAACACCATGATCACGCAAAACCATGTGCACGTGAGCAAAGTCTGGGGCATCCCCCAGTTTTGGATGGTGTGGGTGGTGCTTTGCATGAACGTGTCTGCTGGTATCGGTGTGATCGGCATGGCCAGCCCGATGTTGCAAGAGGTGTTCGGCGGCAGCTTGATCGGTGTGGATGCGAAGTTTGGTGACTTGGACAAAACGCAACTGACTTTGATCGCCGGTGTGGCAGCAGGCTTTACCGCGCTGCTGAGTTTGTTCAACATCGGTGGCCGTTTTGTGTGGGCCAGTTTGTCAGACAAACTGGGACGCAAACTCACCTACATCGTTTTCTTCGTGTTGGGTGGTGCTTTGTACGCCTCTGTGCCAGCCAGCGCAATGGCCGGCAACAAATTGTTGTTCGTGGCAGCGTTTTGCATCATCTTGAGCATGTACGGCGGCGGTTTTGCCACCGTGCCAGCGTATTTGGCAGACTTGTTTGGCACGCAAATGGTCGGTGCCATCCATGGCCGTTTGTTAACCGCTTGGGCCACGGCGGGCATTTTGGGTCCGGTGGTGGTCAATTACATGCGTGACTACCAGCTTGGCTTGGGTCTGCCACGCGAACAGGTCTACAACCAAACCATGTTCATTTTGGTCGGCATGTTGGTGATTGGTTTGATTGCGAATTTGATGATCCGCCCAGTCAATGCCAAACATTTCATGACCCCCGAAGAATTGGCGCACGAGAAAAAACTCGCGCATGAAAAAGCCAGCGCGTCTGAAGTGGGCAATGCGCAAGGCGGGCCTGTTCACACCAACCCGATGTGGGTGGTGGTGGCCTGGACCGCTGTGGGCATTCCTTTGGCCTGGGGCATCTACCGCACGTTGCAAAGTGTGGGCAAATTTTTTAATTGAAACTATTTATGAACACCACCCTCGAAGCACCTGAACTGCAAACAGTCATCCGACTGTTGCCTGAATTCAAAGACATGCCTGGCGGCATGCTGCCGCTGCTGCATGCGGTTCAAGAGGCTTTGGGGTTCATTCCTGCCTCTGCTGTGCCTTTGATGGCCGAGGCCATGAACCTGTCGCGCGCAGAGGTACACGGGGTCATCACCTACTACCATTTCTTTCGCAGCAAAGCACCCGGCAAGCACGTGGTGCAAGTGTGCCGTGCAGAAGCGTGTCAGGCGTGTGGCGGCGAGCAATTGCTGTCAGACATCGAAAAAGCGTTGGGTTGCAAGCTTCACGAAACCAGCGCCGATGGCCAATTCTCACTCGAACCGGTGTACTGTTTGGGTTTGTGTGCGTCGTCCCCGGCCGTGCAAATTGACGACAAGTTGTACGCACGCATGAGCACCGACAAACTCCAGCGTGTGGTGGCTGAATTGGGGAGCGCATCATGAGCATCACGCTGTATGTCCCTTGTGATTCAGCGGCGCTGGCAGCCGGTGCCGATGACGTGGTCGATGCCTTGCACAAAGAAGCCACCGCGCGCGGCATTTCCATCGATGTGCAACGCAACAGTTCTCGCGGCATGTTCTGGTTGGAACCTTTGGTGGAAGTGGTCACCGCAGCGGGGCGCACAGCTTATGGTCCGGTCAATTTCCAAGATGTACCGTCCTTGTTTGAAGCCGACTTTTTGCACGGCGGGTCTCACCGCTTGTCGCTGGGCTTGACCGATGCCCTGCCCTATTTGGCCAAACAACAACGACTGACGTTTGCGCGCATGGGCATCACGCGGCCGCTGTCGCTGGACGATTACGCCACGCACGGCGGTTGGGTGGGTTTGCAAAAAACCGTTGCCATGGACGGCGCAGATGTGGTGCAAAACGTGTTGGATTCCGGCTTGCGTGGACGCGGCGGTGCCGCGTTTCCTGCCGGTATCAAATGGCGCACTGTTCGCGCCACCGTTGCTGCGCAAAAGTATGTGGTCTGTAATGCCGATGAAGGCGACTCCGGTACGTTCTCAGACCGCATGACCATGGAAGGCGACCCCTACATGCTGATCGAAGGCATGGCCATCGCAGGGCTGGCAGTCGGTGCCACACAGGGCTACATCTACATTCGCTCTGAGTACCCGCATGCCATTGCCACCATGAACACCGCCATTCAATTGGCGCAAGCTGCCGGTTACCTCGGTGAAAACGTGTTGGGCAGCGGCAAAGCATTTCACCTGCATGTGCGCAAAGCGGCAGGCTCTTATGTGTGTGGTGAAGAAACCGCCATGCTTGAAAGCTTGGAAGGCAAACGCGGCATTGTTCGCGCCAAGCCACCTCTGCCCGCGCTTGAAGGTTTGTTTGGTCAACCCACCGTCATCAACAATGTGATCACGTTGGCGAGTGTGCCGATCATCATGGCCAAAGGCGCAGCGTTCTACAAAGACTTCGGCATGGGCCGCTCGACCGGCACCTTGCCGTTCCAAATCACGGGCAATATTCGCCAAGGCGGTTTGGTCGAACGCGCTTTTGGCTTGACCTTGCGTGAGTTGTTGTACGACTTTGGCGGCGGCAGCCGCAGTGGCCGCCCGATCAAAGCGGTGCAAGTCGGCGGGCCGCTGGGTGCCTATGTGCCTGAGTCTCAGTGGGATGTTCCGCTGGATTACGAAGCCTATGCCGCCTTGGGCTTGGTCGTAGGACATGGTGGCATTGTGGTGCATGACGACACCGCCAACATGGCCAAACTCGCCCGCTATGCAATGGAATTTTGTGCGGTGGAGAGTTGTGGCAAATGCACCCCTTGCCGCATCGGTTCGACGCGTGGCGTGGAAACGATCGACCGCATCCTTAACGCCGAAGACAAAGAACAACCAGTGCATTTGCTGCGCGACCTGTGCGACACCATGGTCAACGGCAGCCTGTGTGCCATGGGCGGCATGACGCCCTACCCGGTGCTGTCTGCACTGAACCATTACCCCGCTGATTTCGGTTTGCAACCGGCCAAAGCCACTGCTTCATAAGAAAGTCCACCATGCTGATGTACCTGAAACAAGAACGCGACCATGGCACCCCTGCACGCACATCTGACGAGACCGTCAGTTTGCGGATTGATGGCTACGATGTCAGCGTGCCCAAAGGCACCTCGCTGATGCGGGCAGCGGTAGACGCGGGCATTCAAGTGCCCAAACTTTGCGCGACCGACAGCCTGGAACCGTTTGGTTCGTGCCGTTTGTGTTTGGTGGAAATCGACGGGCGCAAAGGTTACCCCGCGTCTTGCACCACCCCTGCCGAAAACGGCATGGTGGTGCACACGCAAACACCTAAGCTGCAATCGTTGCGCAAAGGCGTGATGGAGTTGTACATCTCTGACCATCCCTTGGATTGCTTGACATGCAGTGCCAATGGCAATTGCGAATTGCAAGACATGGCCGGCGTCACCGGTTTGCGCAATGTGCGTTACGGCGTAGGCGCGCAAGCTGGCGACCACCATTGCGACATGCAAAAAGACGAATCGAACCCTTACTTCACTTACGACCCCAGCAAATGCATTGTGTGCAATCGCTGTGTCCGCGCGTGTGAAGAAACCCAAGGCACGTTTGCGTTGACCATCTCTGGCCGTGGCTTTGAAAGCCGTGTCTCGCCCGGTCAAGACGAGGCCTTCATGAACAGCGAATGCGTGTCCTGCGGCGCTTGTGTGGAAGCTTGTCCTACCGCCACTTTGCAAGAAAAGTCGGTGATTGAACTGGGTCAACCCGAGCACAGCTTGATCACCACTTGCGCTTACTGCGGCGTGGGTTGCGGCTTCAAAGCCGAAATGAAAGGCAATACGGTGGTGCGCATGGTGCCTTGGAAAGATGGCAAAGCCAACGAAGGCCACTCGTGTGTGAAAGGTCGTTTTGCTTGGGGCTATGCCACTCACCAAGACCGCATCACCAAGCCGATGATTCGCAAACACATCACCGACCCATGGCAAGAGGTCAGCTGGGACGAGGCGATCAACCATGCCGCGTCAGAATTCAAACGCATCCAAGCCAAACACGGCAAAGACGCGGTGGGTGGCATCACTTCATCGCGTTGCACCAACGAAGAAACCTATTTGGTGCAAAAACTGGTTCGCGCGGCCTTTGGTACCAACAACGTTGACACCTGTGCGCGTGTTTGCCATTCGCCCACCGGTTATGGTCTTGGACAAACCTTTGGCACGTCGGCCGGCACGCAAACCTTCAAATCGGTCGAGCATGCAGACGTGTTGCTGGTGATTGGCGCCAACCCCACCGATGCCCACCCGGTGTTCGCTTCGCGCATGAAGCGTCGTTTGCGAGATGGTGCGAAGTTGATCGTCGCCGACCCGCGCAAAATTGACTTGGTCAAAAGCCCGCATGTCAAAGCCCAACACCATTTGGCCCTGCGCCCGGGCACCAATGTCGCATTGATCAATTCACTCGCGCATGTGGTGGTCACCGAAGGTTTGGTCGCCAAAGACTATGTGGCACAACGCTGCGAGGACAAGAGCTTTAACGAATGGTGTGAATTTGTCTCCAAACCAGAGCATTCACCCGAAGCCTTCGAAAGCGTGACTGGCGTGCCCGCCGCCGAGGTGCGTGCAGCTGCCCGCATGTACGCTGCCGGGCCGAACTCTGCCATCTACTACGGGTTGGGTGTGACCGAGCATTCGCAAGGTTCCACCATGGTCATCGGCATTGCCAACTTGGCCATGGCATGCGGCATGGTGGGTCGCGAAGGCGTGGGCGTCAACCCATTGCGCGGCCAAAACAATGTCCAAGGTGCTTGCGACATGGGCAGCTTCCCACACGAATTGCCCGGCTATCGTCACATCTCCGACACCACCACGCGCAGTTTGTTTGAAGGGGCATGGGGCGTCGCACTCAGTCCCGAACCCGGTCTGCGCATCCCCAACATGTTTGATGCGGCGATGGATGGTTCGTTCTTGGGCTTGTATTGCCAAGGCGAAGACATTGTTCAATCCGACCCCGACACGCAACACGTGGCCGCGGCCTTGTCAGCCATGGAATGCATCGTGGTGCAAGATATTTTCTTGAATGAAACCGCGAAATATGCGCATGTGTTTTTGCCGGGCTCTTCTTTCTTGGAAAAGGACGGCACCTTCACCAATGCAGAGCGTCGCATTTCCCGCGTTCGTCAAGCGATGCCGCCTTTGGCAGGTTTGGCTGACTGGGAAGTCACGGTCAAACTGGCCAAAGCACTGGGCTATGAGATGCATTACGCGCACCCGCAAGACATCATGAAAGAAATCGCGGCGTTGACCCCGAGCTTTGCAGGTGTCAGTTATGAAAAGATTGACCAGCACACCAGTCTGCAATGGCCTTGCAATGACAGCACCGCAGAAGCGGGCATTGACATCATGCACACGCTTGGCTTTGTCCGCGGCAAAGGCAAATTCTTCCCCACGCAATATGTCGCCACACCAGAAAAAGTGACGCGCAAATTTCCGCTGTTACTCACCACGGGTCGGATCTTGTCGCAATACAACGTCGGCGCACAAACTCGGCGTACCGATAACAACCTGTGGCATGACGAAGACCGTTTGGACATCCACCCGCATGACGCCCAAGACCGGGGCATCAAAGACCACGATTGGGTGGGCATTGAAAGCCGTGCCGGTCGAACCGTGTTGCGCGCCCGGGTCAGCGAAGCGATGCAACCTGGCGTGGTTTACACCACCTTCCACTTCCCCGAATCCGGGGCCAATGTCATCACCACCGACGCCTCTGACTGGGCCACCAATTGCCCGGAATACAAAGTCACCGCGGTACAAGTGGTGGCAGTCAGTCAACCCTCTGAATGGCAACAAAACTACCAGCGCTTTAACAAAACCCAATTGGATTTGTTGGCCAAAGCCCAATCTGACAGCTTTGAAGTGGTCGGCAAGTGAACATGCAATTGGGACACAGCGCAGAACTGGCAGATGAAGTGCCAGTGGCGTTGGTGTTCAATGGCATCAGCCATGCCGTCATGATGGCCACGCCTTTGCATTTGGAAGACTTTGCGTTGGGCTTTGCCTTGACCGAAGGAGTGATCGATCACGCCCAACAGATTTACGGACTGGAAGTGATTGAGCAAGCACTGGGCATGGAAGTGCAGATCAACATGGCAGCGCAATGTGAAGCCCGCCTGAAAGAACGCAGACGGCAAATGGCAGGGCGCACCGGTTGCGGTCTGTGTGGCGCAGACAGTTTGGTGCAAGTCAAACTCAGCTTGCCACAAGCGCCTTCGGTGAACGTGGATGTGCCCGCCATGCAACGAGCGCACGCAGGCCTGCGTGCTTTGCAACCCTTGAAATTGCAAACCGGCGCGACACATGCTGCCGCCTGGTCTGACGTGCAAGGTCGCATCCAAATCGTGCGCGAAGACGTGGGCCGACACAACGCCTTGGACAAACTGATCGGCGCGATGTCTAAAGCCCACGTGCCGGCGGCTGAAGGTTTTGTTTGCATCACCAGCCGTGCCAGTTTTGAGATGGTGCAAAAAACCATCAAAGGCGGTGCCGGTGCACTGACTGCCGTTTCTGCGCCTACCCGCATGGCGGTGGACATGGCTTTGGCGCACAACCTGTCGTTGGCCGGGCAAGTGCGTGGCGACCGCTTTACCGCTTACAGCCACCCCGAGCGATTTTTGAACACAGCAATTGCTGAATGCACCGAGACCTGATCACATGGACATCCATAACCTGGTTCACATGGCCAATCAAATTGGCGAATTTTTCTCTGCCTATCCCGACCGCAACGAAGCGATGGAAGGCATCGTCAACCACATTCGCAAATTCTGGGAACCTCGCATGCGTTTGAAACTGTTTCAGTCGATGGACCAAGGTTTGACCGGTGAGTTGTCAGAGTTGGTGATGCAAGCGCTGCAAAAGCACCGTTCACTGTTAGAACCCACGCCTGCTGATTGATTTTTTTCTCTGGCTGAGCTGGCCGTCAACGTTCACCGACGCGCGGGCATGACATGAATCCACCGACAGTCCATGCGCACTGTCAACGATTGACCCGGTTGCAAATGCTGTCTGTTCGCGCCTGACAACGTCAGTTGCAATTGGCAACCAGCCAATGCTTGCAGTTGCAAAGTGGCCAAGGACATTTCACCCAAACTGCGCAACTGACTGACCTGCGCATTCAAGGTCACCATCTGAGGATCTGTCGATGCGTCCATGGCAGTCAGTGGATTGGCTTCTATGCCATCGCTTTGAATCACCCAAGTCACTGGCTGACCCGCCGTTTTCAAGCGCCCTTTGTCACTGACCACCAGTGGCAAGCCAGCGCTTGCATCTGGCGTGGGCAGCCATTCCAACCAAGCCAGCCCAGCGGGCAGTGCATGCGGTCCATCCGCACCCAACCAGCGCCCATGAAACCGATTGGGGATGCCGACCAAGTCAGCGACCCGCGCGTTGCGCGGGGAACGATAAATGTGTGCAGGGCTGCCTTCTTGCAATACCTGCCCTGCATCCATGACCACCAACTTGTCTGCCAATTGACGCGCTTCAAACAAGTCGTGGGTCACCAAGACGATGGGCATTTGCAAATCACGACGCAAGTCGGCAATCAACCCATACAAACCCCGGCGGCTCATTTGGTCTACCGCAGAAAAAGGCTCGTCCATCAACAGCAAGCGGGGTTCTCTGGCCAATGCACGCGCCAATGCCACGCGTTGCTGCTGCCCACCAGACAGCAACGCAGGCAATCGCTGCTGCTCTGCGGTGGTCAAACCCATGCGCTTTAACCACTCACTCGCTTGTTGCATCCGCGATGAACGGGGCAAGTGCAACATGGCCAAGGCCACATTCTCCATCGCTGTCATGTGGGGCATGAGCGCATAGTTCTGAAACACCAAACCCACTCTGCGCTCTTGGGTGCGTACATGAATGCCCAATGTGGTGTCGCACCAAATTTCTGTTCCCACACTGACCTTGGCACGAGCGGGTGACAACAGACCCGCCAGCATTCTCAGCATGGATGTTTTGCCTGCACCTGACGGACCGACCAAGGCCAACATTTGCCCGGGTGCACAACTGAAACTGCCCTGCAAGGGCATGGGCAAAGATTGTGAGATCTCGACTTGCAACATGTTGTCAAAGGGCGTCATTTGCGTCTGCCTATGCGCGCGGTTGCAAAGAAAGAAACAGCCACTGCGATCAAAGACAACACCAGCAACAAGAAAGACATGCGGTCTGCGCTGGCCAAGTCAAATGCTTGTACCCGGTCATAAATTGAAATAGCCAGCGTTCTGGTTTCACCAGGGATGCTGCCACCCATCATCAGAACTACCCCAAATTCACCCATGGTGTGAACAAACGTCAACACCATCGCGGACAACACCCCGGGCCATGCCAGCGGCAATTCAATTCGCCAAAAAATCGCCCATCCACTCAAGCCACTGACCGCCGCCGCTTCGCCCAAGTTGCTGGGAATGGCTTCAAATGCGCGCTGAATCGGTTGCACCAAAAACGGCACATTGAATATCACGGAAGCCAACACCAAGCCCGAAAAATGAAAAGCCAGTTGCAACCCAAACTGTTGCGACAGCCATTGGCCCCAAGGCGACGCACCGCCCACCGACACCAACAGGTAATAGCCCAGCACGGTGGGTGGCAAAACCAATGGCAACACCACCAGGGCTTCAATCAAATATTTGCCTTTGAAGTTTGTGTAGGCCAACCAACGCGCGAGCCACATTCCCGCAGGCAACAACAACAGCAAAGTCACTGTCGCCAGTTGCAAAGACAAAACCAGTGCTTGCCAGTCGATGATGTGCTCCTCGTGGTTAAGGCATTTGAAAACCGTAGCGCATCAACACGGCTTGCGCCGGTTTGCTGCCGAGGTAATCGTAAAACAGTTGCGCCGTCGGTGAAGCGGATTTGAGCAACACCATGCGCTGAATCAGAGGATCGTGCGCCGCCGCGTCAATCAATGCAAAGCGCCCTTTGTCGGACAAGGCCGGGGCCAATGCCAACGATTGCGCAATGATGCCAGCTTGTGCCGACCCCGAGATGGTGAATTGCGCAGCCTGCGCGATGTTTTCACCCATCACCAATTTTTTTTGTGCCTGCGACCAAATGCCCGCATGCACAAGCGCCTGCCTGGCGCGATCGCCATATGGGGCGTGCTGGGGATTGGCGATGGCGAGTTTTTGCAATCGACCATCGTCTAACGCAGCCGCCAGATCTTTCAAGCTGCCATCTGCTTTCAGTGGTGATGAATGGGGCACAAACACCCCAATGCGACCCAATGCATAGACACGACCTCGGTCTTTGGTTTTGCCTGCGTCAGCCAATTTGAAAACCAGACTCTCATCGGCCGACATGAACACATCAAACGGCGCACCTTGCAATAACTGGGTAGTGAATTGACCAGAAGAACCAAACACCAAAGTCACTTTGTGGCCAGATTGTTTTTGAAACTGTGCGGCCAATTCTTCCAGGGCGAATTTCAAATCTGACGCGGCAGCAACAGTGACCACAGACGCCGATTTATCTTGGGCCTGCGCATTGGACGACAGAAGTAAGCCCGCTAAAACAACCCCAACAACATGAGAAAAATGCCTGATCATGATGCAAATGCCCGTTAAACATTGATGTGTACACGCATGGACAACACATCCTCGCGCGTGAATGTTTTGCTGGAACTGGCGCTCAGCAAATAAAAGGTCGTGGAAACCGACCAAATCGCCATTGCAAAGTGGGTCTGTGGCATTCAACATGACTGCGTGCGGAACATCTTCATACAACGTGCAGTGAAGCGGACGGCACATCGGCTGCCATGCTTTGGGCCGTACCAACTGTGCCTAGAATGGCCACCAACGCTTTGCTGATGCGACCGGTTAAATGCCTTGAATACATGCTTCGAATCCCAGGGTGTTCCATCCGTAGCACGAATGGAATGTGACATTGATTTTCGCTATTCTATTTTGGAATAGCGAATGTACCATAAGCGAATTTGACTGTGGCCACTGCCAAAAAAACACTTCGCGTGTCCCAAGCACTGGGGCATGCCATCACCGACAAACGCTTGCAGATATTGCGCAGCTTGTCCAAGGCCGGGTCCATCTCGCAAGCCGCCCGCGACGCCGGTGTCAGCTACAAAGCCGCATGGCAAGCGATTGACACGCTCAGTAACCTGTCAGGTGTGGCGTTGGTTGAGAAAGTGGTTGGCGGCGCGGGCGGTGGTGGCGCACGCCTGACGCAAGCTGGACAGCAACTCTTGGACGCTGCTCAACGCCTGGGGACGGCTCGCAAACAACTGATGGTTGATATGCAGCAATCGCAAAGCCACCAAGCCATGCCCAAGGCTTCGCTGGCGTTGACATTTCGCACCAGCATGCGAAACCAGTTTCTGGCAGAAGTCACCCAACTCCGAAGGGTGGGTGGTTTGGCATGGGTCACTGTCCAACTGCCAGACAGCACCCAGTTGATCGCCAAAATCACCCGCGAAAGCGCGCAATTGCTGGACCTGCAAGCCGGGGTAGAGGTCATGGTCTGGTGCAAAGCGACCGCGGTGAGCATGTCTCGTGACCCGCCGGTGGCACCAACGGCCAATCTGTTGAGCGGCAAAGTCAAGCGCAAATCCCGAAGTGAGCCGGCTGAAATCAGTTTGCAAATCAGTCCCAACCTGAACCTGATCGGGTTTGCCCAGCACACGGGCATCAAGACTGGCGACACGGTTTATGCATTTTTCGAAGATTCTTCTTTGGTGCTGGCATTGGTCTGAGCCCGGCGAAGCGGTTAAAGTCAACCTGTACCAACCCCCATTCCCATGAGAGACGCCATGCCCATCACCCGCCAACTCATCCCAGCATTGGGTTTGTCACTGTGTGCTGTGAGCTTGCATGCCACTGCACAAGACACGCCTTCCACCCAATTGCACCAACGTGCCAATGCCGCGATGTGCGCCAATTGCCACGGCACCGAGGGGCGCACGGTGAAAGATTCCAGCGTGCCATCCATCGCTGGCTTGCCACGCGACTACATGGTGCAACAAATGCAAGCATTCAAAAACGGCACACGCCCTGCCACCATCATGCACCAACTCAGCAAGGGATTGAGTGATGCCCAAATCACTTCCTTGGCCGATTATTTTGCTGCCCTGCCCCGCTAAGGAGTTCTCATGAAAAGAAGACAACTGCTGCAAGCATCGTTTGCACTGGGCTGCGCCCCTTCTGTGCTGTCCCGTGCATGGGCCGCCAACTTGCCTGCCAAAGCCCAAGTCGTGGTCATCGGTGGCGGGTATGGCGGTGCCACCGCCGCCAAATACGTGCGGCTGTTTTCTGACCACAAAATCAACGTGCTGTTGATCGAACCCAGCGCGCAATTCATTTCCTGCCCCATGTCCAATTTGGTGATCGGTGGCAGCAAATCATTGGCTGACCTCACCACCTCCTACGACGCGCTGTCGTCCAAACACGGCGTGACGGTGGTCAGAGACAAAGCCACGGCAATCGACCCGCAGAAAAAAACCGTCAGCCTGCAAAACGGCGGCAACATCAGCTACGACAAATTGGTGCTTTCTCCCGGTGTCGACATGGTGTTTGACAGCATTGAAGGTCTGCAAGCAGCCAACGCCAGCGGGCAGGTATTGCAAGCATGGAAAGCGGGCCCTGAAACCTTGGCCTTGCGCAAGCAACTCGAGGCCATGCCCGATGGCGGTGTGTATGCTTTGACAGTGCCTGAAGCGCCCTACCGCTGCCCGCCCGGACCCTACGAACGCGCCAGCCAAGTGGCCCATTACTTCAAACAAGCCAAACCCAAATCGAAGGTGTTGATCTTGGATGCCAATCCGGATGTCACCTCCAAAGCCGGTTTGTTCAAGAAGTTTTGGAGCGACAACTACAAAGACATCATTGAATACCGCCCCAACCACAAAGTCACGGCGGTGGACAGCCAAAGCATCCGTTTTGATGTGCAAGAGCCGGTGAGTGCAGATGTGATGAACGTGTTGCCGGCCATGCGCGCTGGTGCGATTGCGATGCAAACCGGTTTGGCCACCGCCAATAACCGCTGGTGTGGCATCCACTATCAAACCTTTGAATCGGTTGCAGCCAAAGACATTCACATTTTGGGTGATGCCATCTTGGCGGCACCTGCCATGCCCAAATCCGGCCACATGGCCAACTCGCACGCCAAAGTGGCAGCGGCCGCCATCGTGGCACAACTCTCTGGTCTTGAAGCCCATCCGACGCCTTACCTGACCAACACGTGTTACAGCTATGTCAACGACCACATGGTGGTGCACGTAGCGTCTGTTCACCAATACTTGGCTGACGAGAAAACCTACAAGACCGTGCCTGGTTCCGGCGGACTCTCAAGCGAGGCCAACACGCTGGAAGGCACTTACGCGTGGAATTGGGCGCAAAACATTTGGGCGGATTCGCTGGGCTAATTCAGGCCTGATAAGCCACCTTGCCACCGACCAGTGTGGTGTGCACTCGCCCGGGCATCGAACTGCCGTTCATGTCAAACGCAAACGGCGTGTGCTTGCTTTGGCTCAACAAGGCGTTCGGCGTCACTTGCCATTGGGCTGCAGGGTCGTAAATGCAGATGTCTGCTGGCCCACCCTCTTGCAAATGACCCAAGCCTTCTCCAGCAGTACCCAATAAAGCTGCTGGTGCGCTGGTCACCGTTTGCAATGCACGCATCCAATTGACACCGCTTTGCTCTGCCCATTTCAAGGTTGCGCTCAAAAGCATCTCTAATGCCGTGGCGCCGGGTTGTGCTTGGGCAAATGGCAAATCTTTGGCGTCACCTTCGACAGGTGTGTGGTCTGACACCAGCACATCGATGGTGCCATCTGCCAAACCATCGCGCAAAGCATCACGGTCACGCGATTGACGCAAAGGTGGTGTCAGCCTTGCGCGCGTGTCAAAGTAGCCAACATCGTTGTCGGTGAAGTGCAACTGGTGAATGCTGACATCGGCCGTGATGGCCAAGCCTTCTGCCTTCGCTTGCCGTACCAACGCCACGCCTGCGGCGCTGGACAAGCGACACACATGCACACGCGCGCCGGTGCTGCGCATGGTGTCAATCAACGTGTGCAAGGCAATGGTTTCTGCGGCCACCGGCACGCCACTCAAACCCAGTCGGGTGGCCAAGGGTCCGCTGGCCGCAACCCCTTTGCCCAAAAACGCATCTTGCGCACGCATCCACACGACGTAACCATAGGTGGCGGCATATTGCATGGCGCGTTGCAGTGTTTGGGTTTGGGTCATGGCTTCTTCGGCTTGCGAAAACCCGACGCAACCGGCCAACGTCAATTCAGCCATCGAGGTCAGGCTTTCACCCGACAAGCCTTTGGTCAAAGCGCCCAAAGGAAACACACGCGAAAGTTGCAAGCGCGCCGCGCGAAATTGCAACATTTCAACCAAGCCGGGTTCGTCCAACACAGGTTGCGTGTCCGGCGGGCAGACCACGCTGGTGACCCCACCCGCCACCGCTGCACCGAGTTCGCTCGACAACATGCCTTCGTGTTCATGGCCAGGCTCACCCAATCTGGCGCACGCGTCGACCAAACCCGGCATGACGACCATGCCGCTGGCATCGATGGTTTGATCGGGCCTGAAATGAGCCGCCACCTTGCCGATGGTCAGCACATGGCCTTTTTGAATGGCGACGTCGGCTGTTTGCTGAAAACCGCTGGCCGGGTCAATCACCAGACCGTTTTGAATCAAGATGTTCATGCGTCGTTCCCTGCCACGATGGACATGACAGCCATGCGCACCGCAATGCCGAAGGTGACTTGCGTGAGGATCACGCTTTGCGGTCCATCTACCACGGCCGATTCAATTTCCACACCTCGGTTGATCGGGCCCGGGTGCATCACGATGGCGTCCGGTTTGGCCAATTGCATGCGGGCTTGTGTCAAGCCAAAGCTTTTGAAATATTCTTGGCTAGAGGGCAACAATGCGCCACTCATTCGTTCGTTTTGCAAACGCAGTGCAATCACCACATCGCAATCGCGAATGCCATGTTCGATGTCGTGAAACACCTTGACACCGAGTTGCGACAAGTCTGCAGGCACCAGTGTTTTGGGACCGACCACACGCACCTCGGCGCAACCAAGCGTGGTCAATGCGTGAATGTCAGAGCGGGCCACGCGCGAATGCAGCACATCACCCACGATGGCGACACGCAAATTGGCAAAGTCTTTTTTGAAATGCCGAATGGTGTAGGCATCGAGCAAGCCTTGCGTTGGGTGGGCATGCCTGCCGTCGCCCGCATTGATGACATGCACATGGGGTGCCACATGCTCGGCGATCAAATAAGGCGCGCCCGATTCACTGTGACGCACGACAAAAATGTCTGCGGCCATGGCGCTCAGGTTGGCGATGGTGTCAAGCAAACTCTCGCCTTTGCGCGCCGAAGAACGCGCAATGTCGAGGTTGAACACGTCGGCACTCAAGCGTTTGGCTGCAATCTCAAAGGTGGTGCGGGTGCGGGTGCTGTTCTCGAAAAACAAATTAAACACTGACTTTCCGCGCAGCAGCGGGACTTTTTTCACTTCTCTGTCATTGACCGACACAAACTGGCTGGCAGTGTCAAGAATGTGCGTCAGTATGTCCCTCGATAAGCCTTCGGTGGACAACAAATGGATCAACTCACCGTTGCGGTTGAGTTGCGGATTGCGTTTGTAAAGCATCAGCGCGCCTCCACTGAGAATCCAAATTGACCAGCGTCGCTGCGCATCAAGCGCAGGCTTTGGCTGGCTGGCAAAGTCAGTCGGGCAGCCGCGTAATCGGCATGCACCGGCAATTCACGCCCGCCTCGGTCGACCAAGACGGCCAGATGCACCGCAGCTGGTCTGCCGTAGTCAAACAATTCATTGACCACGGCGCGAATGGTTCTGCCAGTGAACAACACATCATCGATCAACCAGATCACCGCGCCATCGACTTGAAACGGCAATTGCGTGGCGATGCTGTCAGCCAAACCACGTTTGGAAAAATCGTCGCGGTGCATGGAAGACGACACCACCCCTTTGGGTGTGGTGCGTTGCCAATCGGACTGCAGTTGCTCGGCCAACCAAGCGCCACCCGTCGTGATGCCCACCAAATGCGCTGAATCGCTGACACGCGAACGCAAATCTGTTTGCATTTGCGCGTACAACGCCTGAGCGTCGAGAGATAAATGTCCTGTGCTCATGGTGTGAGGGTTCTTAAAAATTGGTCCAGTATCACGCAAGCAGACGCGGCATCGATGTCTTGGTTGCCATGGTGTTTCGCTTCGGTGGTGGAGTACCGCTCGTCCACTTCAAACACGGGCAAAGAAAACCGCCCCTTCAATTGGCGTGCAAATTTTTGCGCAAACACCGTGTTGTCGTGCGCCGCCCCATCGGGGTGATAAGGCACGCCAACCACCAATGCATCGGGTTGCCAACGCTGAATATGCTCAGCAATCAAAGGCCAGCGTGCATCCCCGCTGGCATGCACCGAACCTTGTGGTTGGGCTTGTCCCAACAAGCGCGAGGCATAAGCCACGCCCGTGCGTTTCAAACCGACATCGAAAGCAAGAAAGGAATGCAAATGGGCATGGGTCATCGGCTGCACAGCCGTGTTCATGCGTGACCCGCCTGTGGCGACAACATCCACGCCTGCAAACCCAACAAAGCCAATGCGCTGTCATAGCGGTGCTCAATGGGCGTGTCAAAAATCACATGGTCATCCGCCTGCACGGTCAGCCAACTGTTTTCTGCCAACTCGGACTCCAATTGCCCTTGCGCCCAAGCGGCATAGCCCAAAGTGATCAGCACGCGTTTGGGTCCAGCGCCCGTGGACAAAGCCTCAAGCACGTCTTTGGAGGTGGTCATCTCCAGACCGCCGGGGATGGCCAAGGTCGAGGCATAGGCGGGTTCAGGCTGTTGATCCGCCTGTGTGCGGGACATGGGATCATGCAACACGAAACCGCGCTCGGTATGCACCGGCCCACCTTGGAAGACAGGGATTTCGATCAAGTCGGGGCGCCCGAGTTGCAATTCAACTTTTTCGAACAACGAGCGCATGGTCATGGGGCTGGGCTTGTTGATGATCAATCCCAAAGCGCCGCGTTCACTGTGCTCGCACATGTAGACCACGCTGCGGGAAAAAGACTCGTCCATCAGACCGGGCATGGCGATCAAAAAATGGTGGGTCAGGTTAATGGGCGCAGAATCCATGGACATGGGCTGATTTTAAGGGTGAAGATGACAAGCAGACATTTCACACATTTTGCGTCGGTATTGGTCTGGTTCAGGCGGGATTTGCGCATGGACGACCATACCGCGTTGCACACCGCGTACAAGCACAGCGACAAAGTGTTTGGTGGCTTTGTGTTTGACCGCGACATCTTGGACGGTTTGCCCGCCCATGACCGGCGGGTCAGCTTCATTCACGGCGCTGTCAAGGAACTTGACCAGACTTGGCGCGCCATGGCGAATGACCCCAACGCTGGACTGTTGGTCAGGCATGGGCATGCCGTGCCTGAAATCATCAAACTGGCCAAACAACTCGGTGTGCAAGCGGTACTGACGCACCATGACGATGAACCGGCCTCGCTCGCGCGAGACGCCAAAGTGCTGGGCGAACTCGCCAATGCCGGCATCGCTTTTCACACGTTCAAAGACCATGTGGTGTTTGAACGCAGTGAGGTGCTGACACAAAGTGGCACCGCTTACGGGGTGTTCACGCCCTACAAAAATGCTTGGCTGAAAAAAATCTCCCCCGCCGACATGGCAGAGCGAAGCACGCATGCCAAGCCCGGCCAACTCGCACCCACACCGGTCGGCCTGCGCCAACCGATGCCTGAATTGACCGGCATGGGATTCCACCCAGTGGACCTCGCAGCGCTGCATATTCACCCGGGCAGCGAGGCGGCCCAAACCTTGGTGAAAGATTTCGCCAAGCGCATGACGAACTACGAAGACACACGCAACTTTCCTGCGGTCAAAGGGCCCAGCTATTTGAGCGTTCACTTGCGCTTTGGCACCGTCTCGATCCGGCAGTTGGTGCGCTTGGCATACCCCCCAGCGATGAAAGGCAACGCGGGTGCACAGACTTGGTTGTCCGAGCTGATTTGGCGAGATTTTTATCACCAAATCATGCACCATCACCCGCATGCCATGACCCACGCCTTCAAACCCGAATACGACGCGATCGAATGGGAAAAAGGGAAAACAGGCAAGGCATGGTTCACGGCTTGGTGCGAAGGTCAGACGGGTTACCCGTTGGTGGATGCGGCCATGGCACAAATCAACCAGACCGGCTACATGCACAACCGCTTGCGCATGGTGGTGGCGAGTTTTTTGGTGAAAGATTTGGGCATTGACTGGCGCTGGGGCGAACAGTATTTCGCTTTGCATTTGAATGATTTCGATTTGGCCGCCAACAATGGCGGCTGGCAATGGGCCAGTTCAAGCGGCTGTGACGCACAACCGTATTTCCGCATCTTCAACCCCATCAACCAAAGTGAAAAGTTTGACCCGCAAGGCAAATTCATCAAGCGGTATTTGCCTCAGTTGGCGGGCTTGTCAGACAAAGACATCCATGCGCCTTGGTTGGCCAAACCTTTGAGTTTGCAAGCGGCTGGCATTGAACTGGGCAAAACATACCCATTGCCTGTGGTGGACCACGCGCATGCGCGCGCCAAAACCTTGCTGCGCTATTCGGTGGTCAGCAAGAAAAAAAGCGTTTAGATAGCCACCATTTCAAAGTCTTCTTTGCGAGCGCCGCACTCAGGGCAAGTCCAGTTCATTGGCACTTGTTCCCATGGTGTGCCTGGGGCAATGCCTTCATCAGGCGCACCCAGTGCTTCGTCGTAAATCCAGCCGCAAATCAGGCACATCCAAGTTTTGTTCACAATGTTTTCCATCAGGTTAAAGGCCAAATTCCTCACCAAAGGCGTGGCATAGAATGATTCAAAGTATAGACGGCCATGAATCAACACATCTCTCTTTCAGACGAAGGCCAGACCCCCGAAATGGCGCATCCTTGTGCGCTGACGTTCAACAGCAATGACCCCAGTGGGGCGGGCGGATTGACAGGCGATATTTTGGCCATGTCATCGGTCGGTACCCATGTCTTGGCGGTGGCCACCGGCAGCTATTTGCGAGATACCGCTGAAACGTTTGACCATGTGGCCATGGACGAAGATGCAGTGGACGACCAAGCGCGGCATGTGCTGGAAGACATTCCCGTTCAAGTGATCAAAGTAGGTTTTTGCGGCACACCAGAGGTGCTGTCAGTGATCGCCGAGTTGTGTACCGATTACCCTGACGTGCCGGTGGTGGCTTACATGCCCAGTTTGTCTTGGTGGCAGGATGACCCGATTGAAGCCTATCAAGATGCCTTCATGGAACTGCTGTTGCCACAAACCACCTTGCTGGTGGGCAACCACTCAACGTTGTGGCGTTGGCTGTTACCCGAGTGGGGCAGCGAACGCACACCAACCGCGCGGGACCTGGCCAAAGCCGCTGCCGAAAAAGGTGTGCCCTACACCTTGGTCACCGGCATTCCTCAAGGCAGCCAACACATTGAGAACGCCTTGGCAACACCTTTGTCGGTCATGGTCAGCGAAACCATCGAGCGTTTCGATGCCATTTTCACTGGCGCGGGTGACACCTTGAGTGCCACTGTGGCCGGTTTGCTTGCCATGGGAGATGACCTAGAGGCTGCGGTGGCTGAAGCTTTCAGCTATTTGGACGGTGCGCTGGATGCAGGTTTTCGTCCTGGCATGGGCCACGCCTTGGCAGACCGATTGTTTTGGGCGCAAGCGCCCGATGAAGCAGATGAAGCGGATGACATCGCCAGCAACCAAGATTTTTTGCCCGGCCATGACACCCGCCATTGATTGTTCACTTCTCACTTGAAGAACCATGACTGATCTCAACCAAACCTTGTTCGACCGTGCACGCCAAGTCATTCCTGGCGGCGTGAATTCGCCTGTGCGCGCCTTTCGCGCTGTCGGCGGCACGCCACGTTTTGTCAAACGCGCACAAGGCGCCTATTTCTGGGACGCCAACGACCAGCGCTACATCGATTACATTGGTTCATGGGGGCCCATGATCTTGGGTCATGGTCATCCTGCTGTGTTGCAAGCGGTGCAAAAAGCGGCGATGGATGGTTTTTCGTTTGGCGCACCCACAGAGCGCGAAATCGAATTGGTTGAAGCCTTGCTCAAACTCATGCCCTCCATGGACATGGTGCGTTTGGTCAGCTCTGGCACCGAAGCCGGCATGAGTGCATTGCGCTTGGCAAGGGGTGCCACAGGCCGCAGCAAGATCATCAAATTTGAAGGCTGCTACCACGGCCATGCCGACGCCTTGTTGGTGAAAGCAGGTTCTGGTTTGGCCACTTTTGGCAACCCCACCAGTGCCGGTGTCCCACCTGAAGTGGTGCAACACACCCTGGTACTCGAATACAACAACATCACCCAATTGGAAGAAGCGTTTGCATTGCATGGCAAAGAGTTGGCCTGCCTGATGATCGAGCCCATCGCTGGCAACATGAATTTCGTGCGTGCCAGCGTGCCATTCATGAAGCGATGCCGCGAACTCTGCACACAACATGGTGCGTTGCTGGTGTTCGATGAAGTCATGACGGGTTGTCGCGTGGCCTTGGGCAGCGCACAAAGTGTGTATGCCCAATCCATCCCTGGGTTTGAACCCGATGTCACGGTGTTGGGCAAAGTCATCGGTGGTGGCATGCCTTTGGCGGCCTTCGGTGGCAAACGCGCGGTGATGGAACAACTCGCTCCTTTGGGCCCGGTCTACCAAGCAGGCACGCTCAGCGGTAACCCAGTGGCCACCGCTTGCGGTTTGGCCACTTTGCATGAAATTTCCAAGCCTGGTTTTTTTGATGCGCTGTCCGCCAAAACCCGTTCGCTGGTCGATGGCCTCACACAAGCCGCGAAAAAAACCGGCGTCCCCTTCAGTGCCGATTGCCAAGGCGGCATGTTTGGCTTTTTCCTCTTGCCCGAATTGCCCCAAAACTATGCCAAGGTGATGACCAGCGATTCACCCCGCTTCAACAAACTGTTTCACGGCTTGTTGGACCGAGGCGTCTACATCGCTCCTGCGCTTTACGAGGCGGGATTTGTCAGCAGCGCGCACACAGACCAAGACATCGCAGATACCGTGGCTGCCGCAGCAGAGGTGTTCGCCAGCCTTTGATGGCGGCCAGTCATGACATTCGGGATTGCTGAGGCAAACCCTCAATGCCTGAAATGCCTGACGCCCGTGAACACCATGGCCACGCCGCGCTCATTGGCCGCATCGATCACTTCTTGATCACGCATCGACCCGCCCGGTTGAATCACGCACACCGCGCCTTCATCGACCACCACATCCAACCCGTCTCGGAACGGAAAAAACGCGTCGCTGGCCACCACGGTGTCTTTCAAACTCAACTTGGCATGGCCGGCTTTGATGGCAGCGATGCGTGCAGAATCCAAGCGACTCATCTGGCCTGCACCCACGCCCATGGTCATGCCGTTGGCGCAAAAGACAATCGCGTTGCTTTTGACGTATTTGGCGACGGTCCACGCAAACAACAAGTCATGCAACTGTTGCGGGGTGGGTTGCTTGTGCGTCACCACTTGCATGTCATCCAAAGTCAAGCGATGGTTGTCTGCGGTTTGCATCAACAAGCCTGAACCCACACGTTTGACATCGAGCAAATTCAAACCCTTGTCCCAAGGCGTGCTGCCACCGGGCGGCAATCCAATTTGCAACACGCGCACATTGGCTTTGGCTTGCAGTTGCACCAACGCCTCTCCGGTGAAAGATGGCGCAATCAGCACTTCGACAAACTGTTGACCCAAGGCTTGGACAGCAGGTAAATCCACAGGGCAATTGAAAGCGATGATGCCGCCAAAGGCTGAAGTCGGGTCGGTTTGGTAGGCCTTTTTGTAGGCGGCCAATGCGTCTTCGGCCACAGCCACGCCGCAAGGGTTGGCATGCTTGACGATGACACAAGCAGGTGTATCAAAGCTTTTGACACATTCCCATGCAGCATCGGCGTCAGCGATGTTGTTGTAAGACAGTTCCTTGCCTTGCAATTGGCGTGCAGTCACCAAGGAACCAGGCGCAGGATCGGCATCTCTGTAAAAAGCAGCCAGTTGGTGTGGGTTCTCGCCATAACGCAAGTCTTGTAACTTGACAAAGCGACCATTGGCTTGACCCGGAAACAAACTGCGTTGCTCGGTTTCTAACTGAAGTGATGACAAGTAATCGCTGATGGCACCGTCATACATGCTGATTCGGTTGAACGCGGCCACCGCCAAACGAAAACGTGTGGCCTCGCTTAATCCACCCTGCGCTCGCCATTCATCCACCACGGGTTGGTATTGCGACGCATCCGTCAGCACGGCGACATGCTTCCAGTTTTTGGCCGCACTGCGCACCATGGCTGGGCCGCCAATGTCGATGTTTTCAATCGCGTCATCCAATGTGCAATCGGGCATGGCCACCGTGGCTTCAAATGGGTAGAGGTTGACCACCAGCACATCGATGGTGTCGATGCCATGGGTTTTCAACGCTTGCATGTGCGCCGGCATGTCGCGACGCGCCAGCAAGCCGCCATGCACATTCGGATGCAACGTTTTGACGCGACCATCGAGCATTTCGGCAACGCCTGTGACCTCTGCCACTTCGCGCACAGGCAAACCTTGCGAACTGAGCAACTGCGCGGTACCTCCGGTGGAAATCAGTTGCATGCCCAAATCGTGCAAGGCGCGGGCGAGTTCAACAATGCCTGTTTTGTCAGACACAGAGATCAATGCATTCATGGTGACTACTTTCTAAAAAATCGGACCGGGCCGAACCATCACCATCAAAGCAATTTGTGATCAGTGAGTTTTTTTCGCAAGGTATTGCGGTTCAATCCCAACCAAGTGGCCGCACGTGATTGGTTGCCATCGGCATGTTTCATGACCACGTCAAGCAAGGGTTTCTCCATCACTTGAATCATCATGTCATGCAATTGATCAGGCTCAGCGCCACGCAAGTCCTTGAAATACGTCTCAAGGCTGTGGCGAATCACCTCTTCAATTTGCTTTTTGCTCATGTACTTGTCTCCAAAATAGCTGTCTTGTCTATGGGTAGCAAACGGTCTGACCATTGGGCCAGTTCGTCAAAATAGTGGGCGACGGCCTGCAACTGGGTGTCGCAATCTTCAATCAAATTCATGCGTTGGCGAAAGCCGGGCGCATGCGGCAAGCCCTGTGTGTACCAAGCGATGTGTTTGCGCGCACTGCGCACACCGGTGTGGCTGCCATACAGGCTGTAATGGTCTTGCAAGTGATGCAGCAGCAGGCGCTTGACCTCTGCCACCAAAGGCGGTGCCAGCAAGGTGCCATGGTTCAGATAATGCGTGATTTCTCGAAAAATCCAGGGACGGCCTTGGGCAGCGCGGCCAATCATCACCGCGTCTGCACCGGTCAGTGCGAGCACTTGCTTGGCTTTTTGTGGTGAATCGATGTCGCCATTGGCCACCACAGGAATGGACACCGCCGCCTTCACTTGTGCCATCGTGTCGTATTCGGCGTGCCCTTTGTAACCTTGCTCGCGGGTGCGTCCGTGAACCGTCACCATTTGCACGCCAGCAGATTCGGCTTGTCTGGCGAGTGTGACGACATTGCGTTGATCGGCGCGCCAACCGGTGCGCATCTTCAAGGTGACTGGAACCTCGAAAGGCTTGGCCGCATTCACCACGGCTTGCACAATTTGAATCGCCAGTTCTTCATCTTGCATCAGCGCTGAACCGGCCCATTTGTGACAGACTTTTTTGGCCGGGCACCCCATGTTGATGTCGATGATTTGCGCGCCGCGTTGGATGTTGTAAACCGCTGCTTGGGCCATCATGTCTGCGTCTGTGCCTGCGATTTGTACCGCGATGGGGCCGGGTTCACCTTCGTGATTGGCGCGACGCGAGGTTTTCAAACTGTCCCACAAATCTTTGCGCGAAGTGACCATTTCGCTGACTGCATAAGACGCGCCCAACTGTTTGCACAACATGCGAAACGGTCTGTCGGTGACACCTGCCATGGGTGCCACAAACACGTTGTGTGCTAATTCGAACGAACCAATGCGCATGGAGTATGTGAAGGCGTGCTTAAAAAGGAGGCACGATTCTAGCGGTGTGAATCGCGTTTGTATGTGTTTTTTTCAATCTATTTTGTCACTGAAGATTTGTGCGTTTTGGTATGGGTTTTGCAGTCACACGCAACAATTACACTGACTCAGATGGAGAATTTTTTTCAATCCCTATTGACAAACCTGTCGCAGCCCGAGTATGGGTTGGTCATTTTGTTTGGTGCATCTTTGCTGGCAGCCACACTCTTGCCTTTGGGCTCTGAGCCTGTTTTGTTAGGGCTGATCACACTCAACCCGACGTTGTTGTGGCCGGCGTTGTGTGTCGCCACACTGGGCAACACATTGGGCAGCGTCATCGGATGGTGGATGGGTGTCGGTGCAGACCACCTCATGACCAGTCGCAACCTGTCGTCCCCCCACACGCACCATTTGCGTGCCTTGCAATGGTTGCAACGCTTGGGGCCAGTAGCGTGCTTGGGCGCATGGTTGCCCGTGGTGGGTGATGCGTTGTGCGTGGTGGCGGGTTACTTGCGATTGCCGTTTTGGCCTTGCGTGTGTTACATGGCGCTTGGCAAGGCGTTGCGTTATGGCGTGCTGGTGTTTGGCTGGCAGTGGTTGGTTTGATCAGTCATCATGAACTGAACAAAAAGTTCATCACATCGCCATCTTTGACCACGTATTCTTTACCTTCCGCACGCATTTTTCCAGCGTCTTTGGCGCCCTGCTCGCCCTTGAACTGAATGAAGTCATTGAAGGCGATGGTTTGTGCGCGTATGTAACCCTTTTCGAAATCAGTGTGAATCACACCGGCAGCCTGTGGGCCCGTGTCGCCGACACGGATCGTCCATGCGCGCACTTCTTTGACACCCGCAGTGAAATAGGTTT